>Ga0194118_10004859_pt1 | contig 14382 bp, 18 predicted proteins | sample TA2MahsurfametaG_2_FD_148662 | JGI IMG/M metagenome (GOLD analysis project Ga0194118, IMG submission 148662) | Freshwater microbial communities from Lake Tanganyika, Tanzania - TA2015013 Mahale N5 surface | ecosystem: Environmental > Aquatic > Freshwater > Lake | place: Tanzania: Lake...
AATACACCCGTAAATTTTAAGAACTAAAAATAATGCTATTGTCCAATATAAAAATGAACCATAAAAATACATTACATGTCTTGTAAACTCAGTCAGATGCCAGTTAAAACTCGTTCTCAAAGCCAAGTCCAAGAGAAGCATATAACAATTCCAGATAGCATTCCAAGAAACGCAAAGGGATATCCAAGTGTCGGCCAACTAACAATCAAGAAACCAGAGGTGTTACACCAGTGTAACAAGATGACTCAATAGTCAAACATTCATAAATAGCCAAATAACAAAGTACCTAAAAAATTGAAAATTTTTACAAAGATGTACAATTAAATAAAAATATCAGTAATTAAAAATGACAAACAATTTAAACAGTGAGTTTTCAGAAATAATAGAGATGCTTGAAAACGATACAAATGGTTTAAGTAAATATCGTCCTTTGCATCCTTTTGCAAAAGCTATAAAACATATTAACAATTTTTACCAGGAAGATGAATTTGACTTTATAACAAGTATGTATAAATGTCGTTATGTAAAAACTATATTTCCTTTTTATGTATACTACTTTGACTATATATATAATAATGAGTATAGCAGGGCAGATAGAAATAATGATGGATTTATTATCACACCATTATATTATCCAACATATGACCCAGGATTTCTTGAATATAATAGTTAATAAATTAATTATTTTATAAAAAAATCATTTAAAAACTATTGAATAAATAATATATTATGAATTCAGAAAATACTCAAACTCAACAAACTGATATAAAATTAACAGAAGTACCTATTAATAATGAGAACGTGGCTTTAAATGTTATGGTAAGTTTTCTTGTATTGGCTCAAAAAAGAGGAACATTTACTTTTGATGAATCAGCAAAAATTTGGGAATGTATTAAAAAATTTCAAAAACCTACCAATACAGAACTATAGATAATCTTATAAAATATTAAAAATATAATTATAAAATAAATAATGACAAAGCTAATACAATTAACAAATGTACAGATGAGCCTAGTTGAAAATAAATGGCATCATGCAGTACTTTCTTATTTTCAGCATATTCCGACTATTGAAAAAAGATATCCAGATGAATATTATACAAAATTAACATATATGCATATAGAAGATATTATCGAAGAGTTTGGTATTGAGCCACCAAAAGAACATTGGTATAATAAAGAAAAAGAAATAATATTTGATATAATAAAAAATCTATTTTGTGGGTATATTATTTATAATATTTATAAATACTTGTTTACTAATTAATAATATATTTAATTTTGAATTTGTTTTTATAAAAAAAAATTGAAATACTTTTTTGACTGAAAAACATTTTTAATAACTAATTACATATATTTGAGAATAATCAAACTTTTAATCTGATTTCTGTTGAATAGTTTCCTCTATTCATCACTAATAATCAATATGGCTCCTATTCAATCTATCTTTATTCCTTTCATCAAATCTTATTGGTCTCCTGAATTAATTGCAAGCTACTTATATGAAAGTGGTATTGCTTTATCAGGAAAAATGGAAGTTTATAGTTCAGCGATAGAATTTAAGAGTGCATTAATCGAGATAAATCAGTGGTCGGATACTGAAGATGCTTATGAATTTATATGCTCTTTAAATTTTAATGGATCATCAGTATTGGATATTAGTGATGAATATTGGATTATTTATAAAGAACCAAGAGTAGAACATTTAATTGATTTGTTAGTTGGTGAACCAACAAAAACCTATTTTACTATTCATGATTTTGATCAATATGACTCTATGGCTGAAGAAATGTTTGAAGACGATGCTAATATGGATGAAATTGAAAATTTGATTAATAATAATAATAATGACAATCTAGATGATGTATCAACTACAACTATTTTGGATGAAGAAGAAGTCGCTACTGTTTTGGATGAAGAAGAAGAAGTTGCTAACGAAGAAGAATATAAAGATCTCAGATATGTTTATGAATTTGATGAATTAGAGATGCCAAATTATCCAGAATTAGTTATGGATGATTGTAATAATTATTATCAACAATATATTTCAACTTATTAATAAAATGTAAAAATGTATAATTAAAATATAAATTATAAAAAAGTATATTGTATTTTCATTTGAATTCTTTGTAATTTTAAATTTTATTAATTGTTTTTTTTACAAATTATATAAAAAATTGAATAATTATTTATAAATAAATATTTTATAAATTAATAAACATTACAATTAATTTATAAATGGATTTAATAAGTAATCTACCAAAGGAGTTAGGTATTAATATATTAGAGTATATAAAATATCCATATCCAAAAATTGTTACACATTATCTTATAAAAGAAGAACTTTATATGTATACGATTGATCATAATTTATATCATAGTAGATTAACAAAAAAATATTTTATATGTGATATTTTATCCTTTTCAAAATATTATTTTGATAAATACAAAAATCCAGAAGGATATCTTAGAAAATTAGAAGATCCTTATTAAAAATTGAATGAAATATATATTTATAAATTATATATAATACATTACATATAATAAAATATTGATAATATGATGACAAATATAAACGATAAAAAAATATTAAAAGAACATACAATTAATTTCTTTTCTAAAAAAAAGGAATGCAGAAGTCTAAGTAATTTTTGGGAATGTAAAATAATTATTCAAGATAGAAATACAAGTGAAATAAGAGATTATGATAGTGGTGAATGTTACTTTCATGGAGAAAAATTTTATTTACTAGGTGAAAAAACAATAAATAACGAAAAAAGAAAAAAAGAATTAATTGAATATTCAAAAAAATTTTTATCAGATAATTGTTATCAAGATGGAGCTAAAGTAAAGAAAATGGGGAGAAATTTAATTCTAACTAATGATGAATTAGAATTATGGGAACAATTAAAAATAGATGTTCAAAAAGAGATATGTGAATATAAGTTTGAAAATTATGAAGAAGTTAGAAATGATCTACGAAACAGTGGAAATAAGATGTTAATACATCCAGCTTTAAGATGCAGTGAAGAAAAATTAAAATGTAATAATTTGTGCGGAAAAGGAGTTGTAATTGATGGTAAAATAGAAGTAATTGGTGAAAATATACTTGGAAAAATTTGGATGGAACTAAGAGATAAATATTCAATACGTAGTTATACTGATGATAGTTTTCAAATATATGAAACTTTTGATCATGAACAAGAATATAATAATAAAATAAAAAGTTTAGAAAACGAATTAAAAATACTATCTCTCTAACAATTTAAAATATGTTTATAAATTAGAATACAGTCTTCTTATATGAAAAAAATAAATAAATTAATTAAGAGAAAAACAAGAACTAGGAAAAGAAATAATAAAAATAATAAGTTGACTAATCATATATTTACAAGAAAAAGTCCTTTAACAGAAAAATCAACAACAGTTTTAGATGTTATTTCTAAAACACATAATAGAAAATTAAATAATAAATTAAATAGTAATATAGAATCATATTTCAATACTCCATTTACTAAAAAAAGTATATTTTTACAAAAAAACGATTTTTTTACTTATATAAATGAAATCTGGTTAGATGAATTAAAAATGGATAATAAATTAAAATATTTAACTAAAATAGATGATTTTAGAGTAACTCAATATAAAGTTTTTAGTGAATTAAATTCTATTATTAAAAATTATGTATCAAAAAATAATACTGTTATATCAGACGAAATAAATAATTTTTATAATTCTGCATTACAATTTAACCCAGTTAAAAGTAGTAAAGAATATATTAAAAAAGTAGTTACTTACATAGATGAACTTAGAAAAGATAAAAATAATCTATGGAAAATGTTAGCATATATAAATAAGAATGAGTTAACAAATAAGATGGGACCTTTTTCTTGGGAATTAGCACCTGATAAAAAAAATTCACAAGTATATGTAAACTATATAGAACCACATACATTTGCTATATTTGATATAACTGTATATGAAGACACAAATTATAGCAAGCAACAACAACAAACTTATAAAAATAGATATAAAACATTTTTTATGAAATATGTAAGAAATTTATTTAATATATCTGAATTAAACGATGCTAATGCTGAAGATGTTTTTGAAGTGGGTCAAATATTTTTTTCATTGTTTTCTAAAATTGATCCATCAATAAAAGAAGATCCTGATTATTATAATGTTGTTAATATAGATGAAGCAGAAAAAAAATATGGTTTTAACTGGATAGAATATTGTAAAGAATTAGGATATAAGAAAGATCGTATTCCTAATTTTTTCATAACATCAAATTTAAATTATTTAAAGTTTTGTAGTGAAACTTTGTTAGAAGAATGGAATAGTGAAAAATGGAGATCTTATTGGTTATGGCTTGTTAGTCGTTATGTATCTCGTTTTACTGCTAAATGGCATTATATTTATTTCGAATTTTATGGTAAAGAAACGAAGGGTATGGAGCAATCATTTCTTAAATCTAATGAAGATATTGTAGCAACAATATTTACCGCATATGCATTTAATCCAATTTTAAATAATGAATATATTGATTATTCTTATAATGAAGATGCAATAGTATATGCTAAGAAGCTAGCCTATGATTTAAAACAAATATTTATTAATAAAATAAAAAGAAATACTTGGTTAGAATCTAAAACACGTAGTTATGCTGAATTCAAATTAGATAAGCTAGAAATGAATATAGGAATTAATAAAATAGAATTTACGAATAATGATTTACCATTATTAAATTTTAATGCAAATGAATTTTTAGATAATATGTTAAAATTAATTGAATGGAGACATAGTCAATTTATTAATTATAATATTGATACAATAAAAAAATTAGCTATAGGTGATTGGACTAAATATCCTGCTGAAATAACAAATCTAACATCTTATATTGTAAATGCACAATATCTTCCATATAAAAATGCATTATTTATTTCAAACGCTTATCTTCAATCGCCATTTATTAATTTAGAGACACATGGAGTACAGTATAATCTTGCTTATTTAGGATTTACAATTTCACATGAATTAAGCCACTCTTTAGATGATTTAGGAAGCCAATATGATTATAAAGGTGATTTAATAAATTGGTGGTCGAAAAAAGATCAAAAAAAATTTAAAAAGTTGCAAGATGAAATAATAAAACAATATGAAGTATTTTCTTCATATGATAAACTTATTTATGATCCTACTTTAACTGTTGGAGAAGATATTGCTGATATATCTGGTTTAAATATATGTGAAGAATATTTACGTGATTTTTGTATAGCAAATAAATATACTCCTGTTATTAATTTTCAGTATTTTAGAATGTTTTATATTTATTTTGCTTATCAAATGAGACAAAAAATTAGAAAAAAGAGTGTAAAATATGAACTAATTACAAATCCACATCCAATTGACAAATATAGAACAAATGTAACATTATCAAGATCATTATTTTATAGAGCAATGTTTGATATAAAAAATGGAGATCATATGTATTGGGATAATAAAACAGGACTATGGGATTAAATAATATATAAATAAAGTATAATAAATATTTAATAATAATATTTATTATAATTGTAATTAGATAATAATGAATAGTATTATTAAAAAAGGTTCAAATCATTATATATTAAAACTAACTAATCATAAATATTCAAAAATAATTAGTAATTCAATTATTAAAATATTAGATAATAGTTACTATGATAAAGATTATTGTATAATTCAAATTATTTGTGAGAATATAATAAGTTTTTCTGAATATTTAAAAAACAATAATTATAAAATATCTGAACAAAAATGTATACAACTTATTGATAACTTATATAAAAATTTTTCATATATTATTAAACAGAATTATGGAATATATGGAATAGATATAGAAGACATTATAATAGTTGATAATATATTTATATTTATTAGTCCAAAATATATATTACCTTTACATAATTCAATAAATAGTAATTTATTATTTATGACTCTATTTGAACCTTTATTATCAAAACCTTATTTTTCTTCACCTGAAATAATAAATATATCAACTATACCAGCAAGTATTAGAATTGAATGTTTTTATTATAGTTTAGCATCATTAGTAGTTTACTGTTTAACTAATAAATATATATTTGAAGGAAATGATCTAAAATCAGTTGAAGAGATAAAGATAATTATTCAATCAATTAATTTTAGTAAATTATATTGGTTTTTAGAAAGATGTTTACATCCAAATTCAGAAGAACGAAAATGTTTTTTAATATAATTTTTTTAAAATATTTTTTACACCTTTGGACATTTCACACGTTAGGAAAATGGCGATTTTAAGACAGGTATAATTTATAATTTATAATTTATTATTTATATTTTATTATTATTTTTTGTTACACTATACATAACATCTGTTCTAATACAATATTTTAATCCATTTTTTAATATAGAACCTTCGTGTTCAATATCATGTTCAAACAATAATACTCTACCTACTTTTGGAATTACACTGTAATCTTGATATATTCTATTATATGTATCTTTTATAAAAGTGGTTGCTCCTCCATCTTCTTCCTTTACATCATTTAAATATATTTGTACTGTAATATAACTCATTTCTGAATCATCTGGCCGTATATAATAACCATCTTCATGTGCTCTAAAATATTCACCTGTTGAGTATTTAAGAAAAGAAAGACGCTCATTTAAACAAGAAATCGGGTTTCCTTCAAACTCAATAGGAATATAGGATTTTATTTTTGTAAAAAATGTTTCTGCTAATTTTTTATCAAAATTTAACCATCTTTGATTATTTCTATAATTTTTATCTATTATTTGTTCATCATCATAACTAATTTTAGCAATTTCATAATTTTCAGACACTTCTTCAGATAATTTTATTAAACTATCGCACTCTTCTTTAGTAAATACATTATCTAGTATAATAGCAAATTTATTAAATTTTAAATCTGTAATTTTAATTTCCATATTAAATATATTTATATTTAATTATTAAATTGATATTATCTTAATTTTATTTTTATTATTAAAATAAAATTCGGCGTTTGAAATATCCAAAGGTGTAAAAAATATTGTTATTAATGATTGTTGATATGTATTTTATTATCTATATAGATAATATATGTCACTAACTACATTTAAAAAGAAATCAGTAATTCAATATGGAAGTAAACGATCAGGAAAACCAGTTGATAAATATTGGCTTCATCAAGGTCCATTTGGACGCCCTGATACATTGGCTTCTGAAATGCTTAAACAAGATACATTATCATTTGGTCCTAGTGGGACACCAGGCCTTCGAGCAGGATTTTCATTAAGAGGTTCCGAACCTGAATTTGGTCGTGTAGGAAAAACTTGGGCTTTTAGTCAAGTTAGAACACCATTTCGTGGGCAATATGCAATGGGTAATGGTGGTAATAATGGACGTTATTATCAAGGTCAAGAAGTAATGGTTGAGTGCCCATCAATATCAAAAATTCGTGGAACTACAAGTGAATATGTAAAGGCTTCTAGTGTATCTAATAAACAAATGATAAATGGAAGATGGCGTTGGATAAATTCAGGACAATATCCTGCTAATTGGGTACAACCAAATTATACAGGTAATCAAACTGACAGTGCAAGTCAAGGATTATATATTCATGATAAGAGTGCTGCAAATGATTGTTGGTATGATGTTAATAGTCCTGAAATTTATGTAAACTATTTTAAAAACTGTGGACCAACAGGTTGTCAAACTACTCCTGCACGTGGTTATAAAATGTCAGTTCAGCAAGCTATTGCCCCATATACCAAGCAACTTCATAAGCCTAAGGATGCCAGTGCTTATACTTTGCGTGTTCAAAGAAAATGTCAGAATCCAACTGGACCACAAAAGCCATTTCCTTATCGTGTTCAAACAGGAACAGGTGTTCTTCGTGGAGGTACAAGTGTAACAAATGTTGCAAGCTCTTGTGGTACATCTAACCCACAATTAGTTCCTCCTGCTTGGTATCTTGCAGAACCAACTGGGCAGAATTCTGCACAAAATCTAACAAATAGACCAATATCTCAAGCACAAGTATATTGGCAAACTTGGTTGAATGGGACAACTCATTAAATACAAAAAATTTTATATTTTAAGTAATTCATACATAAAAATTACTTAAAATATTATTCTAATGCTATTTTTTCAATAACAGTTTCCTTTGCAAGTATTTTTACTATTTTATCCATATTTTTTTGACTCTCTTCTTGAGTAGAACCAGACATCGATTCTAAAATTATTTTATTATAAATATCATTTTGTTTAGAGTCGGGATCATTATATTCTGGATGTAATTTTTGCCATTCAATAATATTTGTAATATTTTTATTGATTATTTGTTTAATAGCTTTAATTAAAAGTATATTATCATTATCGCTATCTTTTTCCCATTTATTAGCTTCCTTAATATAAAATATTTCTCTTTTTAAGTCACTGCAATGAATTGGTTTTTGATTTTTATCAACACCTTTAAGACCATTTAAAAATATTCTTGATGTACCTTTTGCAAAACCAAGATAGCTCATCGCTTCTAAGTCTGATAATTGTGGTTTAAGATTTTCAATAAATTCAGACATATTCATAGCATCTTTACACGTTTCATTTAAGAAGAAGTTAAGATTAAAATTATTATTGTTTGTATTATGGGAATTATTTGTATTATGAGAATTATTTGTTGTAATAGTTTTTTCCTTTGATAATTCGCATACCTTTTCAACAATAATAGTATTTTGATTTGCTATCTCTTTAATCATATCTGTGTTTTGATGTGTTATTTCTTTAATTACACTTGTTACTATAGTAGATATAAATTCTATTTCTTTTTTATCTTTATCTTTATTATCATCTATAGAATTTATTATAGCTACACATTTATCCTTGTGTCTCCAAAGTGTTGTTCTGCTTCCAAAACTGACTTCACATTTGCTACAAAAAAATGTTTTTTCTTTTGCAACTTTTTGGCTACTTTCTCCTACTTTTGTTTCATTTTGTTTCAAATTTGTTTCAAGTAGGGAAAGTCTATGTTTATCGGTTCCCAAGTGTTTTTGATAATTATCTTTACGTGATGTAAAATAGTCACAATATTTACAATGAAATAATTCTCCTACTTTTCCTACTTTTTGTGTTTCACTTTGTTTCATATTGTTTCATCGGAAAAGTTTCTAAATATTAATCCGCAAAAATATTTTAAAATTTATCGTAACATTTTTTTCAACAAAAAAATGGTTTTTAGAGCATCCTCCTGCAAACTCGTACTTTTGTTTGTAAAAGGTATCGAAAATCCCATTTTGGACATTTTTAAAAATGTCCAATTTCGATTTCCCAAAAAAACTTTTGAAACAAAAAAGTACCTCCCTTATATAATAAATTGCCAAAACAACTTAAAGAACACATTTTAATATATAATCCAAAACAACTTAAAGCTCTTTAAATACTTTATAAATATATATTAATTTCTACTTTCAGAAAAACTCAGCTTCTCATAAATTCCACAATTAAATTCAAATGAATAGTCTATATCAAATTCGCTTATAATACTTTTGTGACTAGGTATTCTTTTTATAGTATTATTTATAATTATATCTACTAATTCATTGTTAGTTATATAATCATCTATAATATTTATATTATCAAAATTTATGTCAATAATAATAATAGGATCATCAACTATGGTAGTTTCATTAATTTGTTCTTTTTTATTTTTAGAATTATATTTTTCAATATAGTTTTTTGAAAAGGAATAATAAAATGAATTTAATAAAAATAACATTTTGAATAAATATATTGTATTATGAACTAACAACAAATAAAAAAGTTTTCAATTTTATTAATTATTTATTAAATTCTTAGAATAAATTATACAAATTATAAATTATAAATATTTTCTACCAATCTTCTTCATAACAATAGTTAATATTGTAACATTCTTTCTGGTCATAAGTATTATAAGCTTCTTGCACATCATTATAATTATAATTATCTTCATCTTCATCTGAATCAGAATCTAAGTCAGCCCAATTAATCTCACCAATAGATAACTTTTTCTTGGTAAGAGGAGGCATTCTTACTGGAATAGAATTGGGCAAAGGAGCAGCACAATTATTTGCTAATGCATTTGCATAGTTAGAACCACCAAAAGTATTTTTAATAGGTGTATTTGTTAGTTGAGGAAATTCTTCAATAACATTTTTATTGAAATTATTAGAAATATGTTCTTCCAATTCATTTTCACTATCTTCATCATCTAAATAAGCAAATTTGTTAGATACAATTTTTTCATTTGAATTAATTATCTTTTCTTTTTCAATAATATTTTTCTTGTTCTGTGCTTCTTGTTCCCATCTTTTTTTATTCTTTTCATTATCTTTAAGAATCTTACAGTATTTAATAGTATGACCTGTTTTAAAACAATAACGACATTCAAGTGCTAATAAAGTAGGACATAATACTTTAGAATTAGGATCTTTACTTTCTCTAGTGAAATGAGATCGATATTCACTTTCAGGTTTTCCAGCGTCTTGGCATACTTTGCAGTATTTAGTAGAAATATTCTTTTTGATAGAAGCCATTTTGTTAAAATTTAGTTTAAGTTTGAAATTATTTGTTGAAATATATGTATTTTTGTCAATCTTAACTCTGTAAAAAAGTATTTCAATTTTTTTTTATTAAATTATTATTTGTTTTATAATTCTTTTTTACAAATATAAAATATATGGGAGTTAATTTTACAGACCAGTTTTCTCTACTACATTTTGCTACAGGAATTATTGCATATTTTTGGGAGATTTCATTAATAAATTGGTTTTTTTTACATTTAATTTATGAAATATTTACAAATACAAAATATGGAATATTTTTTATAAATCATTATACATTTTGGCCAGGAGGTAAACTAAATTATGATAGTCCAATGAATATACTTGGAGACCAAATATGGGGATTATTCGGATGGTTATTTGCATATTTAATTGTATCATATTTTTTTGAAAGTTCTCTTAAAGATATTTATTGAAAAAAAGAATTGAAAAAAATATCCTAATCGATAAAAGACAATAGAAATAAAAATACATAATTACAAATGTCTACTTTAATACCAGAATATGAACCAAGTCTTTGTATTCCAAGAATATTTGGAACAATGACAGATGAGCAGATAAGAATAATATTTCAAAAGGCAAAATTAGGTATTATACGACGTGTTGATGTTATTCATAGAAAAAATGAAAGAGGAGAAGATTATAAACGTGTATTTATACATTTTAATAGATGGTTTACAGATAATCCTGGAGCAGTTAATGCCCGACAAAGATTACTTGAAGGAAAAGACATAAAAATAGTATATGATAATCCTTGGTTTTGGAAAGTATCCGTTTCAAAATTAGAAGATAAAACTAGAAAGAAATATGTTAAAAAAGATAATATTACAAATGAAAATTAATTATATAAAAATAACTTTTAATAAAAAATCTTTTTTATATTTGGGGGCGAACGGGGTGTCCCCGTTAAAAAATAATTGAAATACTTTTTTATTTACAAATATTTATTAAATAAATACATTCATAATAATAAAACTTATAAAAATGTCTACTTCTTCTCGTTGTTGTACCTTTTGTTATCGAAATGGTCATAGTGTTGATCAATGTAATAATGATTTATTAATTCAATTAGCTAGAAGAATTTATAATTCATATCAAATAATAATTAGAGATACATTAGAAAATGAAGATCCTCAGATTAGATTTTATAACTATTGTCGAAGATATTTTAACTCAATTGAATTAAGATCAGTTTCAGTGCGGTTTCTATATGGAAGAAGTAGATGGACAAAACAAAAACATATAATTCATATTATAGATAATATAGACACGCTTCAATTCTTTACTGTTCCAATTTCACATGTAATAAATCAACCACAACAAATACAAAATGAAATGCATCAATTTATAGAAAATTATTTAAATAGTAATCCCAATCAAATTGAAGATATAACTATTATATCTTCTACAACACAAGTATATAATTATACTCTTATTCCAAGAAATCTTGAAAATGATTTTAATGCTGAAACAAATAATCAAAATTATACAACAATTCAGTTAGATATTATTTGCAATAATGATAAAAATAATGATAGTAATAATATTACTTGCCCTATTTGTTTAGAAGATAATATTCAACACTCTAACAAAATTCAGTTAAATTGTAATCATGAATATTGTTTTGATTGTATTAGTAGAGTTATTACAAATTATATAGATCAACCAAAATGTTCATTATGTAGAGCAAATATTTCAAAAATATCTGTTGAAGATGGTTGTGTAGATTTATTAGATAAATTGAATTCTCTTGTAAATGTATAATAATATATTCTTTCTATAACTTTGTTAGTTTATTTAATTTTACAAACTAACAAAATATTTTAATTCTTTTTTTACAGATTCCATAGGTCTTTCCAAATTCTACTAATTCCTCTACTCTTGAAATCTGAATTACTACTTAAATCAGAATGAGGATCTTTTTTAATACGTATTTCAAATGGACAAATATAACTACTTCTATCTAAATCTAAATTAGAACAAGGATTACAAGGACTTTTAACAAATGAGAAACCAGGTATTTCATCTGGTAGATCCTCATTTTTCAAATTTGTTAGTTTATAATCTGAATAACCATTCCATAAATTAACTCCAGTATAAACTTTCTTTTGCATTACAGTATTTCCTGTTTCATCATTAGAGCATTTAATTGTATTATGTAAATTTTCAGGTAATCCATCGGTAACACCTAAATCTACTCCATATAATAATAGATTACCTTCTTTTGCGTTCCAAGCTAACAATTCTTTCATAGCATTTTGATTATAAACTTTCATAGCAGAATCTAAAGAAACTTTTGGATCAATTTTGATAAGATTATTACGTTTAACTTTTTCCATATATTCTTCTTTTAAATAGTCAGGCCAATACCAATAACCATTTTTTAATAAATCTTCTGCTTCTTTAGCAGTAGCCTGTTTTTGAACTATATCAATATTATAACTGTAATTATTTTCTCCAATTGTTCTTTGATATATTAAAAAGCGTTGAATCAAATCTTCTGGCCAGGTATTAACTAACTCAAAGCCTTCTTTAAATTGATTTGAAAATAAATATTTTTTTCGAAATGATTTAACAATCTTAACCCAATAAAAAATTAATATTACTAACAAAAATAATACAATAATAAATTTCATTAATAATTTTTATATATGTTATACTATATTAACATATTTATAAACTAACAAATATATATTTATAAATAAAAATAATTATATGATTTACCATTTATATCCTGAACTCATATGAGAAAATCTATATAAAATCATAAATACTACAGCTAGACCGATGCCTAAATTCATATTGTATATAACTGCTAAAGCAATAAATACAAGCAAAATCAAATTTCCTAAAAGAGTATTAAATAAATTTACAAAAAGATTTGGAACAGCAAACATAATAACCCATAATGTAATAAGTAAAGTTATAAGACCAACAACTAAATTAAGATTCTTTTTAGAAAATACTTCACCAAAAGACATTTATATATTATATTAGTAAAAAATTGAACACAAATGATTTAAAAAGAATATTACTAATAATATAGAAGTAGAAGTATAAATGAATAGAATGAATATTATACAATTTATTAATCCAGGATGGTATAAACAATTGGTTGATTTTTTAAAAGAACATCCTGCATTTGAAAAACTATTACCAATTGTTGCATTAGATGAATATCCTTGTGGTTTTAATAAAAATCCTCATGAATCTGAACCTAATGCACCTTTAAATATTTTTGAGACTATATTATGGGGAATATCTCATGCAGGGGTTGATATGAAATATGGAGATAAACAATATTTACAAATGTTAAAGTATATGAGAGAAGTTCCTTATTTTACTCAAAATATGGAGTTTCCATTTGAGGTTCAAGAAAAGAAAATTAAAACATATAGAAGTTTAATAAATATGTGTTTAGAAAGAAATATTTCTCCTCCGGAACTTACACTAGAACATATGTCATTTGTTGAATATGTAGAAGATATTGCTGATAGTACTATTGTATATGTTTATATGCTATATGGTTCACTTGATGATCCTAATGTAATACCACACGCAGATGAATATTTTAATAAAGGAATTGAAATGTTTTACGGTATTCCTAATCCAACTAGACAACAAATTAAATCAATAACAGATACTTGGTCTAATAAAAAGGTGGGACTAATGTTTATAACTCAATATGCACATTATTCATCATATATTAAAGAAGATAATAATATTGAAGTTTTATCTAAAAAAGAACAAACTA
>Ga0194118_10004863_pt1 | contig 14355 bp, 16 predicted proteins | sample TA2MahsurfametaG_2_FD_148662 | JGI IMG/M metagenome (GOLD analysis project Ga0194118, IMG submission 148662) | Freshwater microbial communities from Lake Tanganyika, Tanzania - TA2015013 Mahale N5 surface | ecosystem: Environmental > Aquatic > Freshwater > Lake | place: Tanzania: Lake...
CCACCGCCACCCTCAGCGAACCTAAAGACCGACTCAGATGGTCTTCAGCAACGCTTCATAGTGCTCATGGGCGCCCACCCAGAACCAAACCACTGTGTCGTTCTTGAGAACCCCAACAGCCCTCCAATCGAGATCCACCCTGGCCGAATAAATCGGCAGGTTGTTGTGCACCTTTTTGAACCGCAGAGAGGGATGTTTCGGATCAAGACACCAGAGCCTGTAGGCCCTGCGAATCCGGAGCTGTCGCTCTTGAGGGGCCTTGGCGTAGAGCTGGCGGAACTGTTCGGTGGTGACCGATTTCACTCCATCGGTACCAATGGCTCGCTCAGCCCTGCTTCATGCTCAACCAGTGCCTGTTGAGCCAGCTGAGCAAGCGTGGATTGAGAGTTAGCAAAAAGCTCGTTCCAGCGTTGCTCGCTCTCCATCTCTGCAACCAGCAGAGCAGCAAGGGCGTCCTGCTCTTCTGGGGGAAGTTGGGATGCGGATGCGACCGCTGCCTGAAGGGCCTGGGTCATGACATCTGGGCTTCAGCACCTCCAAGCTAATGGCGCCGGACGGCCGAACACACCTTGATGGGCCGGCCACCGCCGGCCTGGCCCTCAGCGGGCCTGATGAGCTTGCACTTCCAGCTCCTGATCAGCTTCGATTGCCCGATCAATCGCATCGACCCGGGCGAGGAACACCGCCATCGCTGGCAGCAGCTCCTCCTCGAGCAAGGTGATCTCTTCCTCCCCATAGGGGTGATCAATCCAGGGCCTGGGGATCAGGAGCCCTTTGGCGGTGTGGGTGGCGAGCAGCCACTCCACAGCCCGGTAGCAGGACTCCACCAGGGCAACCGGATCCTCCGGCCCCCAACCGATTGCATGCGTAACCATGACGAACTGACGCCCTACGGCGCAGCGACGGGACGCCTTCAGGACCGCCCCGCCAGTCAAGGGGCGAGTCCATCCGCTGATGCGCGGTGAGCACCGGCAGCGCCGGGGCGATCGCGCCACACCAACACCTCACTCGCCTCGCGTCAGCCCTTGACCAGGGGCGATCCTGGAGGTGCCCGGCGCGGCGCTTCTTGCGGTGCGTCTTGAGCCGGTGGGGTGCAGGTTGCAGCTACCAAAAAGGTTGCTCACGCCCCACAACCCCGCCGCAAAACCTCCCTCCGCAGCTCATCGAGTTCCGCAGAACGCGGATCCTGCGGTGCAAACAGCAATGCCCAGGCCAGCGGCACCTGGTTGCGATCGAGCGCAGTGTCCACGGCCTTGAGCCAGGCCTTGGCATCACTTCCGAGCTGATCCACCAGCGCCTGATGTCTGCTCATCTCCGTGGCGCTCGCCCCGGTGAGCTGGATCCGGGCGAAGTCACCGCCGGAGGCGCCTCGGGGCCGAAGCAACAGGGTGAGTTGCTCGCCGGGTTGGATCGGCTCCACAGGCCAGTTGATGGGCCCCTCGATCGCCTGAGTGGAGGAGGCCCGCTGCCGCCACACGGGCCTGTCGCCGCGGTCGATGCGCACCTCGTTGAGAGGACCTGCCGCCAGGATCGTGGGGCGTGGCAATGGCACCAGGGCCTGAGCCTGCCCCTTGGCATCGAGCCCGGTGCGCGGCGTGATCACGCACACCGATAGCGCTGCTGAACTGCGGCTGCCCCCGGCTGCGATCGGCCGGTTCAGACCAATCAGCGCCCGAATCCGCTGCAAGAGCGTGGGCTTGGCGCTCTGTGCCACGGCGGCTTGCGTGAGCAAGGCTGAGCTGAGCAGGCCGGCGGTCAGAGCTGCTGAAAGGCGGGAGCGCATCGGCTTGGACGGGGTTGGTTCAATCACGGCGCAACAACGCAGTGCTGATCAGGGCTGCGAGGGGCAGGGCGAGGGGCAGAAGCCAGAGCTGGCTGATCGCCAGCTGCCAGCTCAGTGGCAGGGCCACCACGATGATCGCTGCGAGGAGGAGCAGGCGCCGATTCCGATCGGCCTGAGCAGCGGCGAGCACTACTCCCAAGCCAGCGGCCAGGGCCGTGGTGAGGGCCTGCGAGATCGGCGTGAGCCAGTGCCGCAGGCTCATGCTCTGGGCGAGCACCGCCTGGATCAACACGCCGGGCACCTTGCGCTCAGCCCCTTGCCAGATCTGTGTGAGCGCCGGATCCATGGCGCCTGGCGCAGCAAAGAGATCCTCACCATCGCGATCGAGGCTGCCGTCTGTGCCCACCACCAGCGCGGGTGCCCGTAGGGAGGAGAGCTCACTGAGCTCCACGCGCCTGAGCAGCGGCCGCCAGTCGATCGACCAATCGATCACCGCATCCGCAGGCATCAACGGCGCCGGAGCAGAAGAAAGCGCAGCCGCGAAGTTGCGCTGATCGAGGGAATCCCAGAGCTGCAGGGGCACCCACTTCAGGGCACCGGGCAGAGCGGGTGTGCCAACCGCCAGGTTGCGCGCCTGCAGCCCGGCCTGTTGCAACACCGGCAACGGCATGGAGCCCTGCCCGGCGGCCTTGGCCTCCACCTGCTCCCCAAAGAACCCGGCGACAAGCAGCGGCCGTACCTGCACGCGGATCACCTGCGCCAGTTCCGCCGTGAACGGAGCAGGCTCATCGAGCACCAGATCCAGGCCGAGCTTGGGCACCTGCGCCGGCGGGGTGCGCTGGAGCAGCTTGGTGAGCAGATCACGCGAGACGCGGCCCGGGGTGGGGGTGGCGCCGAGCTCTGCGGCGCTGCGCTGGTTGAGCACCACCACCGGCAACGCTGGCGCCATCGGCCCCGGTTGGCCGGTGGCGGTACGCCAGAGGCGCTGCACATACAGCCGCCGATCAAGCAGGTAGGTGCTGATTGGGTTGGCGGGATCCACATCGCCCACAGCGCCGAGTGACACCAGAGCAGCGGCGGCAATGGCTTGCGCTGGGGTGGAGCGGGCCAGGCGCAGCAGAAACTGTTTGCGCTTGCGCAGCGGTAACTGGAACGGCCGGGCCTTGGCCGCCGCCACCAGGCTGAGCAACAAGTCCGTGCCCACGCTGCCTGCGTCTGCACTGAGCACCTGCCTTGCCTGACGGGTGGCGGAGAAGAGGTCGTCTCCGGCCTCCAGAGCGCTGAGCAGCACCGAGAAGGCCCGCGATGCCGCATGGCAGGGCACAGGCTCCCGGAAGCAGAGGGCCCAGTCGATGCCGGTGGCCACACTGCTGCGGGCCAGATCAAGGCCGCTGCAGCTGTTGAACAGCGCCAGGCCCAGTCCAAGAGCGGCGGCGGTGTTCAGTTCGTTCTGGAAGGCTGCAGCGGCCACCCAGCTGCCATCGCCCAGATGCAGGCGACCGCCGCCATTGGGGTCGGGATCGGAGTGGCCGAGGAAGATCAGGGCATCCCAGCCGGCGGGCTCGAGCAGCTGTTGACGCAGGACCACCAGGTTCGAGCCGCTTCCCTGCAGAACCTGCAAATCGAGGCGACCGCGCTGACGCAGCTGCTCCAACCGCTGCAACTCCTGTTCCAGGTTCAGGGCCTCGGCATCGCCCACCACAACCAGCAAGCGGGGGCGGCGGGAGCGCTGCGGCCGAGGCTGGTTGTTGCTGCGTTGGGCGTTCACCAGCCGCCAGAGGGGACGCTCCGGTGCAAGCAACTCCCAGGGCAGGCGCTCGAGCGCAAAAGCCTGATCACCCTCAAGGCGGAGCCGCAGGGGCAGGCCGGGGTGATCGCTCAGAGCCTGACGCAGCGGCTGGCATTCAGGCAGAGCAAGCCAATCGGCCAGGGCCTGCGCAAGACCAGCGCCATAGGCGCGCACGGCATCCCCGCTGACTGCCGCCCTGGTGGCCGGGTCGTGATGGGCGATGAATTGGCGGCGCCACTCCTGTTGCCACTCGATCGCCTCAGCCGGCGGGGCCACACGAAACGAGTCGTTGCCAGAGGGGGAGACGAGAAAGGCCGTGAGCTCTCCACCGCTCTGCTGCTGTTGCAGCTGGAGATCCAGAACGCCCATCAGCTGGGCAGTTGCAGGGAGGGCAGCTCCACCAGGCCTGTTTCGCCGTAGCGCAGGCTCACATCGAGCAGCTGATCGCTGGCCTGGAACACCAGCTCCAGATCGGTGCTCATTGCAGAGGTGATCGTTTGGTGATGACTGCCCTGGCGGGCGTCCAGCTGCAGACCATCGGGAAGCAGGGCCCCAGGCACAGCGCTGCTCAGACGCACCACCAGGCCGGTGGGATGGGTGGCGTGATCAGGGCCAGTGGGAATCAGCGCCAGCTGGAACTTGCGCACGCAGCGGCGGGCGGCATCACCGCTCACGAGCTGATCACCCGAGAGCCCAAAGGGAATCACGAGCATGGCCAGGGCCTGCTCAGCCGCCTCGGATGCCACAGCGCCGCTGCGGAAGGTCCCTGCAGCCACCGGCGTGAGTTCACCACCAAGAGCGGAAAAGGCTTCATCGAGCTGGCCGCGCAACCAATCGAGCACAGCCACCACAGAGCCCGCAGCCGTCTGTGCCGCAGGAGCAAGGCTGAGACGGGGCAGAGCCTCTGGCTCAAGCAGCTGCACCAGCGAGAGCAGGCGATCCACCCCACCGCGGAAGGCCAGTGGATCAAGCAACACCCCCTGGTCACTGCGCTCTGCGCTGCGGGCGAGCTCAATGAATTCCGCACCGGTGAGCACACCGGGAAAAGCCACCACCGCGTTCTCCTCATCCACCAGGGCCGCAAGCAGCAGCTGCGGGGCCGTGACCTCGTTGGCCCAAGGGGCTGCGTCGACCACCAGCTGATCGGCCAACACCCCAGCGGTGGCCAGTTGCACGCCAAAGCGATTGAGGCTGAGCAGCCGCTGCGCATCGCCCAGGGCGGTTTCCGGGCCCAGCGGGAGCGCAAGCTTGCGATCACGCAAGGCGCGCTGCAAGGCAGCCACCGCGAGAGATCGCGCACTCATGGAGACGCTGCTCTCCTCCAGCTCGATAGCGCCCGCCGGCATGGGGAACGCTTCCAGGGGATCGATCGGGGCGGGGCTGGTCATGGGTTGCTCAGGTATTGCTGGATCCACCGGCGCAGAGCGGCGACCTCACCCTTTCGTTCTGGCTCCAGCAGGTGATTCCGTAGGGCCTCCACCAGGCGTTCTGCGGCCTCAACGCTCTGACCACAGCTGGCAAAGGCTGGATGGCGCTTGAGCTCAACGGCGGCGGCCGTGGCGATGGTGGTGGCGTGCTCTGTGGGCCGCAGCTTCTTGCTCACGGTGCCGCAACTGGTTCCGCAACGATCAGCCAGTGGGCGGTTGCTCATCCCCTCAGCCCAGCCGGCCCAGAGACAACGCAGGAGATCGCGTTGCCTGCCCTCTGCCGAGATCACATCCGGCATGTGGGCATGCATGGCGCGCTGCAGTGCCTGATCAATCAGCCCGCGAAGCTCAGCAGGGTCGTCGCCGCTTTCTTGATCAAGCTGCGGAGCTGCCACCTGCTCGGCCAGTTCCTGGTCGATAGTGGAGCTCTGCTGCCAGCGGCCGCTCTGCAAGCGGCGAATCGCAGCGGCGATTGCCTCGAGCTGCTCCATCGTGCGGAGCTCGGGCTGCTCCGGTGCGAGCGCTTGGAGAAAGAGCGCATCGGGCTGCCAGCCGGACGCCTTGCCCGTTGACTGGCGATGAGCCTGCATGGCCTCGCGGTACAGCGGCTTGTAGGCGCTATGGAGAGCCAGGGCTGTATCGGCGGTGAACCCACCACCACCGAAGACTTCCCAGCTCTCGCGCACCCGCTTGGCGGAACTATCGGCTAGGAGGGCCCAGTCAGAGATCAGCAGCAGCCCGTGCTCGCGGAAGTAGGCCTTGAGGTCGTTGTGGCACTGCATCTTGAGCCGTGCCCAGTGGGGCAGGCCGCATTTCTGCGGGTCGTAGGTGCGAATCACCTCGGCGCTAAAGGGGCTGATCAACCCTTTCGGCAGCGATGCAATTTCTGCATACACGAAGGGGGAGGTCGTTTCTGGGCCAATACGAAGGGACAGGCTGCCCGTGTCGTCAAGGGCGTAGCTGGCCATGGCCAATAGATCCAGGCCATAGGACTCGCGGTATTTGATATAGGTCCCCCGCAACCACGCCTCGAAGGGATGGCTGACGCGGCAGCGCAAGGCAAGCAATGGAGTGGGGGTGGACTGGGCCGTTGCGGCCTGCAGGAGCTGGCGGTCGAGTGCCCCACTGGGCTCCGAATTGTCGGAAGCCAGATCCCGTAGCAGTTCGTTACAGGACTGGAAGACTGTCCCTCCGAAGGTGCCGTCAGAACGCAGCTGCCGAAGTTCGCTGTACTCCCTCATCAGAACGAAGAAAAAGAATGGCGGGAAGAAGTTCAGGCAATAAGCTCGACCAATCGCCCAAGCAAGCCCCATACGCCACTAAAGCGGCCAACATGGGCGCGAGCCAGCAAACTCACTGAAACAGTAACTCGCGCGCGTGGATTTGAGAGCAGATGTATTTACTAGATCGCAATCAGCCAAAATCCATCTGTAAATCGTCAAGATCGGGCAGCCTTTTCTTTTGCCTGATTACCGTATCTTGGCTTATATCCAATTGCCTTCAGAGTAGAGCGCAGCAAGCACAAGGCAATCTCCAACATAGCTCCACAGAAATCGACATTTCCTGCACAAGTCGCCAGGCGCCTCAATCGCAGCCGCCAGAGAGGGTTACGCAAAAAGTCCTACCATTAATCCAAAGCATCCAAGAGGCTCAAAATCGCGGAGACTTGCTCATCGCAGAGGCAAGATCGAGAGAAGCAACGCACTACCTGAGAGAAAACGACTATTCGACATCGTTCCCCCTAGCACTAACACAGCTTTCGGAGATCCTCGCCGGCCAAAGCAACACAGAAGAAGCAATACGCTTACAAGAAGAGGCCCTATCGGTTGTCAAGGCCAATGGCTACAGCGGGCACCGCTTTTCAGGCATGGTCGTTAACCAGCTGACAAGGCTCTACGCAGGCAAGGGAGACATACAAAAAGCAATTGGAATCTACAAAGACTTTTTGATGGACAGTTACAATGCACTAGCCTGCCAAGTGAGCATGAAAGGCTCGCCGCAGGAAAAGACAGCTCTTAGCCGATTCAAAGAAAAAGCATTAGGGGTAGACGATTATACGAAGAATTTGAGCACACCCGACTGGGCTCGCCCCATTCCGGAGGCGTGGGAATTTATAGCGAGTTCATATTATTATGCGATATCTCTTGTCGCTGCCGCCAAAGAGACAGAAGCTACTCCAACAGCGGCTCTCGCCAAGCTGCTTAGCGGCGCAGGATCACTAGCACTCTCAATGGGCAACGCGGAAGCATCACTTAGCCACTACAAAGAGGCATTACAGGTACTAGAGAAAAACAAGCAGATCACGGATGCCGACCTACAGGAAATTGTGCCCGGCATCAGAGACTCCTACTTTCAGCTAAAGAAATTCAGGGAAGCAAGAGACGCGGGAATGATCTACTCCGAGTATACGAAGAAGACATTTGGAGCATCTTCCCTTAATTATGCCATTGCACTTCAGTCTGTTGCTCATGCCGCAGATGCAATAGGAGATCTCGAGAAAGCCGAAAGCATCATGAGGACGACAGGCATAATCCTTAACAAAGGGTACTATCAGGATGCGCAGGCCAGAACGATGGAAAGCCATGCGACCTTGCTAACAAAGATGGGAAGAGAAGACGAGGCTCTTCAATTACTTAAGGAAGCATATGCACATCGATATAGAATGCTCAGGAGCATGACCCGAAAAGATAAGGGTGTTGACAGGCTTTCGGGAATCTCGTACGTCCTCCGAAGCGCACACCTCGATAGCGCCGCTGCCACGGCAGCCCTGTCCAAAGGTACAGGCCTAAAGGATCACGCATTAAGAGCATCAGCGCTCATCAAGAATCTAGAGGTTAGGCCTAGAAATCCAGTCTCTCATCAATTCCATGACAATGAGGATACAGACTTGCACTCAGGAAGTCTTAAGCCAGGCAAGGCAATAGCTCCAGCTATCTTAGCCAGACTAAGCAGAGATAGTGCATACATCGAAATACTCAAACACCCTTCTCCAGAGGCCCTGAGAGACAAGAGCTCGTACCGATATATAGCATTGGTTGTAGACCATTCTGCGGCCCTCAGAGCCATTGATTTGGGGGCTGCCACCACAATTGAAGGTGAAATCAACAATATACTGTTATCCCAGGCCGAGGATCTGCATGGAGCGGATCAGATCCGCGGAATCAGGCTTCCTGCTTTCATAGAGAAGATGATAGCCGGCAATGAGACGAAAAATGTCATATTCATAAATCCAGACGGGGACTTCTCTCGGATGCCCCTTGGGCTTATAAGTCAAGTGTTAAGAGAACAGAGTAAGACCAATGATTCACCACGCTTAGAAATGGTTTTAAATCCTCTTGCTTTTGAAATCAGAGCGCAAGACCAAGCTGCAGGCGTTGTTGCCTTCGTGAATCCTTCGTATTCAGAGACTAGGACTAGAACTATTACTAAATCTGCAGATGATGCAAAAGAGATCAGCACAAGAAGCGTCAGAACATTCGAGAGACTGCCCTATACCGAAAAGGAAGGCGAAATAGTGGCTAGCTTATTTAACGGGAAAGTCATTCGTGGTCAATCTGCCAGAGCAGATATATTTTTATCCATTAAGAGGCCAAAAGTTATTCATGTCGCTGCACACGGCTATTTCTCGCCTGATTTAAATGATGCCGCCAATACTTTAAGTGCCATTATGGGCGGCATATCTCTTCGGCGCTCTGCCGCCTCATCTACTGGGATTGTGCTGGCGCCTCAGCCCGGAAGTCACGAAGGATATAGCCTTGTTACGGCAGATAAAATCGCAGAGATGGATTTATCAGGAACTGAGTTGGTAGTCCTATCGGCCTGTAACACCGGCATTGGAATACTTGGGCAGGGATCTGCTCTTTCAGCATTGGGTGCAGCGGCAATTAATGCAGGAGCCAGGAATGTACTGCTAACACTCTGGCCGGTAGATGACCATGCAACCGCATTATTTATGGAACGCTTTTACCGGTTGTACGCAGGCGGGCTGCCTCCATCTGAGGCTCTGTCGCAAACGCAGACGCAGTTTGCGACCAAACAAATCCAAGACCCCGATCGAAAGAATGAATGGGAGAGGCCATATTTCTGGGCAGGCTTTCAGCTGATGCAAGGCGCTGTGAGAGTAGATCATTAGTCCAATATCAAGAGAAAAGCCATGAGCAGATCCAAGGGTTAACCTTTAGATCTACTCTTCAGGCTGGAGCATTATTGAAGATTCTGTTGTGAGCCGAAGAAACATCTGGAATCAACCAGATCGACATGGAACGAGGAGTAGGCGTCCGGAGGGAACACCTTCCACAACCACCTCAATCCATGGCCCGCAAGATTGCACCACTACTCAAAAGCTGTGCCGATGTGCTTGGTACAGCCAGTTTTTGCTCAGTAGTTGCTCTGGCTCCCAGCTCAGCCACAGCAAACAGCTTCAAGGAATCAAACGGCTGGAGCTCGGGTGATTACTTCGGCCCTCGCGCTGGAGCCTTCTCACCTTCGCTAACCCTGGCTGCTGATTTCCGGGAGCGCAACGGCTACTCCAGCGGTGCCTTCTTTGGCCCCAAGGGTTGAGGGAGCTGAGATGCCAACACAACAAGAGATCGCCTTCCTCAAAAGTCAACGTATTCCCGAGTCTCTGGTCTTCCACGGCGGCGGACTGCCCAAAAAGCTTTACAAACCGATCATGGAAGAACTGGGTGCCATTCTTGTGACGGGCACCAGCCCCTGCCATGCAGCCGGTCACACGATTCGTACGCGAGCAGGACATTGCGCTCAGTGCGACACTGCAAGGATCGCTTTTCAGCGGCGCCACTCTTCACCAGGATTCGTGTATGTCGCTGTCTCAGCAAAACTAGGACTGTACAAAGTTGGCTCTAGCACGGACACTGTAAAGCGAGTGAAGATGCTGAATCATTGCGGCTATGGCGGAGCTGCTGATTGGAATCTGATAGATCAGGTCTTTTCGCCAAACGCTGGTGAAACTGAGTTCAGAGTCCATGCACAGCTTGAACAGTTCCGCTATCCAGTTCGCTACCAACGTGAAGGCAGCTGGGTTGAGTGCCGCGAGATCTTCAGAACATCAGGTACCACTGTCTTGCATTCCCTCATGACTGCAAGTGCCTAAGAATGCCATGAAACCAGTTGATTCTCGGCGATCTTTTGGAGACGCTTCTCGCCCTCTAGTTACACCTATTGCCGCTCTTCTGACTTGATATTGCAAGCGTATTTGAGCAGTTTCGTGAATTCCGTACCCCGAACTTCAACTGGGCCTGGTCGCTCTTGGAATCACCCCCTCCACCCCAGAACGAGAAGTGAGCGTACTCACTCAGGGCTATCCGCCCACTCCATTCATGAAAGCCATCCTCGCCGCCGTTGCAGTCTCCGCCTCGGCTGTAGCACTTTTCGCTGGCGGTACGCCTGCCTCATCTCAGTCCTACTTCCCGCAGTACAACTCCCGCCCCACCAGCAGCTTCACGGGGTACTCGGGCACCCGTTACAACGTCTACACCCCGAAAAGCAACTCCTACGGCTCCTCCTACGGCAGCAGCTTTGATCAGCCGCGCCGCTCCAACAAGGGCTGGGGTCATAGCACTGGCAGCTACTTCGGCTGGTGAATCCCTGAATTAACAGGCCGTCTGTACGGGCGGCCATATCCATCCCATCAACCCCTCAGTTCACCATGAAATTTCAAGCATCCATCGCCCTTCTGGGCTGTACTGCTCTCAGCATTCTGATGCCTCTTTCTGCTCAGGCCTCCTGCTACGGCAGCGGTTTCTCTCGCTTCTGTGACGGGATCGGCGGACCTGGCGCGACCTATTCCAAACCTTCCTCAAATGGCCTCACCGACTACTACGACAGCAACGGTCTGAACAGAACCGTAATCCGCTCCAGTTTTGGTTCCTTTGGGAACTCCTTGGGTGCTGATCTGCAGATCCTGGAAACGCTTCGGTATTGATGACAGCTCTATCCACAGAGTCGCAGGATCGGCTCCTCAGCCACCTGGAGCAGCTGGCCCGGCCACGCCATGCGCGCTGGGATGCGATGGGATTGATGGCCGTGCGTACCTATCTGCTCGAGCAGCTTGGAGCGCTCGGGAATGTGGAGGAGCACCGCTTCAACCACGGCATCGATACCGGAGTGAACCTGGTGCTCAGGCTCCCTGGGCAACGGCCCGACCTGGATCCAATCCTGGTGGGTGCCCACTACGACGGGCCCCTGCAGTTCATCGGCGCCGATGACAACGCAAGTGGTGTGGCTGCACTCCTGGAGCTGGCGCAACGCTGGGCTGTACGTCCGCCGCGCCGGCCCATATGGCTGGTGGCCTTCGATCAGGAGGAATGGGGCATGGTGGGCAGCGGCGTTCTGGCGAGGGAGCTGCGCGAGGCCGGCCAGCGGCTCCAGCTGATGGTGAGCCTGGAAATGCTCGCCTTCACCAGCGAAGAGCAGAACTACCCACACGAAGCGATGCGGACGGTCTACGGCGATCGCGGCGATTTCATTGCCCTAGTTGCCAACGTCGGTTCTGCTCTGATGCTCCCCGGTTTGGCCCGGGAGATGGGTCGCCATATACCCACCAAGGTGCTTCCGGTGCCTGATGGCGGGCGCGCTATCCCGGATGTGCGCCTCAGCGACCACAGCCCCTTCTGGGATGCGGGATACAACGCGCTGATGGTCACCGACACCTCCTTCATGCGCAATCCCCACTACCACCAGATGAGCGACACGATCGACACGCTTGATCTGCCCTTCTTAGCGTCTGTGGTGGAAGGGCTCGATGACGCCTTATCTGCCCTCTGATGCCGTGGTGATCCTTCAGGACGCCGGCGAACAGCTGGCGGAGCAGTTGCTCCATACCGATCTCTCCCGTGAGCAGGTCATCACCGCCCGGCTTTCCGATCTGCTGCCACCCGCACCGGTGCACACAGAAGGGTTTGCCGCTGTGATCAGCCGGCTCTGCGCTGTGATCCCCCTGTGCTGCCTGAAATACGACCTGGTGAGCAACCAGGAGCTCTCTGATCTGATCTACCGCTGGTTGGAGCAGGAGCAGGTGGATACGGCCATCCAAGCCCACGTGCTCAACTTCTTCCGCGGGTTCTGCCGCATCTTCTTCCAAGCCACCTCCGTACCGGCATCCGGTGAGAACCAGGCGCTGGATGAAGTTCTGGCTGGACCACGCCTGGAGGATGTGAACCAACCGAATGCTGAAGCAGCGGAGCTGGCCCGGATCATTGCCACACGCTCCGGTCTCTGGGAGCAGGTGGGTCTCCAGAAGGCCGCCGAGATCCCGGTGAATTTCAACGACCTCCTAGCAATCCTGCAGGAGTCCTATGCCCAGGGGGAGCTGCAGCGCGCCGCGGAACAAGAAGACGAGGACGCCGATGCCGACTACCTGTACGAGACCTTCGTGATGGTGATCGAAAGCATGACCCCCGAGGAGCGGCTGGACCCAGCCCTGCTGCTTGATTACTACGACCTGGCCCGCCGGCACCGGCGCCGTGCGCGCATTGCAGCCCACGCCGAGATCAGCCTGAGCATGGTGGATCACTGCCTGGCAGCGCTGGCTGAGTTCAGGCGGAACTATCAGCTCTACCTGCAGCGGATGGATATGTCGTAACGCGCGACTGGAATCAAGCAGACGCCCCCGAACGAAAGGATTGCAAGTCACTTCGTTCGTCAGATCTTGACTACCAATCTCATGGCTGTTGACAAGGAGATCCAGGAGCTCCAGAAGCAGTGGCAGCTGCATCGCTTTGCAGCAATCCACCTTAATGAACCTCCCAGCGGCTACAACCGAAAGCGCGCCGAGCACTTGGAGGCAAAGATTAGCAGACTTCAAGGGAGACAAAAGGACAAAGAAAAGCCACCCTGGATTGCCCCAGTCGTCGTCGGGCTTATAAGCTGGATCGCATTTCTTGCACCTGCAATAAAGCCGGGAGTTATCAACACCTTTGTTGATAGCATCCTAAACCCCAAAGGCGGAATTGCAACAACGAAACAAATAGAACAACCCGAGAAGCATGGCGTAAACGCCGAGCCGGCGACCAGGCGTCCAGATCCCGCAATCACCATGCAAGGGCGTTTCTATGGCTCGAAACTCGGGGGTCCTTATGCCCGCCTGGATGCAGGCTTCAGTAATTACCAGCGCCTGACTGGGACTCTGGCGCGCATTCAGGCAGCTGCCCTGAAGCGCCGCTCTTCGATGGATCAGCTTCCAACAGTGTGGATCAATCGCACACGAGAGGACTGCTTCGACCAAAACTCCATCGGCGTCTACAACTCGCAATGTCAAGTCATCAAGTTGGACTACAGCGATGGATATTCAACCTATGAGCATCCAGTGGAAATGGAAGTCACCTTGGCGCACGAGTGGGGCCATCATCTGATCAACCTCAGCGATGTGGCTATGTCGCCAACAGAGCAGGAGGTCGTGAGTGACTGCTTTGCGGGCGCCGTTTTCGGCTATTACGTCATCAATAATCTCATAGACCTACAGGATGCTGTTCGCGCCATTGAGATGGTTGACTACATTGGCAATAACTCTCCCTACGGCCATCACCCGAATCGAGAGACACGACTGAGATCATTCGGCGGTGGTCTCTTCAGTGTTAGCAATCCATCTGACCCAAGGGCTAAAGAGTTTATGGCTTCATGTGCCAGCCTGCATCAGATTGTGGATGTCAACAAAATTCGTCAAATGGGCCTGAGCTGGGAATCATGAATCAAGAGAAGCCCTTGTCCAGTGCATCCCCTGACTCAGAGCAGATGGTGCGGGTGACAATCGAGTTGTCAGCTGCAACTGTGGCATGGATTGACGAGCTTCGAGTGCAGCTTGGCCTTCGAAGCCGTGGAATCATTATTGAGCAAATCCTTCAAGAGCTACAGCCGCAGAAGAGGAGCGACTATTCGAGAGAAAGCCATGTCCTCAGAAGACTTGCCAAACGCTCCACTAACTTCCTCAAAAACCTGATAAGCCGGATATCTCCTAGCAAATAACCCAGGGGCAGAGCTACGAAGCAAGCAGATCGCGACAGACCCAGAATCCACCTAAAGACGCCCACACACCCACGCACAGGGAAAGTCGCAGGGAAACCCCCAGCACCGAATCAGTGCGTCAACCCACTGACCAGAGATCTGCAGGTCGAAGCCGGATTGTCCATATTTCAGTTTGCAACGGGGAAACTTAGAGGGAAAGCTGGGGCCTCACCCCTAGCCATACCAAGCGATCTCAGCGAAAAACGATTGATTCGTAATCAGTAGGTCGCAGGTTCAAATCCAGTCACCGGCTTTTTAAACAGCCCCGATCCACCTGGAAACCCCTGCCGCGAGCAGGGGTTTCTTGTTTTCAGGGATAACCATGACAAGGGCAT
>Ga0194118_10004871_pt1 | contig 14344 bp, 20 predicted proteins | sample TA2MahsurfametaG_2_FD_148662 | JGI IMG/M metagenome (GOLD analysis project Ga0194118, IMG submission 148662) | Freshwater microbial communities from Lake Tanganyika, Tanzania - TA2015013 Mahale N5 surface | ecosystem: Environmental > Aquatic > Freshwater > Lake | place: Tanzania: Lake...
CCCCAAAACCCCAAAACCCCTATAATTGAATCAGAGAATTAAATTATGCGATTAATTAAATTAATTTTGTGGGGTACAAGAATTTTATGGAAAAATTAGCACTAACTTCATAACTCACACTAGCTTACAAAGGATTCATGTATGTCTTTAAAGTCAGGGCGGGGTCAAGAGTCACTCAATAATCATCATGCGTCAGTGGACATGAGGAGAGCGGTACCACGTTTGACCCAGAACTCGGAGGGCTGGTCACCCGTCTTCAGATCGATACGTAACATGTACGAATCTCTGCCCACGCCACCCTGTCTCTTAGGGTAGTAGTAGCAGGGACACTCGTAAATGCCAGCTGGTGGCTTGAGTCTCTTGGGTATGGGCTTAAAGTGGATCACAGGCATGAAACAGATCAGTTCCATCACCTCTGGCTCCATTAGGCACTGTTTCTCGATGTTCCATTTGGCGCCTTCCAAGTATAGACCTGTGATGAACGCACCGTCCTTCACAACCTCAGAAATGTCAGCGACAGCCTTCTGCGTCGGAATAAAGTCGAATTCAAGTCTGTCAATCGAAGGTGAGCCGGCTTTTCTCGAGAACTTTTGGAGGAGGGATGTTGTAAAACCAGTCGGGTAGGTAAAGTAGGAGATATGGTAGACGAATGGTTGGCCCTTAGTAGCCCAAAGTTGGAAGAACTCGTATCTAGCTTTTAGGTCGGTGTTCCAGGAGCCTAGCGACTTCATAGAGAAGTATGAATCACTCCAGGCAGCAGGCACCAAGTTATTGTTCAAACTGGTCATCATTTGCTCCAGGTCCGGTGAGATCACGACAATACCCTGAATACCCTTCTCAAGTTGGTCCAGTGTCAGTCTCATAATGTTTAGCAGCACGTTGTATCGTTGAATTTCCTGGATCAACACGACGGATAGCGGGGAGTCATCTTTGGCCATCTTGTATTTGAGGGCTCGCACATCGATTGACTCGGGGACACCCTCCTTGATCGGCGTAATTATGTTGAGGGTCTTCTGCTCGGGGGACTGGCCTGTGGCAGACACTTGAGCAGGTTGCAGAGAAAGTATTGACAGCAATAGCTCGTTAGTGTCCAAAATCTGCGATGTAATTTCAGCGTTAGTGTGCTGACCGAAAGCTTGAGGTTGGTCACGGTTCTCAAAGTGCTTTTGGATTTCTTGCAAGAAGTAGTCGGGTGTGAAGATGGAGGCAATGTCTGGATGCTTGGTGTTAGCCTCATCAGCCGGGTACACATAGTTGAATTCTTCTGTGCCGACTGGTCTCCACTTCTCAGGTGCGACAAGACCCTCATCGAAGATCTCTTTAGCGTATACCTTAATAAGACGGCGATCACGATCATCAGTAATACGACCTCCGTAGTTGCACTCTGCGATCAAGTACTGAATAGCCTACCATGGAATCTTGCCCTTCTGGTAGTCAACATTGGGCACGTCTGTGATTCTGCCCATGTAGTTAGCAATGGAATCCTCGCAAACTTGGTAATCACTATCGTTGAAAGAGTAGGAGACGTTCCAACCAAGAGTCTTGAACTTCTTGCGCTCAGTCAACACAGTGTGGAACCAAGCTAGACCAAACACTGCCTTTCTGAATTCGCGATCCGCTTGACACAGCGTGAATGTCTTGGGCTGGTTACCATACAGACGCACCATATTAGCCTTAATGCCACGTGGAGGCTCCTAAGCGATCTTTAGCGAACGCTGGAGTAGTGATATGGGGAAGTCTTCATGGGGTGACGCGGACAAGAATAGTCTGAATGTCTACTTGAGGTTCTTCTTGAACAGAGTGTCCATGATGGACTCAAGCTCAGGAAGTAAACTAATAGACAAGTGACAGTTCGAGAGGAAGCACCATTAGCCAGATTCTGCGGCCTTGTTCAGGATTTCAGTGGCCTTCTGACTCTGGCCCTTACCAAGAGAAAGGGTCGACACAGTTTGTCCCTTCTCAGCAGCGAATCTCAAAAGAAGCTCTGTTGGGTCAACACCGGTCGTCAGCACGAAAATGATCGGTTGGTTTGGTTTTGATTACTCAAAGACGTCGGATAGAGATGCTGGTTTGCTTTGGATGTAGTCAGTGCTCTTCATTCCGATGGCGATGTAATTTCTGATCGCAAAGGTCACTCTGTCAGGTCTAAAACATCTAAGCACGATCATTTTCTTAAGAAGATCCTCACATTTAGTCTCCCACTCGCCGGGCAGCTAGGCGTCCTCAGGCATTGGTTTGTCGGAGCTGAACCAGTGTTGCCACTCCTTGAAGTTCAAGCTGACAGCAGCTGGCAGGCCAGTGAAGGTATCAGGCAGGAGTCTTTCGAGCTCAGTAACATTGTCCCAAGCCTGGTCGGTGAGCCAGTCCTGTGGTGGCTTTACAACACCCTTTCTGTCGAGAACGGTACCACCGCGCAGGAAAAAGTCGTATTCTCTCGGGTTGATCTTGCCGTCGGCCATTTGCAGCCTGACAAACATTTGGAGCGAAAGAAGAATTTTGTGGCGCTCAAACAGCGATCTGCAAGCAGCATTGTAGACGTTGAGTTTGTGAACTTTCATAATCACCTCGTTTCTATCCTGACTCACAGTGTCTTTGGACTCCTTAATAGATTCTGAAAATAGATTTTTGTACCAATCGAGCGAGAACTAGTACATGGGATTGATCTTAGAGAGGTCATTCAAGACGAAGAAGAGCACAGCTGCTCTCTTACCGCAGTTTCGGAAACCTTCACGGGTATCATCGATCCTCTTCATGTTTGCTTCGGCGTTTTCGAGTTCAGTCTTCACGCGGTCTGAGGTTTCCTTGGATTGGGCCAGCTGCACGACGAGCTCCTCATCCTCGAGCAAGTTGATCTTATCATCGTTCAGACGAGCCAAAATCATGTCTTCCAGCGCGAGGATCTCAGCTTTGCCCTTGGTGATAGCGGTGAGTTTCTCGTTCTTTTGGATTTCAAGCTGAGGTTGCTCAGCTTGCACCACAATGCCCAAGCACTGCTCCTCGAGACCGGATTCGACAACGATGAAGTTGACAACGTTTACCTTACAGGAGACCTCGGGCGTGTAGTGTGGGTTTGGCAGCCTTGTAGTTATATAAAGCTAGAACTTGGGGTTGTACTCAATTTCGCCGGAGCCGAATTTGACACTGAAGCGACGACCATTCTGAATGAGCGCTTTACCGAGCACACCATCCAGGGTCGGGTCCATATTCTCACCAACATCCTGCAGTAGAATGGTTTGTCCCTTGGTGATTGCGATCTCAATCTTCCTGATGTGGTCGACATCCTTAGTATCCGCAATGATTATGTCGGGGTGCATATTCCTTATCCACTTGTTGGCCTGGTTCTGCGGATCTATGTTCAGAGCCCACCTCAGACCTTTGGTAACGAACACACCGTTCTCAGTGGAGAAGTTGTCCGTGGGCAGTCCATCCGTCTACCACTTCCTGGCAATTGCTTTGCTCGCAAGGAACTCTGAGAACTGCAGGCTCTTGCTCATTTGGACGCGCTCTTCTTTGATCCTAGTCAGCCACATATCATTCAGCAAGTTGCGGTAGTCGGAGGGGAAGGGTCCACAGTAGGACATGAAGGCTGCTGCGATGATGCAGTCGCCGAGCAAACAGCCGTACTGCTCCTCAAACTGCGCGAGTCTCACTATCCAGTTTGCCTTCTCATCGGCCAGGGAGGAGACCAGTTTCTCACCGCGGTCGATCTTTGCTTGCAGCTAGGCCAGGTCATCCTTAAGCTTGTCCATCTTAGCCTTGTTTTCTGAGACGATACGGTTGAGCTCGAAGAGTTTGGCCTCCAGAATCGCAAATTCCTCCTATAGTTTCGCAAGATCTGCTTACATGCGTGCGAGGTTAGCCTCAGCGATAGCCTTCTTTTCTCTCTTGGGGTTGACGATCTTGAGACATTTAGCATAATCCTCAATCGCTCGTACCCAGGTACACAGAGCTGCTGCGGCCGCAGATTTAGTCATCATGTACTCGGGGGTGAAGGTGGCCTCCTTAGTGAACGTTTCAATCTTCTTAAGTGTTTTCTGCTGAATATGTTCCTTGTCTAGTTCCATGATGTTCTTGAGGAAACCTGTGTCGTTGAGTTCTTTCTTCACGGAGGCCCAACCGGTCGGCTTCTCAAGGAACACCATGACGGAGTCCATGACCACACCGACATCATGAGGGGGCTTGTTCAGGGCCTTCATCTCAGCGATGAACTTCTTGTCGAGAGACTCTACGGCTCTGTTCGCAGCCAGCAAGTTAGGCATAGCTTTGGCAAGCTCAGCATCAGCAGCCGCGGCAAGGGATTTTGCAATAACAGACTCAGCTTCAATCTTGACGGTTTCGGACTGGATGAATCTTTACTTTTCATCGGCAATCTATTGTTCTTTGCTGGCATCGGCCATAAGGCTTTACACGATCGCAGATGTCTTGGTGACTTCAGCCCTTGAAATTTCGGAATCTTGTGTCATGATCTTGACTTCCTCTCTAGCGACTTCGAGTCTACCCAGACCATTTTTAAGCTTGGTGATCTGAGCACCGATCTCCTTGCGCTTGGCAGAGAGAATCTTATCGAATCCCTTCAGGAGCTCAATAAAGTTGGTCGGAGTCACATAGAAGATTCTCTTGAGCTCTTTTTCCATCCTCAAGGATTGATGTTGCGTGGTTTCGTGAGTGTACGCGCACAAATTAGACAGGGGAGTTCGCTTATCTTCAGGCAGCTCGATCGCGTTGAGGAACTTTTAGGCGACCTCGATCAGTGCCTCCTCTGGCCATGGCATGAACCAGTCGATCGTCGTGTTGTTGATCAGGGCGGGGTATTGGCGGAAGTAGCTCTTGATGGTTTCACCTACGGGTGACATGCAAATTGACAAGTGCATGTTGTCTTTTACGCGGTTAAAGAACCATTCATTTATCATGTCCGGTGACTCATTTGTCTGTCCATCCTCTCTGTACTTCTTGGTGATGATACCCTCATCACGAATCCTATTCAACTCGTCATTGGTGTAGAGGTTGGGCACAACACCCGAGTTGAGTGTGTTTTGGATATCCTCAAGGAAGCTCTCCTACACCACATCGTTGTCCGAGAAGATGAACACGGTCTTGAGGAACCATTTGCCCTTGAAAGCGGAGAGTTCATACAGCTCCTTGAGCTTATTCCGGAAATCTCTCAGAGTGAAGTCACGGCGGATCTCCAACTAGTCACAGTTCATCTTGGCCAGGTAGGCGCAGAGTCTGGTCAGAGAGTGACGGCCAGAACCACCGACACCGACTAGAAGAGCGTGACCACGTTTCAAGTTCAACACACGGTAGATCTTGGCGACGTGGATGATAGCATCCTTGAACAGCACAATGTCCATCTTTTGAACCTTTGGCTGCTGGTTGTAGGCTTCTAACTTCTAGAGCAAATACTGTCGCAGCTTATCGAAGTCAGTGACTTCCTCATAGTTGGAGGAGTCCTCATTCTACAAAAAGTCAACAAAGACGGCATCGGTCTCCCCCTTCGTCATGCAGTGGTCCTTGTAGTCCATTTGGAAGTGCAGTTGAAGCTGCTCATTCAAAATGCTTTTCAGCTTGCTCTGATCCTAGACTGAGATTAAACGATCGTGGAAGATGCGGAGGATTTCGTGGCCCCAAAGCTTTACGATGTGCTCTTTGGTGTCCTGGTTGGCTTTTTGAGACATGTAGAGACCTTGGAACACTTTGGAGATATCGCGCATGTTAAAGACGTAGTGAGATTTTGCGGGAGTGGGCAAGAACTGCTCCGAAATGCTGTTGAAGAGCTGGATGCTGCCAACTGCGAGTGGCTCGCAAAGAGCTTTAATCTCTTCGGGGAAGTTGTGGAACTTGAAAATGGCTAGGTTTTCAAAGATTCTCTTCAGGTTAGACTCATTTGGCATGGTGTAGTTGATTAGGTGGAACTTGGAGAGCATACGCTCGCTGATGTGAGCACGGCCACCACCAGGCTTACCCATAGCAGCCATTATCTGCAAATTGCAGATGTAGTTCTTAACGACCTTAGAGCGGTCATACCAGAAGCCGTAGTCGATCCACTGGCGCAGCAGCTCAATAGGAGGCTGTGCACCGAAGGTTTCCTTCTTTGGCATGTTTAGGTCGTCCACGAAGCAGACTGCCTTGAGCTTGGAACCTTTGGGCTGGAATCTATTTTTGGCACGTCTGTCGAATTGGGACTCAATGATTTCTTGGACGCCGAGTGAGGATGTACCAGCCGAAAAGTTAATCGTAAACGAAATCTTATTTGGATCGAGCGTCAATAGGATCTGGTCAACTAGTACGGTCTTACCGACACCGGAGTGACCGACGAGCAAAATTGAGGTGCCATGGTTTAAAAGACCCTGCGTGAGGTATCGGTTACGCACCGTGTCAACAGTGGGTACGATAATCTCGTGGAACTCTTTACCAATCGGTTTGTAGGAGGTGATTTTCTGTTCCCAGCTGGTCCAGTCTTTCTTCTCTAAATCAATAAAGTGATCGTAGACCGTGTTGCTGTGGGGGAACATAGGCTCGATATCTCTCAGAATGTTGTCAATTTCGCGTCTGCTTCCCTCGTCGACGGTGGCGCCTATCGACCATATCAGGCAGAAGACGAACCACTTCTCGATGTAAAAGAGGAAATCGCCTCTATTCTCCTCTTCACCTTGTTTAAAGCCTAGGACCAGCGCGTCAAACAAATTACAGAAGCTCTTGACACAGGCAATTTCAGAGGTGACGACCATTTCTGTGCAGTAGGTGCGTTTTACCGTCAACACCTTGTTGAAGTATTTGGCAAGCCACTCTTTGAGCGATTCACCGTAGTCAGCACCTAAAGTCGCTGCCTTCTCTTTAATCCACATATCCATGAAGGGTTACCAGCCAAGCTCATCAACATCCATGTAGATCATACCGGCACGCGACACAGTAGCAGGTGAAGCAACTGACAGATCCTGCACCTCAAATAGAAGGCGCACATTTGAAGTCAAGGCGATACGGTCACCATTGTTTAGGGTCAGCAGCTTGTTATCGTCCAGGACCGAGTTCATAGACTCAATCCAAAGAGTGTCGACTGGCCCATCCAGCACCATCCACCTGTTGACATTCTGTGGCTCAGAGCACATAGTCTTGAGCACAGCAGAGCAGACACCATCCATCCACTGCTTCGGCTTTTGGGTCAGGTCGTAGTAGCCGAAAAATTCATCGACAGAGATCGATTTAGGGTTAATCACCTCGGTGACGACTTTCTTGTACTTCATCTTGGTCTCATCCACGGACTTGTTTGCTTCACGCTCCTCCTTATTGAGGAGGTTCATAGCCTCTTGGAGGATGGTCCAGGCGCGAGACTTACCAGACTGGGTCAAGCCCACAAGCATATTGCCGTGACGGGTGACTTTTGACTCGTATAACTGCATGATCTTGACGACCAGGTTCTCATTCAGTTGCAGCTTGTTGGCGTTGAGACAGTCTTCGATTGCCAGCTGAATCGTGTCAGTGTTGACCTGAGGCTCCTCGCAGTCGGGGAACAAGTCCATGAAAAGGTTGTCAAACAGTATAACATCCTCCGCAATAAACTTAGGTAAGTTCATGTCTCTAATCGCCTTGATCATAACGGTGGTCTCGTCTAGCTCCGGACAGTCACGCTTAATGCGACCGGAGGCATTCAGCACGGACTTAACAGCGCGCATACCGAAATCATAGTGATCAGCTTTGGAAAGCTGCTTCAACATGAGCTCGTAGATGGTGACGACTTTTTTGGCGAGAACCTCGTTTTGCTTGAAACCTTCAGACATAAGAGTAATCTTAACAATTGCGTTGAAGTCCGGCACCATCATAGCCACAGGTCTAAACAAGTTGGCCAAGTTATCCGGCAGCTCCGAACGACCAGCATAACCCGGGTTCATCGTAATGAATAGACCTGTGTCCTTGGAAACCATCACGATTTGATCATTAATGTTGCACTATTCGTTGTCGCCCTTCTTGATTGCATCCATAATGCCTTGCACTTGTGAGGTAATAACAGAAAGCACATCAAGCAAAATTCTGTTGAATTCGTCGAAACATCCCCATGCACCAGACTAGGCTAGACCTGTGAAGATCTTGCCCAGATCGTTCTGATCCATTTGGTCACCGCAGTTTTGAATAACGACGAAGAAGGCTAGGTTCTTACCCAAATCCTTCACAGTTTCGGTCTTACCAGTACCTGCGGGTCCTTACGGCGCACCACCTCTGCAGAGTTAGAGCGCATTGGTTAGCGTCATGTAGGCACGGTCGGTCAGTGGCGTAATGACAAGACGGCCGTTGTTGCCTTGATACTCGTAGCCGTACTGGAAGTTGGCGTTGAGTTGCTTGACGATGATGTACATTTGGTCGGCTCCGTCCTGGGACTCCTCCTTTTCGAATTTGAGCTGGGACTGCCACTCGAAGTGGTTCACGTTGTTGACGGCTTTGTTCGCTGCGATCTTCTCGATGACTTCACGGTTGTGCTCCTCGATGATAATCAACGAAATGATCTTATTACGGTCACGAATAGCCAAGTTTTGCTTCTCGACGCATTCAACGAGCAAAGTAGTCTTCTACTGCCACATCTTCTTAACTCTTCTCATCGAGTTGGCTTCAGGTTTAGTACTAAGCTCTTCCAGCGCTAGCCTCATCTGCTTAGTCCACTCAATCTGGCACATAGTGATCAGAATCTAACCCAAATTCTTATTAATTATATTGCCCATCATCTCCTTATCAGGGGTACGCTTCTACGATGCCTGATCAGAGTTGAATCTGTGAAAAATTTTTCTCAGCGCTTCACGCATCTTTACCGTCAAAGTCTTAAGCCAGTTTTCAACATTGATGTCGGTTTTTACGCCAAGATCACCATCTAAGTCGATCACTTCACCGTCTGTTGAAAGAATCTTTCTGATTACGTAAACTTTCTCATTGCCCTTACCAGTACCACCATCTGTGTCAATCGCATTGATTCCCTCGAAAATCTTTTTAATGTGCTTGTTAATGGGTTTGGGATCTTTGCCTTGACCAATAATTTCTAGCAAGTCCTCATTGGACAAGAAATAGAATCTAGGGAAGATACCTCGCTTTGATTCAAGGAAAGATCTCAACTCTTTTTGAATCGCCTCGAGACCTCTATTCATCTCAGTCAGTGTCTTGATAAAGTCTTTGACGTTGACGATCAGAGCACGATAGCAGTTTTGTTCCTTGTAGATACGTGCGGTCTCCTATCTGAAAATTTTATCGATTTGCTTGAAGGCAGCATCTTCCTTGGACAGTTGCTTGGCTAGCTAGGGCTGTCCCTTGAAGATCGACTCCATGTAGAACCACTTGCCTTGGACTTGCAACAGGAGTTCAATGGTTTCGGTGATGCTGGCGATGTTGGACTCCCAAAAGTCGATCTTATCGTTGAATTACTTGTAGTATGGCGAGGATTTGTGACTTGCCAGGGCCTGGGAATGCTCTTCCACCAGTGTCAGAATGTTATCAGTGGAGTTGATCTTAAAGTAGTCCTCAGAGGAATTCCTGGACTTCTCCTTCGTGATATCCATGTTAGTTTAAGGATCCTCCTCCCAAATCCTCTTAATTTCAATCAAACTCTTCTCGATCTTCAACTAGTTACGTGCATTATTGCACAGATCATCCACAAACACCTAGTGCTTGTGCAGCTGCAAATCGAACACACGTTCAAGGTTAAACTCAGGCGAGTTCTCATTGAATTCCTCTTTGACCTCGAACCTGATATCATTCCAGTGACGTGGTCTGATTGACTCATCTCTCAACTGCAAGGCTAGAGGCAGCACCTCCCTAAACAAGATGAATTTCAGCCTTAAGAAGTCAAAAATGGGCCATGTCCTGATCTCCTTATTCATGTTCGTCAGTTTGTTGTAGTAGTCGATAACCCTAGATTCGATGTCGTCGATGACCAAATCATAGAAAGCTTGACCCTTCCAGCAGAGCCACTCCTCGTCGAAGCCGTATTTGAGTTCCCAGACCTCGGTTAAAAGCTGGTTTTCGCGCTCGACTAACGTCAGGTCGACATACTGCTAAGCATCATATTCAAATATTTCAAGACCAGGTTTCATATCTTCTTCTTTCTGTCTAAGCTCACTACACTTTTCCTTGAATTCCCTCAGTTTTTCTAAAGGCTTAACATTGTCGAACTCCGCTGACTTCTCAACAGCGAAAGGCGCACTCTACTTGAAAGAGCTCTTATTATCGAGAACCTCCTTCTTGAAGTCCTCAATCGAGTTATCCATCTCCAACTTGTGCTCTTGGTAGTTCTTCTGAATCACGGCATGTGCCTCAGTCATACCCTTGAGGAACTTATTCCACTCCTCCTCCAACGATGCCAGCTTTAGCTTATCTTCTTCTTGCAATTCCGTCGAGCTCTGGTCATTATTAGAGTCATCTTGGATAAATGCAAACTTTTGCTTAATTGGGTTTAACCTTGATTCGAGCTGTGACTGTTTAGCGCGCACCTCAGCATAGCGGATCTTATTTCTCTTAAGCTGTTCTAGTTTGCTTGATGGCTGCTTTAGCTCAGCTACCGTATTACGCATCTCATCGATCAGCGAGTTCAGATCTTGCTTAGCGTCCTTCTTCAAGTGATCAAGGATGTAGGTCAAATACTCACCACCCAAATCAAGTAGTGTCTGCTTCAACAGTGAGAATTCGATCGAAATGAAATGCTCGGTTTTTTGGGGAGCATTGTTTTTGATGTCGGACATGTACTCAGACAGTTCTTCGATAGCACGCTTGTAGGCAATCACTGGATTATCCTCATACTTATCGTGGTCTTGCTTAAACAGGCGAGCTTTACCGCGCTCAGTCCTCGTACCAAGGATATACCTCGTATCTTGCGACATCTCCCAGAAGCGGCAGTTCGAATCTAGGGCCTCCTTGATACGTTGCACCTATTCAGTGATATAGGTAGTTATGTTGTTGACCTCTGAGTTCTTGCTGACCATCTCAACGTAAGGAATCTCAGACTTGGATGAACTAGGTGGGGGGAAGAAATACTTCTTGTTGATCATAGCGATTTTGTCCTCTTCTGACATGTTGTTTGACTGGGAGCCTTGGCCTGTGAGCTCAGCTTCCTTAAGCTTCTCGACGACCTCTTCACGATCTTTGCGGAAGACACCTTCAAGCTTCGGCACTACAGAGGTGACGTTAATAATTTGCTTAATGAATTTGCCGATTTCTTTCTTGATCATGTCGTGGGAAGGTTGATTGACAACTTTGGGATCGGTCTTATCCTTCTCCAAAATCGTGTAAACTCTGAAGATAGGCACGATTTCCTGTGAGTCACCATGCACGTGCTTCTAAAAGTCTAGCAGAGAGTTCTTAACTGCATTCTTTAAAGATTTCTGCAGACTCTTATCCAAGTCTTTCAAAAATTCGAGCCATTCGGACTGAATTTTAGATTTACACGTCAGGAAAAGCTCCTGATAAATGGTGAAGAGCTGGACTCGAATAACCTCGAAGAAGCCTTTGAAGGTTTCTTGTTTTTCTTTGAGCTCGGTTTCTTGCTGGGTCATAAACCTTGACAGCTCGTAGAGGGTGCCCTTCTTGATTTTTGTCAAGATTGTTGATGAGATTATTTCGAATTGGTCCATTACTTTGGTGTGACGGGTCTGGAAGTCGTTTATCTTCTTGTAGTTTTCGAGACAATTGTTACGACACTGCATGACGAAGCTGTCAGCGTTGGACTCCCAGTTGAGACGTGTAATGCCCGGTGCGATAAATTTATCGAGGCCACTCAAATGGTCTTGGAAAAGAGCTTTCTCCTTGCCCTGAAGCAGGTGCATGATGCCGTTGAAGTCGCGTACGATCAACATCACATTTTCTCGTAGCACGCGCAACTGGTCCTTCTTAGTCAGCAAGCGCGTCAAGGGCAGAGGGAAAGTGATCAGACCAAAAGTTTGGATCTTAGCCCAGTACTGCACCTCAAAAAGTAGCTTGAGCAGGTCTGTATCAAAGTTTGACTCAAGCAATTCTGATTTATCTTTTTTCAATAAGGCGACAGTCCTCTCATCCTTCGTATCGAAGTTGCGGTTGTTAGCGCGATTTTCTTGTTTAATCAACAGCGAATTCTTTAGTGATTGCTCGATGCGCTCAGAAGTGGAAATGCTAGCGTAGATCTTTTGGAATTCCTCAAACTTACGTTTGGAGATTTACTCATCGAGATGAGTGTGCAACTTGCGGAAGCGTTCAAGTGCTTCCTTTTGCAGCGGATGATCTTGAATGAAATAAAGACTGTCGATAGCAGCTTTAACGCGGTTGGCTCTTACCATAAGTGAGTAGGACCAGATAGCGTTACCGCCCCAGGTTGGATGCGAGAAAGGCATAGGCGCTGGGTTCTTTGACTCAAAAATTTCCTCGATCTGCTTGATTTCCTCCATGAAAAGCTTGTAAACGCATTCGGCAGCCTTCTTCTACACGTACTCCATGACGGTCGGTCTGCGAGCCAACTGGTAGAAATTCTCTAGCATCTCGACTGCATCCTCAAGGGTCGACACGTGCTTAAAGGTCAGCGCAATGATCGTCGTGTAGATTATCTCGATCTGCTTCACCTCCTCTTTGAAGGTCTGGCCGTAGTCCTCGTGCCACTGGGTGATCTTAACATCCAGGATGTCATATTTTAGCTCCTTTATCGTCTCAAGATGCTTCTCGAACATCTTTTGCAGGTCTTAGAGCGAGACAGTCCACTCTTTACCTTTTGTACCACCGAAAATTGGAAGTTTAGCCAGTGCAAACTGCATCTAGCCCTCGCAGATTTCCTTAAGGTCGCGGCAACGCTGAATGAAAGCCTCATTTTCAGCGTAGATGGTATCCTCTTTGTTGTTGTTAGTGCTTGAAGGCTTTTTGCTGCTGAATTGGACAATCATTCGCTGCATCTTTTTTGAGATTTCGCGGAACTAGTTGCAGCACTCAATGCACTCGTCGAGGTCAGCGATGCATTTTTCGACGTTGGCGCCGTACATGTCTTGCTTGTTGATTTTAGCGCGACAGCGGTGGATGATCTGGTTTGAGATCTTAGTTAGCAGACTCTTCATCTTGTCGTCGGTGTTGTAGTAGCGAGAGCACTCCCAGATCATTCGCACGTTGTTTAGCACCTCGGGCAGCAGCTTCGGGATTTCCTTGGGCTGTGCATTCTCGATGGCTTTGCAGGGTGCTTGAAGAATACTCAAGCACTGAAGGTTGTCATTTGCTTCTTCATAGCCGAAGCGTATCTTCTCCTCGAGCTCCTTAAAGCCAGCTAGGTAGGAGCTGTTGGCTCGGTGCAAAACTTCGATGATCTTTTTGAGCGTCTTTTCTGTGAGGCGGGTCGTCAATGCCTTCAGATTCATAGTGCGACTGCGCCAGTGCTCGATCTCGTCCAAGGGTGAGGTGTTCTCCTGGGACGTCTGCGTGTCCTAGTTCGATACGACGTCCTTGATTTGTCGCGTCCAGTAGATGACTGTGGACTCGAGGCGTTGGATCAAGTCTTTGTCACGTATTGCGACCTCGACGTCTGTAATGTGCTCCTCGGGAATGTAGAGTTGGGTCTTGCCTTTCATGGAGGCGGACTCTTCGGTCAAGGTGGCCATAAACTTGTTTAAGTTGGCCTGGAACTCCTTTTTGACGCCATCGGGCCACTCTTGCTCTGCATTTAGCTTTGGCACGAATTCGGAGGTCATTTTGGTGAGTAGGTCGTCAAGCGGGTTGTCATTGATTTGGCCGGTGACAATCTGCTCTGCGATCTGCTACATAGTCACTGCCTCCTTGCCGCTTCTTTTGATGAAGAAGGCGACTTGGTAGTTTTCGGCGGTTATACTTCCTTCTATTTTAAAAATCATCGGAGTGGGCGGGCTTACCGAAAAATTTGGGCGCGGAGTCGTAACTGAGTTCGACGTCAAGCTTCTCGTTGAGCCAAACGAAGAACTTGATGTAGTCATGGTTCTCAAGGAAGTCAAAAAACTTCTGCAGCTTATCGTTGTTTAGCTTGCTAACGTTGAATTCATCCATATCCATCAGATGTTTCACCATCCAGAACACCCCTGCACAAAAGTTAGCTTCTTAAGAGCGTCTTACTTTGGTCTTGAGAGTAGTCGACCCTAATTGCGGAGGGTTCTTGATCCTTTGCTTCTGGATCTTGCTCTGCCTCGGGTTATTCTCCCTCGGCTTGAGGGTGTTCGCCCTCGGAGCCTTAATGCTCAGATCCAGGGGCGTGTGAGGCCTCAACTTGGTCTGGCTGTTGTTCAGTTGTAGCGGGGTTTTCTTCGTCCATTTGAATTCTTGAGGAAGACAATAACTGATTCAAATAAAAATTATAATTTAAATATACACGCTCCTTTTATGGGGTTTTGGGGTTTTGGGG
>Ga0194118_10004873_pt1 | contig 14340 bp, 8 predicted proteins | sample TA2MahsurfametaG_2_FD_148662 | JGI IMG/M metagenome (GOLD analysis project Ga0194118, IMG submission 148662) | Freshwater microbial communities from Lake Tanganyika, Tanzania - TA2015013 Mahale N5 surface | ecosystem: Environmental > Aquatic > Freshwater > Lake | place: Tanzania: Lake Tanganyika...
AAGGAATGTATCAAATTGTGAATACTCATACTTGTAATTATGCTCCAAAATCTTTTTCAAGTTCTCTTGTTTATACTCCAATTTGATGTTTAATTGTGATGCTAATTTCTGTGCTTGTTTATTTCTTACATACAGTGTATACAACTGCTTAATATCTTTTGACCCTCTGTCATTCGTCTCTTGTTTCTTATTTTTTACAATTTTACTATACACACCTAGAATATTTAAGATTTGTTGAACATCAATTAATAATTCTTTTGATACTGATGACATCATTATGTCAGGTGAAGTTGTATTCACATTAACATATCCATCGCCACCGATGTAAGCATCCATAAATCCAAGCAAACATTCTTTATTTGAGAATATAATTTCATTAGATACGTATTTATTGTGACTCAGTTTACCACAAAAGTGTTCCAACAAACGACATAATACAGTACTGTAAATACGAATATCTTGGCTAGTCCAACCTTCTTGATTTTTATTCTCATTACGATAAATTTTTGTAGTTAAATTATGTTTCTTACAGAAATCAATGATTGGTTCAAAATAACTATTGACATTGTTTGAAATAGACACCTGAAACTTTGTCATACAACCTTCTGCAGCATATGCGCCAATTAAATATCCAAGATTATAGTCGAGTGGTAAATCCTCAGGAATCTTATAATTATTCATGTTCGTTTGTAACATGTAAACGCATCCTGGTTCAAAATATGTCTTTGATTTACATCCATTCCTCAACTTATCAGAAACTTTTGCCACGAAAGCATCACTTCTCTTGTATGGAAGAATGAAAGTTTTTCCTTGATGTTTTGACCACCATCTGTGTTCAGCCATTACCGATTTTGCTTTTTCAATTTCACTGGTATAAATGTATTCGGTGGGTGGTAATACATTTTTCAAATTCAATGATTTCTTTTCGTTAAAATCTACACGCATTTTAGAAACTGGTAAGTAGTCGCCAACTTTCAATTTGTCTCCATCTATTGGAACAATTTTGCCATTAACTAGTTTTAAAAGTGATTTGGCTTTTGTTACGATTACTTCTCTTTGTTCTTTGGTAGTGATTTTAAGCATCGTGTTTGTTCCATCTTTATTAATAACTGGATGCTTCGTTACTGCTTCGATTTGTTTCCATAACATTTCTCCATCTTCGGTACATGATGGGATTTCATAATAATCGTCTACGACAGAATAAGTTGTATCTTTTTCTTCGTAATACTCAGTTTTTGTTGCAACCTTAATTTTATTCTCGATAAAATCACCAATTTGAATTTTCTTTACTTCACCTTCTCTATTTCGAACAATAATTGGTGTTTCGTATGTTACTGAATTCAATGTATTATGAACAATGATGCCACTATTTAACATAAATGTTTGGTTTGCTGGCACCGTAAAATCATACACATATTCTTCAGTGTCTCCTGAAATAATTTCAATATTTACAATTTCATCCCAAATTACATCAGAGTTTGATGCCTGTTTCAAAATACTTAGTTCGGAACTAATCAATTCCTTGTTCGGATGACTTTCAAATATTTCAATGTATTTTTGTAAGGTTCTGCGACCAATTGAATCTTTCTTAGCCCAACGACCATATGTTCTGCTTTGTCCCTCTAGTTTTAATACTTTTCCACAATTAGCAATAATCTTGCACAAACCTGGAATCTTATCAATTTCATCTGACAAATTATAAGCATCTTCGCGTTCTAAATACGCGACAATATTTGCTAACTTGTCAGCATGAACGACGCTTCCAATTTGTTCCTGATATGACTTTGCGTATTTTGCACTAATCGATAAGTTATACATATCGGAACCACGGCTAAAGTTAGTTTTGGTAGAAGCAAAGATACCGAAATAATTGAATAATAATGCTAAATCTTCGCTCAATTGCTTGCTTCTGCTACCTGCTCGGATTTGATGATGCTTTTCATCGCATTGGAAATTACCATCTCCGTCCATGTAACCCTGAATTAATCCAGCTTTGAATTCGTTTGGTGCCGTAAATGCGAATTCTGGAACACGCTTAACAAAAGATCCTGTTCCACATGTATCTAAAAGAAACTTGGCGAGTTGTTTGTGATTAAAACGTGTTGAAACACTCTGTCCATATTCTCCTTGATATTGTCTGACGATCGCTTCCTTTCCAAACTCAATAGCAATACATTTAACAGAACTAATATAATGTTCTGAAATATTAGAAATACAAATTGCGTTTGAAGCAACATTTCCTTCTGCTAAATATGCTCCAATAAACCAACCAAATAAGTGATCCAGTTTTCTTTCATTGCCATCAATTGTCACATTTTCAGTGATAAATGTATTTGGAATGTATTTTGAAACTGGAATTCTCATCTTTTCACGCAACTCTGAGCCTAAGATTGGAATAACTGTCTGCGTTTCTTCATCACGAGTTAAGTGTGAGTGACTTAATGTTGTTACAACACTTCTTCCACTCTTAGTCGTAACTTTAACTAAGTCTCCATTAGTTGGATGACGACTTACGTGTGAAATCTTATTCCAGTGTGTTTGTTCTTTTTCATCAACACCCATAATATAATATTCATCTTCCAGTGTATCTAGCAATGTTTCAACACTATTTGGGTGACCAGTATTGAATGTCACGTGTGGATTATTTTCGATAATTCTGTCACACATTTCTCCAATACTTTCTGTGACTGACGAAATATTTTTTGTAATTTTATTTATTTTTACACACCTAATATGCTCACAAAATGGAGCCGACATTTGCGTGGTGGGCTCGCCAATACTCTGCGCAGCAATCATGCCAACCATTTCCCCAGGATTCACAATAGAACGCTTATAGGCCAAAATGATAGTTTGTAACAAAATATCAAGCGCCTTTTTATTAAAACGTTTATTAAGAAGCAAATCCTTTGGCGACAAATAGTAGAAATATAATACTTTGAACAATTCTGTTGGCGGAGCAAATACAATCAACTCCAATTGTGCGTAAGCCTTTTCAATAGCCTCGAATGCTTCGAGCATAGTAATATCAACTAACGAGTTCTTATTAATTCCCTGTTGTCCAATTACATTCTGAATAATATAAGCAAATGCAACTGGAACTCTTACGACTCTTTCTGATTTATAGTTGAATACATTCTTAACTATTTCTGCTCGTGCGTCAATCATCATATTGATATATTTTTCACATTTTGCGTTAATGTCGTCCATCTGTTTTTTCTGCTTAGTTAATACAGACTTCACGAATACACGTGGAATCATAACAGAAACAGCAAAATGCGCATAAATATCTTGAATACTCATATCAACTATTGGCAAATCTTGATTTTCTACTTTTACTGTGTCGACTGAGTCATCGCCATATGAGAATTGAACGATTTTGCCCTTATTAGAACGAACTGTCATATCATAATTTACCATTAAATCTTCCAAAGCTTTAATCAATCTTCTTTGGATGTAACCAGTTGTAGAAGTTTTAACGGCAGTATCAATTAAACCAATACGACCACCCATAGCGTGAAAGAACAATTCTTGTGGTGATAAACCATTGATGTAATTGCTTTCAACAAAGCCACGCGCAATTGCCGAATCATCATACTTGGTATAATGTGGCAATGTTCTGTGTTCGAATCCATAAGGAATGCGTTTGCCATCAACATTTTGCTGTCCTAGACACGCAGTCATTTGTTGAATATTAATTTCAGAACCTTTTGAACCGGCGTTCAACATAACTACAAAACGATTGTCTTTGCTCAGATTTTTAAGAGCTTCTCTACCAGCATCGTTCTGTGCCTTGCTTAAAATGTTGTTCACCTTTGCTTCAAATTCTTCAATATTTGTTTTTCCTGAATTATTTTCAAAGACACCGATTTTCACTTGATCAATAAGATTCTTAACATCGGTTTTCTTATCGGTAATGATTGACACAATTTTTTCGTTAGTCTTTTTGTCAGTAATTAAATCGCTAATACCAACACTAAATGCACTTTGTTTCATATACTCGGTAACGATGTTTTGTAAATCATCAATAAATTGTGCCGATGCCATATTGCCGAAATCATTACAAACACGATGAATAAGACCTTTGGTGCCTGAACCTAATATGCCCTTATCCATTTGGCCTCTCAAATACTTTCCATTGATAATTTCAATTACGTTGTTGGAAGTATCCGATTTTTCTTTTTCGCCATCAAATAACTTGTTTTTCACTTTCAACGATAAAGGAGGCATGATTTGCGACAATATTTCAAAGTTTGAAACGCGCTCATTTCTTTTCTTTTTAAGCATTTCTGGATTGATGCGCTTGAACATCATTAATAAGTTCATTGCATCTTTCTGTGTAAAATCAATTTGTTCTCTTGTAAATCTATAACAACCCAACATAGAATCTTGGTAGATTCCGATAATTGATGCATTGTTTGCTGGGCTAATAATTTGATATGGAACCGCCGCTAAATTTCTTAATTCTGATTCCGCTTCTATGTCTTGCGGCATATGCAAATTCATCTCCATGGTCTGGAAATCCCTTACCATTTCTGGTAAGGATGGACTATACCTTGTGCTTCATCAAGTTGGTTAGACTATCATATGAAACTCGCAAACATCTAGTCTCTGAGCCTTCCCCATACTCTTTACCATAACGAGGTTAGGGGCTTGGTTGCTGATTGTCCAATCTTTCACATTTTTACCATTGGGTTCGGCAATTAACCGAGTTCCTCACAAATGTTTCCAGATGTGAGTGGTAGTGAAAGCTCTAAGGAGTTTCCAGCAGTTTGAATGCGTCGCATGTCACGATTTTAAATAAATGACATACTAGGGAGTTGCACGCTTTTCACGCTCCCTGTTGAGGACAAGATGAATTTATCCCCATCGAACGGTTGCTCCCAAAGGTTTCCCAGTGGGCCGGACTGTATCTCAGATTAATTCAAGCTGGTTAGGCTATCACTATTAACCAACACCCGTTCAGTCTCTGAATGCCTTCCTTACTCTTTACCATAACGAGGTTAGGAAGTAACACTGCGGATTACCCAATCCATCACATTATTACCTTACCCGAGTTCCAATCTCGGCCATTTGTAAGTTTCCTATACAAACTTGGTAGTGATTATGCTAATTTATTAGACTAGCATGGCTCTAAGGGACTTCCCGCATCAAGGTGTTTTGCAAATAAATCAATAATTTCTTGTGGTAGTTGAATGTTATTCATTTTGTGATAATTTAAGACATAATCGTAATGAGGCTTTAATTGAGATTGTAATATTTTATTATTTTTGGATAAATTTTCTTTACATGGCAATGGCATTGTATTTCTCCAATTAAATGCCACTAGTTGCTCTTCCTCATTTTCTAAATTAAATTTAGAAAGAGGAATTACATGATCTATGTGCCATTCACTGCCATAATTGTCAATTGAACAATTCTCAGTATATGACGTTATCCAATTATAATAAAACTCTGAAGAACAACCCAAATAATGAATCGTATGGTCTGTCTTTTTTGTATTAAAACTTTTAAGACCTGTGTAAATCCGTGTGCGAACATATCTCTTAAACTTTTCGATTGGATTATCTCTCTCGCAATCTTTACATTTAAGCCTATTGTGTCTAAACCGTTCTTTTGGTTTAATTGTTTCACAGTATTTACAAACTTTATTATTCATACCTATTTTTTCCTGTTCTTCCATTTTAAGTTGTTGTCTTTTAATTACTTTCTCATGCTTATGATTTGTTGCTTTCTTAATTAATTTTTTACGATGCTCTTCATCATTTTTGTATTTTTCACGTCTTTTAAAATTGTGACAATCACGACATGATGAAGACTTTGAATAAAACTTGTCCAATGCTTTAGTTTCATTACATATCTTACAAATTTTACTCGTGACATTTTCAGGCTTCGTATCCATAATATTTATTACAACTATGTCTTTAAATTATTTTATATTTATATTGATTTATTCACTAGGAGGTAACACGTTTTTAACGCCTCCTGTTGCGGACCTCGACAAAATTATTTGCGACAAAGTCGATCCGCATTGTAAGGTTTTGTGTCTGCTACATTCATTCTAAAAGTATCACCGCGTTTCATAATTCTAGCAATGTGACACATCATACTCATTCTGTGAAGTGTAGGCTGTCTATTGAACAAAATTGGATCACCATCCATCATATGACGATGAACAATGTCACCATCTTCAAGAATGATACTCTTTCTATCCAGATATCTCAATGTAATCTGTTGCCCATTCTGTCTTTCAAGAATCTTAGCACCAGGCCAAACATCCGGACCATTCTGAACCAATTTTGTTAAAAACGCCTTATTAATTTTATTCACTAGCACTGGTTTCGTAATGTTTTTAGCGATTTTCATAGGAATACCCAACTCTCTAATAGAAATATTGGGATCCGCAGTAATTACAGAACGCGCGCTAAAATCTACACGTTTCGCCATCAAATTGCCTCTCATTCGGCCACTCTTGCCATTCAGTCTGTCCTTAATAGATTTGAATGGACGACCACTTCGTTGCGCCGCAGGACTAGCACCTGGCAATTTATTATCAACCATTGAAGCAATATGATATGTTAAAACCACAGTCCAATCATTAATTATATTTTCTGGGGCATTATTGTTCATTTTTTCGAGCAATGTTTTATTACTCTTGATGATATTCACTAAAATGTGTGTCAAATCATCTTCCGAACGCTGTTGGGCATCATGTGTGACTGATGGTCTAACTGATGGAGGCGGAACAGGTAACGCTTGATAAATCATCCAATCTGGTCTAGACCATAATGGACTGAATCCCATAAACGTCACATCCTCATCAGATATTCTTTTGAAGATTTTTAAGACCAATTCAGGTGTGAGCGGAATGACAATAGTGTTCGCAACGCCATCATCATCTGTTCCGTCGCTCCACTCAGCAAATAGCGATGCCATACCTTCCTTCCTAATCTTTTCAGGTTGTAAACAACCACAGCCATCCTCCGTATCTTCACCACATCGCTTCACTGTTTTACAATGTTCAAACACATATTTCCAACGTTCTTGCATTGACATTTTTAAAACATGCTTATTCTTATTCTTCGAAATCAACAGTTTACTACATTTGAAACAAACACACCTACAAATTTTATGAATAGTTCCTAAATTCTGAACTTGGAAAATTGGCCTAGCTAATTCAATGTGACCAAAATATCCTGGTGTTTGCATGTAGTCTAAACCATCTGTTGGACAAATTAATCCTGGTTCTAATACACCCATTCTAGGATCGAATAATCCATTAATAACAGGTTTATTGCCAATATAAGCTTCCTTACTGGTAATTTCAGCAACTGACCCCTTTCTAATTTCATCAGGAGACAACATGCTAAACTGAATACCAATGATTTTGGAAGTATTGACATTTTTCATATTTCCAGAATTTTTCAACATTCTTCTTATATATATTAAACAATATTTAGATTGTTTTTATTTCAATTTTATTTTATTTGTGCGTTTAAAATACTTTTCCTATCTAAAAAAATGAATTAAATATTAATACACTACAATACACTACAATAATACAATGGAAATTAAGCCAACACTAACAAAATACCCAATACAAAAACGAATAAGAATATTACGCAAAATAATTAATTGGAAGCAAATTGAAAAGGCTATCAAAAGATGTAATATTAAAAAAGGTGCTATGTTATATGCGTTCGAATACCTAAAACTTCATTTGAACAAATTTGTTAGAATAAAAGATGTCCAAGAATATTGTAATAAAAGAACAAAAGAAGAAACTGGTCATCCATTAGGAGATCCACCCAGAGCATTTGAAATTCTAAGAAAAGACAAATTGCCATTAGAATGGACTGAAATTAAATATAAAAAAATTAAATATGTAAAATACACACCACAAGTCAAAGATAAAATTTGTAATAAAATAATAGATGAACACAAGCACAAAAATGATGGATTCAATAAACATATTATTGAAGAAAAATTGTCACAATCAAATTATAAATGTTCAATAACTGGAATACCACAAGATAATGGTGAATTGGCGGCAGACCATTTCATTCCAAAAGAAAAAGGAGGCTTAAGTAATGAAACAAATTGCGTTATTATAAATAAAATAATGAATGAAAAAAAAAAAAGATGCCAATAGAATGGTTCTGTGAAACCCTTTTGACAAATTTTATGAATATTTGTAAAAATGTAGGCATTTTACAAGAATGTAAGGAAAAACTTATTAATTTTATTCAAGAGTTTTAAGATAATAATTTTTTAACTGATAAAGCAATATTATATGATAATTGGACTGGAACAGCATTTCCTATTTGAACACATCTGGATGTATGTGAACCACAAAATTTGTAATCCAAGGGAAATCCAGTAATTGTTGCCGCTTCTCGAACAGTAATAGAACGATGTTCCCAAGGATGAATAGGAAAATTACTATGTCCTGGAACTAAAGTTGGTGCTGGAAGATTTCTATTTAATCTCTGTGTGTTTCCTCTTGAATAAAAAGCGCTTATTTTTAATTCATCTGGTATTTCATCAATGACATCAGCAATGTTGTTGCCTTCTGGAATTAATTTAAAACGATCAATGGTTTTTTGATTATGTTTCATCGGTTTATTATCTTCATCAATAGACGGATTATTTATACCTTCATAATCGATCAGTTTTAAAGCATCATTCAAAGTATAATTTGTATCTTGTTCATCTGGATAAACGTATTCTTTTTCAATGTCGTTCCGAACAGCAACCATTATGATTCTTTTTCTGTTCGTATAACCGCCATATTTGTCTGTTTGTAAAATCTTTTCATAAAAGTTGTAACCCATTTCTTGATACATTTTTTTAATTTCATCAAGAATACAATATTTATATTTGTCAATACTTTTTAATAATTCTTCCATTTTTTTTTTATTAGCATTTATAGTTAAGTTTAATTCACTATAATCTTCGCCATTTTTTCTTTTGCTTGATTTGACACCATTCAATATTTTATTCGCATCACTTAATTTTGTATAATCTTCAAATGTTTTGTTAGTTTCTTCACAATTGACATATAAAATCATGTTTTTAATAGCAGTAACATTCTCTATAATGCTTACTTTAGGTTTCAATATATTTACAAGTCTTAATTGATGTTTATATAAATAATTTCTTGGATCAAAAGGATTTCTTACACCTGCTAAAGAAAACCCCTTACAAACAATTCCACCAAATAAAACATCAACCTGTTTATTTCCAATTTTTGTTTTTATTACTTCTTCTGTAATATTTTCAATTGGACATAATAAATACTCTTCGTCATTTATAACTTTATTTTTGAGTAATGTATCTATTGTATCTATTGTATCTTTATCAATATCATTTACTAATAATGATTTGAAGCCTGCTTTTTGAAAACCCAAGTGAGCACCACCAGCACCAACAAATGTTTCAACAATAGTGAGATGCTTATTTTCACCATCCTCATTAATTAACTGATTAGAATGTTTTGTGTTATCATTAGTATTCATCCTTCTTATTATATATTAAACAATATTTATGTTGTTTAAGTTCAATTTTATTTTATTTAATGAAAAACTTATTACACAATTATTTAACAATTAAAAAATTAAATTGAATTAATTTAAATAGAAGTTATGTATATATAAAATGGGACGCGATATTAAAACAAAACAATCTAAGCAATCAAAACAACAAAAGCATGACAATAAGACTAAAAATAAGAAAGAGTTATCTTCATCAGACGATGACTCTGACTCATTTATTGTCGATGATAGTAGCACGGATGAAATGGACTCACATGAATACCGAAAACTTTTAAAAAGGGTGTTTCCATCTAAGCACTTGGATAACAAAATTAAATCTGGCGAACGAATGAAGAAGGCTATTAAAAAGGATTTTAAGAAAAATAACGTAGCTTCAACTGATAGCGAAGAAGATGATAAATTAATTATTAAAAAAAGAAAACACCAAAAAAAGAAAATTGTATCTGAAACCGAGAGCGAAGATGACGAAGACGATGTTTGTGAAGATTTGGCAGAAGATAGTGATTATGAAGAAGATGATGAAGAAGATGATGACAATGAAGAAAAACAAAAATTCAATATATTTCTTACTATTGGAGCAAATGAAGATGAATATGACGATTATGATGATCAAGATGAAAGTTGGAAGACATGTAGCACATCTGAAACCGAAAATGAAGATGACCCAATTAGTACAGACAATGATGATGAAAAAGATGACCAGGATGATAAGGATACAAAGAAGAATAAGAAGAATAAAGATAAACATAAAGATGCTTCTAACACTGAACAAAAAGAAGAAAATATTTTAGAAGATGATGGATTAAAACAGTTACAAGAATTGCTCGAAAAGAATCCCAATAATAAAAAAATTCAAAAATGTATCGATCTTTACAAGGAAAACATCAAAAACGAAAAAGAAAAAAATCAAAAGAAGGTCGCAAAGGAAAAGGCAAGAAATAGCAGAATATTCAAACGAATTATCAGAGACAAAAATACTATGAATGATTACGAGTTTTACGACAATATGGATGTTGATAAGCAAAAAAGAATTATCAAGGAACTTAGAGAAATCAACAAGATTATGCGTGTTGAAAAACCATATCGATTGACACTCTTGGAATCTGATATTCCAGTTCAATTTAAAGCAAGTGCTCTTAAAAAAATCAATACACTGCGTTTTATGGAACCAGGTTCAGGAGAATATTACAAGATGAAAAACTGGGTAGATAATTTTATGCGTATTCCTTTCAATAATTACAAAACATTACAGATTTCAGCCGAAGATGGTGTAGAAAAATGTCACGATTTTATGGAAAACGCAAAAAACATTTTGGATAGTTCTGTGTATGGATTGAATGATGCCAAAATGCAAATAATGCAAATGTTGGGGCAACTTATTACTAACCCTAAGGCAATTGGAAGCGCCATTGCTATTCATGGTCCGCCTGGAACTGGAAAAACTACTCTCGTTAAAGAAGGAATTAGCAAAATCTTAAATAGACCATTTACTTTCATTGCTCTTGGTGGTGCAACAGATAGCAGTTTCCTAGAAGGACATGGTTATACATACGAGGGTTCCACTTGGGGAAAAATTGTCCAGATTTTAATTGATAGCAAATGTATGAATCCAGTTATTTACTTTGATGAGTTAGATAAAATCAGTGATACTCCAAAAGGTGAAGAAATTACAGGCATTCTGACACACTTGACAGATACATCACAGAACTCTCAATTTCACGACAAATATTTCGCCGAAATTGACTTCGATTTAAGCAAATGTTTGTTCATATTTAGTTACAATGACGAGAGCAAGGTCAATCCTATTTTAAAAGATAGAATGTATCGTATTCAAACAAAGGGATACAATCAGAAGCAAAAGTTGAATATTTCATACAATCATTTGTTACCAAAAATTAGAGAACAAGTGAAATTCACAAGTGATGAAATTATTATTCCTGAAAATACAATCAATTACATTTCTGAAAATTATTGTTTTAAGGAAGATGGTGTCAGAAATTTAAAGAGATGCTTAGAAATTATCCACACTAAGCTCAATCTGTATCGTTTAATGCGACCAGATACTAATTTATTTCAAGAAGACGTGAGTATTAAGGTTACATTTCCATTTACAGTAACAAAAGAAATTGTTGATAAGCTTATTAAAAGACCCAATGAAATTAACCCCTCCCACTACCACTTGTATGTTTAGAAATATTGTAAAAAATATTATATATTTAGTTATATAATAATGCCAAAGTTTAGTAATGGTAAAATCACATCTAGTGTTATTTTTTATGACCGAGGGGTTCCAAATATAGAAAAAAACTTCGGTAGATTAACAACAATAAATTATCAAATGTTGCGTCAAATTATACGCAATAATATACAAAATGGACGACCAATGTTTTCTTTTACTTGAAAAACGACTTAAACACATATCATTTGTTATTCATAGTATGGACGATGAATTACAAATTTTACTACAATTGAATAACATTACAAATAATATACTTCAATTTATGAAACAAACACATAATGATGTTATAGAAGTTAAAACTAAAATAGACAATTTGAATAACGACTATTTTGAAAAACATTGTGAAGAAATTGTGAGAGATTGGTTTTCGGAACATTCCGAATTTTTGTCTGAAGAACGCACACTTAATACAATTGAAGAATTGGTTAATCGCAAAAATATGATTGAAAAAAGTATTCGAAGCCTATGTGTTCACGAATGGGTTAGAGATTATATTGATGTTAGTCCAGAAAAATCAGAAAGAGTTTGTTATTGTATTAAGTGCGAGACTACGCAGAGATGATTGAATTAGTATTCTGAATACGGTACATTATTTCCAAAACGATTCTGAAGTCCTTGGTATTGTTCCATTGTCATACATGCACATCCCATGCTATTCGAATAAGTATTTGGGCAACATTCTGGCTTAAATGGTGTTGTCGCAAACATGTCCAATTGTCCTGGTGGCAATGGTATTGGCTGTTTTGGTCTGTCTAAAATTGACTCAACACCTGCGTCTGGTGTGGTTCCAGGGCTATATGTTAATGTAGGCAATGACCATTTAGAAGGATCCATTATAACTCCTGACGATTTTGCTTCTGAAAATTCTGGAGCCATTCCAATGTTAGAAAATCCTTCTTTTTTATTTTGTTTGGCTTGGACTTGGACAGATGGTTGTGTGGCAGTCATTGACTCTTTTATAGTAGTCATGGCTTCAAACATACTAACGCGACAACATCCGCATAATACATGTCCAAACATAACCCAGAAAACAATAACTATGAGTATTAAAATCTCTAAGCGAACCTTATATGAACCAATAGATATTTCCATTTTATACATAATATTTAGATAATAAAATCAACTTTTAAGAAAAGTTGAGCAAAAACTTTTCTTAAATTATTTGCTGTTTATTATAATTTTCCTCCAATTGTAGAGTTAAATTGTCTCACATTTACCGAATCAATAAATAAGTTTTCATCATTCGTCAAAATATGATACGACTTTTCCCTTAATTTTTCATCATAAACTTCAACTTTTCCATAAACGATTGAACCATTCTTCAGAATGTCGCCAATTTGAATATCCACAATTTTCCGTTTGCTATCGAATGTATCGACTAAACAATGCTCATCGAATCCCTTATTGAAATACTTATTCACATATTTACTTATATATTCAATTTCATCTTGGCTAAAAATCTCATCCCAGTCGCTGAAAACGACATCATTAATTTCAATTACTTTATTACTCGTATTTAAACAATATAAGTAATCAACCTTATTTGTTAGTTTAACTGCCTCTGGATGATTCTCAATTCTTATCCAATTGTTTCCACATTTTACTAAATGTGCTCCACTAACTATAACATTATTAATTCTATATAAATCCATATCGCTTCCAAACACTTTTATTTTTGCTGTCACTTGGCTACCATTAACTAACAAATCGCCTACATTTATGTCACTTATCGGTATTTTACTTCCATCACTTAATGCAATTTGTGTGTCCGTATGAAAACAACGCAGTTTAGGAATCGCAGATGATTTGATATGTAGCACTTCTGTCATGAAATAAATAATTATTGCGAGTGGAACTGATATCGATAAAAATACAGCTGTCATTGATGCCGCGGCCGGCCAAGTAAATGGTAGAATCCACAGACCAACAATAATAATCACCAATGCGATTAGCACCTTAATAATAAGTTCCAAGATGGCACCCATCAATGCTTGTAATGTATAATATGTTCCCAACATGGTATATAAACTGGCAGTCATTGTTCCTTGAATCTTCTGAAAAACATCCATCAATGAAATGAATATTTTCTGCATCGGAATCATAACATTTAAAATTCGACTAAATAAATCTTCAGCAAATGTTTTCACATTATTTCTTAGTTTATTAATTACTTCTCTTGTTTGTTGTATAGAAGATGAAAATGCCGATAATATGTTAGTTAATGCTCCAACCATATATTGAATAGGTTGTAACGCAAATCCACTAATATTTTTTAGTATATTCTGAACACAATATTGAAAATTATCGCTTGTATATTGAAATGCCGAAGTTTTTTCTGGTTTAGTAATGAATCCAGCAAATAACATATTTTGTGGCTTACACCTTTGATTAATCCAATCATCCGCTATACTTTCTTTGGTTTCCATGACTTTACAATAAGAAAACACTACGAACACAAAAATAGTAATAAAAATAAAAAGAAACACGGAATTGCCATACAAATCAAAGTAAGATAAATTATCATAAGTATTGTTGACAAACTTTGCCGTA
>Ga0194118_10004887_pt1 | contig 14312 bp, 18 predicted proteins | sample TA2MahsurfametaG_2_FD_148662 | JGI IMG/M metagenome (GOLD analysis project Ga0194118, IMG submission 148662) | Freshwater microbial communities from Lake Tanganyika, Tanzania - TA2015013 Mahale N5 surface | ecosystem: Environmental > Aquatic > Freshwater > Lake | place: Tanzania: Lake...
CGCTCTTCCTCGCCGGAGGCGGCGTCACCGCCGGCCTGCTGGGCGAGATGCCTTCGCTGGCTCCCCGTGACCTCGACGACGGTGACATCAAATTCAACGTCGATTTCCGCTCCGTCTACGCCACCGTGCTGGAAAAGCACCTTGGGGTAAAATCCGACCCTATCCTCGGCCGTGCTTTCCCTCTCCTTAAGGCCTATGGCTAAAGCGAGGTAGGGCGGGTTTTCCTCAACCCGACTCGTTGAATTTAGATCGGATTACGCTTCAATGAGGCGGCGTAGGGACACGCCGCCCCACCCACCGTTATACGAAACTAAGCTATCGGCTCTCCGCTGGACCTTCCGCCGCGGGCGCCTCCTCCGCGGAGGCCTTGGGTGCGGCCTCCGGCTCAACCTTCACAAACTTCACCGGACCCTTCCGGCCCAGACTGTTCTTCCACGTGCCCTCCAAAGTTTTCGAATCGGACGAGATCTTCAGATCCAGCTCCACCTTGGGGTCAAAACTCGGCTTCGGAAGAGTGGTGTAGGTGATGGGGATCTTGGCCCTTGATCCCTCGATCTTCGCCCCCTGGCTATGCCAGACCCCGGGCCCACCCTCCGCCCACACTCCATATCCCGCAACGTGGATGGTCGCACCCTGCTGCGAAATGATCACCGCCGACTGCGCAATCCCTCCGGCGGTGTTTTTCCACAGCCCGGCCAGTTGCGCCTGCTCTGCCCAACCACTTGCCGCCACTGCCAGCCATCCGAGCAGGAGAATTCGTTTCATGCGCGCGATCGTGTCTTCTTGCTTTCGGCTCGCAAGCCGTATCTCCGCGTTTTTAGGCCTTCTTACTTTCGGATTTTCGCACCCCCCAGAAACTTTAGCGCCTCCACCACCCGTCCCTCCCCGCGCCGTAACGCTTCCCCCGCTCGCTCTGCACTCGCCTTGGTCAACAACCGCACCAGCCGCACCGCTCGTGCCCGGAGCTTCTCGTTCGACGGCACCACGTTGACCATCAGATTGTCGTAAACTCGGCCCTTCCGGATCATCGCCACAGAACTGAGAATGTTGCAGACCACCTTGGTGGCCGTGCCGGCCTTCAGCCGGGTCGAGCCCGCAATCAGTTCCGGTCCCACATCCAGTCGCACCACCACATCGGGGCGGACGGTGCCTTTTTCTGGTCGCCAGGCGGAGTGCGCGGTCACCAGCACAGTTTTGGCTCCCGCCGGTATGGCCTGGCAAAGAGCTCCCCATACAAACGGCGTCCGCCCGCTGGCGGTCAGGCCCACGACCACATCTTTTCTTCCCACCTTCCGTTCCTGCACAGCCCGCGCCCCCGCTTCGGCATCATCTTCCGCCCCCTCTTGGGCCCGGAAAATCGCCTCCGGCCCGCCCGCCAGAATCGCCTGCACTTCCTCCGGATCAGCGTGGAAGGTCGGCGGCATTTCGCTGGCATCCAGCACCCCCAGCCGCCCGCTCGTGCCCGCCCCGACATAAATAAGCCGACCGCCTTTCTGCAAGGCTGAGGCTACGATCGCCGCCGCCCGGCCGATCTCCGGGGCCGCCTTTCGCAGGGCCTTGAGGTTCTGGCTCTCTTCTCCGACAAACAGCTTCACCAACTGCCCAACCGATTTCTGGTGCAGACCGCGGGATCTGGGATTCGCCCGCTCCGTGGGCAACGACTCCACATCCACAAACCTGGTGCCTGTCTTCTCGGGCGTCATCCGCCCGGCCCAACCCGCCATGGCGGCCGCTCCGATCTCTCCGGGCGTTTTCAACAACACGCTTCGGGCGCCCGGCAGCCGGGCGAGCACCGCCGTGACGAACTGCCGACGATAAATTTCATTTTCAAAAAGTCCTCCCGTCAGGGCCGCTCTGGGTCGCCGAACCTTGAGACGGCGGGCCAACTCGGCCACTCTCTCCGCCAGTTCTGCCGTGGCTTCCTTCACGACACCCTGGGCCAGCGGATCCCCGCGGCCCGCCGCCCGCAAAACCACCGCGGCGAATCCGGCCAGCCACTCTTTGCCCCGCGGTTGATAGACCTCCCGCAACAGCCGATCCAGATCCGCCGCACCCGCATGCGCCAGCAGGGCAGCCGCCAGGGGCGGCACCCGGCCAGATCGGTCCCGCTCCCGATAAACCGCGCGCAGCGCCCGCGCCGCCAGATCGTACCCGCTGCCCATATCCCCCAAAAGATGGCCGTGGCCGCCAGCGGAATGTTTTCTGCCGGCCACCCGCCCCACCACATTGCTGCCGGTGCCGGCAATCACCAGAAACCCGTCTTCGTTTCCCCACGCCGCCGCCAGGCCTGAATCGGTGTCCTGACCAGCCACGATTTTTTTCGTTCGCGGCCAAACCGCCTGTAAGGCGCCCCGGGCCGTGGCCACCTCCGTGGGGCCGCGGGCCCCCGCCAAGCCCGCACCGATGGACTCGGGTGCCTGCGGCAGGCGGGCGGCAATCCTTCGGAAAAGTTTTCGCAGCCCCTCACGCCCCACCAGCAGGATGTTGCCCGGACCCTCCGAGCCTTGGGCCAGACGCCGCCCCCGCGCATCCAACAGGACCCACCGGGTCTTGGTTCCCCCCGCTTCGATCCCCAGGACCGCCCCGGTTTCTTTCACGTTGCCCTGCTTCACGCCACGCTCAAAATGCCCTCTCCATGACCAAGCTGCGATGGAAAAACTTCCTGCTCCCCGCCCTTTACTATCTGGCCATTCTCGGGGTCTCCCTCATCCCCCGCTCCGGCGTCGAAAAGGTCGGGAGCTTTCTCCCGTTACCGAACGACAAGGTTCTCCATCTCGCCGTCTACGCGGGCTTCGGATTTGTTTTGGGCGGTCTTCCTTATCCCTCCATCGCACTGGGAACCGCCGGCTCGCTCCTGGGCGCCGCCGACGAACAAGTCCAGCGCCTCGCTCCTGGCCGGGATGTCTCCCTGGCCGACTGGCTCGCCGACATTCTCGGCATTTCCCTGGGTCTGGCCTGGCGGCGCCGACCCCGTTGATGAGCCCCAGCCCGGCCCAGCGTTACGACAAACTCCTCGAAGAGGTCCGACGTCATGACCGCCTCTATTACGTCGAGGCCCGCCCGGAGATTTCCGATGCGGCCTACGATCGCCTCTACCGCGAACTTCAGGATTTCGAGAAAGCCCATCCGGACCTTGTCGACGAAAACTCCCCCACCAGGAAGGTGGGTGGCACCCCGCTCGACTCTTTCCGGAATTTGCGCCACGCCGTGCCGATGCAGAGCCTCAACAACACCTACAGCGAAGAAGAACTTGTCGAGTTTCTGGACCGCGTTGCCAAAAACCTTCACGGACAGCCCGCGGAGTACGCCATCGAGCCTAAGGTCGACGGCGTAGCCGTCAGTGTTCGCTACGAAAACGGCCGCCTAACTCAGGGCCTGACCCGCGGCGATGGTGAAAAGGGCGACGACATCACGGAAAACCTTAGAACCATCCGGAATCTTCCCCTTTCCGTGGAAAGATTGCCCAAGGTCATCGAATTCCGTGGCGAGGTCTATCTTCCCGAACCGGCATTCGCTTCCCTCAACCGGACTCGGGAAAAAGCCGGCGAGCCTCCCTTCGCCAACCCCCGCAACGCCGCCGCCGGCACGTTGAAGTTGCTCGACTCCCGGGAAGTAGCCCGCCGTCCCCTTGCTGTGGTTTTTTACGGTCTCGGGGAAGTCGTCGGGGCGAAGACAGAATCCCAGGTCGAACTCCATCGTCAGATCGGCAAATGGGGCTTGCCGGGTCACAGCTGGTTCCGACACGTCAAGGGAGCCGACGGGGTGTTGGCAGCTGTGCGGGAGTTGGACAAAGATCGCGCGCAATTCCTTTTCGCGACGGACGGCGCCGTCATCAAGGTCAGCCGTTTCGACCAACAGCGGGTCCTCGGCTCAACTGACAAGGCCCCCCGCTGGGCGATCGCCTACAAGTACGCGCCCGAGCAGGCCGAAACCCGCCTCCACGACATCACTTTCCAAGTAGGCCGCACGGGCGTCATCACCCCGGTCGCCGAGCTCGAGCCGGTCCAGCTCAGCGGCACCACCGTAGCGCGGGCCACGCTGCACAACTTCGAGGAGATCGCCCGCAAGGACATCCGTGTGGGCGACCTCGTTACCGTGGAAAAGGCCGGCGAGATCATTCCGGCCGTGGTCTCGGTCAACCTGAAGAAACGGCCCAGGGACTCCAAGCCGATCCACCCGCCCAAACAGTGCCCGGTCTGCGGCGGCCCGCTGCACAAGGAGGAGGTTTTTCTCCGCTGCACTTCCCGCGACTGCGTCGGTCAGCTCAAGCGCCGCTTGCAACATTTCGCCCACCGCGGGGCCATGGACATCGAGGGGATGGGTGAAGCCATGGTCAGTCAGCTCATCGATGCCGGCCTGATCCAGCATCTCGAACAAATCTACGACCTGACCGCCGGGCCGTTGGCCGACCTGGAACGGATGGGGGAAAAGTCCGCCACCAACCTCATCGCAGGCATCGAGGCCAGCAAGCAGCGCCCGCTTTGGCGACTCATCTTCGGCTTGGGTATCCCGCAGGTTGGCGCGGTTCTAGCCGAGGCCTTAGCCCGCCATTTCCAATCCATGGAGAAATTGGAAAAGGCGGGGACGTCGGATCTGATCCAGGTCAAGGACGTGGGCCAAAAAGTGGCTGAAGAGATCGTCTCTTTCTTTTGCGAAGCCTCCACCCGCCGGCTGCTCTTGGGACTCAAGAAAGCCGGCTGTAATTTCCGTGCCTTGCCTGAGGAGTTGGCGGTGCGGGGCGGCGTCTTTTCAGGAAAGAAATTTGTCATTACCGGCACCCTCAGTGCCCCCCGGGAGGATTTCACCCGCCGCATCCAATCCCTTGGAGGCACCGTCTCCGGTTCGGTCAGCGCCAAGACCGACTACCTCTTGGCCGGAGACGAGGCGGGCTCGAAGCTCGACAAGGCCAAAGCGCTGGGAGTTCGCAGCCTCACGGAAAAAGAGTTCGAAAAGCTTGCTGGAGCATGAATCGCGGAGTGATAATCCTCCGCATGCGCGCCTTTGGGTTTTGCCCTTCCCTTCTCCTTGCAGGCGTCTGGATTTTCGGATTTCCCCCTGTTTTCGCCCAGGTCGATCCTGGAACGGCCGAGGACGCCGAAGCCGAACGTCGAAAAATTCTCAAGGCCGCTGACCAGGTCGAACGCATGGACGCCAGCGTCGAAGACATGAAGGCTCGGGTCGCCTCCTTGGAAAAACTTCTCGAGGAAGTCAAACAGCAGACCCACTCCTTGAAGGAAAGTCTTGCCAGCGCCGCCGCCAGGGCGGAAAAGGAAAAAAGCGTTTTGTTGGAGGAAGTCGCCAAGATGCTGGCCGAAAAGAGAACCAAAGAAAAAAAAGCCGAGGTGGCCGCCCAGCTGGTCGACCGGGAGGGCTATGAGCATGTCGTCGCCAAGGGCGACACCTTGAGTTCGATCGTGCAGGCCTACAACAAGGAGCACCAACTGAAGCTCACCATCGAATCTCTACGCAAAGCCAACCAGCTTTCTAAGGACGCCCCGCTCAAGGTCGGGCAAAAGCTTTTCATCCCGTCCAGCTAGGCCCGGCATGCCCTCCCCCGCTTCCGCGTTTCGGCTGCAAAAAGTCCAAACGGGGCGGGTGCTCGGCCCGATGGACCTGGATCACCTCAAAGCCTTGGCCAACCAGTCGCTGATCGCGCCGGAGGATCTTGTGCAGGTCGACGAGGGCCCTTGGCAGAAAGCACCGGAAATCACCGAGCTGGAAATGCTTTGGATGGTTGAGCCCCTCGATGGGCCCCGCTACGGACCCACCACCGCCGGCACCATCGCGGAGTTTCTCCAGAGCGGACAGCTCGGCGGATCCGAGCTCGTCACCCACCTGCGTGCCAAGGAAGGTTTTACGGTCACAGAATTCCTTGAGGAAATGAGAAGGCGCCGTGACGCCAAACTAAAAAGCCGGACCATCAAGCTGGAGGATGCGAGCGAATCCAACCCATCCCGCCCCGCGGAAAGTCCCGCCTTCGATGCCGCTCTTCGCCTCCGGATCCGGCAGTTGGAAACCGATCTGGCCGAGGCCAAAAAGCTTTTGGAAAAACAGTCCGCCGAACTGGTCCGCCTTCGCCACTCCGCCGGGTCCGGGCTTTCGATTTGACCCGGCGGCGCCGTCGCCGCTACTCTTTCCAGTTCAACATCTTCCCTTATGCGCCACACCATTTCCGTCGTCGTCCAGAATCGTTTCGGGGTGCTGACCCGGATCGCCGGCCTCTTTAGCGGGCGCGGCTTTAACATCGATACCCTCAACGTTGGTCCCACCCAGAACGACAAAGTCTCCCGCATGACCATCGTGGTCGTGGGCAACGACCAAGTCCTCGAACAAGTGGTCAAACAGCTCAAAAAACTCGTTGATGTCTTGGAAGTCTACGATTTTAAGGACGGGGACGTGGTCGATCGGGAACTCATTCTCATCAAGGTGAAGGCCAACTCCTCCTCCCGGCCGGAGGTCATGCAGATTTGCGACATTTTCCGCGCCAAAATCGTGGATGTGCAGTCCTCCAGCCTCGCTATCGAGGTGACCGGCGACGAAAGCAAGATCGACAAGTTCCTTGCCCTGATGAAACCCTTCGGAATCCTCGAACTGAGCCGGACGGGCCGGATCGCCCTGCCCCGCCGCTGAGATTTCCCCCAACCCCCAGGAGACACCCTTATGCCCGCCCGCATTTATCACGATTCTGACGCCAGCCTTGCACCCCTGAAAAAACGAAAGGTCGCGGTCATCGGCTTTGGCTCGCAGGGCCACGCCCACGCCCTCAACCTGAAGAACAGCGGCATTCGCGTCACCGTGGGTCTTTATCCGGGCAGTAAATCCATTCCGGTCGCCAAGAAGCACGGCTTCAAGGTTCTTGCCACCGCGGACGCCGTGCGTGGGGCCGACGTGATTTTTGTCGCGGTTCCTGATCTGAAGATCCCGTCCGTTTACACCAAGGACATCGCCCCGAATCTGCGCAAGGGCCAGTGCCTGCTCTTCAGCCACGGCTTTGCCATCCACTACCAGACCGTCCGCCCCCCGAAAAATGTCGATGTGATCCTCGTCGCCCCCAAGGGCCCGGGGCATATCGTCCGCCGCCAGTATTTGGAAGGGCGAGGGGTTCCCGCCCTTTTCGCCGTCCAACAGAACCCCACCGGCCAAGCCCGGGCCGTCGCCTTGGCCTGGGCTCGGGGCTTGGGCGCCACCCGTGCGGGCGTCCTCCAGACCACTTTTAAGGAGGAGACGGAAACCGACCTCTTTGGCGAACAGGCTGTTCTTTGCGGCGGAACCTCCGCCCTGATTCAGGCCGGCTTTGAGGTGCTTGTGAAAGCCGGCTACCAGCCCGAGGTCGCCTATTTCGAGGTGCTGCACGAACTGAAGCTGATCGTTGACTTGATCAATGAGGCCGGCATCGCCGGCATGCGTTTCTCTATTTCGGAAACCGCCAAATATGGCGACGTCACCCGCGGTCCCCGGGTGGTCGATGCCCGCACCAAAAAGGCCATGCAGGCGGTTTTGCAGGAGATTCGCAACGGCAAGTTTGCCCGCGAATGGGTCAAGGAGAGCCGGACCGGCATGAAGCGGTACCACCGCCTCCTCAAACAGGGTGAGAAGCACCCGATTGAGAAGACCGGCCAGCGCCTCCGGGCTCTCATGCCTTGGATCCGTCGCCGGAACCTCAAGGGCGCCCAGGCCGCCTACTGATTCGGTACTCAGCCCCTTTCTCCAGCTTCCGCCCTCCGGCTCCTCCGGAGATGCAAAATCGGCACCTTCGGGGTAGGCTGTCCGGATGAGTGACCGCCTCCTCATTTTTGATACGACGCTTCGCGACGGCGAACAGTGCCCCGGTGCGGCCATGACCCCGCGCCAGAAACTGGAGGTCGCCCGCCAGTTGGCCCGCCTGGGGGTCGACATCATCGAGGCCGGCTTCCCCATCGCCAGTCAGGGGGACTTTGAATCCGTCCGGGAAATTGCCCGGACCGTTCGCGGTCCGGTGATCTGCGGCCTTGCCCGGTGCGTCCCGGCCGACATTGACGCGGCCGGTGCCGCCATCAAGCCGGCCGGCAAACAGGGGCGGGTCCATGTCTTCCTCGGCACCAGCAAAATTCACCGCGAGTTCAAGCTGGGCAAGGCCCGGGAGGAAATCCTGCGCCTCGCCGCCGAGGGCGTCCGCCGCGCCCGCAAGTTCACCGCCAATGTGGAGTTTTCCCCCGAGGATGCTTCCCGCACGGAGATCGATTTCCTGGTCGAGGTGGTCGAGGCCGCTCTGGAAGCCGGCGCCACCACCATCAACCTTCCCGACACCACCGGCTACGCCACGCCTGAGGAGTACGGCCGGATGTTCCAAGAAGTCATCTCCCGGGCCCGGGGTGCCGAGAACACTATTTTCAGCACCCACTGCCACAACGACCTCGGCTTGGCGGTGGCCAACTCCTTGGCCGGCGTCGCTGCGGGTGCCCGTCAGGTTGAGTGCACCCTCAACGGCATCGGTGAACGCGCCGGCAATGCCGCCTTGGAGGAGATCGTCATGGCTTTACGCACTCGCCACGATTCCCTGGGCGGACTCACCACCGGGATTCACACCAAGGAAATCGTCCGCACGTCCCGGCTCGTCTCCGCCGCCTGCAGCTTCCCGGTTCCCCGCAACAAGGCGATTGTCGGACTGAACGCCTTCGCGCACAGCTCCGGCATCCACCAGGACGGCATCCTCAAAAAACGGGAAACCTACGAAATCATGGATCCGGAGGAGGTCGGCTGGGGCAAGACCGAGCTACCTTTGACCAAACACAGCGGTCGCGCCGCCGTGGCGTCGCGCCTCAAGCATCTCGGCTACTCCCTAAAGCCTGCCGAGCTGCAGGCCGTCTTTACGCGCTTCAAGGAAATCGGGGACCGGAAAAAGTTTGTCTATGACGATGACCTCGTTTCTTTGGTCGGCGCCCAAATCCAGGTGGCCCGCGAAACGTATTCGCTGGAAAAACTTTCCGTGGCCTGCGGGATCGGGGAAAAACCTGTGGCCAGGGTGACCCTGCGGCATGGCCGTAAAAGCCTTGCCGCCACCGGCTCCGGCGACGGCGGTGTGGACGCTGTGTTGAAGACCATCGACCGGATCACCGGCCTGAAGGGACACCTCGTCGATTACCAGGTGCGGGCCGTCACGGAGGGAAAAGACGCCGTGGGCGAAGTCAGCCTCAGCGTTCGCTTTGAGGCCAAAGCTGAGCCGTCCGCGGGCCGGGCGGCCGCTACCGATGTGATTGAATCCAGTGCCCGCGCCTACTTGGCCGCGGCGAATCGTTGGTTCGCCGAAGGCGGCCGGGCTTCCCGGAGGAAGTCCCGGCGCGCCTTGGCGCACCCTTGAGCGTTTAGTCGAAGCTGGGGTTGCGCGGGCCCCGCTCAAAATCGAAGTCACCCGCGGAACGTTCCACGCGCGCGCTTTCCTCAATCTCGGCCCGGGGGCCGCCGCGGTCGTCGCGGCGAGGGCCACGCTCCGGCCGTTCCCCCATCGATTTCGCGCCGTTCACAATCATCAGTCGGCCCATAAACTCCGCATCATGCAGCTTTTGGGCCGCCTCCTGCGCGCCTTCCAGGGTCTGCATCTCGACAAAGCCAAAGCCCTTCGAGTTGGAACCCTTGTCGCGCACGATCTCCACGTTTTTCACCCCGGCCACCTTGCCGAAAAAGTCAAACAGGTCGCTTTCGGAGGCGTCGTAGGAGAGATTCCCGACGTACAGCCGCGGGGTCAGCACCTCCTGGGGAGGTGAGATCCGCGGGCCGCGGGGCGTGCGGGTTTGCCCTTCCGCGCGGTTCGGGCGGTATTCACCCCGGCTGTGGTCGCGGCGGGAAGATCCGCCGTTCAGGCCGAACAGCTTTTTCAACCAGCCCCAGAAGCCGCCGCTTTTCGGCTGGCCTCCGCGGGATTCGTGGCGGAATCCGCCACGTCCCCCGTGGCGGTGGTGACGCCGGCGCCGGCGTTCATGCGGACCGCCGCTGGAGCGGCGTCCTTGGTATCCATCATAGCTCATATGGGTTGATGTCGGCGGGAAGACTGGGCCCCGTGGAACCGGCCGGAACGAACTGCGTCCGGCTTGGGCAGGTGGAGCGGTGTCGTGAAACCGCCCGTGGGTCCTACCCCGTGAGTCTCTATGGCTCTCGATTTAGTCTGCGGGATGAGGGCATCAGTGCGAAGGTCCGAGTCGATCGTTGCGATCAGGAAAATCGGATCCGCGTGCCCTTCAGGAAACCTCCCGCCGTACTCCTTTCAATTATGATTAATATGCCCGATATCGGGGGATTTTCAAGAAAACTTAAATGGCTAAGCAAGAGTCGCTTAGGCGTGAGAACTCTTCGCCTCGATCATTGGGGTCGGGGCGACATTTCCCCCGCTCAGGTAAAAGCCGGCGGCCGCCTGCTGGGGTAGCATCATCATCGCGAGAGCCTCTTTCCAGGTTCCATCCACCCAATAAGGGTTGCCCAGGAAGTCCCCGGTCTGCCCAAACTCCCCAAAAAACCATGTGTAGTTGTCCAAGCCCTCTGCAAAGCCCCCGGTTTGGGCCACCACCAGGGTCTGCCGGCCGTCATCGGCAAGCTCCGTTTGACATATTAATTCCCCGCCATCCTGCAGGGTCCACCGCACGTCCCAAAACGTGCTTTCGCCTTCCTTCCAGGTGGAGCCGTAAGCCTTGACCGTTTGGGTAAGCGCGCCGGCGAAACGGTTCCAATCCTCCAACGCCCACTCTCCGGGTTGGAGGATCTGCTGGACTCGCTGAAGGCGGGTCCGCCATTCATGCGCGATGCGGCGTAACTCGACCCGACTGATCACGGGTGTCCTTATCGCCGCTTGCCGGCGGAGTCACCTTCAACCATCGACAGCCTTTGCTTGAGGGTGGCGACATCCTTGTCATGCCTGCTCACCTGGGACCTCATCTGCTCGAGGGAGGACAATTGCTTGGCCAACTGGGCCCCGGCCGACTCCAGGCCGCTCGCCAGCTCCGCATCCCGCGCCTGCAGGTTCGCCAAGTCCTGGTTGAGCTGCTGCTCCATCTGGGCGACGGTGACACTCTGCTGTTGGATCTGCTTCCAGAGAACGTAGCCACCAAAGGCGGAAAGAGAGGCACAGCCGACAATGATCAGGAGCAGCCCGAGGCCGACTCCGCTGAGGATCGAGGTAACGGCTCGCTGTTCCTTCCGTTGGCGATCGATGCTGCGTTTGACGTTAAGGGCGGCGGGGGTGGATCCATTCATTTCGTTTTTTTCCTCCTGTTCAGACTCCAAGGGGGATGTGTAATTCGGCGGCCGAGGTGGGCCTTTGATTACCACCACTTCCGGTCCTCCTGAAGAACTCCCGGCTGTGGGGGTTCCGGTCCCCAAGGGTAGTTCAGGTTCGGTTGAACTCGGATTCGGACTAATAGTATTTCCCATAAGTCTGGTGCACTACCAGTTGACCACCCAGTGCCCGGTTGACCAGCGAATCCTGAATGGTTTTTACTTACTTTTAAGGATCAAGTTCCGCGTTGGTGATGCTGGCTTCGCCCCGTCCATCCCTCAACGGCCTTTGTGCCTTCGCGGTAGGACTTTTCTTGCGGGCTGGCTTTCGCTCTCCGCTTTTTTCAGCCCCCCGCCCCTCTGAATCAGACTTTGGGCGTTCAACTGCACCGCCTCCTCCGGCCGTTGCCACATCGCCTCCAAAAGCTCGCAAACCGACGCCGCATTCGTGCCCGCCTGATCCTGCGCCACGCGCAGAAAATCGGCTGCCTCCCGAAACGGATAAAGACCGGGACAGCTGGCCGCCCGCTGGGCCAGCTTGGCCACCAGTTCATCCCGTCTTGCGATCCAGGAAACCTCTCGTTCCATGAAAGGATTTTCTCCGCCCCGCCCGAGGGGTGTCGAGTTTCGTTCCATTTTTTTTCTTGGGCTGACGGCAAATTTGAAAATTCACGCAAGCTTTTTTCTTTTGGTCTTCCTTGGATCCTGCGCAATGTTAGCCGATGCAGATAGACCGCCGCGCCGTGACTGCCGGAGCCGGTTTCGGGCTCCTGACCGCCCTCGGTCCATGGTTTCAGGGTCTGCCCCTCGCCGCGGCCGCGGGATTCGCGGCCGGTCTTTTTCTCACCTACACCTCCATCGGTCTTTTGGTGGGGATCCTGCCCGACTTCGGTCATCGGGTCCGCACCGGGGTGATCATCGGTCTGCTCTACAGCATCCCGGGAGCGGTCTTTACCGCCGTCCCCTATCCGCTTGTGGAGGATGCCCCCGCCTACTACCGCGAATTCGTTGGCGGCGGTCCCCGCGCTCTGCTTCTCACCCTTCTTTTCGGGTCCCTCGCCGGCGCCGTGGCAGGCTGGTTCCGCAAAACCGCTGTTTGATGGGCAGCCTCCCCTTCTTCAGCCGTCTCAACGGCCTGCTTTATCGCCGGGAATTCGCCCGCCTGACCCCGCAGGACCGCAACCTCGCCCGCACTTGGATGCTTCAATTCCTCAAAGCCAACCATCCGGATTGGAGCAAACCGCGCATCGAAACGGAATACGACCGCCTTCTCCACTGCCGCCCCGTGGCTTTGGACGAGTGGACCCGGCGGATGCAGGGATGAAATTTTCTTCCCTGCTCGTCGCCTGGCTGGTGGCTTCGTCGCTGCTGTCGGCCCAAACACCTCCGCCCCAGCCCGTCGCCTTTCGGATCGGCTCGGTCCGCTTTGATCGTCCCGAAGGCTGGAACTACTCCCGCCCGGCGGACGGAGTGCGCGCCGCCCTGCTGGAGAAAAAAACCGGCGGCGTTCCTCTCATCATTACCTTCACCCGCTTCCCGGCCGGCTCCGGCGGCTCGGTCCAGGCCAACGTCGACCGCTGGATTGGTCAGTTCCTTTCCACGGAAACCCCAGCCGAGATTCTTAAGCCGGCAGGAACCGCTCTGCCTCTTACCACCGTGAAACTTGCCGGCACGATGCGGGGTGGGGTTCCCGGCGGCCCAGCTCAGGACACGCCCGCCAGCCTTTTGCTCGGTGCGATCCTGGAATCTCCCGATGGGCTGGTGATCACCAAACTGGCTGGCCTGAAAACCGCCGTGAGCCGGGAGGAAAAGGTGTTTGCCAATCTGGTGCGGGTCGCCGCCGGCCGCGCACCCTAAGCCAACCGCTCGAGTTCTTCCGGTCCCGTCAGCGTGAGCTTCCGGTAAAAACAGCTGCGCTCGCCCGTGTGGCAGGCCGCCCCGCCCTTGGGCAACTTCACCCGCAACACCAGACAGTCTTGGTCGCAATCCACGCGGATTTCCTCCACCGCCAGAAAGTTTCCGGAGGTCTCACCCTTCACCCACAGTTTTTTGCGGGAGCGGCTGTAAAACGTGGCTCGTTGCGTCTTTCGGGTCGCCTCGAGCGCCTCGCGGTTCATATAGGCGGTCATAAGCACCTCGCCGTTGTCGGCATCCACCGCCACGGCGGCCATCAGGCCTTGCGCATCAAACTTCGGCTTAAAAGGCTCCGGTGGGCCGGAAGAGGCGGACCGGGAGGAGCTCATCCGGGCGGACCCGGTTGCCTTAATTCTTGGCAGGCTCGCTCGGCGGCACAGGCGGGGCCTGCACCGGCGGCGTCGTCGCCGTCACGGGCGCGGGAGCCGCAGGGGGCGGCAGCAGGATTTTGACGTTCGCCTCCTTGCGGAGATCCTCCAACAGCAGTCGCGTGGCTTCACCCTGCTTGAGCCGGCGGAGATGGGCGGAAATTTCATTCTTCACCTCCTCCAGCTTGAGGGTCTTGGCCGCGTCCTTGGCCTTCACTTTCAGGAAGTGGAAACCAAAGGGCGTTTCAAAAACTTTACTGACCTTTCCGGGGGCGGTGCTGAAAGCCACCTCCTCAAACTTGGGCGTCATCTGACCCTTGCTGAACGGCGGCAGTTCCCCGCCCCGCGCTTTGCTCCCGGGATCGTCAGACACTTCCTGCGCCACTTTTTCGAAGGGCTCCCCCTTGTTCACCCGGCTTAACGCGGCTTCCGCGGCCTTCTTTTTCTCGGCCTTGGTGGCGGCGTCGGCGCCAGCCTCCATCTTGACCAGCACGTGCTGGGCGCGCACCGTCTCATTGCGCTGCCACAGCTTGGGGTTCTCACCGTAAAACTTTTTCACCTCCTCATCCGAAGGTGACGACAGGCTGGGCTCCACTCGGGTCCGCATCAGGTGATCAACCTCCATTTTCTGCTCGATCTCCTTCAACATCTCGGCCTCGGTGGTCTTGGCCTTGGCCAGCTGCTCTTGAAACGCCTCGGGCGTGGGGAAATTCTTCTTCATCCGCTCCAGCTGCTCCTTGGCCTGGGTGACCGCATTGGTCATGGGCGACTTACGCGCCTCAGCCAACG
>Ga0194118_10004892_pt1 | contig 14296 bp, 13 predicted proteins | sample TA2MahsurfametaG_2_FD_148662 | JGI IMG/M metagenome (GOLD analysis project Ga0194118, IMG submission 148662) | Freshwater microbial communities from Lake Tanganyika, Tanzania - TA2015013 Mahale N5 surface | ecosystem: Environmental > Aquatic > Freshwater > Lake | place: Tanzania: Lake...
TCCGCCAGCGCCCATGAGCGGATCGCCCACAGCCGCCACGGCGCACCCGGTGGCCGCCTTCGATTTCGATGGCACCCTGCTCGATGGCGACTGCCTGCTGATCCTGCACAGCCTGGTGCGGTCTCCCATCGGCCGGCTGCTGGATGGTCTGCGCTTGATCCCGGCTCTGTTGCTCTGGAAGAGCGGTCTACGGAGCACCAGCTGGTTCAAGCAGTTGTTTTTGCAGATGCTGCTCACACCAGCCATGCAAGGGCGTTCCTTGGAGGAGCAGCAAACGCTCCTCGAGAGCAGCCTCCCTCAAGTCCTCTGGCAGCGGCTCCAACCAGAAGCCCTCGCACGCCTGGATTGGCACCGCCAGCAGGGCCATCAGCTGGTGATCGTTTCCGCCTCGCCTCGCTGCCTGCTGCAACCGATCGCCGATCGCCTCGACGTGCACCTGATCGCCACTGAAACGACCGATCCATCCAACGGCGAACCAATCCAACTCCGCTCCGCCAACTGCAAGGGCCCAGAAAAGATTCGGCGGCTGTCGGGATGGCTCCAGCGCCCCCTCGACAGCATCAACTTGCACGCCTACGGCGACAGCCGTGGCGATCGCGAACTCCTGCAAGCCGCTACACATCCGCACTGGCGCAGTTTCGAGGCAGCAACTCGCGCCTACCCGGAGGCTCCAAGCGCAGGCCGACTCTTTGCGCTTGCCGCAGTTGTGTTGCTGGCAGCAGCGCTGGCGGGCCTGCTTCAGCTGGATCCTGCCACCACGAACCAACTGCTCAACGGGCTCACTCGGCTGCCGAGCTGGATCCCCACCATCCTGGCCGTCTTGGCCCTGAGCTATGCGGGTCGCCTTTGGCGCTTCCGGCTCCTGCTACGAGCCGAAGGCATTGGGCGCACCAGCCGGCGAGAGAGCTGGGTGTGGTTCCAAGGATTCGCGCTCACGGCAACACCCGGGAAGGTGGGCGAACTGGCTCGGGTGCAACAGCTCCACCAACAGCTGGGGTACCCACGCACGCCCCTCGTCCACGCATTTCTGGCGGAGCGGCTTTGCGATGCAGCAGCCGTGGTGATCTGGCTCACCCTGCTGGTACCCGCACAACTTCAACAGCGCCTGAGCCAATGGAGCCCAACCTCTCTGGGAATCACCAGCCTCATCGGGCTGATGGGAGGAAGCCTGAGCTGGTGGCTCTGGAGCCAACGCGATTGGTGGCGGAAGCATCTGCCCAGTGGGCGGCTGGCCAGAGCATGCATCCCTGGAACTGGTGTGAGCCTTGGCATCTGGGGTCTGGAATCGATGCTCCTCTGGCTGCTCGTGCAGGCGATCAGTCCAGCCACACCGATCAGCCCCGGACAAGCCATCGGCACCTACCTGCTCTCAGGCACCGCTGGCATGGCTTCCCTGCTCCCAGGCGGACTGGGTGTGAATGAAGCCACCACCACCGTGCTGCTGCATCAAGCCGGCATCCCAACATCGCTGGCTCTAGGCATCGCCATCCTGCGCCGGCTCTGCAGTGTGTGGCTGATCACGGCTCTCGCGACTGCTGCAAGCCTGGTTCGCCGCCACGCTTAACCCCATGCGCAAAAGGCCCCGTTGGATCTGGATCCTGATCGTTGCGGCCGGCATCTTCGCCGGGATGGTCTGGTTCGGCACGCTGCAACAACCGCTGATCGATCGGCACGAATTTCGCCAAACACAAACAGCTCTGAGCGCCCTCTTCATGCAACCGGGGCTGGATGGCCTGATCGATTACCAAACACCCGTTCTCGGTGCGCCTTGGAGCATCCCCTTTGAGTTCCCGGTCTTTCAGTGGATCTCACGCCTGATCGCCGACCACTCAGGCCTGAGCCTGAGCAGCAGTGGGCGGTTGCTCAGTGTGCTGTTTGGCATTGGCTGCCTATGGCCTGCCATACGCCTGATGCAACGCTTCAGCCTGAGCTTCACAGCGATCGGACTGTTTATTGCTCTTTACTGCACCTCCTCGATCTACCTCTATTGGAATCGTGCTTTTCTCATGGAAAGCACGGCTTTATTCTTCACACTCACGAGCCTAGATTTCTATAGCTCTCTGCGCATTCAGCATCCGGATCGCAAACCAGTCATCGCCCTTGCTCTCACTGGCTTCTTCATCAGCCTCAGCCTGGGTCTTCTGGTGAAAGCAACAACGGCCTTGCCAGCCCTGATCCTGGTAGGCGCAGATTGGATCTGGCAAAGCAGAAACACCTTCCTCCATAGAAAAGGAGTACCTCAACACATTGCACTAGGCGTAGCCATGGGAGCTGCATTCGCGCTGCTCTACAGCTGGACCCATCACGCCGATGCATTGAAACAACTCAATCCGGTTGGCACGCAGCTCACCTCATCTGCACTCCGGCACTGGAATTTCGGCGAACTCAACCAGCGATGGGAGCCCGAACTTTGGAGGGAGGTGCTGATGGAACGGATGCTGACACCAGCAGCAAGCCTGCCCGCTGCAACACTGATTACAGCCGGCCTTTTGATCAGTGAAAAGACACAGAGACGCTTCATTATTGCAAGCTTATTTCTAACTTTCTTGCCACTACTACTTTTCACAAATCTGCATCTAGTGCATACCTATTACCAGGCAAGCAATCAAATCTATCTATTGATGGCTATTGCTGGATCAACTGCCACTGTGCTGGATCACACAAGCCGCAGGACGATCGGACAAGCGCTCGCGCTCGCGGCCGTCACTATCGTCTTCATCGCCAATCTGAACAGCTTCTACTCGAATGATTGGCCTCGAACTCAACGCAACAAAAGCGACAAGCTGACCATCGGCAGGCTCATTCAGAAAAGCACCCCTGTGAATTCGGGCCTTCTGGTGTTTGGTGATGATTGGAGCTCATCATTCGCCTATCACAGCCAGAGGCGAGCGTTCACAAAACCGGATTGGCCAACACTCGGGATCAGTGCTGCAGATGTTCTGGCCAAGCCTGCTCGCTACCTGGGCGACCTTCTGCTTGGAGCCGTGATCAGCAGAGCATCGATTCGTGCCGAGATTCTTCCAAAAAGCTGTCAATCTGCAAAGCCAAGGATGATCAAACGCTGGCACGTCTACCTCTGTGAACCGCTCAACGCCCCCCCGCTTTGAGCACCGTTTTGATCGTGCGAAACAAGATGATCAGATCCAGCCAAGTGCTGAAGTGCTTGAGGTAATAGAGGTCGTACGAGAGCTTGAGCTCTGAATCCTCCACACTGGCGGCGTAGGGAGCGCACACCTGGGCCCAGCCGCTCAGACCGGGCCGCATCCAGTGGCGTTTGCGGTAGTGCGGAATGCGCGCCTCCAGCTCCTGCTCGAATTCCGGACGCTCAGGCCGGGGGCCGATCAGGCTCATATCGCCGCTGATCACATTGATCAACTGGGGCAGCTCGTCGAGCCGCAGGCGTCGCAGCCACAAACCCACACGGGTAATGCGCCGATCGCCCGGCACCGTCCAGCTGGGCTGGGCGTTGGGCTGTTGCACCTGCATCGTGCGCAACTTGAACACCTGAAAGGTGCGCCCCAGCCAGCCACTGCGCTGCTGCACGTAAAACACCGGCCCGCGATCCTCCAGCCAAATCAACACAGCTGCCAACAGCAACACAGGGCTCGTGAGCGCCAGCAACCCAGCCGCCACCAACAGATCAGCCACCCGCTTGAGCTGGCGCTCCAGGCTGAACATCCGATTCCAGGGGAGCTCCTGGTAGTCCAACCATGGCTCCGGAACCAGGGCAGGTGGCAGCCGCTCCAGCTGATGCTCAACCAGCTTCAACGGTGTGGTGAGGCTGGTGTCCCGTGGATCCCTCTGCTCGAGTTGCTCCAATAAGCGGCGCTGCTCAGGCTGCTGCTTCAGGGACGGCGCAACCGCCAACACCACGGGCGGCGCAACGTTGAGCGCCTGCTCAAGGCTCATGCGGCGCAGCGGTTGCCTCATCGGCGTGCTCTGCCAGGCCTCCAGCACGGGCTGCAGTTCATCCGCCGGACCCACCAGCGCCACCTGCGCATCCGGCGGCAACAACACTCCCCGCCGCAACAGCCCCCGCACCACCAGCGACCAACCCATCAAGAGCAGCAACCAGGCCACCTGCGTGCTGCGATGAACCAGCCATACCGGCTCCGGGGGATTGAGAAGCAGCCTGGCCAGGGCCACCACCACCAGCGTCACGCTGCCTGTGATCACCACCCGCTGAAGCACGGCTGCCAGGGGCAGCCGGCGCCAGCGCAGCGCCGTGTAGCTCCCGAACAACCAACCCAGCCCGAGATACGCCGCCGCTGTGAACAGCAGCCATCCCACCTGCGGGAACAAGGGCAGAGGTTTGAACCAGCTGATCACCACCAGCAAGCCCAGCAAACCCGCCAGATCCAGGCCTGCGCAGAACAGCAGGATGCGGCGTGGATTACGCCAGGACATCAGCGATCACCTGCTGCAAGGCCACGCGCCAGTGCACGGCGGGTTGCTGCAGCGCCACCCGGGTTGGCCCACAGGCCAGCAGCGAGTAGCTGGGCCGTTGCGCTGGTGTGGGGTAATCGGCCGTGGTGATCGGCTGGATCAGAGGCTGTTTGGCGAGGAGTCCCGCAGCCTGAGCGAGCTCAGCGATCGCCATGGCGAAGTCGTACCAGCTGGCGGCTCCGGCATCGCTCCAGTGGTGCACACCAGATGCTCGCTGCTCAAGCACGCCCCAACACGCTTGCGCCAAGCCCGGCGTTGCTGTGGGACAACCCACCTGATCCGCCACCACGCCCAGCTGATCCCGCTCCCGCATCAGGCGCAGCATCGTGAGCAGGAAGTTCTTGCCCACAGGGCCATACACCCAGCTGGTGCGCAGGATGCAGAGCCGATCCGGATCCAAAGCGCGGGCCGCCGCGGCTTCACCTGCTGCCTTACTGGCGCCGTACACCCCCAGCGGAGCCACAGGCTGATCAGGCCGATAAGGCGCACCCTGGGATCCATCAAACACAAAATCCGTGCTCACCTGCAGCAAACGCCCGCCGCTGCGTTGCAGGGCTTCGGCAAAAGCCTCCGGCGAGCCGGCGTTCACCGCTTGGGCAAGCTCAGGTTCGCTCTCGGCCTTGTCCACCGCGGTGTAGGCGCCGGCATTGATCACCCAGTCGGGCTTGAGCTGATCCACTAGAACCTGGCAGGCAGCCGCATCAGCCAGATCGAGAGCTACGCCACCACTGCCACCGGCGCGGCTGCAAGCGATCAGCTCAACGGTGTCTCCGTTGATCGCTTCTGGAACACTGCGCAGTAGTGCCTGGCCGAGCTGACCGGCGGCGCCGGTGATCATCACCTTCATGGTTGCTCGAACAAGTCGCTGGCTGAGAGATCCGCCAGGCGCGGAGCAACGGCATCTTTCTCTGAGAGCACTGGCGCCGCCGACTGCGGCCAGGCGATGGCCAGCTGCGGGTCATCCCAACGGATGGCGCGCTCGCAGTCGCGGCTCCAGAAGTCGGTGGTTTTGTAGAGCACTTCGGCGTGCTCACTGAGGGTGAGGAAACCGTGAGCAAAGCCCGCTGGCACCCAGAGCTGTTGGTGATTGACGGCGCTGAGCGTGGCTCCCACCCATTGGCCAAAGCTGGGAGAACCGCGGCGGATATCGACCGCCACATCGAAGATCTGGCCCAACACGCAACGCACGAGCTTCCCCTGGGGATGCGGGGGGAGCTGGTAATGCAGCCCACGCAACACGCCCTGGCTGGAGCGGGAGTGGTTGTCTTGCACAAACTCAGGCGCTGGCTGGCCATCAGCCTCGAGCGCGGCCGCGAAAGCCCGCTGATTCCAGCTCTCAAAGAAGAAGCCGCGCTCATCCCCGAACACGCGAGGCGTGATCAGCAGCGGACCCACCACTGGCAAACCCGTGGTGGTCTGGAGCCGTTCTGCTTGCATCAGCTCTTCACCTCGACTCTGTTTCCGCGGAGCGGTTGATCCTGCTCCAGCAACTGCAGCAGGTAGTCGCCATAGCCGCTCTTGCGCAAAGGCTCTGCCAGCTGAGCCAGCTGATCACCATTGATCCAGCCCATGCGCCAGGCCACCTCCTCGGGGCAACCCACTTTGAGACTTTGGCGGTGCTCAAGGGTGCGTATGTAACTGGAGGCTTCGTGCAGGGAATCGCAGGTGCCGGTATCGAGCCAGGCCATGCCGCGGCCCATCAGCTCCACCTGCAGCAGCCCCTCCTCCAGATACTGGCGGTTCAGATCGGTGATCTCCAGCTCACCGCGGGCGGAGGGCACCACGCGCCGGGCCCGCTCCACCACTGAATCGTCGTAGAAGTAGAGGCCGGTGACGGCATAACGCGACTTGGGCCGTTCCGGTTTCTCCTCGATGCTGAGCACCCGGCCGCTGCCGTCAAACTCCACCACCCCGTAGCGCTCGGGGTCCCGCACCGGATAGGCGAACACCGTGGCACCGGATGCCGCAGCGATGCCAGCGCCCAGCTGGGTGTCGCCGTGGAAGAGGTTGTCGCCCAGCACCAGCGCCGCCGGGGCGCCCGCCAGAAAATCCGCTCCGATCAAAAACGCCTGGGCCAATCCATCGGGGCTGGGCTGCACCGCGTACTGAATCTCCATGCCCCAGGCCGCCCCATCACCTAGCAGCCGCTCGAAGGCCACCTGATCGTGGGGCGTGGTGATGATCAACACCTCCCGAATTCCCGCCAGCATCAGTGTGCTGAGCGGGTAATAAATCATCGGCTTGTCGTACACCGGCAGGAGCTGTTTACTCACCGCCTGGGTGATCGGATGCAAACGCGTACCACTGCCGCCGGCCAGGATGATGCCCTTACGCGCTTGGCTCATCGAAGCGTGGCTGCTGCAGGGATAGTCGCATGCAGGGGCACTGGTGCCCGCTGAAACAGCGGTGGCATTCAACAGTTGAAAGCCAGCTACGTTTCAAGGAGATCGCACCCATGGGCTTGATCCACGCCAACCTGCAGCTGCTCAACCCCAGCCAGCCAGACGCGAAGGCTGTGGACGTGAGCGCCCTGGCCGACTCGGGCGCGGTGCACCTCTGCATCCCTGAGCACGTGGCCCTGCAGCTGCAGCTGCGGGAACTGGAGCGCCGAGAGGTGGTGCTGGCTGATGGCCGCAGGCGCAGCGTGCCCTACATGGGGCCTGTGGAGGTGCGCTTCGCCAATCGCCGCTGCTTCACCGGCGCCATGGTGCTCGGCGATGAGGTGCTGCTCGGAGCCATCCCGATGGAAGACATGGATCTGGTGCTCCAACCGCAGCTCCAACAGCTGAGCGTGAATCCCGAGAACCCAAACCTTCCGCTCAGCGTGGCGAAGGGAATGCCGAACTGACCCCCTGGTCAGCCCGGCAAGGTTGCCATCAAGCTGCCCATCTCGATCGCCTGCAGGCCGTAGCTCCAGCCCAGGTTGCTCTTGATGCCAGCGCGCTCGAGCGCCTGCTGCATCGTGTCGGTGGTGAGTACACCGAAGATCACGGGCACGCCGGTGTCACGGCTCACGGCGGCCACGCCCTTGCTCACCTCGGCCACCACCACATCGAAGTGGGGCGTGTCGCCACGGATCACGGCACCCAAGGTGATCACCACCTGGTAGCGGCCACTGGCGGCGAGCTTCTGGGCCACCAGCGGGATCTCAAAACTGCCGGGCACCCAGGCGGTATCGAGCTGGGTGCTGCTGGCAGAGGTGTCGATGCCGTGGCGCGACAGGCAATCCAGACAGCCACTCAGCAGCTTGGCGGTAACCAGATCGTTGAAGCGGGCCACCACAACCGCGATCCGCAGCGACTGGGCGCCAACGAACTGGCCTTCAAAAACGGTCACGCGGGCTAGCCGTGAAGTGGAAGCAGCCTACGAACGCGCGGCTTCAAGCCACCGCGGCCTCAGGCCACGAAGTAGCTCATGCCCCAGTTCACGAGCACCAGAGCCACCCAGGCCAGACCACCCAACAGGATCAGGCGGTTGGAGCGGCCGCTGGTGTCGTCACTGGCGTACAGCACCGGCACAGCCACGATCAGGGCGAACGACATCACCACCAGAGCCAGAACGGTGAGGGTGTTGAGGATCGTCATGGAACAGCGGCGGCGCCGGCCGAGCAGTTGAGGGATTCTCCCACGCGGGTTCAAGGCGAATGGCGGCTCAGCGGGGGTTCCTTCACAAGTTGTGGCCGGTGAGCGACTGAGGTCGGGGCGGCGAGCTGTTGCTTAAGAACTGGTGCTGGAGAAGTGGCGCTCTGGCGCCCACTCTCTGGTGGACTCACTCACCAGAAAGCCACTGACGCCGAATTTGTACAGACTGTACAAATTACAGAACACCGGTTTTCAAGTGCATGGCCCTGGCAGGGATGGTGGTAGAGCAGCACCACGGGTTCGGCTTGAGCTGTGGGCGCCAAAACGGCCCACCTACGATCAGGCACCCGCTCCACCGCCTTGGCCGCACCATCCCCGCAGCAGCCGGAACTGGCCCTGCAGGGAACGCTATTTGGCCTGGAGCCTGCCAATCCAGCCCCGCAGCAACGGGGCAACAAAGCAGCAGCAGCCGGCGACTCCAGTTGCGATCCGCTGGATGAAGCCGCCTTAGCCGAAGACGCCAACCGCCGGCCCCGGGAACGCCAGCCACAGCCAGCACCAGTCACCGCGGACGCCCAGCCAGACACCCCAACCGCCGACACCCCCGACTCCGACCTGCCCCCCTGGCACCACCACAGCCTGGTGGAGGCCGAGCAGCTCACGCCAATGCTGCGCCACTACGTGGAGCTCAAGGCCGCCCACCCCGAGCGGGTGCTGCTCTACCGCCTGGGCGACTTCTTTGAGTGCTTCTTTGAAGACGCGATCCAGCTCTCCCGCCTGCTGGAGCTCACCCTCACCGGCAAGGAGGGCGGCAAGGCGATCGGGCGCGTGCCCATGGCCGGGATCCCCCATCACGCCGCCGAGCGCTACTGCGCCGAACTGGTGAGCCGCGGCCTGAGCGTGGCCCTCTGCGATCAGGTGGAAACCACGCCGGCCAAAGGCGCCCTGCTCAAGCGCGAAATCACCCGGGTGCTCACCCCGGGCACGGTGCTCGAGGAGGGGCTGCTCAGCGCCCGCCGCAACAACTGGCTCTGCGCCGTGGTGTGTGAGCAGTCGCGCTGGGGGCTGGCGGTGGCCGATGTGAGCACCGGCGAATTCCGCGTGACGGAACGCGACGGCAGCGATCTGCTCCACCAGGAGCTGCTGCAGGTGGACGCCGCCGAGGTGCTCTGGCCGGCGCCGGAGGAGGCGCAAAGCGCCGTGCCCGGCTGGTGTCCGGATGCACTGCGGCTCACGCCCCTGCCCCGCACACCCTTCAGCGCCCAGGAGGCGCGGGTGGCCCTGCTGGAGCGCTTCCGGCTGGCCAGCCTCGATGGCCTGGGGCTCGGCGAGATGCCCCTGGGCCTGCGGGCGGCCGGCGGGTTGCTCCGCTATCTCGACGACACCCAACCGGGCAGCGCCGTGCCCCTGGAGCTGCCCACCACCTGGCAGGCGGGCGATCAGCTGGTGCTCGATGCCGCCACCCGGCGCAACCTGGAACTCACCCGCACGCAACTGAACGGCGGACTCCAGGGCTCCCTGCTCTGGGCCCTGGATCGCACCCACACCGCCATGGGCGGCCGCTGCCTGCGCCGCTGGATCGAAGCGCCGCTGGTGTATCGGGCCGCGATCCTGGCCCGGCAAGACGGGGTGAGCGAGCTGGTGGCCAAGCGCCGGCTGCGCGTGGCCCTGCGCCGACTGTTGCGCCCGATGGGGGATCTGGAGCGCCTGGCGGGCCGAGCCGGTGCCGGCAGCGCCTCAGCCCGGGATCTTGTGGCCCTGGCCGATGGACTGGAGCGGCTGCCCCAGCTGGCCAGCCAGATCAACGCTGCCGAAGCCACGAGCCCGCCGCTGGCAGCCCTGGCGCGCTCGTGGCCCGAACTCGACGCCGTCGCCGCCGAACTGCGCCACCAGCTGCTCGACACCCCGCCCCTGAGCCTCACGGAAGGGGGCCTGATTCACGACGGCGTGGACAGCCAACTCGATGGCCTGCGCAACCAGCTCGACGACCAGGAGGCCTGGCTGAACGGGCAGGAGGCCGCCGAGCGCAGCGCCAGCGGCATCAGCACCCTCAAGCTCCAGTACCACCGCACCTTTGGCTACTTTCTGGCGGTGAGCAAGGCCAAGGCCCGCAGCGTGCCGGAGCACTGGATCCGCCGCCAAACGCTCGCCAATGAAGAGCGCTTCGTCACGCCCGAGCTCAAGGCGCGGGAGGGGCGCATCCTGCAGCTGCGGGCCCGGGCGGCCCAGCGGGAATACGAGCTGTTCTGCGAGCTGCGCAGCCGCGTGGGCGAGCAGGCGGGGCCGATCCGCGCAGCCGCCCGGCTGGTGGCCGAACTCGATGCCATCGCCTCACTGGCGGAGGTGGCCGCCACCAGCGGCTATTGCAAGCCTGAGCTCACCGATCCCGAAGGCCCGGAGGCGCGCCTGCTCGAGATCGAAGCCGGCCGCCATCCGGTGGTGGAACAACTGCTGGTGGAGGAACCCTTCACCCCCAACGCCATCAGCCTCGGTTCAACGGCAGGCGCACAAGCCGATAGTGAGCCGGATCTGATCGTGCTCACGGGCCCCAACGCCAGCGGCAAGAGCTGCTATTTGCGCCAAACGGGGCTGCTGCAACTGATGGCCCAGATCGGCAGTTGGATTCCAGCCCAGAGCGCACGGCTGGGGATCACCGATCGGATCTTTACGCGGGTGGGTGCCGGCGACGATCTGGCCGCCGGCCAATCCACCTTCATGGTGGAAATGGCTGAAACCGCCAACATCCTTCACCACGCCACGGATCGCTCCCTGGTGCTGCTGGATGAGATCGGCCGCGGCACCGCCACCTTCGATGGCCTCTCGATCGCCTGGGCCGTGGCGGAATACCTGGCCGATCAGATCGGCGCCCGCAGCGTGTTCGCCACCCACTACCACGAGCTCAATGAGCTGGCCGATCAACTGCCCAACGTGGCCAACGCCCAGGTGTTGGTGGAAGACACGGGCGAAGAGCTGCGCTTCCTGCACCGCGTGGTGAATGGCGGCGCCAACCGCAGCTACGGCATCGAAGCGGCGCGGCTGGCCGGTGTGCCCCCAGCGGTGGTGCTGCGCGCCCGCCAGGTGCTGGGCCGGATCGAGGCCAACAGCCATGTGGTGGTGGGGCCAGCAGCCGCCTGATCAGTAGGCGGCGTAAGACTTCTCCTCCACCAGCTCCGAACCGCACTGCTCGTTGATGCGCCGCTTGAGGGCAGCGCGCTCATCGTTGCGGTGATACACAGCGCGGGCCAACTCCACAAAGCGAGCGCCGAAATCGGCCTGCCGCTCACACTCGCGAATGTCGTCTTCAATGGTCCAGAGCTGCTGATTCACGGCTGAGAGCTGTTGCCCCAGCGCCGCCAGGGCACCGGAGGGATAGCCGAGCTCCTGCTGCTCCACCACCGCCATCAAGGCCTGCAGCTCCCGGCTGATGTTCTGCTGCTTGGCTGCATCGGCAATGCGCTGCTGCTTGATCTCAAGGATGGTGATCTTGTCGATCAGCTCACCCACCGAAGCCGGGATCAACAGGGGCATCAGCTTGCGCGCTCCGAAGCGGCCAGTATCTCAAGCTCCAAAGCCGCTCGCATCGCCTGAACGGGGGCCGACCAATCGCCATCACTCTCCTGGCGGTACAAGCTGGCCGTTGGATACCAGGGGCTGGTGGAACCGCCGGTGCCCCAACGCCACTCAGGCACTCGTTTCAGGGGCATCCACAACCGGGCTCCCACGGCTCCTGCCAAATGAGCAGCGGAGGTATCCGAACTGATCACCAGATCGGAGCAAGCCATCAACGCAGCGGCATCTTCAAAATCCCAGGCCGCGTCAATCTCGTCTTGGCAAGACACAAACAGGTGCCGGAAGCTGCAGACATCCAGCTGCTCTGAGCCATACCCTTTCTGCAGGGAGATGAAGCGAACTCCTGGTAGAGACGCCAAGGGAGCAAACGCTTCAAGCGGTATGGAGCGTCCGCGGGAGGTTGTTTTTTCATGCTCGGGATTACCCTGCCAATTCAAGGCAATCAGACATCGGCAAGGATCAAGCTTCTGCCGCCAGAACGAAACCCGTTCCTCATCAACAGGCAGATAGGGAATCGCTTCAGCAAAACCCTCTTCCGAAAGACCCAACACCGCCGGCAGGCTCATCAACGGCAGCCAGACTGCATCAGGAGCCACATGCTGTGCATCCACATCGAGCGGCAACACCTCATCCACCAAATCCGATGACGCGAACATGGCCATCAACGGCTTGGGGCACGTGAAGGCAACATTCTTGGCGTAGGCACGCAGCAAGGGGGCAAACCGAATGAATTGAAAACTGTCTCCCAAACCCTGCTCATGCAGTAACACAATCTGCTCAACGTCGGGTTGCAGTTGAGGACCCAACCAGCGCGAGCGATCACTGAGCTCGCGCACGATGGGATGGCGCGCGTTATGGGTGAAGCGCCATTCATACTCAAGCCATCCCTGCGCATAATCGCCCTGCTGCAGCAGGATTGAGGCCAAGCTGAAATGGGATTCCGCATGATCGGGCGACAGCTCCAGGGAGCGGCGCAGGGCCGACTCCGCCTCACCCCATTCACCACGCTCGTGGCGAATCACTCCCAGATTGCTATGCACATCAGCATGATCAGGCGCTAAATCCAATGCCTTCAGAGCCGTGGCGAGAGCCTGATTAAGCTCACCCAAGGCACGCTGGGTAATCGCAAGATTGGAATAAGCTTGGAAATAGCTTGGTTCAACCTCAATCGCTCTTCGGAACATCGCTTCTGCTTCAAGCAGCTGATCCTTAGCTTTCAGTGCATTACCCAGGCTGGAGAGAGCTGGCGCAAACAGAGGTCTCAAGCGAACAGCTTCTTGAAGTGCCAAAATCGCCTCGTCCCATCGTTCCTGAGCATGCAGAGCATTGCCTAAATTGAGAAAGGCTTCCGGGAGATCAGCATCATGCTGAACCGATAATCGAGCATGGTGCTCAGCCTCAGACTGTTGACCAAGCGCCAGAAGAATCATCGAATGATTCGCATGGGCTGCCGCTGAATCCGATTGGAGATCCAGGGCTCGCGTGGATGCCTCAATAGCCTCCACATAATCACCTTGATCATGGTATAAAACAGACAAGGTGAGCCATGCCGGAAATTGGTTTTCATCCAGAGTAAGTGCTCTTTTTAAACACTCCAACGCCGCCTCAACTTCACCACGGCGGCGTTTCACGGTTCCGCGCAGAGCCCAGGCAACGGCAAGATCCGACTGCATCGTGAGGGTCTGATCCAAATAATGATCAGCACGCTCAAGTTCACCAGCTGCGAACTCCAACTGGGCCAGATTGAAAGCCAGCGCGGGATGACGTAGCCCGCGAAGCTGAAGATCACGGTAGGCGGATAACGGATCCGGCAACTGACCAGCCGCATGCTGGCGAACCAGTTGCTGAAGTTCAGACAAGCTGGGTGGTGTTGAACGCTGTGGAATCTTGCGGCTGGGCTGAAATCCGCGACTCACCACAGCTCAATCATTCAGACGCCCATTATCAAGGCCTGGGCTGTCCGCTGACATCCACGTTGAGCCAAGCCCGGCGCAGCAGGGCATTCACAGCTGCTCCCACCAACCCCGCTCCGCCGCGGCTGCCCTCCAAGCGGATCTGGGGGAGAGCGCTCTGCGCCAGGTGGCGCTTGCTCTCGGCCACCCCCACAAATCCCACCGGCATGCCGATCACCAGCGCGGGCGGCACGGTTTCCCCCGCGGCCACCTGCTCCAACAACAGCTCAAGAGCCGTTGGCGCACTGCCGATCAACACCACGGCACCTGGATGGGCCTGCAACGCCTCAGCCATGCCAGCAGCAGCTCGCGTGCTTCCCTCGGGCGCTTGGGGAGGCGCCCAATCCAACACGCTGTGCACCCCGTTCCCGAAGGTGCGCCGGGCCATCGGAGCCACAGCAGCAGCGGCCATGGCGGTGTCCGTGAGGATCGCAGCGCCAGCGGCCAACGCCTGAAGGCCGGCCACACAGGCCTCGCCTGAGAAGCACACGTCTCTAGCGAGGCTGAGGTCACCACTGCCGTGGATCAGGCGTAGGAGCACGTCTTGCTCCACAGGCGACCACCGCTCGAGACAGAACGCGTGAGGTGCAGCGGAATCGGCCAGGGCAGCACGGATCAGCCGAATGCTCTCGCTGAAGATCGGATGGTCGAAGCTGGCGCGCGCTTCCGCCACACCGGAGCCTCCTTGAGAGATCCAGGCAGCTTGATGGGTCGCTGATCAATGGATCGCAAGCAGCGGCGCCCTCA
>Ga0194118_10004909_pt1 | contig 14259 bp, 9 predicted proteins | sample TA2MahsurfametaG_2_FD_148662 | JGI IMG/M metagenome (GOLD analysis project Ga0194118, IMG submission 148662) | Freshwater microbial communities from Lake Tanganyika, Tanzania - TA2015013 Mahale N5 surface | ecosystem: Environmental > Aquatic > Freshwater > Lake | place: Tanzania: Lake Tanganyika...
CATTTTTTGGTATGAAACTAAATAACCAATATATTAATTGAATTATTTTTCCTAAAATCCAAGTTGACACAAATGGTAGCAAAATAAATACACATAATATTAATGTTCTAATCATAAAAGTAGTCTGTGATGGATATATTAAAGAGAATACTGCAAAACATATAACAAGAATAATATAAATTATCAATAATAAACTATATGACGAATAACCATTTGATCTCTCTATTTCTTGGTCTTTATAATATGTTTTTCTCTGATTAGTTAGAACATCATTTGTAATATTTTTTAATTCTTTAAACAATTGAATATTTTCTTTTTTATATTTTTTATATAAATCTGCTACATTATCAACATTTACTAATAATCCATTATATGTCTCTAATTGAGTTTCAATTTTTGTCACTTCTTTATCATATGTTTCTTTATATATTCCTGCAATTTCTTGAGCTTTTTCAGTATATTCGGTTTCCATCATCTCATCATAACCATCTTTTCCAGAAGTATATGTATAATAATTTTGCCTTGCAATTTCATATTCCGGTTCCGCTAAAACTAAATTGTCTTTGGCAACTTCATAATTATACCGTAGTTCATCGATTTTTTTTTGTCTTTGACATTCAGGGCCACATGTTATACTTTTTGTAACAGAAACTAATAATGAATTTAATTTATTAAAATCGAAAATATTATTCATAATACTATATTATATAAGTAATAAATTTTTATTTAATTGTTATAAAAAGAAAAATTTAATTGTTAAAAGGTTTAAGTTCTTTTAAATCATATGACACTTTATAATTTCCAGGTTGTAATTTAGTTAGCACTCTATTTACAAAAGTTTCCTTATTAATAATAGGATCAGATTGTTTTAAATTACTAGAAGGATTACATTTTGTTAAACTAGCAGAAGGAGTAGATTGCATTAAACTAGTAGAAGCAGTTGATTGTTTTTTATTAGTAGCAGTATCAGATTGCGTTAAATTTGTACCAGAAACACACTGATTTAAATCTTTATCATAAACTAAACCTTCTGAACAACACATATTACCAATACATGTTCCGAAATTACTTTGCCAAGGGTCATCTGTTGATGGTGTACCAATTGGTACACTATTTGTATTAAAGGACCAAGCATATTCTTGGTAATTCATTCTATCACGTCTTATCATAGAAAGGTATTCGGTCCAGAAGTAATAACCACCAATAGCTGCGATTATCATAAGTATAATATAGTAAAATATATTCGGTAAAAAGCCTGTCCTATATATCAAACTTAAAATAATAATTGGTATTAATGTATAAACTATAATTTTCATAAGCTTAGAATGATGCTCATATTTATCTCCAAAATATGTATTAATCTCCACTAAGCGAATTTTATTATTTTTTTCCTCTTCTAAAATTTCAAGCCGTTTTTTTGCTTGATTTAATTCATTTTCTACAATTTCAATAGCAACAGCCTGTTCTTTTAAATTACCAATAGATGAATTCAATGCACTTTGAAAATAATTATTCACACCGCTTAATGTTTTGTACAAGTTAATACGCATATTTGAAAGCTGGTTCATCTTTTCTATTATTTTTGCTTGTTCTTCTGTCGATAAATTAGGATTAGCTTCTAAACTGTTAAACAATTTTTGTTCTATTTGTTGCAATGATTGAATATCATTAAGTATTTGCTCATTATTTTCTTGAAAATTTGGTGTTTGAGACATATTTTATAAAGTATAATAAGATAATTATTTTACTATTAATAATAATAACTTGATCTTTGACTAATATTCATTGTAATTAGTACAGTTCCTGCTGCTAAAATACTCCATAATAAATATTTATAATTTTTTTGTAAAACTACAATATCACTGTCTTTCAATATATTTTCGATGTCTCTATTTGTCATACTTTCAATTCCACTGGTAGTGGGTTCAGATATAACATCAATTTTATTATTTATCTCATTTAAATCATTAATATTTTTATTCATAGTAGATAAATTTTTATCAGACTGCTCTTTGACATTTATTGTTCCTGTTTTAAATTTATTTGTTAATGTTTTAATTTCATTTGATAACATATTTATCTTTGATTGTAACTGACTTAGTTGTTGTTTTTGAACACTAGTAGCATTTGATAAGCCATATTCGGTACCAACATTTCCATTATTTAAGTAGTTTTGGTAATCAACTGTACTAATACTATTTGTTTTTGATGAAACACCGAGAGGTAGAGATGATGGCTGTTTTCCTCTAATATAAGTATCCATACCTTGATAAGTTGCAATTTTACCACCATACGGATACATTTCGCTATTTTGTGGGTAACAAACATTTCCAGCTTCAGTTTTAAGTAGTGCAAAACCGCCACAATCTGGATTATTATTACAAGATTTTTCACAAGACACAACATCAACATTTAGACCTCTAGATGCTGCACCTAATATATCACTACCAAATGGTTGTATATTTTCAATTTTAGTATAACTATCATTAAATTTTTCATTATTGTCAGGATAAGTATATAAATTAGAATCATCATCTATGTAAGCCAATTTTCCCATATTTTTATCAATAGCAACCATACCAATATCATAGACAGCATTTGATCCTTGTCCACCACCCATTTTATTACCTATTTTCTGACAATTTGTCATTGTCTCATATGTATATAAAACCAGATTTCCATCACTCTGCATAACTAAAGCTAATTTACCATCATTAGAACCAATAAAATCACCAGGTGCTAATGTCGAGCCACTTGACATCCAATTTTTACCATATTTACCCTTTGAAGCAATAACATTCGCATTTACATCCTGTTCTTTACCTGCTGTATTTGTAGACCATACTTTACCTTGTTTACCGATTGGATCAGATCCATTATATATAGACATATTACCATCTTCTTCTATAATTAAAAAATATTTACTTGGTTTTACAACTGACAAAATCGTACTTTGAACATCATTTGATGCAGACGAGCTATAAACAGGCTTACCACTTGAATTTAAAACTTGTAATAATCCACTATCTGTGAGAACAGCTGTATTATCTGGATTACCTGCAGTATTTGAGGACCATAATGGTATCATTTTACTTACAATTTCTGATGTACCATATTGTGATATTGCTGGCTCGCTATTGCTTACTGCACAATAACCTAATCCTGATGAAGTATTTGCATTTTGTAGTCCAAAATACCTATAACCATTTATTATTGCAGATTGTTTACAACTTTCATAACTATGATTGCCTGGAATAGTAGGGGTTAAATCTAAAGATATACCTGTTAAAGCAGTTGATCTATCTCCAGAATTATTGGTTCCTTTGAAAAATAATTTATAAGTTTGTGACGTTGGGACTGTAAATTTAAAACTATATGTAGTCCAAGAATTTATTGGTGCTGTAAAATTATTTATTTTTGAAATAAATGCATCTAAATTAGTATATAATTCTATATTAATTGGATTACTTGTACTTGTACCCATGCAACAATTTCTACCACATGCTTTAAATGATAATGTATATGTAACTCCAGAGTTTAGTGATAATATTGTATTTATAAAAGTTAAGTTTTGAATACTTACACATTGGTTTCCATTTGGGTATGGCATCGGATAACCCCAATCAGTAGAATTATTTAGTAAAACAGCACCACCAAAATACCAACCAGGTATAGAACCACTTGTTGTATAATTATAACTATTATTCTGAATTACCGGTTGACTAAAATTTCCATTTTGTATTAAAACACTTGTTAATACAGGAGGCTTGTTACCAATAAATTCCATATTATCATTATTCTCATTGGCAGCAAAACAACCTATATATTCTGGTTCAGAAATGGACGGCAATAACTGGTCAACAAAAACATTCGAACCTTCATTTCCTAAAGCCTGATCTTTTTTAACTGGAGTTCCCGAAATCAAAGGTGGAGTAGTTGGTATAATTGTTCCAGGAGTTAAATATGTCTCTTTCCATGGAATATTTGTATTAATAATTTCTTTTGAAGATTTTGGAACTTTTAATGATTTAAAAATTTCAGTAGAAGGAATGTATTTCACAACACCTTGATTAGTAACATAACAAAGTTCTCCAGTAGTAAACTTAATAGTTTTATTTTTATAAGGATTATTTTGACTTACTCTATCAATATAGTTATTAACATTGCGCGAAATTTCTTCTGTTAAATTATCATATTCTTGTAAAGTTTTATCTAATTCTTTTCTTAAATCAGATATAGTTTGCTCTTCATTAGAATAATCGTTTGAATTTATAGTATTTATTGTTTGTACGGTTAAACTATTTGAATTCATATCTGAAAATCCTTCTTTTCCACTTAATATTTTTGCTTGTTTTTCTAAACTATTCTCAATTTTACTCTGATATTTTTTAAATTTTTTACCTTGATTTAAAGATGGTGATTGTTCAACCATATCTTTTTTATTCAATTTATTATATATCTTATTCTTTCTATCTTTATCTGAAAATATATGTATCATACTATTAATATATTATTAGAATTAAAAAATTATAATAATATTTAATTTCTCAAGTTAACATTTACTATAATAATTTATAATATTACAGATATAAATTACTGGTTTTACCAAATTCTATAGGACCAATTTTTCCACTCTGCAACGTCTATATATTTACCAAAAATATTTTGAAAAAAATACAATCCTACCGTAAGAAATAATAAAAGCAATACTATTAAATAAGCATTTGACCCAGTTCCTCCATAAAATTGACCATATGATCCTGTACCATAAGGTGATGGACCATATGGTGATTGACCATAAGATGGAAAAGAAATGCTATATAGTAAAAATATAAATGCTATTGCTACTATTAATAACAAAATATAAGAATAATAATTTTTAGTAATTTTAATTTGGTTTTCGTCCTCAGCACTATCTAAAGTGTCATAATCTTTTAATAATTTTGATATTTCATCTCTTTCTTCCATCAAATCTTTATAATTATTTACCAATTCTTGGTTTTTACTTGACATTTCATTAACATTCTTATTTATTTCAGGTTCAACCTGTTTAATTTTATTAACAATTTCCTTATTTGTTGCAATTAATTGTTCATTAATGCTTTCCATATTTAATAATAATTGTTTCCCTGTTGTAATAACTGCATAAACATGTTCTTGGTCTTCCACTCTCCTAATATCCCCACCACTCAATACACAACCCTGTTCATTTCCTTTAGGTGTGATAAATGTTGCTCCTGTACAGTTTGATAGTTTTGCACATGATGCCTCGCATTCTTGCAATGTTTGTGATTTATTCTGTCCTATTATTTCTGATCCAATAATAGAATAACCCTTTGATGTAGAAAATGATGGCTTCTTATCTGGGTTAATTGCTTGTTCTGATAGAAAATTAGTATATTCATTTACAGTTGATTTATATTTGGCTAATAAGTTGCTATATTTTTTTTGTAAATTTTCTAAATCCATTGTTGCTGAATTATTTTTACTTTGTTCAGTTTGACTTTCTTTAGAATTCATCTTATATATAAAACTAAGAAAACATATTAATTGAGTCTCTTATATAAAAAGAATGCCAATGTTGAAATAGAGAGAAATGCGAAAATACTATAAATATTAATTCTAGCTTTATCTTCGTCTTCATCGTTAAATGGGTTTTTGATTTGTAGTTTATTTCTCTCTAAATTATATTTATCACTTATTCTTTTAATGGATTGATCTGTAGAATATCTGCAATAATCATTTATTGTTTTATCAAATAGATACGTTGTTTTAAAACAAGTAAGCATTTAAATTTAAAAAATAAATTAAAATTAAAATTTAAACTATTGGATTACTGTACATTGATCTTATCGTATATATGCAAATAATAGTGCTTATAAATAACCCCCAGTTACGTAAATAATTTCTATCATATATTTTTCCATAATCTGTAATCATTTCTGATGCTGAAATATTTTGATCTTCTAACATTCCTAATTGTTTTCTAAGTTTTTTATTTTTATCTCTCTCCTCTTTTATTAAAACATCCAGTTTTAATAATTTTTCGTTAATATTATTTATCTTAATTTTAATATTATTTGACATTGAAAATAAATTGCCTTGTAATTTAGTTATATTTGAAGTTACATTTTCATATCTTTGTTGCACGTCGTCATTATTTGGGTTCATTCTTACCATTACATAACTTTTTATAAATTCATCTAAAAGAAATTCTATTCTTCTATTAAATTGATCCAACTTATTAATATTTTGTAACTCTATTTCATTGTCTAAGTCTATTTCATTATCTAACTCTATTTCATTGTCTAAGTCTATTTCATTTTCTAATTCCATAATATATAATAATATATATTTTATTCATTAAAAATTTCCATCAAATAAGAATAATATTTTATCAATTAAATCAATTGTATCTGTTAATCCACCAACAAATTTACCTTTATAAAAAACCATAGGAAATGTTTTATGACTTGTTCCTGCTAATTCTTCTATAAATTTTAAAAATGCTTCTTTATTTTCCAATAAATATTCATCACAATTGACTTCATTTACAAAAAAATGTTTATCTTTTATGAATTTTTTAACTGTAGTACAGTGTGGACATCCACTTTTACTGTAAACTGTAAAAGATGTAGAATCTGGATTAATAATCTCCATATAAATAATTTATATTTTTAATTTTAAATTATTTATATACAAATTCTATAATAATCTGTTGTGACGGATGTTTCACTTGGTCTAATAATATGACAAACCTGACCAGGTCTTAATCCAATTGCTCTAGCTACAGGATCAAACCTTGATATATCTGGAAATTGATTAGTATCAGTAATATTATACTTTTTCATAATATCGTTAACTTCTGAATTTTTCATGATAATATGTTGAGGAACTAAAATATGATTTAAAATATTAAATTGTAAACATTTAATACTCTCAATAATAACAAATATTCCGTCTCTTTCCCAAATATGTTTAAGGTGATTAATTAATGTTTCGTTTACTTGATCTTTAATAATTATATATAAAGTGTCATTTTTCTTAAGAGTTTCCGTAAGAATAAATAAGTCTTCTATCATTTCATCTATATTATTAGGCCTAATAGTTTTTGCTAAATAGAAACGAATATAGGTTTTATTACCATCTGCTGTTTTTTCTCCACCGGTTGTTTGTTTACTCTCTAAGAGCATATCTAATTGATTATTTTGTTTCATTGCGTTAATTTCACTTACGCTAAAATTTGAATAACCTGTTACATCAAAGCCTTGCTTATCCATAAGCTCCAGAATTATTTTTCTGGACTGATAAATTTGAGAAATAAGTACGCTTGAATTTGTAGATACCATATTATATTATAATATAATCATAATGAATTATTTATATTTCAATTTTATTAAATATTATTAAATATTAATTTTTTTTATTTCACTTGAAGTAGTAGGTTTGTCTTCAACTTCGATTACCTTTTTCTCTCCAGAAACAGATTGAGAAGTGTCTTGGTTTTTGGTTTCTTCTTTACTTTCTTCAGGTACTCCTAAAATATCTGGAGTTTTTACTTGATCTCTTGTATCTGATTTATCTTCTATTTTTACTTGATCCACAGTTTGTAATTTATCTGTTATCTGTGATTGATCTGGTGTTGGTGTCATGACTGGTATGAAATTAGATGAATCTGTACCAGGGACATAAGCAGGTGATACAGGAGCATATGGTATAGAACCTTCCTGTGAACCAGTCTCATACAATCTATAATCAATTGAACTTGATGTTTCATCAGAAGGTAATAATTCAATATCATCTTTTCTTACATCAATACGCTTTGTTCCACTCAATTCAACTTGGTAATAATCTCTTTGAATGTTAATAACAATTGCAATTTGACCTGCACCTAAACCTCTGATAATTCGGACTTTACTTCCAATATTAATTTGTTCAGGCAATTTCTCAGGTTTAAATGTAATATCTATTTCTTCAATAGGAGTTGGTAGTTCAGGCGTTTCCTCACGCATAGCCATACTTCTAGTCTGTATATATGTCATTTGTTTTGCGAAGTCTTTAATTAACTTGTCCATATTCTCAGTAGTTCTTTCTTCTTCATTATGTAGCAACTTATTAATATTATTTGAATAAGACATACTTAGAAGCTGATCAATATTTTCGTCAGTTATAATACGCATTTGAATATTCATTACTTGAAGTTCTTGAATAAGGAGTTTAAATGAGTAAGGAATTCTTAATAAACTAAATGAGCGTCCAAATTTGGTAAGGTTCTTAATATTCATTGTTCCGTCAGGATTTGCGTGAAAATTAATAGGTCCATCAGCATAAGGGCTCATAAATAAATTCTTTTCTTCATTGTAAATAGCAATTGACCCTGTCTTATTACAAACAGCCATATAATATTCATCCCCTCTTATTAAAAATGACTCGTTCAAAAAGTATGCTAATCCGTGTGCACATACACCATCACGTTCCATTTCACCTATACGTAAACCACCATCATTTGCTCTACCTTGAACAGGTTGTCTAGTAAGTTGCTGATTAGGACCACGTGCACGGTAATTAATTTTATCTTTAACCATATGTTTTAAACGCATATAATATGTCGGTCCCATATAAATATTAGCTTGAATTTGTTCACCTGTCATACCATCATACATAATATGATTTCCAGTATGATTAAATCCTGCTTTAGTAAGCATTGGGCCATATGTTGAGTAATTCGAACCTTTTACTTGAAATGCAGTACAATCGCCAAAACCACCATAATTAGTACATGCTATTCCAAACATACTTTCGACAATTTGTCCGATAGTCATACGTGATGGTATAGCGTGCGGATTTATTATTAAATCTGGTCGTGTACCGTCTTCGAGGAACGGCATGTTAGCTTCAGGTATAATGAGACCTATTGTGCCTTTTTGTCCCGCGCGCGAATTTCCTATGAGCATAGATGGTGCGAAATTATTTTCTCTCATATAATATAAATGAGACGTTGGCATTTCAATACAATATACTTTTCCTTCATAATCTATAATTTCTTCCTTATTTGAATCATTTACTTTTTTATTAATATATGGTTGATTTTGCTTACGAATAATACTTATTTTATAGTAGGTATTTTTTGATTCAATAGTATGAGATTTCCCTGCAGTATAACCCTTAGTTCCAGTAATAACATGTTTATTATCACCTGGTTCAGACGCTATTTTTGTTATTCCGGAGAATCCACAATGAACTGATAATCTACATATATCATTTGCTAATCTTAAACTTATTGTTCCATATCTTGAAAATCCGTCACTATATGTATGACCATCACCTTCCATTAATGCCTCTAATAATATTATACATTGTCGTTGAGATAAATTCCATACATAATCAGGTAAATATTTATTTAACGCTCCTAAACTATATTGTTTAAGCTCATCATATATTTCTTTATTTTTACCTAAATTAATAGCAAAATAACCATTATAACTGTCATGATAAAATTCTATTCCTAATTTCGTTAAAATGTCAGTATTAAAATCTACCTTTCTTTGTTTATGAGCAGATATAACCACTGCTCTATTATTTACTGATCCATCTGCTATAAACATTCCAAGTAATTGTAACCAATCATCCATTTTATATTTTTTATCACCTAATTCCATCCACTCTATATCAGAATACGCGTTTTTCATTGATTTTTGAAATCTTACCATTTTTCCAACAACATTTTGCGCTTCGATTAATTCGTAATCTTTTTTAATTCCATTATATTCCCTTCTTTTAACGTATAATTTATGATTTATTTTACAAATCACTTCAACCTGTTTATTTTTAATTGAATACATTTTACCATTATGATCATATATAAATTTGTTCGTAGGGTATTCATAACACATATTTCCATTAATATCAAGAGTAGCAACTTTATGTTTGGTTATATCAATATTTTGAATTTCGACCCAACCATCATTAGTTAAAACTTGTTGTGTAGGCAATGCACACGCCATTTTGTCACCAATTGCAGGTATTCTTTCTTCTCTCAAACGAACTTTCGCGACATTGAAACCTTCTTCACCAAGAGTGATAAACGATTTGTCTACATAACCAAGTTGACCTTTCTTGGGTTTCACAGAATCATCAAGCCATACATCTTTATTTGTCAAATCAGAATTAATTTTTCCGATTAAAATCATCTTATCATTTAGTTCTGTATTTTCTTTAATTAGTCCATGATCATCTAAGAAACTGTAATCATAACCTTTTTTCTTTCCAACAACATTATTCTTCTCAATATTAGCGAACTTCGAATTGTTCATTCCAGTAACTTTTGAACTCTCTTCCCTTGCTTCATACATCGAATAATATGTTGTTCTAAATAGTCCACGTAATATAGAACCTTCATTAATTAAAATTGCATCTTCTACATTATAACCGGTGTAACACATAATTGCAACTATTGCATTTACACCATATGGTTGCTCTTCTTTATTAATATATTCAAGATATCTTGATTTAACTAACGGAATTTGTCCATAGTTCAAAATAACGCCCATTTTGTCAATACGCATTTGATAATTTGAATGATAAACAGAAACAGCTTGTTTGCTTTGACCACATGAAAAGGAATTTCTTGTAACCGGATTATTTTCAGGATAAATAATAAGATTACTCATTACACCCAAAATTAAAGATGGATCAATTTCCATATGTGTATAATATTTGTTTTTATTCAGATCTTCTGGGGAAGTCGCGATTAGAGCAACCTCTTCTTCAGCAGTATCTATATAATCAACAACTGCTTCGTTTGTTTTAAGTTTGTTAAAAACTTCTTCTTTTGAACCTCCTATATCTGGATACAGACTTCTAATTTCATATAGTATATTATTTTTTGTATTAAATTTTTCATCACCTTTTTTCATAAAACCAGATACAATTTGTTCCCATGTTATATTTCCTTTTTCAAATAAATCTTTTACTATTCCTCTTTGATAACTAAATTTTTGGTTTTCAATATAATAAATAGGTCTAGTTAATCTTCCAGCATCAGTATAAATATTTACCTCGTTATGTTCTATATCAAATGATAAACTAGTATAAATAGGTAAAATACCATTTCGTCTATATAATTTAAGTAAATTTACTAATTCAAATGGAGCATCAATCACGCCAATCCATGAACCATTTACAAATACCTTAGACGAATTTACTAATTGTTCTGTTTCACATTCAGTTACTAGACGTAATGGTGTATTAGCACGTATCCAGCTAATTAGAGGATAAGCAGATGAACCACTTGTTATATATGTACTAATTGACAAATGTTTATGTAAACCGATATTGCCACCATCAGGAGTGTCAATAGGATCGATAAATCCCCACTGAGACGAATTTAGCAAACGAGGACCCACAACTTTTGCACTTGAATCTAAAGGTAAATTAATCTTGCGTAAATGAGAAATAAATGTATACCAACTTAACCGATTTAAATCTTGAACAACACCTAGACGTTTTGTGTGAGCTTCTGAACCCCAATTACCCTTAAATGCTTTCTTAAACCCTTGTTCAACAATTCTATCTTTAAAAAATGATTTAACATTAGATTCAATAAGACCAATAAAATTATCTTTGTATTTATTATCTTCAGACTTTTCTTTCATTTGAATTTTTTTCTTTAATGCTTGTTTTTCCTTACGTGATAAAGTTTCATCTTCTTTATAAGAACCTTTATGATAGTAATATTCTTCATCAATTTTACGAGTAATATCTTTCTTTTGAATTAAATAATATTCTCTGAATAAATCGTAAATAAGAGTTCCAGACATTTCAATTCTTTTAAATCTAAAGTTATCACGGTCTGTAGGTTTTGCTTCTTTTGTATACACTTTTAATAAACGATAAACCATATATCCAACAAAATTTGCCTTGTCTAAAAAGTTCAATTCTCCAACGTGTGGTAGAAAATAATCCGATAGAATTTCTATAACACTTGATACAGTTCCTCTTTTGGTTAATTCCTTCATAAATTCAAGTGCAGTTTGTTGTGTGAAAATTTTATTAGCATCATGTACAGATGGTATAAATAGGTCAATCATTGCATCATTCTTATCGAGGTCTAGCAAACAGGTTTTAATAATATGTTTGTCCGAAATTACACCTAGACCCCTCATTAAAATAAATAAAGGAACAGGTTTCTTCATATTCGGAACAGCAACAACAATTTGTCCATTACTTAATCTTGGTGATGGTGCCACAATTTTAACAGAAGTTGTTCTAATAGGTTTTGACGAGTCTTCTGATACCGAACGAATTTCAGCTGAATTACTATAAATATCATCATCTCCATATTGTCTAATATAAAGCATATTGTCTGCAAATTTTTCTTGAGGTATAACAGCTTTCTCTTTTCCATCAATGATAAAATATCCACCGTAGTCATTTCGACATTCACCTGCATTAAATCTCACTTCATTAGTCATTTTATTTAAAATACATAGTTCAGATTGAAGCATAATAGGAAATCTACCTAAATAAATTTTATTTAAATTCATGCTATGTGTCTTTTTCTCATCACCAATATAATAAATAAAATCTACATCAACATCATAATGAATTGTTATTCCATATGTCATATTACGTAGTCTGGCTTCATTTGGATACATATAATGCGAATTATTGTCATCATAAATTACTGGTTTACCGTAATAAATTCTACTACCCTCTTTACCGCCTAAATATAACAAGCATTCATTTCTTTTACCTTTATCTGTTTCTTCTTCTCTCTCAATAAATCTGATAGGGTTATTTTCGTAGAAGATACGTTTAATGCCGCTTCTAAAAAAATCATTAAACGACTCTAAATGATGTGATACCAAACAATTTGGATTATCTTTAAAATACTTATCAATCAATTTCCAAGATATATTTTCTTTGTCCATTTTATATTATAATAGTCATATTTTTTTAAATATAATTATTAATAAATTTAATTATGATTATCATATACTAGATATATTATAACCTAAATAAATTTGATATTTGAATATTTATGCGTTCAAAACACCACATTTATTTATATATATTTATATATGGAAAAATTCGAAGTTTATCATAATGCAGGATTTTTTCATGTTATACTGTACGATTACTAAATATAATATCATATTTTAATAAAAATAAGAAATGCCCGCAAAGAATGTTGTCTAGTGTTTTAATTATGTCAAAACCAAAACATGTTATTTGTACATCAAGTAATGTATCAATGTGGATAATATTATTTAGAGGACATAGTAGTAATATACATCAATATTTATCTCCAAAAGAATATATATATGGATATAAAAATAACTCTTTTGATATCAATCAAAATATATTTTGGATATAATAATTTATATATTTAACATATATGCAAAGAAAATAATTATTATTATTTTTATATATTATACTAATAATATTTATAAAACCATTTAAATATTATTTATTATTAAATAGATAATATGATTAGGATTAAAATTTTTTGTGGATTTGCACCTAGTGATAAATGTAAAGAGGTTTTTGAAAGAATTAATTATGCTAATGAATGTAATTTTTACGGTAAAAATAAACAATATTATTTAACAAATGATGATGATTATACACATGCTATAATTATGAATACATGTATGCCTAATTTAAATATTCCAAAAGAAAATGTTTTAGGATTAGCATTCGAACCTATATTTTTTTTGGGATTAACGCAAACTTTTATTGAATATGCAAAAAAACATATTGGGAGGTATTTTATTGGTGATAATCATGGATTACCAGAACCATTTGTAGAACATTTTGCTTATATGTGGCATTCCAGACCTCCAAGAGAAATAAACTTAAAAAATAAATTAATGTCTATAATTGTTAGTGAAAAAAAACATGCTCCTGGGCATTTATACCGTCATCAATTAGTTGAAAAAATAATTGAAAATAATTTACCTATTGATATTTATGGACGTGGATCATGTCAATATAAATATAATAGAATTATGGGACAGTTTAATGATGCTGAACCTTATGATAATTATTCTTTTTCAATTTGTATTGAAAACACTATCTGTAATCATTATTTTTCAGAAAAGATAATCACTCCCCTAATGTATAATTGTATGCCTATTTACTTAGGTTGCAAGAATATAGAAAAATATGTTGAAAATGTTGTTATACTAGAAGGTAATGTAGAAAAAGATATAATGGTCATTATGAGAATTTTGGATAATCCAACTATTTACTATA
>Ga0194118_10004915_pt1 | contig 14254 bp, 15 predicted proteins | sample TA2MahsurfametaG_2_FD_148662 | JGI IMG/M metagenome (GOLD analysis project Ga0194118, IMG submission 148662) | Freshwater microbial communities from Lake Tanganyika, Tanzania - TA2015013 Mahale N5 surface | ecosystem: Environmental > Aquatic > Freshwater > Lake | place: Tanzania: Lake...
GCTGCCTCTACTCTCCTCTACGATTCATAACCCAAGATGTAGTGATAAATGGACAAATTGGACAATTTAGCCACTTACAGTGGGCCGACAATTTAACCGTTGTATGGCTAAAAGTATGCTCCTAAGGGTTAGTAAGTCAAGGAAGATAGATCTTAGAGTAACGAACTTCTGTGGGCCCTGTCGGGATCGAACCGACGACCCACAGATTAAAAGTCTGTTGCTCTACCGACTGAGCTAAAGGCCCCAAATTCACGCTTGTGAGGAATAGAGCATTGTAGTCGAGATTACTAACCTAGTCCAAAAAATCCTCATAAAAAGAGAGATTAAGTTGTATCTTTGATTCAAATCTGCAGTACAGATTTACTAACAAATTATCGCTCGAATATTATTGATCTTTAAATCTTTTTTAGGAATTGACTAACTGCATCGAATAATGCCCCAAAGACTGCTTGCGCAGCAATCTGAAGTGAGTCAATAGTTGCGCCTCCAATGTGTGGAGTAATAGATATATTTAAATCAGTATATATTTTTGCTTTAATAATTGGATTATCAAATAAACTATTGTGCGAGGAAGATACCTCTTCTTCTGGTAGCACATCAACTCCTAATCCTCCTAGTGTTCCATTCTCTAAAAAGTCAACACAATCTTGACTATTTAAAACGAATCCTCGCGATATATTCACTAGAATTGTGCCATTATCTGAAATATGACTAAGAATCGTCCTATTAATCAAATTAAAGTTAGATTTCCGGTCATCCACACAAATCACAACAAAATTGCAAGTTTCAAATAATTCGGTTAAGGATCTGGCTTGGATAATTGCTGGCTCTAAATTAAGCAATTTTTCTGTATTAATATCAAAAACCTTTACCTGTAAATTAAAGTTTTGTGCGATTTTTGCTACTTGTTTACCAATACGCCCAAAACCAATAATTCCGATTATTTGTTTCGAAAAAGATTTAGTAAAAAATTTATTTCTATCCCACGTGCCATTAATTACTGATTCTTGAGCTCTACTACAAAGTCTATTTAACTCGATTAAATGCCACCATACAATTTCAACTGTAGATGTAAAATTTCCTATTAAGTCTCGAAAATTTTTTAAAGAAATAATTGTGACATTATTTGATTTGCAGTAATCAATATCAATATGAGTGGTAGAAGTTGTAGGAGTTGCAATGTACTTAAGAGATTTATAGTTAGAGAGAAAACTCTTATCGAGATTATAGGATAATTCAGTATATATTCCTATAATTTGCGACTGCATTTTTAAAGGGATACTTGATTGGAATAATTTGACTGTACTTAATTTATTCAAATTATCAAAGGTTTTTATATTTAAACCTGAACTTTCTAGAATTTGAATTACCATAATTATTTTAAGGTGACAAATTTTTTATTAATAGAAATTTCGGTTGTGCATAATATTTCTGCGATTTTTTTTCCTGCATTGCCATCTCCATATAAATTACTTTGTTCATATTTGCCGTGATTTATTTGCTTTATAATCTCGTTTTTAATTATTTTTGCATCAGTTTTGCTCACACAGATTACATTCTTGGCCATTTCTCTACCAAACTGTCTTGATCCAATAGTAATTGAAGGTGTACCGGTCCTGGAAGATTCTCTTATTCCAGAACTTGAATTTCCAATAATGCATTTTGTGTGATTTAAAACAGTAATATATTCGTCTGGAGAAAAATTTCTTACAAACTGTATTTTTGAGTTTGGATTTGTGTCTCTATATTTTCTTAATTCTTTGCTTATAAAATCAGTTCCGGCATCAACATTTGGCCAAAGCCAAATTGTGGGAAGATTTATCTCATTAACTGCTTTTAAAATTTCACGAGTTGAATCACTCGCTTCAACATAATATTGTGTATCTGCATGATATAGCACAAGAAGAAAATCAAGATTTAGTATATTTTTTGGATTAACAAGACGCTTTTCCAGTATATCATTCAAATTATTTGACTTATTTTCATCAATAAAGTCTAATGATGGGCAACCTGTCATATGCACTCGTTTTTTCTCTTCACCCATTTGAATGATATTTTCATATGCACGTTTAGTCGCTGGAAAGTGTAAATGCGATAATTTTGTGCACGAATGCCTCACACTCTCATCAATTGACCCCGTTATCTCACCTCCTTGCGTATGAGCCACCATGATATTCATGTAACTTGCAGCAATTGCAGTTGCAATAGTTTCATGACGATCAGCCACTGTTACTACGATATGTGGTTTAAGTTCTGAGAAAACTTGTGACAACTCTAAGATTGCAAGGCCAGTGGTCTTAGCCATAACTATAGGTTCATTCCCTTCAACAACTGAATAAATCTCTCTATCTACCTTAAAACCATCACGCTTTATTACATCTACTACTTTCCCAAATCGAAATAGTAAGCCGGAAGCTCCGACGACTATTTGAATTTCACAGTCATTTCTTTTCTGCATCTCAATTAAGACACTCTTAATACGAGCATAGTTGGCTCTACTATTGATGACAAAACAGACCCTACGGATTTCTTTATTCAATGTTGTCATTACTCAAAATCCTCAAAATGTAATAATTCATCTACATTAATATCTTTGTTGATCCTTTTGCCAACAAGCTGAATTCTATCTGCCCAGGATAAGCCACCACCTGGCTTCCTCAAACAAAAGTCGCTCTCCGTTAGAATTTCCCCTGACCTACAGGGCCTAGTAATACCTAGGCTTCTACCAAAAAGTATTTTCTCTCTTTGTAAACCACTCGTAATCTGATCCTTATTTACTTCTTTGATAATTTCTACATAATTATCACGGAAATTACATAATCTTGCTAATTCTTCAAATGTTATGGAAGCAATAATATCCGGACCGAACAAGTTCTCACTTAATGTGACATGTTTCTCAATAGCGGAAGCCCCGTTACAAATTGCAACCAAAGCTGAATCTATTCCTTTTGAATGATCACTTAAACCCACATTAACGTCAAATTTGTTCATCAACTCTAACATAATATTAATACCTACTTGATTATATGGGGTAGGGTATTTAGAGGTACATTGAAAAATAAAAAAGTTAGCTAAACTGCTGTCCCGAAAAAAAGAAATTGTACTCTCTATTTCGTTAGTGGTAGCAAGCCCAGAACTTAAATATAAATTCCCGTTCCAATTAAAAAAGAATTCTAGTAACTCTTTATTGATGAAATCACCAGAACCTAATTTCAAATTTTTAACACCAAAATCTATCATTATCTTTGCGGCTTTTTTACTAAATACACTTGTGCAAAATTCTATATTCTGCGCAATGCATTCATCAATTATAATTTTCCATTCTTTAATATTAAATGAAGTTCTCTCCCAGTAATCCCATCTTGAACTATCTTGTAAACTAAAGTTTATTCGAAAATTTTCCTCGTTACTGCTCTCGTGATCTGGTATATGGTACTGAAACTTAACCATATCTGCCCCTGAATTCTTTGAAGCTTCAATAAATTTTAAAGCTAATCCTAAAGAACCTTCATGAGATAGACCAATTTCTGAAATAATTTTACATTTTGATAATTTAGTCTTATGAATCATAAACATAAAATAGCATATGAGAGACTACATTGCTGATATTAAATTATAAGATTTTGGAAGTTTTTAAATATATACCTAGTTTCATTTCAAGCTAAGATTTGAATCTACCGCCACATATTGTGATTCAAGCTTTCCGAAATTGAGTTTATGCCAACTAAAATGATGCTATGCAATAAGTATAACATGGGTTTTTCATCAAAAGTGTGTATCATCTAGTTATGAACAACAATCAACATTACCCTCTTTGTGTGTTGATACCTTTTCGATTTGGCGAACAAGAGCTTCCGAATAAAAATTTACAAAAAATTCATAGTATTCAATTATTTGAACGCTCATTAGTTCATGCAATTTACTTAAAAAGTATTTCAAATCTAAGAATTTGTCTCTCAACTAATAAGCCACAAGAAATTTTAAAAGCAAAATTATTGAATACAATTTTAAATAAAAATAATATAGAAGAAATTATGAAGTCAGACCTCGCGCTCTCCGCTAGAGGCATAGACATCCATAATCGAAGTGAAACCCTAGCCAAAAAGAATTCATCTATAAAGCTCACTCTAGAAAATGTGAGAAGACAGTACATTGAGAAGGGAATAACATTTGACTATTGGTTACTCCTTCAACCAACAACACCATATAGAAGTATCGAAGATCTCGATTACGTAATCAAAAAAATTCCTAAAAATAAATCGGTTAAACATAAATCCTTAATTTCTGTTTCTCAAGTCTTAGAGTCTCACCCAGCTAGAATGTATTACGTGAGAAATTCACGTTTAGTTTCTCTGCTAAAAAATAAGGCAGATATCTATAAGAGAAGACAAGCCCTAAAACAGATATACATAAGAGATGGTGGGTTTTACCTATTCTCAGATAAACTTGCCTCAGAGGGTAAGTTATTTTCGTTAAATCCAAATTTTTTTATTCGTAAATTCCCTTGGACAATTAACATTGACACTAAAGAAAATTTGCTTTTAGCAAGGTCGGTCTCTAAAAATGAAGTAAGTCGAGATCCCAATTACCTTTTAAATTTGAAATAGGGCCACATGAAAAAACAAATAAAAATCTATTTTTTATGTTCACTTCCCTCAAAATTGCCGGAAAACTTACTGGTGAAATATTGGATTGTACTAAGTCAACTTATAAGGCTTCTTCAAAATACTGAGTATATTCAAAGTATAAAAAGATTTCAGGAAAACGATTCGTCTAGTTTATTTTTACTGAAAATGAGCGATGGGGAACTTTTGATTCAGGATTTAAGTAGAGTAAGTCGATTTATAAAAGGACAAAAACATGCATTTGACAGGTTATTTTCACAATATATAAATATAAATAATGAATTAGTCAATTTATTAAATTCAAAAAATAATAGAATTATAATTTTTGACATAGGTGCAAACATAGGAGAATTTACTTTTGCAGTTGCGAAGAAATTTCCGGGATGTTTAATTTATGCATTCGAGCCAGATCCATTAGTTTTTGAATGTCTAAAGTACAATGTAGAGATCAATAATTCTAGCGCGTCTATAAAATCAATCAGTAGGGCTTTATCTAATAAAACTGGATTGGACTCTTTTTATGTTTCTACAGCTTCCGCGGATTCGAGTTTAATCGAACCAAGAAACTTTACGAAAATATTAAATATACCTGTCGTACGTGGCGACGACTTTATGAAAGCGGAGTGCTTAGATTATTTATCGCTACTTAAAATGGACGCCGAAGGATTTGAGCCAGAAATTTTAAATGGATTCGGTGATAAACTAAAAGCTATTGATTTCTTTGCGATTGATGTGGGACCAGAAAGGCAAGGACAGACCACTGATGAACTTGTCAGTGAAGTTTTAACAAATAAAGGACTATTTGTAAAAGTAATCGATGACGGAACTGATCGAAAATTTGTAAACGCGTATCGGAAAAATTGATGCTAAGAAAGAATTTGTTACTTATTTTTGATCATCCACTATCTATTAGAAGTTTTATTCAAACAGAATTTCTAAAAGACATTTCCCACTTATACAACGTGAAATTAATTTACGTTTTCTCTAAAAAACAAATTCGCTATCAAGATTTCAGACTCAATACTATTAAAGTGAGTTATTTATTATCTTTTGTTTGGGCCATTTATGCTAACATTTACTGGTTAAGTGTAGCAGATAAGTCATTATCTATTCAGAATCGAACTTGGTTTTATAATAATGAACAAAAATTTAGAATTTCGGCGCTTGGAATTGCGAAAATATACTATAAATGTATAAAGAGAATACCAACTAAGTTTGTTAAAAATTTATCAATATTTTTTTTAACTCGTTTAGATTGGTTTGTTAAAAAAAATAATATAAATAAAATTGTTTACGTAACGTCCGGCGGCACTAATTGTATTTCAGATATTATTTCCTCATTTTTTGCCCAAAAAAGAATAGATTTATTTACTATTCTAGAAAACTGGGACAACATGTCTTCTAAAGCAGTATTGAACTTTCCTCCTAAGGCTATAGGTGTATGGGGAGAGCAATCAATTGGCTTTGCAAAAAAAATTCATAATATTGAGAGCAAGGTTGTCAAACCAATAGGAAATGCAAGAATTGATTGGCTAATCAGGAACGTTTCATTAGCAAGTAGCGCGCAGAGTATTTTTTTCGGAGGCGGAAGTACCAACTTTGAATTAGAGATTGAATATTTAAAAGTCACACTTTCAGTCGCGGATAAATTTAGACTAAATGTATTCTATCTTCCGCATCCTAAAACTTATGAGAAAGCTCAAAAAATTAAATCCACACTAAAATATAAGAATTTAATATTTATAGGTGATTATTCGGATTACAAAAACTTCACTTTACCTAGATTAGATGAGTACATTGAACCATATAGAAATTCGAAATTGTTTATTTCATCTCTTTCCACAATGAATTTAGAAGCCCGCCTTCTAGGAATACCATCAATCGCTATAGACCTGCCAACTAAAATCAAGTTAAAATTTAACTACATATCAGATAGATATGATCATATTAAGCAATTAAAAGATTTAGATATTTTTTATTTTGTAAAATCTTTAATTCACTTTGAAATTTTAATAAATCAAATATTGTCCAATCACAAGAAAACTCATTATGATGAAGAGTTTTATAAAAAATTAAATAATTTAATAAATTATAAGGAACCTTTTTTAGATCAGTTCATTGATTTTATTAAATAAATATTCTCATTTTAATAATCTGTGTTTGATTGTGATACTCGAAGATTTTACAGATGAGATTTATCCAATACCGCCAGGGAAATAAATATGCTTTTCAATCTTGAATAATTTTGAAATTAAATTGATGACCTCCTCATCTAATCCTAATTTTAATTTATTGCTAGTTATTAATAATTCCTGTGGCACCTCCATCGGGAAAAATTATCGTTAGGTATCAGTAAAAAGCAAACACCCCCGTGGTTTTAATTACTTGGGTATAAAAAGGCGCAATATAGAATTCTTAAGTTTTATCATTTTTCTCTCTTCTCAGATTTTCTGTAAAACAGCAACAATTAATGAAATTTTAACCTACGGATTTGACTATGCGATCCAAAACGCCCGCACCAATTCCCTCATGATTTGGGGGTATAATAAAAATTCGATCTAGTCCTTTATGATCCGCAAATCTGAATGATGCATAAAGTACTTTTGCAAATTCTATATTATCTTTTGGTTCTGCAAGTCTAAACACTCCATTTGGTGTGGGTATATTTTTTAATGCTAAAAACCCATCACCGTTTTTTGGTTCTCCATCCAGCACTACTTTAGCTCTAGGACAGTAATGTGATTTCAAGTTTCCTGGAAATCTAAAACTGGTCTTTGAATTACTTTCTTTGATTTCCATATCTAATGAGTCCTGAATTAATTCAGATGTTATTCCTCCTGGCCTTAATATACTTGGAATTTTTTTTGTACAATCAATTATTGTAGATTCAATACCAATCTCGCATTCGCCACCATCTAGATAAATATCATTATTAGTCAGATATTTAGCTAATTCAAGTTGTGCATCATTTAAACTTGTGGGTGATACTGCACCAAATCTATTCGCACTCGGAGCTGCAATTCCAAAACCTCCTAACTCTTCGAATTTTTGTAATAGATTAAGTGCAATATTATTTTTTGGCACTCTCAGTGCAATCTTGTTTTGCCCACCCGTTATAAAATCTTTAGCTAAATTATTTCGTTTAAGTACTAGAGTCATTGGACCTGGCCAAAAATTTTTTGCCAGCTTTACAGCATATTCAGGAATTTCACTTGCCCAGAATTTAGCCAACTCAAATTTCAGAATATGTACTATTAATGGATGATTGGAGGGTCTCCCTTTAACTGAATATATCCTTGAAATAGCACTAGGATTTGTTGCATCTGCGCCTAGACCGTAAACAGTCTCAGTAGGAAACACAACAAGATTTCCAGCAGCCAGACATTGTGCAGCGCGAGATAAGTCAACTTGTTTGCTACCGCTTTCATACTCCATTAGACCTAATTGTCGCACCATTTTTGGACGAAATTTTAAAGGCATTAAAAAACCTTAGTTTGGCCCAACCTATTTGAACCGATACCCTTATCCCTTCCACTGTCCCCATCGTCTAGTGGCCTAGGACATCGCCCTTTCACGGCGGTAACACGGGTTCAAACCCCGTTGGGGACGCAAGGTGGAATTGAAAGCAATTTCAATTCGCTTTAAAGCTGGCCCAGTAGCGCAGTTGGTTAGCGCGCCGCCCTGTCACGGCGGAGGTCGCGGGTTCAAGTCCCGTCTGGGTCGCAAATTAATGTATTGGGTGAGTTAAATTGTTGGGTCAAACTCACCCAAGTCATTAATCACAAAGGCTGAGTAGCTCAGTTGGTATGAGCGAACGACTGAAAATCGTTAGGTCGCCGGTTCGATCCCGGCCTCAGCCACAAGTTATGTTAATGATCATTTGTATTTAAAAATCCAAGTAAAAGGGTTAACCAAATAACAAAAGTCAAAATAAGAACTGATTGTTCATTTTCAAAAAAACCAGCAGAAATGACAACTGCAAATGAACAGAACAACATCGATAGCGTCCAAAGTATAATTGCAGTTAGCTTTCTGTTGATTCCCATTCTTATTAATCGATGAGATAGATGATCCTTGCCTCCTTGAAAAGGAGAAATTCTTCTCCTTAGTCTTGAGATAACAGCAACAGTAGTATCAAGAATAGGGATTGCAAGTAGTAATAGTGGCAGTGAAAATGACGCAATTGAAGAACCTGTCAACGGATCGAATCTAATCGTTAGTGTAGCAATCAAAAAACCTAAGAATAATGCCCCCGCATCACCCATATAAATCCTCGCTGGAGACTTATTCCAAATTAAAAATCCCATAGTTGACCCGGCAACTACTAATGAGAGTGAAGCGATTAAAGATTGTCCGTTCTCAATAGTTAAAATACTTAGCGCAAGGGCAGAAATTGCTATTGTTCCAGCCGCACCACCATCTAAATTATCGAAAAAATTAATTGAGTTACATATTCCAACAATCCAAAAGACTGTAATAAAAATATCAAAAATTTGTGACCCAGTAGGGTTGCCAATTGTGTTGGTAAGGGTGAGTATTAATGCGACAAAAACTCCAGCAATGCTCTGGCCTATAAACCTTGGAAGCGGGTGTAAGTTTTTTAAATCATCCCACAAGCCTATTAAACCCATTGCTAGTGCAGGCCCAAGTAGGGAGGTGGCTAGCCAAAAATTATTTAAGCTTTGGTCCGAAAAAAACAGTGCTGCATAAGTAATAATTAAGACTCCTAAAATAATAGCTACCCCTCCTAAGTACGGAGTAGGATTAGAGTGCGACTTATGGAGCGAATTTGGGTGGTCCAACATTTTTTTTGAAATAGCAATTTTTCGCATTACTGGCGTTAATGCTCCTACCAGTGTGTAAGCTGAAATAAATAGGAAAAAATATTGAATAGAAGAAATAATCATTTCAAATCTATATTCTTTATGCCGACCCTACTTTTCTTCGGTGCATTTTAGGTGCAGCCCCAGCTGTATTTCCAGCACCAACCTTTGACCCAGTTCGAGGCCCATTAGAATTATGGGTATTGTGAATTTTTTGTTTTTTTGATAGCGCTTCAAGCATCTTAGTTTTTTGTGGATTGCTCTTAGCCACTTGTTCATCTCCCATTCTATTAAACTCCTTCAGAGAACACTAGTTTTTGTTACTGTCAGTGATAATCTTCAACAACGCTTTTACTTCAGATTCTTTATATCTTCGATGACCGCCCAAGGTTTTTATTGAGTCCAACTTACCAGCCTTAGCCCATCTAGTGACCGTTTTTGGATCCACTCTAAACATCGCCGCAACCTCTGCGGGGGTGAGTAGCTTCTCATGATTTGCTGAAGACAAAGGGGACAAATTTGGCAGGCTCACTTATCCCTCAAACCTTTTAAAGACATCTCAAAATTATAGTCCAAATGTCCGATTAGGTGCTGTATAAAGCTTTTTAAGAACTATATTGGCTGGGTAAGTTCAAATATGGCGATTATGTGGCATATTCAATAGCTGCAACTCTGCGCCAGCGCAATACCAATTTCTCATATCCTTTCCCAGCCAAGGCACCATTGCCCGATGCCAATCCAGTTAAAGATGAATTTACATCTTCTATAGAGGTGTCGGCCTCTAAACCAACCTCACCATTTTCAATCAAGCATTTATTTAAATAGTTTGCAAGACCTCCATAATCTAACTCAACTACAGAGTTTTCATCAAATATTTCTAACCATGCCAGTAGCTCAGAAATCTCTGCCTCAACTGCACCTGGTCCAAATGCACCTAAAACTGTTTGATGAGTAAAATTACATCTTCTTTTTGCGTTTCTAATACTTGTCCGAATTACTGTAAAACAAGCTCCTGCTTCAACTCCCCTTAATCTTTCCTCCGGGGAAAATAGTGCAAACCATCTCGGCGGAATGATCCAAGTTGATGTTAATATATGCGAAATCTTATCCTCAGCGATTGAGAGGCTTTCTTTTATATCTTTCTCAAATGTTTCAGAAATAAAATACTCCACTACTGGTCTAGGCAGAGAGAATTTAAATTGCTCGAATGCAAACCGACATCTAGCCGTAGTTGACCAAGGAGCAATATACCGATTTCCTTCGTAATTTAGTATGTGAGCACCGTCCAAGGTAGTTTTTGGTGGCTGATTTGTTATAAGCCTTTGAATAGCATTGAGTTGTTCTTTAACTACAGATATGTGCGATTCAACATCCAATGCCCAGCTCGATTGAACAGTAGGATCAAAGACTTTGACTGGTTCATATACCCTTAAAGAAGCTACATAGGGTGTTGGAAGCATACCTGTCCACCTATCTAACTTTAAATTCGTTAGACAAAAATCCTTGTTCGTATACTTTTAGGATTTTCTTTACCATTTTTTTCGAATCAAACAAACTTAATTGCTTTTCATAATTTTTCTTAAGGTCTTTTTCAAACTTTGCTTCAGTTAAAACTTTATTGATTTTAAATGATAAATCCTCATAGTTGCGAGTCTCAAATAAACCTGTGTGATTAGATCCCAAGACTTCTGGAATTGAGGAGTTATTTGCGGCAAGAATTGGCTTGTTGGCAACCATCGCCTCTAAAAGTACCAAGCCAAAGCCCTCATAATTACTTGGCAAAACAAAAACATCAATTTTTGATAGAAACTCAGGGATATATTCAATTCGGCCTAGCCAAGTAATTTTATGATTGATCTTTAATCTGTTGGAAATATTTATAAGTTCCTGCTTACTATCACCACTTCCAACTACCACAAGGTGGATATCTTTATACTCTTTTAAGGACAACGCAAAAGCCTGTAAAAGAGTCGGGTAATTCTTTTGGTCAACTAATCTTCCAATAGCTCCAATAATTTTTATATTGGAAGAGTTGGGGAAACCTGATGATATTTGCCTGATTCCATTTTGCGAAATATATGGCTTGAGATCGCAGCCATAATAGATTACTACAAATTGAAAATTTTTCGGTACCTCTCGACTTCTTAAATTAAATTCTTTTACGGCATTTGATATCGCTATTCCACTACTAGCTCTTATACATACAACTCGAGAAAAAATTATAGATAATATTTTTGGACCACTTGGCCAAAAGCGCTCTGAATTATGTCTAGATATAATAAATCTGTTTTTTTTGGTTGATAGTGCTGCGACTAGTTCAGCTTGTGGTAGATGGGCATGAACAATAATTTTGGTATTCCGCAATAATTTTGACAGCAAAATTACCTGTTTGTAGAGAGACTTATTAGCAAATATCCCATTTACAGTACATCCTGCGGCTTCAAAATTGTCCTTAAGTTCAGGTTTTCCTTTTAAATATATTATTTCAACCTTTAAACCTATTTTTATTTGTTCCCTAGCTAATATAAGTAGCTGCTTTTCCGCACCACCTCGCTCTATGGTAGTTATAAGGTGAATTACTTGCTTAATCTTCATAAAACTTTTTTAAAATAAGCGATAGTTCTTTCAATACCTTCATTCAATTGAATTTTTGGTTTCCAGTTTAGAATTGTATTCGCTAATGAAATATCCGGCTTGCGCTGCTTTGGATCATCTTGCGGAAGCGGATTATTTACAATGCAACTTCTGGAATTAGTTAACTCCAAAACAATGTTAGCCAACTCGCGAACCGTAAATTCTTCTGGATTCCCAAGATTTATGGGGGTAGATATTTCATCTTCTAAAATGAGTAACTTATAAATTCCATCAACTAAATCAGAGACATAACAAAAAGATCTACTCTGACTTCCATCACCATATAAATTTAAGGGTAATCCTTTTAAGGCCAGGACAATAAAGTTACTTACTACTCTGCCATCTCCAATAGCCATTTTTGGTCCGTAAGTATTAAAAATACGAGCAACTCTTGAATCTAGTCCGTATTGACGTTTGTAATCAAAACACAAGGTTTCTGCGGCTCGTTTACCTTCGTCGTAGCAAGACCTAACCCCAATTGGGTTCACATTTCCCCAATAATCCTCACTCTGCGGTGACCTAATTGGGTCTCCATATATTTCACTAGTTGAGGCCTGCAGTATGCGGGCACCTGTTTCTCTAGCTAGGTGCAACAAATTGATCATTCCTAAAAAATTGGTTTCAATGGTGCGAACTGGATCCTTTTGATAGGCAATAGGAGATGCAGGACAGGCAAAGTTCAAGATAGCATCTATATCTACCTTATATGGCAGGCGGACATCGTGTTGTACGAAACTGAATCTAGAATTTGACTTTAATATTTCTATATTTGCTATAGATCCAGTTGATAAATCATCAAGGACTAAAACCTCATGTCCATTATCAAGTAATTTTTCTGATAGATGCGAACCTAAAAATCCAGCTCCGCCTGTTAGTAATATCTTCATGCAATTATCTGCACACAATTTTCAGTATAGAACTGTAATTAATCACTTTTTATCCTATAGTTGCAGATCACCTTATGATTACTATTCGCTGTGTTTTTCATTCAGATATTTGTCATTTTGTTCGCTCAAATTATTGACTTCAACCTCACCATGAAGCTCTTTAGCTAGTCTTTCTAGATCCATTTCATGATTTGAGTACTTGAGATCTCTGGCAACTTTTGTTTCTCGAGCTTTGGATCGGCCACGTCCCATGAGTGGGTCTCCTTCTCCTAATTCAATAATTTCTGTTGATAGGTCGTAAGATTATCTAATCAACCCCTGAATGCGCCAAAATATTTCAATCCCTGACCCAAGAATCTTTTGAGTCCTCCTGAAAGGCAGTTATGAATACTTGAGATAGATCACTCAATTGGCCTGAAGCCTGGATCTGACCCGATTTAAGCAGACTGCTCCAAAGCAATGGATCCTTAGCTAACTGGATTAGTACCTCAGCCCTCATCTCAACCTGGTTTGCTGGGTTACCGCGCCGGTGTTTTGCCCCGGCTACACATTGAATAACTCCATATTGAGGAATCCGAAGTTCAACAGCTCCTCCTGGAGCTGATTTTTTTACTGACTTCAATATCTGTTTAACCTGAATTGCTGTTTTCAAATCTTTCTTGGGTAAATCTTCTTCCATGGATCGATTACACCGAAGTTACTAATTGAGTAAATCTGTACATATAAATGATGCGTTAAAAATGAGTAAGAGATTGAAATCACTTTCCACGTTTACAAACTTGAGTTTTCATTAAAGCATCTAATGAATCCATGCTCTTTTGAAGATTTCCTAGTTCTGCCATACCCTCTGGTGAAGAGGAAAGAATATCTTTAAAGATTCCATACTGATCTTTGGCTTCGATATAAAGATCATAAGCCTCAGGGCAGCTAGTCAACATCCAGGTCAGTTTGGTTGGATTTACATATGGATTGTTTCCACAGACATAATTTTTCTTACCCACCTTGGTCTTTCGCTCTGCTTTTTTGCAAGCAACACCATTTTTAACGGTGGCAGCATTTGAGGTGGTAACAAAGGAGGTAGTGGCCAAAAAAAGACCTATGGTAGTTGCTAATACCGCACTCTTTAATTTACTTGAGCTCTTAACCATTTTATTCATCTCCTTATAAATCATATATGTGTGGTAAAAAATCACTTTTAGTAATTGATATGGCTCCTACCATACCCCACTTTGTTGGGGTCAAAAAGTGGCTAAGACCAGCTTGGTCTGTGGATAAAAGGATACCA
>Ga0194118_10004918_pt1 | contig 14245 bp, 12 predicted proteins | sample TA2MahsurfametaG_2_FD_148662 | JGI IMG/M metagenome (GOLD analysis project Ga0194118, IMG submission 148662) | Freshwater microbial communities from Lake Tanganyika, Tanzania - TA2015013 Mahale N5 surface | ecosystem: Environmental > Aquatic > Freshwater > Lake | place: Tanzania: Lake...
ACTGACTGCCAAGTTGTAATTGTAACTGGAAACTCATTTGTTTTTTCTTTACCAGAGTAGATACGATGGCAATATGACTCAGCATCCCAACCATAATCTTGGAAGTCCTTATACATCTGCTCTACCAAAGATGTCGTGGGAACAACTAAAAGTATTTTTTCGTTCTTATCAACATAGTATCTTACTAACGAATAAATCATCAGAGATTTGCCTGATGCAGTGGGACTTATCAATAGCTTTCGATTATGTCTTAGAGCGTCGCATACTCCCTCAATTTGATATTGACGTGGAGAGTGAGCACAAATAGATTGCATATAATCTTTGACGCCTTCATATGAAATTCCTTCATTAACTTCAAAAGGTTGTCCGTAAAATTTGTTGTCCTCAAATTTATAAGTATATCCGTATTGCTCGCAGAAATTTACAATCTTATCTAAGAGACCAACATAGATTTGTTTGGATCTCATGTCATATAAATGTATCTCTCCGTTCCAATTTCTACCACGATACTGTGGCATGAATTTTGCATTTGGAACTTCAAACTTGAAATGATCTCTCAGTTCATACTCAATGTGAGGTTCTGTATTGATTTTTAAAAATACTTCGTTTGATTTGGATATGACAAGATCAGTTGTATTCACGATGTTTTAATCATCTGTAAATATTTATTTACCCCAGTCCAGAGTTAAATCTCATAAACTCAATAGCATTCTTAATCTGATAAGTTCGGTTCTGAATCATCTTTAAAATGCTTTCGATATAAACAAGCATTGTATCGTAGTAATCAATCTTCAGACATACTGTGGATAATTTTTCATCCGCATCAAGATACTTTTGCATTGTATCTTTGTCACGAATCTTTTTTGGAAATGGATTATCTACATAAACTTCTGGATCTGATTTTCCAGAATAATATTCATATCTTTCGTGGCGTATATTTCTTTTCTGTTGCTCTGCTTTTTTTCTTAAAAGAAAAATTGTATTATATAAATCAAAATATTTTGCATGAAGAACAGGAATGTTTGTTGATTCTGTATGAAGGTTATCCATATCTATCTTTGAATCTTTTTCCCACATTCCTTGAATTGTATCAAGATCAATGCTCATAAAGGATCTCCGCCTAGAGTTGTTATGTCGTAAATTGTGTATTTAAAACTTACGTCTGCAGTAAAATACTGTATATCTGTCATTGTAGCATCAAAAGGCAAAGTTGATAATGAGTATGGAAATAAATCTCTGAACTGAACTTGAAACTTTGGAACCATAGAACTATTCAGAATTTGCAGCACACCATCTGAATAAATGTTTGGTGATGCTTGCTTGTATCTTTCTCTTACAATACCTTCCGTTTGTAGGTCTCTAAATTGAGAGATTTTTTCTGGATAACCTAAACCACGAATCCAGTTTTGAATCTCCATATAATTTTTCAAATCTTCATCGACCATAAACTGGAGAGTTAGATCTCCAAATTGAATCTTATCTCCAGGGATATCAATGTCTTTCAAATATGAAGTTTGAACGGCAATACCTAAAGTCAAATCTGGGATATTTGCTTGGTTGCAAAAGAATGCAACACCAGGACTTCTCTTGACAGTAAATTTAAAACCTGTTGGTGATAGAAAATTTCTATTTTCTAACTGAGATGGTCTAGCCATATTTTTTTTAAATATTTAGATAAAAAAAAGAGGGTCCCGAAGGACCCTCCGATAGATCTTGTGAGATTAGATCACATGAGGTTCTTAACAGAAACTCTACGATAGTAGCGGTTTGCGTTAATGTTAAGAGCACCGAGTTGTTGTGAGGTACCCTCAGCAAATGGGTTAGCAACAAGACCATATCTGGTCTTAAAGCCAATCTTGGGCTGGAAGGTTTGCTCACCAACGGCACGTACCATCTGCAGAGGTACATAAGGGCAGTAGAAGAGACCTGCATCATAAGGGGAAGAACCCTTATAACCGACAACATAATACTGGTTACCTGGAGTTGCGTTAGCAGAAGTCAGGTTAGCAGAATATGGGTCGATATAGACACGGAATTTGCCCATCAGAGTACCAGCAAAGGTGTTGCCAGTATCATCAACGTTGAGGTTAGCGTTGAGTGCAGGGGTGTAGTCGAGAACACCAGCCATGGTCAGTGCTGAAGCTACGTCAGCAGAACACATGATGATGTTGCCCTTTCCTCTTCTTGTTCTCTGAGCGATTGCGTTAGCGTCACGCTCGATTTGGAACAGAAGACCCTTGAACTTCTCAACAGACCAACGACCGTTTGAATCAACGTCAAGGTCGAATACACCAGCGGTAGCAGTGTTTTGTGCAGCACCCTGTTCAGCAACCTTATAGATGGTTCTGATAACTTCGCGGTTGATCTCAGCAAGAATCTCAGTTGAGAGAATGTTTGCGAGTTCCGCTTCAGCATTCAGACCGTGGATTGCCTTCAGGTCTTGAGCAAGCTCAAGGCTGTATTCTGCTTTCAGAGCTCTTGACTTAGCGGTAACGGTGACTTTCTCGATTGAGAATGCCATCTCGTTGAAGAAGTTGCCTGCTCCATCACCCAGAGCTTCAGCATCGTCGGTTCTCATGCCTTGACCGACGTTATATGGAGAAGGCTCAGTAGCAGCAACTCCAACAGGGTTCAGAACAGATGGGTTAGAACCAGTTTGTGAGGTAGTACCCATACCAACGTTAGGAGCGGACATACCATCAGTGAGGTTACGTCCGCTGTTCTGACCAGACCATGCGGTATCTGGCTCGTTGAAGAAGGCTTCAGTTCCGCTCTGGTTGGCGTAACGTGAGCGCATTGCGAAGATGAGTCCAGTAGGACCACTCATTGGTTGAACGCCAGCGAGGTCATAAGCGACCAGGTTTGGCATTGAACGACGAATGAGTGAAATCAGAACGGGGTCAAAACCTGCGGTAGGACCAGCAGCCGCTGCACCGCCAGAGAAACCAGCACTGGTTCCTGAGTTAGTGTTGTTGGTTGATGGCGCCTCTGTCAGGAATGATCCGCCGTACTCAAATGCGTTTTGCTCACGGAGGAATTTTTCTTGGTTCTCTAGCAGGACTGCGGTTACCGCTCTACGATGGGAATCTTTGATTGAATCAAGACCCTCATAGTTGAGGATTGGTGCCCACTTTTCCTGCAGATGCTCGTTATGGAACATTTGCGTTTTACCTTTTACTAAAGTGCGTTTTTGGGGTTTGAATTATATTAAATTCAATTATTTGCTAAATGCTGAAAGAGTCTTCAGATATGCAGCCATTGGACCCGAAACAGAATCGGGAGCAAAACTTACACCTTCTGAAAGAGTATCAGACTTAGCTGATTGAGAAACTCCCTTCGATGGGAAATATGCTTCCCTTAGAGTCTCTAGCTTCTCACGATATTCTTCATCACTTCCAAACTCAACACTTTCGGCAAGTGAAGCGAGCTTCTCTTTCTGAGTAGCAGCAAGGCCCTCAGAAACTTGATCTAAGATTCCATCAGCAACCGACTCTGCAAGACGCTTGTTGAGGGAGATATTTCTCTCAATTTGCTCGTTGAGTTTTGTCTCCATTTCATCAAGTTTTTCTACCATGTTCTCAAGAACATCATATTTATCTTCAGGGATTGATACATAATGTGCTTCAAAAAGTTCTTTCATACCGACAAGGAATGATTCAGTCATTTCTGACTTCAGACCTCTCTCGATAACAAGAGCGTTATCTTGGAACCACTCTTCTGACACATACTCAAGGTATGCATCAACACGCTCTGCAAGTTCGCCCTTGATTTCTTCAACTTCTTCTGCAAGAGCAGTAGCATATTGCTCTTCAAGGGTTTCCTTAATTTGATAAACTTTAGATCTCAGGGCAGCTTCAAAGATTGTCTTAGCCTTCTCTTTGAACTCTTCTGAAAGATCTTCTCCGCCGAGGAGAGCATTGACATCTTCATCGATATCATACTCTTCTTCTACAACTTCTTCTTCTTCTTCCTCTTCGTCACCTTCTTCTTCGACTTCTTCAGTTTCTTCTACTTCTTCCTCTTCAATCTCTTCTTCTTCGGAGATGACTTCTTCATCATCGAGTTCTTCTTCTTCCTTCATACCTTTCATTGCATCAGCAGCTGCCGCACCCTTATTTACAACATCCTTAACTTGCTTAAGGGTTGTACCAGGGGTCTTCAGTTTTGCTGAATCATCATCTGGACGATAGTTGGTAGGATCTGGACCTCCAAGATCTTCCCAGCTACCAGTTTGACCATCAGGAATACCTGTAGTCAGTTTTGGCATTGCGTCCGCTGCCTTAGCATTTGCATTGACAGCGGTTCTGGATTGCTTAGTGCCTACTTCCATTTCTTGTAAATCTCCACGAGACATTTGAACTCTCCGATTAACCTCTAATTTAATCTATATTTATTTATAATTTAATAAATTACACTAATTATAGTGAATTTAGGAAATCATTAAAGAGATCTAGTTTTTGCTCTTCAAGTTCTCTTTGAGAAACTAAAGTGTTGATTCTTCTCTTGGTATTCTCAGCGAGTTTTTCACGAAGAATACCTCCATCCCAAACCCACTCTTTACCTTCCATAATTCCTGATACAAAGGCATCAGGAGCAGAAGGATCTGCTACGATATCAGCAGCAGTTGCAAGCATGAAATCTTCACCAACTTCACTGTATCCTTCTCTGGTTGGTCTTAAAGAACCAATACCACGAGAGGAAACACCAAGTTTCACACCTTCACCAATAAGTGACCCCGCAATTTTACCCATTGGTGTGGATAAAATCTTTGCCTTACCGATGAAGTTGCTACCACTCTCTTTGAGAGAGGTGATCTTGTGAGAAACACGATCCAGATTTACGGTTGGACCATCTGGGTGACCAAGTTCTCCAAGGGCTCTTCCTGGTTGAATATATCCTTCATTATAACGAGAAACTTCACGACGGAGAGTTTCCATAGGATATAATCTACCATTACGATTTTTAATATCTCCTTGAAGGAAAATACCCTCAATGTAGAGAGATTTTGTACCGTTCTTTTCTTCTACAATAAAATCTACGGATTCGATTTCTTCTCTAATGAGTTTCATCATGCTTGTCCTGAAATTTGTACTTGTTGAACATGAATTGAACCACCCGTTCCACCTTGACTAATTGCAGAAACTTTAATGGATCTTCTTAGTGTTGCATCTCTAGATGAAAATGCTGTTAGAATACCACTGGTATCGGCATCAACTGTAATGGATGTTTGAAAATTTCCATCATAACTTGAGTTTGTATTCACTGAAGTTACTCTTGCATGATTAATTGTTGTATTATAAAGAGATTCATTTGCTCCCGAAAGAGTTACGCACTCACCAATACCAAATGGCATTTGAGTTCCTTCTGGACATGTGATAATTGTTGTTGTTCCTGTTGTAACACCAACAACTCTTTGGGACGCTTTACTTACAGCAAGAGTTGCTGCAGTATTTGCCGAAATCAAATAATCAGTTTTTGCAGCAACTGGATCAGTTCCAATAGCAACATATGCATCAGTATTTACTGCAACAATTCTAAAAACGTCGCTTTGAACTGAAATTGCTGAAGTTGTAGTGGCTGTACCACTAGTTGCTATAGATGTTGCTGCCCCAATAGGTCTATGTGCCATTATTGTATAGATACACTTTTAGTTATTTATAAATTTCTTAATCAATCAGTATTCCAAGTTAAACTTAACGCATTTTTAGATATTTGTGCTCAAATGATTTCATTATTCCTCTTCTTCTACTTCTACTTCTACTTCTACTTCTTCATCATCTCCAAAAAAAGAAGATGCAACTGAAGGTCTAAAATCATTGATTCTTTCTGCGGACTTTGCAAAAAGAAGATCTTTGATCTTGTCACTAATTTGCGAAGGAGACTCATCAGCAGCAATCATGTCCATTAAATCATCCATTGTTAATTCTCAATAGTAATCGTTTATATTTATATTTCGCCACCCCTGGGCATCTTGGTTGGTTCTGACTTTGGTTCTACGATAGATCCGTCAGCTTCAGTTGCCGCTCCTTGGGAGTCCATATTTGGTTCCATTACTGGTTGCCCAAGATCTCCCAGTTGCCCCTCTTGTCCAGGTGGAATTGGCGTACCAGTAGTAGGATCAATAGGTGCATTTGGATCTGGGATAATACCTTTATTGATTTCTTTCTTGATCAACTTATCCTGATCAATAATTTCTTGATCAGTTTGACGTAGAATCTTACGTCTTACATAATCTTGTGAGAAGTATTTGCCAATATATGGTTCTGCAACTTGAACCATGTTAAGTCTTTCGTTAAGAAGTTCTGCTTCTTTCAACTCTGCAAAGTGATTATCATATAGGAAGTCATATTGAATATGTTCTTCCATGATGTCCCAATCTTCAGGAGTAACAATATTCTTAAGAATAAGTTGAGTCTTAAGCATATCATTGAACATGTGAGAGAATCTCTTTCTCAGACGCCCAACAAACTTACTGAACTTAACTTCATCACGAAGAATTTCTGAAGATCTTCCGAGATTAAATCCACCATCTCCACCAATTCTAGAAACTGGAACGTTCAGAGAACGATAAAGTTTTTCTTGGAAGTAGTTGATATCTGTAATTTCCCCAAGGTTTTGACCACCAGGAAGAGTTGAGATTTCAGTTCCTCTACCACCTTCACGGCGAGGAAGCCAGAAATCCTCTAGCATTGCCATATATTTTTTGTCATCACGAATTTCGCCAGTATTTGCATCATAAACTAGTTTGTTACGATAGCGCATCATAACATCACGAAGATATTGCTCTGCCTTTACTTTAGGGAGATTACCTACGTCAATGTAGAAAATTCTTCTTTCTGGAGCACGAGATAGTCTGTAAATAACCAGAGAATCCTCAATCATGCGGAGTTGATTGAGAGACTTGATTGCTTTATGAAGATATGAAAGTGTCGATCCCTTATTTCTATCTACAAGACCTGAAGTGCAATAAGTCACGGAATCTCTTGTCATTTTGATTCCTTGATTTGATCCACCAAAAGATCCAGGAGCTGGAGTTCCTGTAGGATAAGTCATTTTAGGATTATAGACGAAGTATTCTTCAATCTCTGGGAACTCATAATCCATAGGATTATCAAAATTCCTATTGGAAATTCTGAGTTCGTCTCCTGGTCTTTTCTTTGTTTGTCTGACATAACGCATTTTTAATGCGTCAATATATCTTAATTCTTGAATTCCTTCTTCTGGTTTTTTAAGATCAATAACTTTGTGATAGAACAATCTACCATCAATGTACCAATTTCTATAAATTTCGTGAGATTTTCTATCAAAATCTAAAAGTTCTAAGATATGCTTAAACTCTTGTCTAATTAATTTTTTGATACCATCACTTGCATTCAAATTTGATAATTCAACTTCTACTGGGGAATCATTAGTATCTGATACAATTGCTTCATTTACAATATCTTCAATGGCACTATCACATTCTGGGTGAAGTGCCATCTCACGATATCTTTTAATCAGGTCGGATTCTGTTCTATATACACCCTCAATATCTACATATGAACCAAAAAAACCACTGGTCAGATAAAAATCACTCCCGTCCTCATTATTAGGAGGGACGGGAGATACTGTAGATGGTGATAGTGGTTCGTTATCCTCAATAGAAAAACCAAATAGTCTTGCCATAATTTATTGTTGTCTTTGATTGACCTTCAGACTATTTATACTTCTTCATTTGAAGGTTCCCAGTACTGAACTTGGAATTCTACGGTGAATTCTTCGATAGTATCTGAGCTATCATATGAAAGATCAATCTGAGAAATATTGGTTGGGAATACACTATAGAACTTATAGGTATGTGCGGTTTCTAAACCACCCCCAGAAGTTGCACCAATATCACTAGCGGTTCTCTTCAGTTGCTTAACGTATACGTCCCTCATGTAGTCATTGGGATCGACTGCACCGCTTCCATCTTCATATTGTGCAATGAACTGCATCCAAGATTCCATTGCCTTGCGGATCTTGAAGTCTTCGTCGTTAATGACTGTGACAGTCCAAGTATCGAATGTTCTATCTCCAGCAACCTTGAAGATTCTGCCTCTAAATGGAACATCAATTGATGCTACGTTAGACGCAGGGAGAGCAGCTGCCTTGCAGAGAATTGAAAACTCATCTGCATCAAACTCTGCTTCACCTGGGAAGTCAGTTAGAACAACTTCAAATAAATTGGGACGAGCGCCGCCGCCCTTCATCACTGATTTAAACTTGCTGATTGTAGATTCTGCCATTTTTTAGGTCCTCCTTTTTGTACTAGTTAGTGGGGATCAAACAGTACCAGCAACTTCTTCAAACGCTACACCAGTTCTGGTTGCAACGAATGTTAGAGTTACATAGTTAATGGACTTAGCAGGCTTCAGGTAGATGTCTGCTCTAAATTCATTATTATCAATGACATCTGGAGTGTTGTTTGTGGTATCGCAAACAACGAGGAATCCATAAAGACCTCTCTTAGCCTGAACATCACGGAGGTATGGTTCAACAATGTTTCTGAAGTTTGCTCTTGTTAGTTCGTCGTTTAATTCGAAGAGTTGAGCTTGTGCTGCTCTTTCAAGTGCCTGTTCAATAGTTAAGAACAGACGGCGAACATTGATGCGATCAAATGCTGATGCAAAACCTAAAGCGGTCTTATCTCCAAAGAGAAGAGTTCCAATTCCAGGTTGAGTAATGATAGAGTTAATTCTCAGTGGATAGAGAATGTCTCTTTGTGCTTTAGTTGGGTTATATGCAAGTTTGATCGCATTGTTCAGAATTCCACGTTGCTGACCCGCAGGTGAGAACCATGGATAAGCAATAATATTTGTGCGGCACATTAGACCTGCAACATCAGCATTTGTTGGGATGTAACGGAACTTATTGTTGAAGCGATCATAAGTGTATTTGTAACCACTATCAAAGATTGCATATGAAGAAGATGACAGAGAACTAAAGAATCTTACCAGATTATTAGTTTGTGTAGTTGTATTTGTAATACCAATCAAATTTGCTTTGTGAGCGCCGATTGTAGTTACACAATCCTTTCTTGCATCTGCGAGAGAAATTAGATACTGTGCTTTTGCCTGAGAATCATTTTCTGAATCACATCCAGGACCCATGATGATATAATCTACTTGGATTTCATCCTTATTCTGGAATAATCCATATGAAGTTATTAAATCACCTAAAGTGGCTTTCATTCCATTAGATGCAGAATAATCGACTCCACCAGCCAGTGTATAAGTTTTGTTTCCAATTGCACTGAAAGTCACACCTTGAGTTTCCTGGCCCCAACTTCCCTGTGAGATTGTGTTTGGGATAAATGCAGTGGAGAATCCAGTAGCAACTGGAGTTGTTCCATGATAACCATCCACTGCTGTTGATGGATTTCCACCAGCATAGATTTGAGTTGAATAGTCTGCAAGATACTGCTCATACCAAATCTTCTGTGGGGAATTCACCGCAGAGATTGAATCAAGAGCCTTAGAAATACTAATATGCTTCTCAAGAAGTGTTCCCTGGTTTCCAGTAATGGTTCCAAGATCATCAACTACAACAATGTGAAGAGCATCTCCCTCACTATTTCTTTCCAGTGAGTATCTGTTGCTTATTGGTTTTGGAGCAATGGTTTTCCAGAAAATAGTTGTGTTGGTTAAACCCAGAGTTTGCTGGTCGTACCAATCTTGAACATAATCTGCATCATAATAACCAACGCCAGGACCAGAGTGTGTATTGATACCTGAGTTATTTACAAAATAGAGAGCTTCATCAGCTCTGAATGCTGCAAATAAAGTATTTTGTGCATAATCAATTTTTGTTTCAGTTCCTGCTGAAGAAACTCTAGAAACAACTTTTACAGTGAATGAGCTGTTTCCAGTTACAGTATCAGTTGTAACCCCAGTAATAATTCCCTTTAAATGACCATCAAAAAGCGTGGTTGAACCAATACCTGGAATGGTAATTCCATTGAGTGGTGAAGTAACTCCAAATCCAACTTTAGCTCCAGCAGCACCTGGATTTGTTGTTCCGATACCAATGATTTGATCTGCTAAATCATCAATCAGACAGATTTTTAAATTATTTGCCCAAGCTCCTGGGTTTTTTCCTGCAAAAGTGAAGTTGTTTCCTTCCGAATGATTATTGGTATAATCATCGTAGTTATCAATCTTTAGTGAAGTGGTGAATGCAGCACCAACTCCAGCGTTTGCGTTGTTGAGTGATGCCCCGCTGGTTCTGACAACTTTTAGAACTCCACCGTATGAAAGGTAGGATGAAGCACTCATCCAGTATTCATACTGGGAGTCTGTTGAGAGTGGTTTTCCGAAAGTTGCAATTAAATCTTGTTCAGTTGCAATATCAACTGGAAAATCAACGGGTCCAATTGGGAAAGGACCAGCGATAACTCCAATATTATCTAAAACATTATCAGCTCTTCCTACTGTTAAATCAACCTCTCTGACGAGTACGCCTGGAGATAATTGAGGAGTCGCCATGTTTTTCTCCGTGAATCTCAGTTTATCTACAAAATATTTATTAAAAACTTACTTTACACGGGGGAATCGTGACGTGAATCTACTACCAGTCAGGATATTCCCATTTATCAAAAACTGTAGTTTGTATTCTGCCTAAGACAACACGTTTTATTGTGCATTCTTTGCATTCATATGAGTATGATGATGCAACTGGTCCTCTATCTTTTCTTGTTCTATAAAAACCATCTATCAGATTTTTCATCTCACCACAAACTCTACATTTTCTATCTGAGAGAAGTAAGTGACCTAAGTTTATCTGCTTATCTAATTCCATTAGGTTAAGTAGTCCCACATATATGCTCTGTCCCCATATTCATCAACGAACCAACGATCACCATCATTATCGACAAAACTCTCTTCGTCTAGACCATCAGAAATAAATCCAAATGGTGCCATATCCTGCTCTATCTGATTTCTTTGTTCTTCATATAATCTTTTTCTAACGTCTTGATCAGTAAGTTCTTTAAAATAATCTTGTGCAACTAACCATGCATAGATGACCAAGCACATTGCCAAGTCATCATTACATCCTTCTTCTGCTTCAAATGAATTATGTTTCTGGACAAAAGTTGTTAGTTCGCTTATAATTTCATAGTCACAAATAAAGAGTTTGTCCTCCTCTATCATTGTTTTAAGATTCAATGATCCAACTTTCTTCACAGTCTTAGACATTTTAACGCCGAGTTGAGTCTTCTTTCCAGAAAAACCCTGCCCAACAATTTGACCCGCTCTACCTCTCATTGAACACATCAGTAGATTATTATATTCCAAATCATACTGAATAATACTTGCTACCTGGTCCCCAACATCATTTACTTCACACAAAATGTATGAGTTATTATAACTCTTCGCAACATCATGAATTATTGATGGGAACAACATTGGTTTAATTTCATTGTTGCGATACTTTGCAACAACTTTATGAGGAAACTGCGTTATATCAATAACTGTAAATGCTGAGTAATCATTACCAACACCTCTAGCAACATCGACTGTTATCAAATAATCATGCTCATCAATTGGATCCTGATGCACATCCAATCCAGCACTTTTAGTTTTAGGAATATCATAAACCAAATTTCTTAATTTACTTGGCGCAATTAGAGTATCTACAGATCCTAAAAATTCACACTCAAATTCAACTTTAAATTGTTGCTCTGAAGTATTGTCAATTGTCTGTTGTTTCCACCTTTCATCTCTACCTGGAACTTCAGACCAATGAACATCAGTGCATACAAATTCACTCCTACCTCTTTCTGCATCATGCCACATTCGGTAGAAATGATTCATACCTTTTGGCGTAGATACGATTATAACTTTCGTGCTTTTACCTGAGGAAATTGTTGGATATACTGAACTGAAAAATTCATCCGCGATATGATTGGGAACGAACGCAAATTCGTCCAAGAAAATAATGTTGAATGACATTCCTCGGACAGCAGATGCTGATGTTGATGCTGCTAAAATTTTGGAACCATTTTCCAGTTCCAATGAACCTTTGTTCCACGCAATAATTCCCTGCTGCATCCACTTTGGAAGATTTTCATATGCAGTTTGTAATCTATCTAAAAGTTCTCTTGCAGTTGCTGCCTTGTTTGCAAGAATACCAATATTTACGTTGTCATTAAATACAGCATAATGTAATAGAAAAGCAACCACAGTCGTTGATTTACCAGTCTGACGTGGCATCTTACAGATATTAAATCTGTGATTGTGGAAATTTGTAATTAATTTCTCTTGAAACTTGTATGGGTGAAATTGGACTAATCCCTCATCAAGAGAAATGATTTTTACGTAGTTATTTGCAAAATAAACGGGATCATTTTTACAATTAATGAATTCCTCAATTTGTTCTTGAGTAAATTCAATAGGTGTATTCGCTTTTTTTAAATTAGGATTACCAAGATATACATCATAAGCCATAATATAAACCTCTTATTTAATTACAATTCCAACGGCGAAGTGCCTTGTTGATTCTAGAATCTGGATCTCTTGCAGTTTCTGCAGATGTAAGTCTCTTTTTCATGCCGCTCATTCTTGAGCAAAATGATTTACGTCTTGACGCTCTTTTTCCAGTTGGATTTTTTTCGGTCACTGCAGTTTGTAGTTTTGAACCTGGATTCTCACGACGATAGGCATTTACAGCTTTCTGACTGAGACCATCAGTTTTATCTTTACGATTTACAGATTGCCAATCTTCACCAATTGTTGTATTGTTTAAAAGATAGTTTTCGGATCTTGTTGTAGATCTATCTACAACAATTATTGGTGATCCTGGTTGCTGATCTGAAACATTAAACTGGAGAACTCTTGATCCTGGATACACTTTTTGCATTTCTTGTTCCACATCTTTTCTACTTGGAACTGTAGTCTGTGGAAAGAAAACTCTAGACATATATGTTTTACCTTTCCAGGAAAGTAAAACTGCAATTATATTTCCAGTTTTTGTTTGAATGCGAGTTGCTTCAGAAACTTCTAATTTAATTGGATCTGGTTTGATTAGATCAATAATTTCAGCGAAAGTATTTCCATCAGCATCTTCAATTGTAATATCTTCTTCTTTTACGCAGTTTGGATATCTCTTACCAAACATTGTTTTCATACCTTTCTTTTTATAACCAGCCCAACATTTCTCACTTAAGATTTCATCCAAAATGTTATCAACAAGTTTTTCTTCCGCAGGCACACAATTGGGTACTACTTTTTTACCTTTCTTTTTCATTCCAACTTGTTTATAACCAGTCCAACATGCTTCATCTACATCATACTCTCCACTATCCAAATAGTCTGCAGCAGAGTCCAAATAATCTGCTGCTTTAGTAATTTTTGATTGCACCCATGCCTCGACTTCACCTTCACCTTTTGCCATTTTCTTTTTAAGTCTTTTTGCGGCATTCATTACTGTAGAAAGTTCTGATCTTGCCATTGAATATTCGTGATCTTTTACTGCTTCAGAAAAGTTTTTCACAGACATTTTGTCCCACATCTCTGGGCCATATGAACATTGTGATCTAGTTTCTCTTTTATCACATAAAGGGCAATATCTTTCTTCTTCATGCATTTTCGCTTCTGACTTAGTGCCCCAATTATCCGCACCAACTTTACGGCACTTGACTAATGCTCCTGATGCATAAGCACTTGGCCAGACGCTGTAACGAGACTTTACTTTATGGTAGCAAGCATCTTTTGTTCCACTACCTTTACTTTTTTTATCTTTTGCTTCTTGCACATCCATTTCTTCTTTCATTTTCTTTTTAGGCGAATCTGTGGAAACATAGGTTGGTTTTGCAGCACCTGATTTTTGTTGCTGACCAGGGTCTGCTGTTTTTTTTCTTCTTGCTGCCGAAAGTCGTTCTGCTGGAGTCATACTTGCTCTTTTAGCAGATGATACACACTTTGGAGTTCCTTCTCCAGGTTCATCGCTAGCACATGTACCACCAGTTACAACATTTACCCATCCAGACTTTCCATCTTTTGATTTGGATTTACCAAACCAATCACGGAGACCTTCCTCATTCATTGATTTTGTTTTCTTTTTCATTGAGTTAATGAATTTTCTGTAAACAGCAGCTTCTGAAGTTTTTCCTGCCACTCTTGCTCTTTGCTCCATAGCAATTGCTGCTTGGATTTTATGAGCATGAGATCTTCCAGAGTTTCTTATTTTTGATACACTCTGTCTCGCAGTCTGAACATCTTTAAAA
>Ga0194118_10004937_pt1 | contig 14215 bp, 18 predicted proteins | sample TA2MahsurfametaG_2_FD_148662 | JGI IMG/M metagenome (GOLD analysis project Ga0194118, IMG submission 148662) | Freshwater microbial communities from Lake Tanganyika, Tanzania - TA2015013 Mahale N5 surface | ecosystem: Environmental > Aquatic > Freshwater > Lake | place: Tanzania: Lake...
TGCTAAGATCTGGCGCAAGTACTTTTTCCTTGAACACAATAGCAGCAGCTGAGAATCCCCTTACTTATCAAGGTTTTATTTCATTGAAGAATTTTATAGGTCTAGGAAAATACGATGATTTGAGTACTGCTCCAGCTGCTGGTGGTACTGGTACTGGTGATTTTGTAAGCTTTATTGGCTCTCGTACGGCATCATTTTTTGCTCAATATAATAATATAGGAGCTAATTTACTTTTTAAAATTGGTACAACTCCTACTACAGGAGCTAATCCTGTTAGGGTTCAATTTTTGCAAGTTTAACTAAAAAAGAGATTATCTAAATGCCGGCAACTAGCGGAAGTTATAGTGCGAATAACATAAAAGGAGAGCTGATTATCAGAAAGGCTTATGAGTTAATCGGCATGCCTCTAAGCATGGTAACTGCCGAGCAATATAATTCAGCACTTAATATTATCAATTTTATCTTAAGCGATTGGACTAACTCCAATGTTAACTTATGGACATTAAAACTAAATCCTGTTTTCTTAACTCCGGGGCAAGCATCTTATCCTTTGCCGAGCAACATTACTAAAGTATTTCAGGTATTTTTAAGAAGTAACGTAAGACAGAATTTTGGTGGAGTACCGAATAACGAAGACTATGGAGGAGTAGCAGCTTATGCTTTTGACGGTAATCCTAATACTGCTTGCATTCAAGATCGACCAAATGGCTTGATAGGTTATGCTTATTCTAATCCCCAAGTAATCAAAATTCTAGGTGTGCAATCAAATGTAGACAGGGAATATAGCTTAACATTTTCTGGCCAGAGCAGCGATCATCAGACGATTTATTATGTTAAGGCTATTCCTAAAACCTTATATAAAAAAGGTGTTACACAGTGGTTTCTGCTGGAAGATAATTTAGCTTTGTGTCCCTATTATCAGATACAGGAAACAGCAGAAGCTATTCTTGATATCTCGGAAGTATATTTTAACAATGGAATACAGGACACTACCATGAGCGAGGTATCCAGATATGAATATCTATCGTATCCAAATAAATCGCAAATCGGTAGACCTACTATTTACTACGTTGATTACCAGCGGACTCCATCCCTGTATATATGGCAGACTGCTGCTCCTATGTATAATTTAATAATGTATAGCGGTCAAAGCAGTATAGAAACGCTAGAGAATTACACGCAAGGCATTGATATTCCGGCATATTTTTATACTCCTCTAATATATGGGTTAGCCAGCATGCTAGCAGCACAATATGCCCCTGAAAAGGAAGAAGGTTTAAAAATGAGATATCAGGAAACGCTGAGTCCGGCAGTAATTAATAATACGACAGAAGTACCTCTTAAACTGGAGGTATATAGTGACTAGTTTAAAGAACTGCCCTGTAAATACGCAAATGGGAGATTACGTTAGAAAGGACGTAATTGAACCTATTGGAACTTGCGATTATTCAGGGTTTCCTTTTAGCAGGTCTGATCTAGTCAAGCAATATGAATGGAGGGGTAATCAGTTAGTTTGGACAGGAGCAATAGTCGGGCGTCCTTTTGTTGATGAGCCAAACGAGCAGAATAGACCACCACAAATAAAAGGTGATCCAAAAGCCGTGCAAAATCCTCGCCCGTTTGGGATAGAGACGCCGCAAGGCCCTGATGCTAGTGGTAATAGTTCTCCTGTTATTTTAGAGAATATCAACTTTACAAGTGATGATACGCCACCTGTTTTACCTGATTTTGCCGGTCAGAGTGTTAGTAACATAGACACACAGGAGCGTTTAGAATTATTGCATCAAATTAAGTTCGAAAGTAATGGCTAATAATTTTAATCCTGGGTTCGATAGAGAAAAGGCCGCTTTCCTAGCACTAGCTAATAGAGGGGAAGGCCTTACTCCAATTAACTATTTATACGCAAAAGAAGCTGGTTTTGAAAGTATTTTGTCTCCTATTATTACCGGCGGTACTGCTGAGCTTTATACAATATACGCAAACGACATTAACTCTACCAATATCACTAATACTAAAGATATTATTACTAATAGGCTAAAGTGGAGCAATCCCTTTGATGATTATTATGTCGGCTTTACTGCCGGTAATTTAACCGGGAACACCATCTGGCAATTACCGCTGCAGGATGGAACTGACGGGCAGGTACTAGCAACAAACGGCAATGGTGTTCTATCATTTATAGATGCCGGCGGAGGATCAGCACTAAAGGATGCGACATATATCTTGCAGCAACCAAATTCTGACCTTCCAAACGCTCAAGCCTTAAATCAACTAAATAACGGCTTGATGAAAAACAAAGACGGCATTATACAAATTGCCGTCCCTGGAGAAGATTATTTAAGTACTGCCCTCCCTTCAGGTCAACTATTCATAGGCAATAATGAAAATATTGCAACTGCGCAGCAAACCATTACCATTGATAACTTACCAAATTTAGGCGCTACAAGTATTAATGTACCTAATCCACTTGATCCGATTCACCCTATTGTTATTTCAGGAGGTAAAATCTGGCACGGCACAGATAGCAATAGACCGGAAGAATCTAATGCTTTGTTAGTGCTAGAAGGAGATATTGCCCTAATTAATTTCAGGTTTTTTAGCGCTAATTTTATTCTCGGAAAAGGTAACAGCGTACTGCAAACATTAATGCCCGGTTCACAATTTCTCTCAAATCTACCTGCAGGCTCTTGGATGCAGACAAGTGGAACAGGAACAGGAGCAATCGTAGCAGCTACCATCCTAGAAAATCAACTATTGATGGGAGGTTTAAATAATGTGCCAGAAGCACGGCAAACTATAAATATTGCGAATCTACCATCCTTAACTGATGGAAGAGTCTGGCAAGGGGACGCAGCAAACAGACCAGTAGAAGTCCAGTTAAACCTTGCTCCAACCGATGCTACTTATATCATAAAAACTCCCAATGTCAATTTACCTGAGGCACAGGTATTAGAGGAACTAGGGATTGGAATGACCAAACTTGTTGCTGGTGGTGCTTTTGCTATTGCAATTGCCGGTGAGGATTATGCAACTATCCAGCAGTTAGAAGAAATAGAGCAGCAATGCCAGCAATATGCAGAACAAGCCGCAGCTTCTGCAGAGGAAGCCTCTGCCTCAGCAGCAGAAGCTAGCGCCTCAGCAGCAGAAGCTAGCGCCTCAGCAGTAGAAGCTAGCGCCTCAGCAGTAGAAGCTAGCGCAGCAGCAGTAGAAGCTAGCGCAGCAGCAGTAGAAGCTAGCGCTTCAGCAGGGGCGGCAGGAATATCGGCCGGAGCTGCAGCTGCTTCAGCATTTGCTGCTGGAATTTCAGCGGGTAGTGCTTCAGGTTCTGCTTCTGATGCTCGACAGTCAGCAAACAGAGCTTCAAGTTCTGCCAGTTCAGCCTCTTCCTCTGCAGAAGCTGCGTCAGGTTCAGCGGGTAACGCGGCAAACAGTGCTACCCAAGCTCAAACTTACTTAAATACTCTTTTAAACACCGGATTAACCCTACAAGGAGATATAACCGGTAGCGGATTATTAAGTAATCCGATTGTTACCACATTTAAACCTAATCCGGTATTTACCGGTAATAGCTCAATGACTATGCCTGCAGGTAATAATACTCAAAGACCGACTACTCTAACCCCCGGAATGATCAGGTTTAACACTTCACTTTGATTTTATGGTAAAATTTATTAAGAAAGAGGAAAGATAGAACATGAGTGACGACTTAAATAATAGGAACGATAATAACAACCCAAAAGCACCATTTCCAACGTCTAACGGGAAACCTGAGATTACCGATGGAACAAACTGGTTTACTTTAGCAACTGAAGATTGGGTGTTAAATAATATTGCTACGATACCCGCTTGTTTAGTGGCGACTGTCATTGATTTAACAACTATTTACGTCAACGGTTTAAGCGGTGTTGGAGCTACCTTGACTAATTCGGGAACTCAAATACCACTGGTTATTGATGGAGTTGTTTTAGCTTTAGGTGATAGAGTTTTGGTTAAAGATCAAACGACTGCCTTGCAAAATGGAATATATACAGTAACAAATACGGGTTCTGTTAGTGCAAACTGGATATTAACAAGAGCCGCTGACTTTGATTCCTCTTCTCAAATGGCAAGAGGAGACGTTGTCAATATAATTAGCGGCTCATTAAACGCCTTAACATCATGGATGCTTACCTCTAGCGTTGCAACAGTTGGGACTGATAGCATTACCTTTGCGGAGTTATCAAATAATATTTCTTCAAGTATTATTATAGGGACTGCCAATCAAATAATAGTTACTGTAAATAACAACATAGCCACAATTAGCATCGCGCCTAATCCTATAATACCTGGGAACGCAGGTATTACTATTCCGAGTGGAACAACTGCAGAACGTGATCCATTGGCTTTAGCTGGAACTCTTAGATTTAACACGGAAATTTAGAATGAAAAAAAAGACAAGTAAAGTATTAAAAAGAAATCTGCAAGTTTCTCCGCTTGTAAAACCGGAATATTACAATGGGGAAGTATGGCAGACTTTAAGTAGTGAAAATTATGTAAACGATACTGCTTTAACTATCTGCTGGGATTTATTAAATGATGATACAGAGGTAATATGGCAACCACTGTAATTGTTGGAGGTATTAAACCTGACTTAAAAATTCTAGGAGACACACAACAGTTTTTATTTGAATCTCCTAACGGCATCTTAAGATTGGAAAATGTACTACCTATAGAATCAAATGTAATCAATCTAGACCTTGACTTACTCAACGTTCAAGAAAAAGGATATAGAGTCGGCTTCTACTCCGAATCTAGCAATATAAACGGCGTATTCCATTTAAGCTCTTTAGAATATCAACAAAATCAGCAAAACTCCGGCATGGTTGGAAATTTCTTAATGAGTTATAATGAAAATGGTTCGGATCAATTTTTATTCTACAAAGACATAAATATCAATAATAATAAAATATCCAACGTTCCAACTCCGGTTGCCGACACAGATGCCGCTAACAAGATATTTGTAGAAAATTATGTAGATTCCGTTTTGTCAGGTAATACTATTTCTTTAATAGGCGATATTACAGGATCAGGAGTAATGGGGACTCCGATTAATACTTCTTTTAGTAATATAATTAACAGAACTACAAATCAGATTTTCAATTACACCGGAACTGGAGGTACAGCCGCAAGTTTTAATTATGACTTAACTATTCCAAACAGCATCAATAAAACATTAAATCTCCGAATGAACAGAGCTAATACCGGTAATGGAGCCGGGTATGAGTTTCAGTTTTACGCACCAACAGACGGGGTAGATACTTTTACTTTTGGTTATAACTCAGGTACGGTATTTGGCGCTATCTATTCTATAGCTAACAATGATCCAGTTATTAATTATAACTATGCCCTTAATATCAACGATTTGGGGAATTATACACCTTATACAGGCGCTTATGGTTACCTTAATTCAAGCGGTGACACAGGAACGTCAACAGGAACGAATCCATACTCCATTAACTGCAACAATAGAGTAAAGGCTTCCGAGTTTAATGCTGTTTCTTCCATTAAAACCAAAAACATTGAATCTGCAGGCGAAGATATAGAAGAGGAAGCATTAAAGATATTTAGTAATATACCTTTGTTTAAATACAGTTATAAAGATAAAATTAAAAATGGTCAAGGAGTAACTTTTGGGGTTATTGCCGAACCTTTAAAAAAGATTTTACCCGATTATGTTCTCGAGGACGAAAGTTTTGTCCCTAACATATTACAACCCTGCCTAATTAAACCGATAACTTCATGTAGCTATGAATTGGTATTTAAAGAAAAATTAATCAATATTGAGGGGAGTAAACTACAGTTAATTTTACCTAACAAATCAATTGAAGTAGAGATTTTAAAAACTACCCAAAAACGATTAACAATTTCCTGTTCTACAAAACTACCAAACAATGGCTTTGCTTACGGCACTTTTGAAAACTGCCCGTCAGTTACCAAAAACAAACTTTTTGAATTATCAATGGTGGTATTAAAAAACACCTTAAAACGAGTAGATATTCTTGAAAACAAACTAAAAAAACATCGCTTATCAAAACCGATAAAAAGAGAAAATTAAATGATAGTTAATTATGGATATATAAAAAAAATAGTCTCTTCTAAGGAATTGTTAAACTTAAAGGAACAACCTTACGATATTTTATATGCCGAACCTTTACACGCAATAATTCCGCATAGAATTGTAATTAGAAACTGGCCAGTAGAACATCCATATATCTGTAATGATTCTCTCTTAAAAATCAAAGTCGGCAATATTGAGTTCGGACAAGTTCCAACAACCGGATTCCTAGATGTCTTAGAAAATCAATTCTTAGTAATAAATATAAGCAATTGCTCTCCTAAATTATCAGATTCAGTAATTAACAAGCCTTTATCGCTCGTTAATGAAGGAATAAGTAATCTTCTAGAAGGGGATTCATTCTTAGAATTACATGTTTTTTATTCTGATGTCGGTGGAGATGATATGCTTAGCAAAAACATTTTAAAACTATAAAACAAATTGGAGACAAACATGAGTGTTCAAAATTTACCAAAACTAAAAGTCGTAAATCAAACACAAGTAGATTTATCATACTTTAATAGTGTAGTAGGGCAGGTCTTTAGTGAGCCTGTTTTATATGCCTGTATACCTTATGATGTGCAATGCGTTAACCAAAACGGAGGATATCTTTTTGGGTATTACAGCAGCGCCGATCCCATAACTCAAAAAGCTTGGTATTTAGCATTGCAGTCCTCTGTAAATCAAACAATCGTTGATAGTAAGAATCTAATTGCTCAAGTACCTAGCGGCAGTCCTAAAGGGCCTGATTTAATAACCATTTTAAATACTCTCATTGCTGACTGTAATTCCATTGAGGCTTTAATTCCTCCTTTTGACAACGTAACAGGATTATAGAATTAAACTCAGATGAGCAGCAAAGTTGACAGAGTTCTTTGTTTTGACGGCGGAGGCATGAAAGGATTGTTTTCTGCTTATTTCATGAAATTCTTCTGTCGAGATGCAGGTATTCCGGGCAATAAACTTTATGAATATTTTAGTATAATTAGCGGAACAAGTATTGGAGGTATTCAAGGCTTAGCATATGCAAGCGGTTATAGTCCCGATGATATGATTGAATTGTTTTTAGCCCAACAAAACCCTCTAAACAACGGCAGTAACAACCCAAATAGCATTTTTTATCCTCCGGTCTCAACTTTGCAGAAAATTAATACTATCCTATATGGCGACCAGACATGGTATCAGAATAGCAATTTAAAAGCCCTGCTAAATACAAAATTCGGTCAAAGTAGAATGTTTCAACTAAAGACCAATGTGCTAATTCCCAGCGTTGAAATATACACAACACAAATACCTGATGTTGGGACTGATGTTAAAGCCTATCGCCCAGTATTATTTTCCAATGCGAGGTTTAGCGGACTTGAGGGTCAAAATTACCTAGTACAGGACGTAGCTTTATCAACAAGTGCCGCTCCTATTGATTTTCCGGCAGTAAATATTCCAGAAGTTACAACGCCAAATTCTAAATTCATTGACGGAGGAGTGTTCCAGAATAACCCAAGCGCTTTAGAATATGCTTTAGGTAATGCTCTTAATCCTTCAACTAATCGTATTTGTGTTTTGTCGGTTGGGACAGGTCTTGGGACAATTGGATTATTTGATCCCGTACCTGTTCCTCCTCCTGAAGCCGTCCAAAAATATTTAAATGAGTTTGGAGAGTTTTTGGCATTACAGAAGAATTACACCAAGTCAAAAGCCGAAGAAATAGTTAACTCAATACTTCCTAATTTTGAGAATGTTTATTTGCTACTTGATCTAATATCCTTAGGCGTCAGCGGGCCGCAAGAAGCGATAAATAAAATGCTAACCTGGTTATCCTTATATGGAGCTAAAATAAGTAATAAGGATTTATTCTATTATCGTTTTAACACGATTTATGATCCTGCTCAAAATACCGAACTCGATAGTACTACTGCTGACTTTTTAAGTTATATAAAAACCGCGGCAGAGCAGCAATATCAACAGGACGCTTTAAAGATTCAGGCTTTTATCCAAAAATGTAATTTTTAAGAATAACCCGTTTACACGATTTTTAAGAGTTGTAGATACTTCTGTGTTATAATAAAAAGAAAAAGGAAACATATGGCAGACTTATCAAATATTACCGCTTTAAGTGGTCTTACTATTACCAGTGATCAAAACACTGGAACTAATAATCCTAATGCTACTTTTGCTTTTCCTAATATTACTACTACGCAGAGAGATAAACTAGAAAACGTTACTCCTTACGTAGTAAACAATGCTACATACAAGGTAAAACCTGGTACTGTGATTTTTAATATTACGATTGGTTCTTTACAAATTTTTGATTTTGCAAATAATGTCGGGATATGGCAAAACGTACTTTCAATAACTACGACTGCTACCGGAGTAGGGCTTAATAACGGATCACCTTTTGTATTTCCATCCGGTGCAAGAAATGCAGTTGAGGTAGCTGCTAACCAGCTAAATGGGTTCACTTATTTTGATGTTACCAACGCAGTTCTTAGAACCTATAAAAATGCCTGGCAGACAATTAATTCAGCTTAAAAAGCTATTAGCAAATGAATTATACTACTCTTGTTGCTCAGATAATAGCTTATGCCAATAGAGGTGGTAGCATTGAATTTGCCGCCTCTATTCCCTATTTTATTGAGATGGGACAGCAGAAAATCTGGAAGGAGCTAAATACTTTGGGCTTTCAAAAAACAACTGCAGTTGCAAAATTTACCCAAAATAATGCTTTCATTAATAAACCGCCAGATTGGCAGGAAACTATTTCCATAGTTTATGGCGCGGAAGATAACTTTTATAATAAAAATGTTGTTCTATTTCCTAGAAGTTATGAATTTTGCATAAATTATTGGCCAAATCTTAGCCTGAGCGATCATGATAATCCTCCCTTATTTTATTCGGATTATGACAAAGTGGAAGAGGAGCCTTATAAACAATATTTACTAGTTCCAACTCCAGATAAAGCTTATAATTATCAAATCACTTACATAGCAAGACCTAACTTAATCAAAAATGAGAATCAAACAAATATATTAACCGAGTATTATCCTGATCTGCTCTTTTATGCCTCTTTTTTAGAGGCTTTAATTTATTTAAGGGATGACGAAAGAATGCCTGTGTATACAAAATTATATCAGGAATCCTTAACCGCAGCCAATAAATTAACAAAAGATCGTTATTTAGATCGTGCCGTCAAAAGAGATATAGGATAATCTATGAGTAAAGAAAAACAAGTACTTCCTATTACTTATAAAGCAGGAATACTTCGTGACGGTTCTTTCTTTCAGGGGAATTATTGCACTCACGGACAATGGGTTAGGTTTTTTAGAGATCAACCGCAAAATATCGGCGGTATGCAAAATTATGTCTTTAAAATAGATGAAGTCGCTAGTCAATTACCGCCTAATTCTACTCCGACTTCTTGTTATGTGTATTATGACTATACGGGGGCAAAACATATTTTAGTCGGGCTTTGTCTTTCTAACGATGATCACTATAGTTTAATAGATACCACGTTTACTAATAATACCAATACATTTACTTGCACGAAGAAATTTAAGAATCCCGAAAATACCGCAACACAAACTATCGTAGTTATAAGTATTATTAATTCCATGCTAACGCAAATGATCCTTTGTCTTGGAATGAAAAACTATACGGATATTAACAATAATAATCCGATATCTATTTTTGCTAAAAAAGATACCGGTGAATTTTTTAGTACGGAGTTTCCTGATTTTGTTTTAAAGGAAGCAACCGGCGGGATGCTTTATGTAAGTAATAGATTGTTTTTATACGGAAACAAGGGACTCGTTCGATGGTCTTCAATCGCCGCGGAAAAATCAGGACAGACAACAAGCGAAGTAAAACCTTTTTTGTTTTTTCAAGATAAGTATTCCATCAATATTAGCACGGATAAAGTCATTTACGGCGCAGAGTGGAGAGGAGGGGCTAACACTCCTACTATACTCTTCTGGACTTTATCTTCCGTAATTTTAGTTTCTAATACGGCAAATAATCAAACGTTAGAAGATATTGACGATCTCTCCTTTAGTAAAAAAACCGTAACGCGCGATAGTTCTATTTTGTCGTCAAATAGCGTAGTAGAATATGACGGAATATTTTATTGGCCCGGTACACAAAGGTTTTTTACTTTTAACGGTGTAGTACTACCGCTTGAGAATAATCTTAATCGTCAGGCGTTTTTTGATAACATCGACATGAATAAACGTCAAAGAGTTTTCGGCGTTAAAAATGTTGCGCGTGATGAAATCTGGTGGTTTTATCCTGAAAAAGGAAAAGGTGTTACTGTCGGATGTACAAGAGCTGTTATTTATAATGTCATAGATAATACTTGGTATGACACTGATATAGAAAGAAATGCTGGTTACTTCGACAATACCCGAGGAAATATGTATACTATAGGCAAAAACCTTGTTCCATACGATGATGATGATAATAACTACATCTGGGAACATGAAACTGGTCTGGATCAAGTAAATCTTTACAAAGACCAAGAAGATCAGGTCAAAGCTATTCCCTCTTTCTTTACGACTCCGATTATTTCATATGCCACCTTTAATCCGCTAAAACAACCGACCGGCATTGATTATAATATAGGGATACATAGGATAGAACCTAATATTGTTGTTACCGACAAAGCAAATATAACCGTTACTATTAATACATATGAGTATCCTATGAGCACTCCTGTTAGTAATACTTACGACATGGTACAGGATGGGCAGGTAAGACCTGTTATTCATGAACGAATCCAAGGAAGAAATATCAGCTTTACTTTTAGATCAAACGGTATCGGCTCAGGTTACCAGATGGGGACTATATTTGTTTTAGCAAAAATAGATGACGGTAGGCCGTGATTAGCGTCTATCCTAAATATATCAATGTCAAATATTGGGCGGCAAGTGTTTGTGATGATTATCCTGATTCTCCTCTACCGGTACTTCATGATGAAACAAAATGGGATATTTGGGCTCAGGCTTTAGTCGGCATTGAACCTTTTCTGAGCGCAGGAATCCCTAGTCCATACAAGGATAGTGACACTATTAAAAAGGAAGTTATGTTTGAAAAATGGGAAGACTGGGCAAGAACGATGTATTTGATAATGTTAGCACAAATAGAAAATAATTTGTAAATAATTATGATTTTTCAAGGTTCTAACTATTCCGTGATATAGTTAAAAAGAAAAAATTATGCATATTATAGCTTTTATTTTTTTCGCTCTACTAGGCATTGGTTCAATATACTGGTTTGGTTCTGATAATCCTTTCGAAGAATTTGCCGAAGAAGTAATTGAGAAAGAATTAGAAATAGAGAAAGAGCTCGGCAAATGAATCACTCAATTATCATGGCTCTAGACCTTGGTACTACTACTGGCTTCGCTACGTGCGATAACTCCGGCAAAATCACTTCTGGAACTGCCAGTTTTAAAACCGGGAGATTTGAAGGTGGAGGCATGCCTTTTTTACGTTTTAAACGATGGCTGACCGATTTAAAAGCAACTTTAGGGTATATTGATGCGATTTATTTTGAAGAGGTAAGAGCTCATAAAGGAGTAGATGCCGCTCATAAATACGGAGGATTCGTTGCTCACCTTACTGCTTGGTGCGAACATCACGGGATACCATATCAGGGCATACCTGTCGGTACAATTAAGAAACATATTACAGGCAAGGGAAACGCTCCTAAGGAATCCGTAATCATGGCAGTTAAAAACAAGGGCTTTACTCCGATCGATGATAACGAGGCCGATAGTCTTGCCTTACTTGATTTTGTATTAAATAATAACAAGGAGATTCTAAAATGAAAAATATTATCATACTTTCTGTCTTTCTTCTCATACTGGCGATTTCCGCCTTTCTAATAGCCTGTGATGGTTTTTTTGCTCCTACTATCGAGATATTTAATACTACTAAAATAGAACAGGATCATGGACAAAGTCAAAATCAAGAACAGAAAAAAGAACAACAACAGATAAATCAATAAATTGAAATGTTTATCTTTTAAGGTCTACATGTAGCTTTTGTATACATTGCTGGTAATCTTCTATTGCTTTTAGCCTATCCTTTACCGGCAATTCTGATAATTCAGAAAACAATAAAAGTTTGATTTGCTCTTGAAACCCCACACCTAGCTTAGCATCGGTCGGAAGGTCCCTATGAAGATTTGTTATATGAGCATTAAGAGACTCGGACAATCCTATACCGCCGCCGCAAGCTTTAACTTTATCGTTTAAATCAGTATTTTCTATTTCCAGCTTTTTTGTATTGCAACTAACTAAAATTACGACAAACAAGAATAGAAAGGCTAATTTTTGATACATCATCTTGTATATGTTTTTTAATTTTTAGTTGCCTATTTTCTAGGCACTTATTGAAAGCTTAAAAACTCAACCTTTTACTTGCTTAATTCACAAAGTTATTAAGATTTTTTGTGGATTGTTTAATCAAGATACTTGATACTAGTTGCGTATACTTTTTCGCCTTTGGTAGCGGGTAGATACTCTACTTTCTGGTTCTTTTTTATCTTTTCTATACCTGATGTTTTAAGGTCATTCTGATGAACAAACACGTCCTTTGATCCATCATCGGGTTTAATAAATCCATATTTACTATCGGTAGAATAAAATTTAACAACTCCTCTTTTCATGAAGATAATTTCATTAGTTAAATATCTACTCAAAATATCAAATTTTATTCCTGATTACCACTTAAAACGCTATAAATACTCGGCAAGTAATTAGGTCTACGAACAATGATTGGTTTCCTCGTTAATAAATCTCTAGCATAGACAGGATCAGTCAATGCTTGCTCTAGTATGTTATAAGTTGTATTTGGCCGAGTAAGCCCTGCTATATGATTCTTAAATGGAAGCCCTGGAACATATTTTGCTAGTGCTAATGGCTGGGATACTTCAGAACCTAAATAAGCTCTTACCATCTCTTGCAGTTGTTGTTTCGGCATCGTAGCAGAACCAAAAGCAGAGTTACCCCTGCTAACTGATGCTCTATTTTTCAAGTATTCATTAATTTGCTTAAATACCTCTAGTTCTTCAGGAGAATAGATAGCATCAAGTTTATGCCCTCGCTCTCTTAAAAAACGACTCGATTTATCATAAGTCGGTAGCCCTCCTTCAAAATCAACTGCTTTATCAAGATATTTATCCCTAAAATAAGCTTTAGTTAGTTTTTCTGCCGGTGTTCCTTTTACCTGCCCCATATAATTAGCCACACTAGCCTTAGGTGATGACATGATATTGCGAGCTAAATCATCAACAGGAACTCTATATGCATCCCATTCATCCTTTGATACAAATTTTTTAAGTAGTCTATCTCTATTGATTTTATTAATCTCTGGTGAATGCTCCCTGTAAACTTGTCGATGAGCTAATCCTTCGGGCGTTGCTTCCAAATCTGCTTCTAAAGCTTTTTTCTGTTGTGTATTATGCCTAATTAGCGAATCATTACCACCCTTTACAGACCTTTTCAACTCCGTAATATTATTGCCGATCTCTGTAATTGCCTTATCAATATGACCGGGACTATAATGTCCGCTTTCTAAACTAGCGATTTTCTCTTTTAAACCACTAATTTTTGCAATTTTTTTGCGAAAACCAGGCATTAATTCATTTAGTATCTGATCTTTAGCTTGAAAACTTAAACCAGGATACTCCTTTTCTACCTGCGCAATTATTTTATTTACTTCTTTTTCAAGCTCTATAAGTTCAGCTTTAGGTTTTTCTGCTAGCCTTTTATATTTATCAGGTAACAAGGATTTATTCTTATTTAAGCCCTTTTCTATATCACCGAGCTCTTTGGCTATAGCCTGCTCCGTATAACTATTTAAATTTTCAGTAGGATATAAATTAGGTGATTCTTCCAGTTTGCCGTACAATGGACTTGCCGCTTTTTCTCTTGCCTTTTCTAACTTAGCCAATTTTTTACTAATTACTTCCCTCCCTGCTTCTCCAACTTCTATAGGCGAAGGATTTGACTCACTGCCGATGTTATTTAGTTTCCTTCGTAAAATCTCATCATTAGCAGTCATTTTACTCTGTATGCCGGTAAAATTTGGAGCATAAGCATTATGTAAATTTGATATATCCTTA
>Ga0194118_10004941_pt1 | contig 14210 bp, 9 predicted proteins | sample TA2MahsurfametaG_2_FD_148662 | JGI IMG/M metagenome (GOLD analysis project Ga0194118, IMG submission 148662) | Freshwater microbial communities from Lake Tanganyika, Tanzania - TA2015013 Mahale N5 surface | ecosystem: Environmental > Aquatic > Freshwater > Lake | place: Tanzania: Lake Tanganyika...
GCGGCCATATCAACCATTCCCACCTTTGGAAAACCCTGAAAAACCCCGGCGAAAAGCCATCCGGCAAACTGGCCAAGGAGATCGACCAGACCTTCGGCAGCTACGATAAGTGGAAAGAGGAGATGACCAAGACCGCCATGGGCGTCTTCGGCAGCGGCTGGGCCTGGTTCGCCCGCGGCAAGGACGGAAAAATCTTCATTAAGCCCTACCCCAACCAAGACTCACCCGTCATGGAAGGCGCCACCCTCATCTACGGCATCGACGTCTGGGAACACGCCTACTACCTCAAGTACCGCAACCTCCGCGCCGACTACGTCAAGGCCTGCCTCGAAATCCCTGGTTTCCCTGCCACCTTGGCCGGCCGCTAGGGGGGCACCAGGGCCGGGAACTCACTCTTTCCTTATCTTTTTTAGCTCCTCGGCGCATTTTCCCCAACGGGGGTTTCGGGAAAGCGCCTCCGCCAGCACCCGCTCGGCCTTGTCTCCCTGGCCGAGGCGCTCGTAGGCGCGGGCCGCTTGAATCGTGATGTTTTCATCGTCGGGAGCCAGTTCCAGGGCCTTGCGGTAGGCCTCCGCGGATTTTTCCCCAGATCCGGTTTTGTAATGAGCCAGTCCCAGGTTGGCCCAGGCCCGCGCGGAATCGGGATTATGTTCGATCACCTCGTCCAGCAGGGGAAGCGCTGCTTCCGCAAGATCACGCCGAATCAGCAGGACGGCCAACTCCCCCATCCAGTAGGGATCCGGCGGGCTGTTACGGCGTATTTTTTCGGCCTCTCTTCGGATTTCCCCCGACGAAAGAGAGTCCATTTTCGCCTCCAATCCTTCCACTCGGGCTTCCAAGGAAAGTTTTTTTTCAGAGGCGCTGCTCTTCTTGCCAGCCAGCAGGTTCCGAATGTGTTTGGCGGGAATGGCGAAATTCAAGTTCTGCCCGTCGGGCAGGTATCCCACCACCACCCCGATCACCTTTCCCTCGGCGTCCAGCAGGGGGCCACCACTAGATCCGGGGGAGATCGGTGCTGTGATCTGGATGCATTCTCCGCGGATATTCTTTTGCGAGGCGTTTCCTACCTTGCCGTCCGACCAGACAAAGCGCATCGAGTTGGGGTTACCACACACATAAATTGCCTCCAGATCCTTTGCGGGCGCGTCGCGGATCTCCATCGCTTTGCCCTTGCCGGCAGGTTCCGAGAATTCAATCAAAGCTAGATCGTGCTCAGGCAGGGAGTCCGCCACTCGCACCACTCGGACGATCTCGTCCCTACCCATCGCCAGGATTTTCTTCGCGCCCTTCACCACGTGCCAGTTGGTCACTGCTTGGGTTTCATTGATGAAAAATCCTGAGCCTTCCCCAGATTCCTCCCCTCCTTCCACTGCCAGCCAGAGAATTGAGGGGCCCCACCGCTCAGCGATGTCCTCGGCCTTCATAGCGAAAGCCACGCCCGCCGCCAAAGACCATAACCACAATCCCCACCACCAACGCCGCCTACTGGGTGCCACCCTTTTTCCCTTTTTCGGAAAGAATCACCTTCTGACCACCTTCGTAAAAATCGAGCCCGTAATCAAGTCCCGCTTCCTGTGCCACCCTTCGGGCCGCAAGGAATTCCGTAAAGGAGTCGGGATACACCAGAAAGAATGGGAAATACTCTTTGCCATTGATGCCCCGGAATTCCCGCACCAAGTCTTCTTCCCGGATGAGTCCCGCGCCCTCCCGGGGATTCACAAGGATGTTTTCCCCAAACAAGCCTGCCGACTTAATTTCAGTCTGCACATGGGTGGAATAAATGCCGACGGGACTCATCGCATACACTGGATAAACCTTGCCGTGACGCACGATCATGTAGGCGTTGCTCCTTTTGTGATCTTGGGTTTCCCGCGGCAACCGCACGGCCTGGATTCTTTGTTCTGAAAGCTCCCGAGCCTTAGCCGCCAGATCCCTTCCTCTCTCCTTCAGGCGCAGGATTTCCCGCTCGAAAGCTTTTGACTCATTATCGAGAGAGAGAGCCGCTTTTTTCTGGCGGTCCAGTTCCTTGCCGAGTTTTTCCTGAATGGAGCGCGCGTCGGGGGAAAGAGAGGCCTCCTCGCCAGCCTTTTCCAGCTCAGTTTGCAGCACCTCCTGCCTGGCCTTCAGCGAGGCCAGCTCCCCCAGTTTTTCCGGGGAGTTTTTTTCTAGCGCCTGCGCCAGATCTTCCCTCTTTTCCACGAGCTCCCGGAAAATGTCTTCCTTGTCCTGGGTCAACTGTTCGATTTGCCGGCGCAACACCTCTTCCGTGTCCGAGCGGGGCGGCTCCACCCGCTGGCGGGCGCCGTCTCTCGCCAGCATCGCCACCAGCAAAGCAATGAAGACGATTCCCCCGAAAAGGTTGCACATCGTGTCCAGAAGAAGGTCCAGGCTGTCCACGCTTTCCTGCCGGGTTCGTCGGCTCATGCTTTTTTCCCGGGGCGGGAGGAGATGGGCTCAGGCTCGTCTAGTTGGTAGGCGGGCGGCGTCCCGCCCTGGATGACCACGCCCTCCTCAACCGCATCCCAACCAGCGTCGAACCGTAGCTTGTCCTGGATCAGTTCCCGGGCTTTCTCAAAGAGGAAAACAGCCCCGGGTTGGACATAGATCACCACGTAGGCATCGCTGCTCCGGTAACCTTTGAGAGCCTCCTCTAGCTTTTCGAGGAACGGTTCCGTGCGCGTCGGCAGGGAGTGGGTTTTTTGTGGTTGGTCCATCTCCCAAACCCGGCAATCTTGGGAACTTAGAAAAAGGATGAGGGGCGCCTTGCTCGAGGTCCTTTCATCCCGGATCAGCCAAATTTTGTTTTTCTCCGTTTCTGCCAAAGTCACCTTGGCAGAAAGTTTTTGCACCCGCGCCGTAAGGCTGTCGTGCTCCTGCCGCAAATCCTCCACAACGGCCCGTCGGGCAGCGTTTTTTTCCTCGAGGGTGCGGATTTCCTCCTCCAGGCGGTCCAGCCCCGCCCGACTGATGGTGGCCTCAATCGCCTTGCGCTTTTCCGCGTTAGCGGAGGTCAGCGCGACGATCTTTTCCGCCAGCCCCTCATTCATGGAGCGGAGGACCGCCAGGTCACGTTCCAGTTTTTCCGGATCCACCTCGGCGGATTTCTCCCGCAGGTCCCCCAGGGCCTGCCGCAGGCGCGCCACTTCCTCATCCAGCACCTCTTTTTGCTCCTCCAGCTCCTTTTGGTAGCGCTGCTGTTTTCCGGGATCGGTCACCAGTTGCGCCCCCAAGAAGGTGCCCAGCAGCAACACCACGATGATCAGGATCCCCGATGTCGAGGTGATAATGTCCTGGAAGGCGAAGAAACTGATCCGGGGCTCGAGCGATTCCCGCAGACGAGAGCCCATGGCTTGCCCTTATTCGGAAACTTTCATCCGCAATTTGGAGATGATGTGCGCTTGGCAGTACTCGCTGCAATCATTAAGGAACCGGAACTCCCCCCGCCTTTGAAAGGTGATCCACAGCTGCACCACCAGAGAAAATACCAAAGCCACCAGCGTGGTTTCGAAGGCCGTGGCCAATCCCGCGGTGACCCCGCCGAGAGCTCCGCGGATCGCATCCAGGTTTTGGGCCGATTCCAGTACCGCTCCGAACCCCCCCACCGCTTGGCTAAGCCCCTGCACTGTGCCGATGAATCCCAGCACCGGCATCGCCCAAACAAACCCGTTTAGCAGCGTAAAGCTCTCCGCAATCTCATTTTCATCGTCCTCCGCCTGGCCCCGCAACACCGAGCTGACCTCGCTAACCTGCCCGAGGTTGTGGAGGTTCGTCAGGGCGCGCTCGATCCGATTCATCAGCACGAAATTCCGGGGACGCACACCAGCCGCATGGATCCTTTCCAGAACTCCCTTGGCGCTAGTTTCCGTCAGAATGAAATCGGCTTGGGCGGGAACTACTCCCCACTCAAAGGCCTGCCTTTGTCGTGCGATTTTGCGATTTTTAATGAACAGGATCACCACCGAGACAAAGAACAGGAATGTAGTCGGCACCACCGTGGGCAGATTCCCGGGACGAAGAAACACCTCCGTGACAAATGCCAGTGACGGTAGGGAGGTTTGGGCCAGCTTCAGGGCCCCGTACCATCCCACCGTTAGGCCCAGTCCTGAAGCTGCGGCGATCCAACCGTTGGCGGAGGTGAAACGGTCTCCGGAAAAGCTGATTCCATCTTCCCACGCAGGATGCACAGGCTGCTTTGCATTCACCAGAAGTCCAGTATCCAAAGACCGCCCCAATAGGTCAATTCACCAATTCCGGGAATCTATGTCTCCTCCTTAAGTGATTGATATCAGACTGCTCCCGCCCCTAATATTAAAAAAAAGTTAGTACAAAAATAAATAACCAAAGTAACGATAAAGGAATACTGAGGTAACCGAGAACCAGTCCTGCCACTGCCATTCCCATGCCTCCTAACGAAGGATGTTTGCCTATTTTGGAAATCGCCAGATGCCCACAAATGACCGCCCCCAGCCCGATGACCGCCCCCAGCCCGCAAAAAAAAACGCAAATAAGGGCCACTAAGCCCAAAACCAAGGACCAAATGGCCAGAGGTTCGGTCATCCGCGGAGGCTGATAGATTGGAGTCGCCCAATCTGGAGTTCTCGCCGGTGGATCAGGCGGCCAGGAAGGTACCCCCGACAAAGAATCATGCGTAGCTTGCCGGCCAGGAGCCTGAGCGGTCGGAAATCGAGATGGAGGAGGGGATGGGGCAGGCACCGGGTGAGGAGGTGGCGATTTTCCAAAAGACGAGGGTGCCGATTCCAAACCCGGGCGTGGAAGTTCAGGGGGGAGGATCTCTTGCAGGGGAAACCTTCGGCCATCCACCTCCACGACGTCAAAAATCCCCACCTCCCCGGTATCCAGCTGCCGCCGGATTTGCTCCGGCGTAAAAGGCCCCTTGCGCTGGCCCCGGATCAGGAGAAACACATTTTTCATCGGGGAGATTGGAGAAGCGCGGACACCACGGGCAGGTATTCCCGAACCAAGCCGTCCGCCGTAGCCTCGTCAACTCCGCTCTTTTTGCGGGCCTCCTGGACAATCCCGGCCGGATCGGCCTTCAGGCGGTAAACCGGGGTGAAGGTGCGCAATCCATCCTTCTTACCGTAAATCAGTTGCAGGTCGCCACCTGCCTGTTCCAAAGGCACCAGATGGACCGCCCCGGCTTCCTCCCCCACCGGAAAAAGACCGTCGGCGCCAACATGCCCAATGAAGGCAATCTCTGCTTTCTCTCCCCCCGCCGCCACCGTCTGTAAAAAGGCGGCTTGAGCCTCGGCGTTGGGCCGGTTTTTGGCAGCCAGTTTGCTCCAAAGGGGCTTGTCGGAGGCATCCTCCGTGGGAGAGAGCCAGGCATTTTCCTCAATGGCGGAAGCCTCCCCGGCCATCACCAGGATTTCCCGCATCCAAGGAAGAAATCTCAGGTCGTGGATTTCGGGCCGCAGGGAGCAAAGCTCGTGGAGCCTCTGCAGCAGAAATATTTTTCCGCTGACAGGGGCCGAATCGCGCCGGAGGATGCGGTCGGCGATCATCACCGTGGAAATTTTTCCGGTGGGCGACCCCCCTTCCTTGAGGCGCTCGCAAAAAACCCTCATTTTTGATTCGCTAAAAAGCCGGCTCAGCGGCTCCTCCTCGGCGTAAGGCGGATTGCCGGATGCGGAAAGGAAAATATTGCTGCGCGGGGTAAACTCCCCCTTGCTCTCATTCCACAGACTGCATTTTCGGGCGAAAAGCTCGCCCCGTGGATTCTGGTAAGTCTGGTCGATGGTCCCTTGCGAGAATTCTTTCCTTACTTTCCGGCTTTTTTCCTCGGGAAGATTGTAGAGGTAGACCGCGCCTTCCAGGCCTGCCACCTCAAGGATTTCTCCGGCCATTTCTGCCTCCTTGGGTAGGACCTCTCCCGCGGGTGCCAAAGTCAGCGGCAGAATCGGACGGTCCTCCGCAACATTGGGTTCCCGCGGGGCCCAAAGGAGTTGCTTCCACCGCCCTCTCCCCTCCGCCCAGGCCGACACCGCCTTGATCGACGCCTTCTCTTCGGCCGGGATTTCTGGCTGGGCCGCCAGCCTTTCCAAGGCTGCCAAGTACTTTTTTTCGTCTTTTTTGCGGGAAGACTCCTCAAGCTCATGACGTAAACCCTGCAACTCCTTAGCCACGACCAACTTCCTGTCTATCTGGACCTTGAGTTCGGCCAAGTTCCCCGTGAGGGCCTCGCTGGGCCGGATCTCCGGGGGCCAAAGGTCGAGTTCTTGCTGTAACTCGGTGATCTCGTCACGCTTGAGTTCCAGCCTTAGTACCGCTACGTCAAATTGGATTTTTATATTTCCAAGCTCTTCCCGGATGTTCTTTTCCACCGCTTGAAGACGCATTGTGTTTTTTTCCTTTTCGGCTGAGGCCTTTGCCAGCCACCCCTTTTCCAAAGTGGCCTTTTTTTCCTCCCATTCCTTGCGGTATTCCGTCATCAGCTCCGGTAGCTCCACCTGAATCTTCCTGAACGCCTCCCTCTCCTCCCTCCAAGAACGTGGCTCCCGACTGAGGCGCTCTTCCAGGACGCTGATTTGCTTTTCCAAGCCCTTCTGCTGGCTGGCGGCACGGTCCACCTCCGCCATCAGCCGTGCTCGGTTTCGTCGGGTGACAGCGGAATCCCCGGGCTCCGCCGGTGGGAGGTCCTTCAGATAGTTTTCGATTGCGGCAATGGTCTTTTCCGCACGGCACTTTTCGATCATGCGGGCCACAAGTTCCTCCTGTTTTTGCTGGCTTAACCGACGGTAACCCAGGATTCCCCCCGTCGCCAAAGCCACCGTCACCACCCCGAGGAGGGTTACCAATAACAGTCTTTGTCGGAGAACCTCAGCCTTTTCTTTGGCCAGCAGGACCTTCTCTACGCGGACCCTTTTGCCCTCCACCCGCTCGCTCCAGCCGTGGCGCAAATCCTCCGCCAGTCGCCGGAACACACGGAGTTGGGCAAGCGCCTGCGAAACATCCCCACGCTTGAGCGGAATCCGACTGTCGCGTTTCAGCTCGAAGGTGTCCAAAAAAAGCTCCACGTCTTTTTCGGCTTGAGCCACCCGGGTCTTTCTCTCGTCCTGTTCCCGGCAGTCATCCGCCCACTTTAGCAGGGAGGTGATGTTGCCCCGAGTGCCAAGCTTGATCCCAAGCGCAGTGGCCTCCGCTCTCAGCTGGTCCCCGTACTCCCCAGCCTCCCCCCAGGAGCCGCGGCGTTTCCACTCCTCCAGCTTTTCCGCCGCTCGGACCAGTTCTTCCTCCAGTCTGGCCCTGCGAAAAGCTTCCACGCTCCGGAGAACCGGACCAAGATCCGTTCCCGTAGCCGGCTCGAGCCCCATTGCCTCGAATTCCAAGTGAGCCTCCGCGAGTCGGGCTATCTCCCCCTGACCCAGCAACTTGGCCATCCGCTGGCACCGCGAGGCTGCCTCCGCCGCCATCAGTTTTTTCAGCTCCTCGCCGCCCCACTGGTCCCCGGGATGTTGGCGGAGGAAAACCTTCAGCGCCTGGATTGCCCCCCCCCGGTCCCCCCGCAGGATTCTCCCTCGGATATAGTCCACCATTTCTGGGGATTTCGGCCCCTGGGCTTGAAAACACTCCTGCAGGAGGAGGATGTGCCTACGGTCTAAATCCCCCGCCGGTGTCCAGCCTTCCCTCTCACAGCGGGAGTTCCACTCCCGCAATTTTCCGAAGCCCAGGATCTGGACCACTTCCACCAGCGGCGGCGATCGTTCCGCCAAATCCTGAGCCTGGCCCGATTCACCTCGGCTGATCAGGTTCGCCACCTGGGCCAGTCGGCTCCTAGCTTGACGAAAAAGTTCGCTGAGTTCCTGGGCAATATCGGCCCCGGCCCCCTGCGATCCAGCCATGATCTGTTGGGCCATCTGGACAACATGCTGGATTTTGTTCAGGCTCATTGGACTACTCCTTTAGAATACAGATCTGCGGAGGATCGGAGGCCTCCCGCTCCAGAGAAATCATAAAGTATTTGCCATCACCCAACATCTGGTCCTCCAGCCATTTTTCCAGCGAACTTCCTTCTGCCGGGGCCTTGGGCAGTTTTTGTAGCTCTGCTTCCAGTTGCATGAATTCACGCCAGGCCCTGAGGGCATTCGATACCTGCCCTTGGTTTTTTTCAAAGCCGGTATCCTTAAGATTGTTATAGCTCATGCTTTCCAGATTTGTCGCGGTGACGGAAAGCCCCGTCATTTTACGCAGAGTTTGAAATCTTTGGTTGGCTTTTTTCCAAACCTCCGCGACATTCGAATCTTCTTTTAGTTCGGCGTCGTTGAAAATAATTCCTCTTGCCTTATTGTTTTTTTCTTCGCCCCACAGCTCCCTGAGTTGTCTCATGCCATCTGCTTTGAGGTTTTTCTTGCTTTCTGAGTTGTCAGGTTCTTTGCCAATCAGTTCTTTAATTTCAGCGAATTTGTTGGTGTTGAAACTCAAGAAGACATTGTCCCAGGTCTGGAGGTTGCGGGTATTTCCCTCGTCTGCGAACACTTTTCTAAGCCACGGATTGTCCTTGAACTCCCTGTCGGCCTCGACCGGCGATAGACGGAGAATCTTGGATAGGTTGGTTCGGATCTCCATGGCTTCCCGGCTTTTGCCCATTTCCTCGGAAACCGCGCGAAGATCGGCCTCCTCCAAATGGTCATACTCCTTCCGCAAGGACTTTCCTTGGAAGATGGCCGGGGTTTGAATCACCCAGCGGTCCCGGGGAGGTTGGTCCGGCTTGTCCTCGCTGAGAATTCTCTCTGCCGCGTAAGATCTGAGCTTTGCAAGTTTCTCCATCGGCGTCTCCCCGGGTAACCGGGAGAAACTAACCGGCAGGGGGTAACCGGGAGGCAGCACCAGCAGATTGGTCCCGCCGATTTGCACCAAACGCGGAATTTCTCCAGGGGCGAATTTCAGTTTCCCTTTTCGCCGCCCTTCGCTGTCAAAATACTCGTTGAGTTTCTCTGTTTCCCATTTCTTTTTTTTCCAAAGGGCTATGATGCCTTCGTTTTTGGTGAGCCACTTTTTCGGAAGGCCTCCTTGCAAGACATACAAGGGGCTCGCTTGATTTCCGATCTGCCGGAAAAATTCCGCGGCCTCCTTTTCCTCCGAGATTTCCAGCAGGATCGCTTCCTGCACCTTTTCGAACGGTTCATTCTGCGGCCCGACCGCCGCCGCCGCTGGTCCGATATGAGGAACGGGAGGCAGAGGGGTTTTTTCGAAATGTTCGCGGATACGCCCGGCATTGGTCGGCCCGATGATCCCTTCCAGTTCTTTGGTTACCTTCAGGAGCTCCTGTCGCTTTTCGGCAAGCTCCGGGCTCTGGTCCCCTTGCCTCCCATCCAATTCCTTCAGGCTCCTGTAGTATCCCGTCAACTTGTCATCCAACGGGAACTTCTCTTCAGGAGACAGCTCCTTCCACTGGTTGTGCAGGCTTTCGGCCTCCGCTGCGAGGTCCGGCAGTTTGTTCTCTTTGATTTCTATTTCTTTTTTGGGAAATCCTAGGATTTTTTCACGCAGGTTCGTCTTTTTTTCGGCCTGCTGCATTTTCATGCTTACCGCGTCGATTAGGTTGTTTGCTTCTGGATTATTTTCTAGATCCCGATATTTTTCCGCGAGTGAATTGACTTGTTCGCGGATCGTATCGATATTTGAGTCCGGTTTCCGAAATTCGGCAGCAATATCATTCAGCTTTCGACGATCTTCATTTTCTAGCTTTTCTGGTAGTTCTGAGTCCGGCGATTTGAGCAGATTCCCGTAAAAGATGCCGATCTCTTTGGCCGTGTCCTTTTTTCTTTGCCAATCCGAAAACTTTTTGCCCCCATAAATCGCCAGTCCAAGGAATGAAGCCGCCAGAGCGAGAATCGGTACGAGCACAGGGAAGTTCGCTGGTGGCTTACTCTTTTCCGTTTTGCTCGGATAACTCCGGTCGGGCACCGCAGATCCCGTGATCTTTTTCCGGGCCGGCAACGGCAGGCTGGGCGCGGTTGGCTGCTGGGTCACTCGGAAACCCTCTCGCGCTGCCCGCACCATTTCCGCATCCCCCCGCGGCTCTCCCTTCAAACTTTCCGGCTCCAGTTGGTCGGTTCCCAGTTGCCTTCCCGCAGCCAAGCAGTCGGCCTCGTTCCAGCCGCTCCATTCGAAGCGCGAACCCTCCAGGATGATGCCCACATAGGTCGTGAAGCTGGTTCCCCAAAGACGCTCCGGCTGTCCTTCGGCTCGCAGCCTGAGCGATTCTCCCATCAAGGCCAGCAACTCATATTCATCCAAAACTCGGTGCCTCCAGCGTACCCCGCCGGTGAACTGCAGGGGGTAGGCCGCCCACCCCGCGTCACCCGTTACCTTTTGCCAAGCCGCACAAGGGAGATGGCTCCGGTCGAGTGTGGAGGCCAGCTGGCGGGCGTCCACGGTGGGAAGCTCACCGGGCTCCGCCTCCCATCGGTCGCACCAGCCGCCCCAGCCCAGGAGAAGCTCCGCTGGCGAAAAATCCAGCCGCGTCTCTGCCGGCTCCAGGACCAGATGGTGGGCCAGGAAATTGGTGCGCTGGGTGAAATCAAGGCCTGCCTCCCGGATCCGGCTGACCACATGGTAACGCTCCCCCCCCACTTCGATCTGGCGATGGCTTAGCAGCACTGGATGGGGGGCGTTGGCCCGGTGGGCGTAAACACTCATCTGTTCAAGCCGTGTGATCAGCCCGGGACGCAGGGCCGCACCACGTGCGGCCGTACAGTACCCCGAGGAGCCCGGGGCGAGTCCCCGGCGCACACTCGTGAAAATCAGCTGCTGCGCCACGTTAGCAGGTTCGTAGAAGGTCCGGCCGTAGTTGGGAAAGAATCCAGAGGAAGGGCGCCTCAATCAGCACTGGCCTGATTTTACGGGGATCGGGCGCGAAGCCCTTCCCATTGGTCGTGGCCACGGCATGGTGCCCGAAAGTGCTCACCGGGAAGTACATCACATTGGAAGCAAGCGCCTCAACACTCCGGACGATGGAGGGTACAAATTGTTGCATGAGTCCCCAGGCCACATCACTATTTTTTTGCAGCGTTTCCGTGCAGAGGCGACCTCCCCGAAGAATTTCCGTATCCACCCCCCTCTCGGATTCCGGGATGATCTCCCTCCAAGCATCGTATTTGCCCACCACAAAAGCCAGGGGAAGGTCTAGTTGATCACCAGATAGGATGTTTCGGACGCGGTGAATCCTGGTTTTCATCTCCGCAAGGATAACTTCCTGAAGATCCGGCATGGGTTGGTGCAGTTGCGGATCAGAAACTCCAAGGTCGGACATTACCCGGGCAATTTTTGGGCTCTGCAGTGGATCGAAGAGAAACATGATGGCCTGCGCCCGCGCCACGTGGAGTGAACCCGGATTTTTTTCCACGGACTCCGTCGGGGTAAAATGCTCTCCGGCGTTGTCGTAAAAAGTGCAGGTCAGCGGAAAGTCGTTGTCCTTTCCATAAATCCGATAGTGAAAGGGAATCGGCATCGGAATTCCCCGACCGCCCTTGTGCACTTCCCGGTAGGTAATGCCTCCGATGACCGTCTTTTCGATCGCCGCTTCTTCTGGGCTTCTCGCCCCAAGAATTCGGTCCTTGTAATTCTCCAAATTCATGTTGCCTTCCGGATCGTGGTTTTCCCAGCGTAAACTGGTTTTTTCAGCAAGGATGGAAGGCAGGCGGTCTGCTTGTACCGCTAAGAAATAGGACTTTCCCGCCCTTTGCCCGCCCACCAGGGATATCACAGCATTAGATTTTCCCGGTTCTTCTCTTCCATCAGCATGACGGAGGATGAAGGGTTTTCCCTTCAAAAACTCCGGCGGTAATTTTTGGTGGCACCAAGGGCAAGCCAGGTCTGCACACGGGTATCCGTAGGCATCCAGCGGACGCTCTCCGTCGGTCGGCCCGGGCTTGAAGCGTAACATCTGGTCGGGCAAGAGATCGTCGCCCCGTAAATTCTCGTGCACGGCCACCGCCAGCACGTCCCGATCCGAAAAAACCTCACCACAATGAGGGCACAGAAACTCTCCCTCTCCAGGCTGGGGATCACGGCGGATTTGTTGCCCACTTGATCGGGACCCAGAACAATCGCCATGAACCGCCAGGTGACCTCCACGAAAACACGCTCCACCCTCCATGCAGACAACCGTATCTGCGTTTGCCAATAGGGCGACTTGACGGATTACTTCGGACGCGGCGTAAGGACCTGCCGTCTGTCCCGAAACATCTGAAAGGGTAAAGCGGAAAGGAATATTGGCGGCAATCCACTCCCCCGGCTTTTCCAAGCAGGCAAAATAAAGGAGTTGGGAGGCGGCAGCTAGTACATAGCTTTGCCCTTCCTTGAGCATAATTGCTGCATCCACCCGGCCACCATTCAACTCTGCTTCCGCAGCCAGAAAGCTTTCGGCAAAGCGAAGCTTTAAACCGCCCCGCGTTTTGTCCAGATGACAAAACGTGCCGACGGAGTCGGCTACCCGAAAGTCAAAGGGAGACTCCTCATCCCCCCCGCCGACTAGAAAAGGAAATCTTTCGATAATCTTCCATTCTCCAGAGACAGGATGAGCGATAATCCAAGGCACCCTAGATGCTAGATTCGCGGTCTTCTGGTTGCCAAACCCCATTTTTTTTAAATTCTCTTCCGTATTTCTTGCCAACCCCTTTTATAACCCCACCCATATTGGAGACCATGCTTGCAAAAAAGCTGTGGACAAATAATTTCTTAAATATGGCACGTAGACACTGTTTGCCATTCACTTTTTTTCTTTGCCTGACAGTCACGGCCTGCCAACCCAAGTATCGCCCAATCGAGGGCAGTGTTTTCATTGTGAAGCAGAATTCGGAAAATGTGAAGCTGGGCCTCGTTGACGTAAACTTTTACAATCCCCAAGACATTGCCCTCACCATCAAGCAGGCTGAAAAAAAGGCCCACGAGGAGCTTGAACAACTCCTGGAAAATACTGCCTCTCAAGAGGCCCAAATCGCCAATCTCGTCGAGAAGCGCGAAAAGGAGATGGCATCCAACCAATGGATTGCTAAGCAACACGATTCCATCCTTACCCAACTTAAATCCACACATTCCCGCATTGCGGAAGCGCGTGGGGTTAAGTTGGGACAGAACAAGGAAGTCGAACAAGCCCTCGCGGAGATACGAGCCATCAAGAAGGAAATCAGTCGCTGGGATCAAGACATACCAGCCCAGATTGCATCCCTGCAGGCTCGCCAGGATGATCTAAAAAGATTGGAATTTGCAGAGCGTTGTAAAATGAGACCGTTTAAAGAAGAGCCTCCTGATTTCCCTGAAATTGGGCAGTTGGAACAACAAATCAAAAGCCTTCACCGCGAAAGGAAGGAAAAAATCGAGTCCCTCACGCAAGCCCAACAGGATGCTATGGTCAGGCTCAACCGAATGGAGGAGAAAGCCAAATCCTCACAGCAAGCTGCTTCACAAGTTCTGGTCGATCTGGAAAAGGAGGCCGCATCCCTCCAGCAAAAAGCCGTGGGTGTCGAAGAAAAGATCAAGGAAAGTCGCGCTCAAATTCTAACCCAGACCGAGGAGATCACCTCGCTGGAAAGAGACTTGGAGACCCTTCGGTTTAGGCTGAAAGATTTCAACCGGGAATATGAAGGCGTCATTTTCTCATCCCTTCCCTCCCCCATCCTTCAGGCCAAAACCAATGCGGACGGGGAGTTCAGAATTATGCTCCCCTATCGCGGCAGCTTTTGCGTTGCCGCCCGGGCCTCGCGCCGCATCACCACCGACCTCGAAGAAAACTATTCATGGTTTTTTCGCATACCCCCCCGGGAAGAGGAGCAGGATAAATTGTTCGGGCTTTTCTATAAGCCCTTTGGAAAACCTACCGCCGACCTAGTTCTTCTCAGCAACGACAACCAGATTAAATCGGGCTTTAATGATTCACTTATCTCTTACCCGATTAAACCCTGAGCAGGCTGGCGGATTCCTAGAGCTCCAAGATTTCCACTTCACACTCCGGCAACATTTGCAAAAACGACTTCCCATAACTCTTGGTGAGAATCCTCCCATCCAACACCGCGATCTGTCCCCGATCCTCCCGACTCCGGATCAACCTCCCCACTCCCTGCCGGAACTTCAGAACCGCCTCGGGCAACTGTAGGTCCCGGAACGGCTCTCCCCCCTTCTCCCGGATTCGCTCGCACCTCGCCTCCAACAACGGCTCGTCCGGCACCGCAAAGGGCAGCCGCGTCAAGATC
>Ga0194118_10004943_pt1 | contig 14206 bp, 4 predicted proteins | sample TA2MahsurfametaG_2_FD_148662 | JGI IMG/M metagenome (GOLD analysis project Ga0194118, IMG submission 148662) | Freshwater microbial communities from Lake Tanganyika, Tanzania - TA2015013 Mahale N5 surface | ecosystem: Environmental > Aquatic > Freshwater > Lake | place: Tanzania: Lake Tanganyika...
CGTCGGCAGTTGCCTGAGCGGCAGCAGCGTCTAAAACAGCCTGATCAGCAGTTGCTTGAGCTGCAGCTGCGTCACTGAGGGCCTGAGTGGCATCAGATTGAGCTGCGTCAGCAGCATCTTTAGCCGTTTTGACAGCTGTGCTGGAAGCGGCAGTCGTACTGGAAGTGGTGGAGGTGCTATCGCTGATTGCGACAACAGAGGAAGCATTCGAAAATACAACGCCTTCGCCAGCGTCCGAGAAAGTGATGTTCCCGGTCATTGTTCCGCCAGCTTTTGGCAGAGCGGCATCGGCCGTAGTTTGAGCTGCGGCAGCATCGGCTAGGGCCTGTGTCGCGTCAGTCTGAGCTGCAGCGGCGTCTGCCAGTGCCTGAGTGGCATCTGTTTGGGCGGCTGCGGCGTCAGCTAAAGCCTGGGTTGCGTCCGTCTGGGCTGCATTAGCTGCGTCGTAGGCAGTCTTTACGGCCGTGCTAGATGCAATGGTTGTGGAGGATGTGGTTGCTACGCTGTTTGAAACCTTGGACTGCAGCGCAGAAGAGACTACGGCATTCGAGCCATCGGTGCCTGCCTGCACTTGAGCATTTGTAGCAAGCTGAACTACGCCAGGAGTAGTTGTGGAAGCGTAAGGAGCATTGTAGCCAACGTCCAAAAACTGCCAGGCAGTTCCATCCGACAGCCACCAGTCACCTTGATGGCAGATCTGAGCGGAGCCCCCAGGAGGGGTCATTGTGCCCTGAATAGTTACGATGACAAAGTAGTCTTCGTTTCCAACAGCTGCGGTTGGTAGGGGGTTGCCAACGGTGAAACCGGCTAGTGCTCCCTCAGTGGAAACCGTAACCATGTTGCCATTAGAGGCATTGATGGTCCCCGCGAATGTCAGGTTGGAACTTGCGGAGAGTACGTTTATTTGGTCCTGCAGGATCTTGCCCTGGTTAGCGGTTAACGCTTGAACTGTCGAGGTGCTTGTTACTGTGTCATTTAACTGGACCGCACCTGAGGCGGTTGTTGACGCGGCGGCAACACTAACGACGGGAGTTGCACCAGCAGTCACGCTGATTGGGATTGTTCCAGTTACCGCTGTTACAGGGGCAGTGCCGCTAGACGCAGCCGTAAGACGACCTTGTGCATCGACAGTGAGCGAGGCATTTGTATAGGAACCTGGCGTAACGGCGGTGTTTGCTAACGAAATCGCAGGAGTTGCACCACCCGAAGAGACAATAGGTGCTGTGCCAGTTACCGCAGTCACCGGAGCAGTGCCGCTCGAAGCCGCAGTCAGTCTTCCTTGTGCGTCAACAGTAAAAGAACCGTTAGTATATGAACCTGCCGTTACAGCAGTGTTGGCAAGGGCAATCGTGCCTGAAGTTGTGATTGTTCCGCCCGAAAGACCCGTGCCCGCTGTAATGCTGGTTACGGAGCCCGAAGGCAATGCGCTGATCTGATCCTGCAGGGCTTTACCCTGCGCTGCAGTCAGAGCTTGGGTAGTCGAGGTACTTGTCAGGCTATTGTTAAGTTGTACAGCGCCAGGAGCAACGGTGCTTGCGTTTGCGATTGCAACCGTAAGTGTGGGAGCTGTGCCCGTAACCTGAATGGGGGCCGTACCGTTGATTGTTGTTACAGAGGGAGTGCCACTCGAAGCTACGGTAATCCGACCGTAAGCATCAACGGTGATGTTTGGATTTGTGTATGAACCTGCGGCTACGCCTGAAACATTCAGGGAGATGGTGCCGGAAGTTGTGATTGGGCCCCCAGTCAAACCGACGCCAGTTCCGACCGAATTGACAGTACCGCCGGGGCCGCTCGGAGCAGAGATGGTTACCGTGCCAGACGACCCGCTCAAGATAATGTTAGGTCCAGCAACCAGGCTGATTACCCCCGTATTATCAATCGTTGTATTACCGTCTACCGTGACGACGGATATACCTGTTCCCGCTGTGACTACTGCTGAGACATTGTTGACAAGGGACGGAACGGTCCCCGTACTCATGTCAATCCCGTTCTGGTCCAGAACTACGGGATAGTACGGCCCGGAGACATATGGGTTTAACGGAGCGTAGAAAGGGTTGTTTGGGATGGGGTTGCTTGGGTTGTTCGGACGAATCGGCAGTACCATTACCAACCACAATAATCTATGACTGTTTTTTACCCGCTTTTTGCTTCGCAAAAGAAATGGGGAGGTTGCCCTCCCCGTGTGTTTTATTTTATTTACATTTAACCAAGTTTAGCTTTGAGCTCGTCTACTTCAGCCTTCAGCTCTTTGATGGCGTTAACCAGGACAGGAATCAGAGCGGCAGGGCCAACACCCCAGAGTTCGTTGGACTTGTCAACAAATCCAAGGTAGTCGGCATCGTGAGCATCTACCACAGCGGCAGCTTCTTGGGCGATGAAACCAGCAGACTTACCGCCGTCGGCTTTCCAAGTGTAGGCGCGAGGTTGCAGTTGACCCACGAAATCAAGGCCGAGAGCCAGATCGGCGACGTTTTCTTTGAGGCTTTGGTCGGACACGGAGGTCCAGACGGCAGTACCAGCAGCTTGAGCAGCAGCGTAAATGGAGCAACCACCGCCAAACACGAAAGTTGCGCCGCCGTTAGCAGTTGCGGTAGTGCAAGAGTTGCCAGCGCCTAGGACAATCTGATTGTTATGGGTAGTGACGTTGCTACCAGCGTTACAGCCAATCATAACGTTGTTACTGCCGGTCGTCGCAGTGGTGCCCATCGCGTTGGCACCGATGGCGATGTTGTAGCAACCGGTGGTTACCACGTCACCGGCACAGAAACCGATCAGCACGTTGAAGTCACCGCTGGTCATTGTAGCGCCAGCACCCGTGCCGAGAGCAGTATTGCCTTCGCCGCCAGAGGAGGAGAAAAGGGCACAAACACCCACAGCCACGTTGCAACCCCCGACTGTGTCAAGGGCAAGTGCACCGTTGCCGACCACGGTGTTTCCATTACCGGTAGTCAGACTGGCGGCTGCCTGGACGCCGAGAGCAGTGTTGGCAGATCTAGCACCGGCTGTGCCCAGAGCGTTACCGCCGAGGGAAAGATTTCCGCCGGCACCCTCGGCATACCCGCAGAATGCACCGAGGGTGGCTGGAGTTGCAACTGCGAGCGGGTTAGCATAGGTGATGCCATTGGTGCAAGCACTGCAAGCAACCAAAGCCAGGCCATCAGCGCCAGGGGTTTCGATGGCATATGTATTAATGCCGGTGCCAACAATCAGTTGTCCTTTGGCGGTAAAGTCACAGAAGGGAATATAGGTAGAAGCCGCGCCGAAGGGGGTCACAGCAAGAGCAGGGCTCGCACCGGCCTGTGTAGTTGCAACGTCAGCCAGCTGTACAGCACCCAGAGCACTTGTGGAGGCAGTATTGATGCCAACAGCAACTACACCGCCCGTAAAGGGGTTGGTAGTGCCTGTGACGGGAGCGGTGAAGCTCATACTGATTGACGAACCACCACCACCACCACCGGGAGCCCACTTGACGCCAAGGGGAGCAGACGAGTCAGCAGTCAGAACGAAGTTGTCGGTGCCAGATCCGAGGGCAGCATAGGTGGCATTACCATTACTGGCAAGCAACTGCCCGGGACCAGTGAAGCAATACCGGTTGACGTAACTTGCGTTGCCGGTGAATGGGGTCAGAACTGTGTTAGGGTCGGTGCCGGCAATGGCTTCGGCAGAGGAAGCCAGCTTAACCACTCCCGCAGTAGTTGTAGTAGCATAGGCGCCAGTGATGGGGCCAACGCGCAGGATGGTCCAAGCACCGTCGGATACCAGAATGTAGTCTCCAACGTTTACACCCGTGATGGCGGCAGCACCAGTCGGAGTATAAGAGGCGGCAGCAGTAGTAACAACGACGTAATAGTTATTGATTGCTACCGAGGCGGCAGGGACAACAGATCCGGCCGTAAAACCACCGGTGATACCGATGGTCGTTGCATTGACGACGAACCCCGTGGCGGCATTCAGGGTACCGGCCAGAATCAGCCCGCTACTATTCTGAGCAATAACATTGATTTGGTCTTGCAGACTTTTACCAGCAGCGGCTGTCAGAGCCTGATTAGTAAGATTGCTAGTGGTCGTGTTATTAAGTTGTACGGCTCCGACCTGGCTTGTGGTCGCCGGTTGAATCGAGATAGTCGGGGAAGTAGGAACTCCGGTTTTAATCAGAGGCAGCGAAACCGTGAGACCGACTAACGGGGTTCCACTCATAATCGAGGTGATGCGTCCAGTAGCATCTACCGTCAGAGCGGGGTAGGTGTAAGAACCAGCGGCCACACCACTCGGGGCCAATCCGATGGTGCCGGTACCGGTGATAGTTCCGCCGGTCAGGCCAATGCCAGCGGTAACCGCAGTCACTGTACCGCCACCGCTACCGCCCGTAGAGCTGATTATGCCCTGAGAACTAACGGCAAGTCCAGACCCGATTACCAGGGGGCCAAGTGGGCCTTGCAAGTAGTTAGTGGGGGTTGAGTAGAACGGGTTGTTTGGGGTGGGGTTATAGGGATCGAAATCAACGGGCAAGGCAGACATAGTGACGACCAAATCTTCAGCTTGATTGGTTTTACCCGTTGTTTGGGGTTTCAACTTTTATCAGACGGGGTCTCTGTATTTAATAATCGGCAACAGCGAGAAGTTCACTGGGCGAGTTTCGTTGGGCACTGGTGCAGAAGCAGGGGAGTTATTTACTGTTAGACCTGTGGTGCAGGCAATAGTCTGAGTGATTCCGGTCAGAGCGGGATTGATGGTTACGCCTGTAGTCGCACTAGCGATAGCGACGTTTGCCGAGCTATTTGTTGTATTCCTGGTTATGGGACCGAATTTGTTGTTACCGTCGTAGAATCCCGGAGTATCCCCCACAATTTCAGTGTTAGGCACGTTAAATTCGTGACTGTGACCGGCGTCGTTGACAGTGTGTATGTGGCCGGGGTCCGTAATAAGGTGATTGTGGCCAGGATCCGTGACATTGTGAACGTGACCAGGGTCAGTAACAGAGTGAGAGTGTTGCTGATAGGCATCGACTTGGCAAGATCCGAAAGCGCGACCTGGGTCCAGAGTTCCAGGACCTTGGTTGCCGGCATCATTCCAACCACGAATGAACTGACCACGGAGGTCAGGTACGCGGAAAGTGCCAACAGGGTCGGTGCCAGGGGTGAAGGTGAGGCCGATAATCAGGTAGAGCGGGTAGTAGGGGTTGGAGGAATCAACGCCATAGGAGGAACCATCGGCAACGATCCAACCTACAGGAAGTTTGGCAGGGTCATCCGCCGTGAACCAACAGATGGATCCAACCGGAGTGGATTCAGGGGCAAGGGGAGTCTTCCAGGAAACACCCAGCGATGCAGTGTCGTCAACTGTCAGGACTTGACCGTCAGACCCCTTGGGCAGAATCTGCGGATCAGCGGCAGCACGGCCAACGATCAAATCGCCGTTTGCCTGGATAATATCGTTATGAATAGACTCATCAAAAGCTTGCTTCAGGGCGCGAGCGGTAGGTGCCTCCGTGGTTGAAGTGCTTGTGAGAGTGTCGTTCAGCTGAACGATGCCCCTCGCAGTCGTTGTGGCCTGGAGAGTACCCAAACCAGCGGGAGTTACGGCACGATCTGTATCAGCGAGCAACTGTGTTTCAGCCGCCGTAGCCAGCTCAACGAAACCAATCTGAGTGGTCGAGGCTACCATTCCCGACAGACCGAACGGTGTTACCGCAATGGTGTTATCGGCAAGGGCTTGAGTCTCGGCTACAGTGGCGTAGCGAACGATTCCAGCGGTGGTTGTTGTGGCGTAAGGAGCACGGAAACCGGTCTGGAAAAGAATCCAGTTGGTGCCCTCGCTCAGGAGTTGATCGTTAGGGACAACGCTCAGAGCAGTCCCGCCAGGCGGGGTGTAAGTGCCTGCTGTTGAGATAAGAATCACGGCACCGAGGTTAGCGTCACTAGCAGCAGGAAGGGCGGCGCCTGCAATAATACCCGCTAGGGTACCCGCTGAAGTTGATGTTACGACATTGCCGGTGGCACCGTTCAGGGTGCCCGCTAGGAACTGAATGCCCAGCGTTGCGGAAAGGGCATTGATTTGGTTTTGAATAAGGTAACCCTGGTTTGCCGTCAGGGCGAGTGTATTGGAGGGGGTGCTTACGTTGTCAACGAGCTGAACGGCGCCAGCGTTTGTGACGGTGCCAGCAGCAATCGAAACGGTCAGAGAGGGAGCAGAGCCTGTGACACTAATCGGATAGAGGCCTGTAAGGACCTGGATCGGAGTCACACCGCTATTTGCAGCGGTGACACGACCGTAGGAGTCTACGCTGAATGTGGCGTACGTGAAAGTACCGGGCACGATACCGGGGACAGTTGCCAGGGAAACTTGACCAACAGTTGTGATGCCAGCCGGGGGTGTAGTGGCAAGACCAGTGCCTGCAGTGACCGAAGTAACTGTGCCAAGAGACGCTGGAGGTGCCGGGGCAATGTTTACAGTGCCAGTGGTATAATCTACGGAAAAACCTGCCCCGAAGATTAGAGGACCCTGGGGAGTTTGAAACGCTGATTCCTGAGGCCAATAGAAAGGATTATTGGGGATAGGAATAACGCTGTTGGGGTTAAACGGATTAAGGGCCATTTCTATTATCTTTGAGGAGGCAAGTTAATGGGTTTTACCCGGTTTACCGGTTGGCGTACTTGATAACCGGGAGCAGGGCAATGTTATATGGACGAGTTTCGTTGGGAACCGGTGCAGCCAACGGGGAGTTATTTACGGTGAGGCCAGTGGTGCCGGTGTTGAGAGTAATCGCTGTTACTTCGCTCTGGAGGGTGATATTTGTGAGAGAAGCAACCGTACTCTCAATGCCGGTAGTTCCATTTCCACTCACGGATGCAATTTTCATCGTGAATCCGGTGAATCCGTCGCCATTAAGACCTGCGACGGATCCGACGTTATAGTCTTTGCCAGCACTAGTAATGGTCACGGAAGTTACCTTACTTCCGCTCACAGTCACTGTGGCCTTGGCTTCGCTACCGCCACCGCCGGTTACTGCAACGTCGCTGTACGTACCATCCGGTTGGGTAACGGGTGCAGTGCTAAGGTCACTGACCCGAGCCAAAGCTTTTGTCAGCACAGAGGAGGGTGGTGATGGTGCGCCCCACTGAGCATTTCCGTCATAGTATCCGGGGGTATCGCCAACAATTTCTGCGTTGGGAATGCCACCAAGGGAGTGAAGGTGGTCGCTAGTTGCGGGATGATCGTGTTGAACGGTCCCAGAGTTGGTGGGGTGAGCGTGGGAAATCAAGTCAAACTGGTGGATATGACCAGGGTCCGTAACCGTGTGGAAATGTTGCTTATACGCAGACTGCTGCGAGCTGGCGAAAGTGCGGCCGGGGTCTAATGCTGTGGGAGTTGGGTTGGGGCCTGCACCACTCCATCCGCGAACAAACATTCCTCGCAGGTCAGGGACCCGGAAGAATCCGGCAGCGTCGCCAGGTTGGTTGTAGGTTGTACCAATCAGTGTGTACAGGTCGTAATACGGTCCGGTGATGCTGCCATCCAGCAAACGACCGTCGCATTCCATCCACACACCGCCAAGAGGTGTAGTGGCAAGTTGCCAAATGATCGCACCGATGGGCCAAGACTTCAGCGAATCTCCGCTGGTCCAGTCCATGCTGCCTTGCGCGGGTTTTGTGTCATCGACGGTAAGGACTGTTCCATTATCACCTTTGACAAGAATGCCAGGGTCCTGATAACCAATACCGACAATTAAGTCGCCCTTGGCTGCTACGTTAGTGGTATCGAGGGACGAATCATGATAGACTTTCAGCGCATTTGCAGTCGGAGCATCGACAACTGAGGGGTCGGACGTGGAGTCGCTCAGCAGGACGAGACCACGGCTGGCGGTAGTGGCATTCAGAGTGCCAATACTGGAGGAAGTTACAGCGCGAGTGTTGTCCGTAAAAGCTTGAGTCTCAGCATCGGTTGCCAACTCAACGAAACCAACTTGGGTCTCGGAGGCAACCATAATGCTGAGACCAGCCGGAGTTACCGCCTTATTGGGCTCGGTTAAACCTTGAACTTCCGCAGCCGTGGCCAGGAGAGTGGTGCCAAAGACAGTTGTGGAAGCGGGGACCAGACGAAAACCGGAAAGAATAATCTGCCAAGCACCGTCGATGCAATAGACGCGGTCGCCTTTAACAACGGCAGTGGCAACACCGCCCGGAGGCGTGTATGTGCCAAGCGCTGTCATCGTGAGATAAGCACCGTTATAGGTTGCCGAAGCTGCGGGCAGAGCGGCACCCACCGTAAGACCGCCAACGGCTGCACCATCGGGGGTAACTTGTGCAATATTGCCAGTGGCTGTATTGATGGTGCCGGCAAAATAGCTTCCAGCGAGAGAATTCCCGATGAAAGACATTTGCATTCCGAGGTTTACCCCTTGAAGCGCAGTCAGAGCAGTAGTCGTGTCGGCGGAGAGAGTATCATCCTTGAGTTGAACCGCACCGGTATTGAGTGTGGTTCCTTGCTTAATAGCCAGAACTCGAGAGGGATTAACACCTGTGACGTAGATGGGGTCTGTCCCAACCAAAGTAACTAGCGGGATGGAACCATTGGCGGCCAGAGTAATCTGCCCGTATCCGTTGACGGCAATCGTTGGGTAGGTGTAGGAGCCAGGGGTGAGAGTGGATATCGCCTTGAGGCCGATGCTTCCTGTGGTTGTGATGCCGGCGGTAGGTGTGGTCTCTAGTCCTATGCCTGCTGTAACTCGGCGAACCGTGCCATTATTTGGCGGGTCAGGGGCAATATATACATTGCCAGTTGTGTAGTCAACGAAGAGATAGCTGCCAAAATTCAGCTGTCCGGTAGGGTAGGACAGGTTATAACGATTGGCATCAGGGTTATAGAAAGGGTCGTTTGGGATGGGTACCTGGGGATTAAAAGGCGGGATTGCCATTGCTAAGTCTCTCTCGCTGGGTCCTGTTAAACGTTTTTACCCGGGTCAACCCACAGTGTTGCTAGAAACTTGGGTCCATTGGCGGCTATTGCCGTCATTATAAAGCACGTACATGAGGCCAGTCTCAGAGTCCCACCACAGGGTGCCGTCGGGGTGGCTGCCCAACGCGGGAGCTGTCGGGGAGACAATTGTGTTGGCATAGCGATAAGGCATCGCATCAATCCATTGCGAGCCATCCCAAACCCTTAAAGCCGGGCCGGGGCGGTCAAAAGTCGATGTTGTGTCGAGCCACAGCTCACCCAGAGTATTACCGAGTTGGCCAGGAGCGCCGCTGGCTCCGGTGTTTGGTGCAGTGGGTCCTACCGCACAAGGTCCTACCTTGAATAAGGTATTGCCGGAATTATCTGCAAAGAAAAATCCTGGCTGAGCGGCGGCAGTATTGACCGCACCCTGGCCAGGGAGGAGCTTGGCTGGATCGGGGCGCTTATTGAGCACCTCCGACCGAAGCAATTGGACTGGTGTTACGCGAGTAGTTGCCATTTGACTAGGTGTCGTTACAATCAGGTAGATCCTGAAGGGTTATGGCAACTTTTACCCGCTTAGTCAATCAACCCGGAGTCAATCTCAATGATTTGGTTTTGGTCGTTGACGACAATTCCAGGACCATCTTGCAGTGCTGTATTGAGCAGGGAGTCCGGAATCGGGCAGGTAAGGAACTCGTCAGAGGTAATAACTCGGATGTTGCAAGTTGTGCCCGGGGCTGGTGGCACCGCGAAAGTAATCTCAAGAGCCTTTGTGGTTGAGTTTATGCCCACGGTATAAGCCAAGCCAGCAAGGGGGTTACCTTCCTGTGCTACGGGAATTTGCATTACGCCACCCAAGCTCACAAACATATTTTGTGCGTTTACTTTGTTCGGGTCGAGGGGAATCGTATTGATTGTTAGGGGGAAAGTGGTCCGAGTGTTGTTGAAGAATCCGGAAATTCCGTCTACAGAAGAGACAAACACGGTGGAAACGCCCGCGTTACGGTAACGTTCACCTGACAGGATACCACGCATATCTAGTGTTGTGCCACTCTGAGGGGAGCCTCCGATGAAGGACAACGTACTTGCGCCACCTGTGTAGTCAATGAGGTATGCCGAGTCAGACTGGTAAGGTCCGGCAGGATTTTGTTCAACACCGCCCAGGAATAGGAAGGAGTTCAAGTCAGTGAGTGTCGAGATGGATGGACTCACGTTGAATGTGGTCTGAACACCATCAAAAGCAGGCCCCAAGGCAAAGGGTATGACCTCCATTGTTTGATTTTCATCGTCGGTGGTTACGATACGAATGTCGCAACTTGTGCCTTCACGGGGAGCCTCGGAGAATACGATTTGTGGTACCGTGAGGCCAGCCGATTCACCCTGAATGACATATGCTTCTGCTGGTTTTTGAACGACACCGCCAAGAAAAACAAAGATACCGTAAGTAGAAAGTTGAGAGGTTGGGATAGCAAAGGTTCCGCGTGTGAGGGTAAACACTTGGCGAACACCGTCGAACTGACCCGAGATGTCGTCGGTCGAGTAAACCAGGACGGGGTTGGGGAGAACCACAGGGTCGGCACTCTTGTAGATTTGACGGTCTGCGGCGTAAGAGAGTGGAGACTCCGTAATGTAGTATTGTGCTGTGAGAGCTTCTTTGATGGGCCCCAGGAACACTAACTGCCCTTGCTCGTTGGCGCCCAATACGGTTAAACGACCGCCCCAAGTTGTTGTGGACAGGTAATCGTAGGAAAGTTTTTTCGGAATCTCATTGACTTGGTACTTAGGTAGGCCCCGGGAATAGTCGAAGTATCCCGCGTATTGCCAGGTGTGGGTATTGGCAATCACTGTTGAGGGATTATTAAACTCAATAGGCCACGGTGCTGTCAGGTTGGCGTACCCATTGATTGGAGATAGAGGGATGCTACCACTGTCAATGGGTAACAGCCTCTCACCAGAGTACTTAGGAACCAGGTAGGAGGCAATCAAGGAGCTAGGGTATCCCATCAATTGGAAGAACCGGAACATAGTTGCCTTAGTTACGGCCCACTGGGGGTCATAGACCGAGGGCTCCGGGAAACCACTGGATATACAGACCTTAGCCGTTGTCCCACGGGGCCAAACCGCAGGCAAAGTGCCCTGTGCATATTCGGGATAGTAGTTGCGGATGACTTGGAGAACGTTGGAGTTCAGGGAGATTACACGAACGTATTCCACGGCGTTGATGGCCGAGTTGCTAAGTTGAAGGATGCTGACACCTTCTTTTGGTAAAACAACTTGTTGAACCGACAACAGCTCAATCTTATCTACTTGAGGACGTCCAAAGGTAGGGTTAGCTACATACGGGCTTGTCATTGCCACCGCAGTTTGAATCGCTAGTGAATTAGCAACCAATACCGTCGCACCTGCCTCTAGAGCCACGCGCTTGAAGATAATCCCCATGTCGTTGGAGCTATCGTCGTTATCTACTTGATACTGTGGACCAAACTCGGTGTAGGGAACAACCGCGCCGCGCATGTACGACAGGTTGGCGTCGAACGGGGCAGGAATACCGGTAGTGTAATACTCGTAGTAAGGATCTGGCACATAACCTTGCCAGGAATCTGTGACCAACTCAGTTTTTGTGAGAACGCTGCTGATCACGAATGGGGAATCGAGCTTATCCGGAGATACCTTTGTGGGACCGTTTAAGGGGTTGAAAGTCGTGTCGTAGTAAAGGGCACTCCAGAGATTGTTTTCGGCGGCGTAATAGTTTTTGTTATTATAGGTAATGTAGGCTCCCTGAGGGTTGGCAAAAGGAACGAGGGTGCTATCGAGGTTGGCAGGGTCGGCGGGAGCGGACTGCACCCATGGTGTAGAGGCGTCGGTTAGCGAAGCGTAGATGACATAGTAGGTGGACTGAGACGCGTCTGCAATCTTGTAGTTGAAATTTGCCGAAACTGAGTATTGCTCCGTTTCTACGGAGTCGACCGTAAATACTTGAGAGATTCCCCCGTATTGCCCAGGGTCAAATTGAAAGTTGCGTTTAATCGTGTTGGAAAGGCTCTGACCGGTTTGGTTCAAGCGGAGCACCGACCCCAGTTGAGGAGCCTGAGAAGTCGGGTTAGTGGAGTGAGCGTAGAAGGCGTATGATTTCTCAGAGATGGTGCGGGGGTCAACAAAGCGGCGGATGTAGGGGATGTCTAAGTCTACAGAAGGTCCCTCGGGGACCGTAGAATCGGACATGCGGACACGAAGAATGGCTCCGCCATCACAGGGGTTGGTTCCGGTTCCAGTTCCCAGGATACATGTCGGTGTGCCATCTGTCACAAAAAACGCACGGTAGCTACAGATTGCGTCCGAAACATAAACTGCGGAACCAGGCTTCAGAGAGAATGGCAGGATGGAGGCAGGATCAAACGGACGCTGCAGGCAAATCAGTTGAACGGCAGGGTCATTGGGGTCCGGTTTGACCTCCACCACACGACTACCCAAGTATAGGATCCGTTTCTGGTTGTCGGAAGTTACTGCATCCTCAAGGAGCTGTAGGGGACGCATAATTCCCTCAAGCAGGAATCCCTTGTTAATCTCATTGGCGCCCCCAAGGGTGCCGAGGCCAGCGAAACCTTCCGCCTCAAATGCAACTGAGCCAAAGTTAGTGGTTGCGTTTGTCAGGGACATAATGGCGCCGCCTCTCGTCCAACAAGCAATCGCAGCCCCGATAGTATAGGTGGCCTCTGCCTGCAAATAGGAATTAGCACCGGAGACTCGGAAACCAAAATGCCGGAAATCGTTGTCAGGGTTTGCTACACCAATACTCTTCTGTTCACCTGAGTCGGGGTCAGTGATCGTAAGCGTGGTGTAGTAATAGCGAATATTGGGGATCGAGGCGTTATTTAAGTTTTGCAGTTGATTTTTTGTGGGGATAGAGGTTATGTTAGTTAGGCCGAGTAAAGTTTGTCGGGTGTACTCTGTCAACTGAATCCAGTTCTGAGTAGAAGTAGAGTACAATTCGTACGCCACCGGGTCTTTCTGAAGAACCACAGCCGTGGACGCATTGACAATGGCAGATTTAAACCCACTTACCATGTCCCCATCATAGTCACCGTTAGCCATACCGTAGTCCGAACGGTGGTTGACCTGGTTCTGGTAAGGGGAACTGTTATCTGTGCTATTTGATGGCAGGTTATTAGGATATTCTCCCTGAGTGGAGGCAACAATTTCATACTCAGGTAAAGACACCAAACTTGTGTTCACTTGACCTGCAAACACATTGGGGAATGCTTTTTGAACTTTCGTGTAGAACGAATTGAGTTGCTCTAGAGAGGCATTCTTGATAACGCTTAGTCGATGGTGAGAGTAGGGGGAAAGCTCATAGCTTACCCCATCCCCGGGGACAAAATACGGGTAGATATTCCAGATGCCAAACTTGGAGCTGGGCGCAATCTCAGTTGAGAAGTAGGATACTGGCATATCTGATGCCAACACCGGGTCCTCATCTGGCCCGTCCCAGTAACCGGTAGAAACTAAAAACTCATAACTTGTGATTGGATTGACATAGTATGCGCCACTGGTGAAAGAAGCGCCCACCTGGTCAGTAGAATCACTGTAGGTAATCTGGACAAAATCATTGAAGTCCAAACCGTGTGGCCGCTCGGTTTTTACGATGGCCCATTTGGTCCCTGGTTGCACAAGAACTTGTGTGCCGAGACTATACTCAATTTTGTCAAGTCCGGTGAAGTTTGAAACATAGGTGTTTCCAGACCACCGGAAAATAGAAGAGAGCGGTTGATTCTCGTATATGGGTCCGTTTATCTGTTGTTTGTAATTAGGGGGGAATGCGGGGTGAGTGTATTTCGGGACGTAGGTGGGGTGTACCTCACATTTTTTGAGGTCAAGACCAATGATAGAAACACCTCGGGGAAGAATCAATCCGCCGACTGACTCCGGATTAAACTGTGCAAGGTCATCCTGAGTGACCTCTTGATATGGATTTGAGAAGTTAACAGCAAAATTAGAAGCGGATGCACCCGGACGGTTTACAACACAATGCTGGCCTGGAGCAAGCATAATGAGGTAGCGATTATTCCCAGTGGAAGTCCCGCTCAGGGCGTCTTGAATGATGTATTTAGAGACTTCAAGGATGGCTCGGTTAATAGTAATGAATGGCACTGTTTGCCCATCATTGGCTAACGAGTCCGTGGCATTTTCATACTCGGGAGCGACAAACACCGTAAGGCCACTTGTGCCTCCCAGGAAGGGCGCGGCAACCTTTTGCCATTCACCCGCA
>Ga0194118_10004945_pt1 | contig 14206 bp, 16 predicted proteins | sample TA2MahsurfametaG_2_FD_148662 | JGI IMG/M metagenome (GOLD analysis project Ga0194118, IMG submission 148662) | Freshwater microbial communities from Lake Tanganyika, Tanzania - TA2015013 Mahale N5 surface | ecosystem: Environmental > Aquatic > Freshwater > Lake | place: Tanzania: Lake...
ATCCTCTTGCCCTCGAGGAGTATTCCTCGCTGGAAGAGCGGCTGAAGTATCTTGCCGAGCAACTTGAGGATCTAAAGAAGTCAAAGAAGGATCTCTTGGATATCATCAAAGAAGTCGATGAGAGAGTCCAAATAATATTTGAAGAGGCTTATCGCGATACCGCAAGAGAGTTTGAGAAGATTTTTGCGCGACTCTTCCCTGGCGGAGATGGCCGATTGATTCTTACTGATCCAAGTGATCTCCTTAATTCGGGCGTTGATGTCGAAGCTCGTCCGCCGGGAAAGAGGATAAAGCGCCTGTCACTTCTCTCTGGTGGTGAACGCTCGCTCACGGCAGTCGCGCTTCTCATTGCAATCTTTAAGGCCCGCCCAAGCCCGTTCTATGTTCTAGATGAGGTTGAGGCCGCCCTTGACGATATAAATCTCGGGCGATTGTTAAATATTCTTGAGGAGCTTCGTGCTGCTTCACAGTTGATTATCATCACGCATCAGAAACGAACCATGGAGATTGCTGACTCACTCTATGGCGTGACCATGCGAGGCGATGGAGTCTCAGAAGTAATATCCCAAAGACTCCGTGAAGTTGAAACCGAATCTGTTTAGAACGATTAATTAGATGGGTCTATTCGGTTCCTTCTTCGCAAAATTCTCACGGAACAAGGCAACCCCAGAGGACATTGATGAATTTCGTCGCGTCTTGATTGAATCAGATATCGGCGCTGAATTTACAGAAGAGATAATTAATCTAGTTCGAAAAGAGCGCGCTGAAGTTCTAGAGAAGAAGGTAACCGAGAAAATTCTTGGCTCGCTCTCGCAAGGCGCAAGGTCAATTGAATTCAAACCTGGAAGAGTTACCACAATCCTTGTGGTTGGAGTAAATGGAACCGGAAAGACAACCTCAGTTGCCAAACTGGCCAAACGCTTCAAGGGTGAGGGGAAGAAAGTTTTATTGGCAGCTGCAGATACCTTTAGAGCAGCCGCCGTTGAACAGCTAAGTACCTGGGGTGAACGAATCGGAACCCCGGTAGTAGTTGGAAAGCCAAATGGCGATCCTGCATCTGTGACATTTGATGCTGCCACTAAAGCCACATCAGAGCACTTCGATATTTTGATTATTGATACAGCGGGCAGATTGCATACGAAAAGTAACTTGATGGAAGAACTTACAAAGGTCCGTCGAGTCGTCGAGAAGGTAACCCCAATTGATGAAGTTCTCTTTGTTTTGGATGGGACGACCGGCCAAAATGGAATTACTCAAGCAAAATCATTTATGGAAGCAGTTGCCCTTACGGGATTAATTGTTACCAAGCTTGATGGATCGACCAAGGGTGGAATAGCGCTGGCAACGGAGCGGACCCTTCAAGTCCCAGTGAAAATGATCGGAACCGGGGAGGGCGAGGGAGACCTAGAGATTTTTGAGCCCTCGGCCTACGTAGCAAACTTGTTAACACAACCGTAACGCTCAACTTAATTTAGTCACCGAGGCGAAACCTGACCGGATGGGACCCTGTAACACATAGCCAAGATTCTTTCCCCCTCAGCTGGTTCAGGGTCGAATTGGCAAATCAAGATAGAGAAGTGAATAAATGGCTATCAATACAGGTGATACCGCTTGGATGTTGGTGAGCACAGCTTTGGTTCTTCTCATGACACCAGGCTTGGCGCTCTTCTATGGCGGACAAGTTCGCGCACGAAGCGCTCTCAATATGATCATGATGTCTTTTGTATCAATGGGAGTAGTTGGAGTCATTTGGGTTATCTACGGATACTCAATGACATTTGGAAGAGATTTGGATTCAGGATTACTTGGCGATCCCACGGAGTTCATTGGGTTATCTGCGCTATTGAGTGAGGATGCGCTCTTTGGCGGAATTCCAACAATACTCTTCGCGGCCTTCCAAGCAATGTTTGCTGTGATAACGGTTGCGTTGATTTCTGGAGCCGTTGCTGATCGTATGAAATTTGGCGCTTGGGTCCTATTCGCGGGAATCTGGGTGACATTGGTTTATTTCCCGATCGCTCACTGGGTCTTCGATTTTGATAGTGGCGAGTCGGATCCAGGCGGCTGGATCGCCAATGATCTAGCAGCGATTGATTTCGCTGGCGGTACTGCTGTACACATCAATGCCGGCGTTGCAGCCCTCGCTCTAGCTCTAGTACTTGGTAAGCGCGTAGGTTTTGGCTCAAAGCCATTTAAGCCTCACAACCTTACGATGGTTATGTTAGGCGCCGCGCTTCTATGGTTTGGTTGGTTTGGATTTAACGCAGGTTCAGCAGTTGGTTCAAACTATCTAGCTAGCGTTACATTCTTTAACACGATTGTTGCAACTGGTGCAGGAATGCTCGCATGGCTATTGGTTGAAAAAATTCGCGATGGCCATTCCACAACCCTTGGCGCAGCATCCGGAATCGTTGCCGGCCTTGTAGCAATCACACCAGCCTGCTCCTCGGTCACTCCAGTTGGGGCGATCTTGGTCGGAGCTATTTCCTCAATCCTCTCCGCTTACGCCGTTGGATTGAAGTACAAGTTTGGTTATGACGATTCGCTAGATGTCGTTGGTGTCCACTTGGTCTCCGGGCTAGCAGGATCACTTCTAGTCGGTGTCTTTGCATCTAGCGCAGCTCCTGCTGGAGTCGATGGCCTTCTCTACGGAGGTGGCGCTGATCAATTGATCAAACAGGCGATCGCTTGTGTTGCGGTGATCGGCTATTGTTTCATCGTTACATTTCTACTCGGAAAGATTCTCGATAAGACAATCGGAATCCGCGTAAAGCGTGAAGAGGAAATTGCCGGAGTAGATCTTGTTTATCACGCCGAGTCCGCTTATGAACTAGGCGGAGTATTTAAGGGAGGACGCTGATGTTATTGATTACAGCGATCATCAAGCCAGGCGCGTTCGAGGAAGTTAAAGATGCACTTCGAGCTGCCGGTGTTAAAGGCATGACCGTTTCAGAAGTTTCTGGAATGGGAAGGCAAGGCGGCCATGTTGAGGTCTATCGTGGCGCCGAGTACCCAATCGATTTGATTTCAAAAGTGCGATTGGAAATCCTCGCTGAAGATAAAGAGGCGAAGGGCATTATCAATGTGATTGTGAAGACGGCTTCCACAAACTCAATTGGTGATGGAAAGGTATGGACTACGCCAGTTCATGATGTTGTTCGAGTCCGGACTGGCGAATCAGGAGAGGCTGCTATTTAGTAGGCTCGCGCCGTGTTCGAGTCGCTCTCTGAGAAATTCTCCTCAGCCTTTGCAACTTTAAGGGGCAAAGGAAGGATCTCAGAGAGCGATATCGATTCGGTGGCCGAAGAGATTCGCTTAGCGCTCTTAGATGGCGATGTAGCGCTCTCGGTAGTTGAACAGTTCGTCGCTCGAATTAAAGAGCGCTCAATCCAAGCTCTGCCTGAGATCCGAAAGAGCACAAATCAATCTCAGGAAATCTATTCGATAGTTAACTCAGAACTTGTTGAAATTCTGGGCGGGCCAGCTCGGCGCATCCGCTTTGCAAAGAATCCGCCCACGGTAATCATGCTCGCTGGACTTCAAGGTTCAGGTAAGACAACTCTGGCTGGAAAGCTCGCGCTCTTTCTAAAAGAGCAGGGCAACACCCCGCTACTTGTAGCAGCTGATCTTCAGCGACCAAATGCAGTCACCCAGTTAACTCTCCTCGCTCAGTCAATTGGAGTGCCGATTCATGCTCCGGAGCCAGGAAATGGTTCTGGTAATCCAGTCGCAGTTGCCGAAAGCGGAATCGAACTTTCTAAGTCAAAATTGTTTAATGTCGTTATTGTCGATACCTCCGGACGCCTCGGTATCGATGAAGAGTTGATGCAGCAGGCAAGTGAGATCAAGCGCGCCGTCTCACCGGATGAAGTCCTATTTGTTGTAGATGCCATGATCGGTCAAGATGCGGTTAGAACCGCTAAAGCATTCGAGGAAGGCGTTGGCTTCGATGCAGTTGTTTTAACAAAACTAGATGGCGATGCAAAGGGCGGCGCCGCACTCTCGATAGCGGAGACCACGAAGAAACCAATTCTCTTTGCATCAGCCGGTGAGAAACTCACTGATTTTGATTACTTCTATCCCGATCGAATGGCTTCGAGAATCCTCGGGCTCGGAGATATCGCGACGCTGGCGGAACAAGCAAAGAGAGCGATTGATGGCGATACCGCAAAGCGACTAGAAGAGAAGTTTGTAGCAGGTGAGGAATTCACTTTGGAGGACTTTCTCGAACAGATTCAAGCCATGAAGAAGATGGGTTCAATGTCGAAAATCTTAGGTTTATTGCCAGGGGCCAATAGCGCAGCGATGCGCAAGCAGATCGATTCTCTAGATGATGATGAGTTGATTCGTACTCAAGCAATCGTGCAATCGATGACTCCAACGGAACGGAAGAATCCAAAGATTCTCAACGGTTCCCGTCGAAGTCGAATTGCGAAGGGGAGTGGAAGAACCGTTACTGAAGTTAATAATCTTGTAGATAGATTTAGCGCCGCTCAGAAGATGATGAAACAGATGAGAGGTGGGAATTTTTCGGGTGGAATGGGCCTACCGCCAGCAATGGCCACTGGTATGCCATCTCTTGGATCGCCGGTAAATAAAGTCCCACCCAAGAAGAAATCTCGCTCCGGGAATCCCGCTAAGCGAGCTATTGAAGAAGGGCGCTGAGCCTCAAGCAAACCCTCGAATTGGGGATTTACCTGCCTCATGGCAGGATTAGGACCCTGTTCAAGAGCCCTCTACCTCTTGACCGGTACCTGTAAAAAAAGTTCGGTTCTCATCGCCATGGCGTCCCACTCTTGGGATGAAAACCGCTCGAAGATATAAGGAGCAAGCCCTAGTGGCAGTAAAAATTAGATTGGTACGTCTTGGAAAAATTCGTACCCCGCACTATCGCATTGTTGTTGCCGATTCTCGTAAAGCAAGAAATGGTTTGAAGATTGAGGAGATCGGTCGCTATTCGCCAGCCTCGGACCCTTCATTGATTGAAGTTAACTCTGAGCGCGCTCAACATTGGTTGAAGAGCGGCGCCCAGCCAACCGAAGCGGTAGAGGCGCTATTAAAGGTGACTGGCGATTGGCAAAAGTTCAAGGGAATTGCCGGAAGCGAAGGAACTCTCAAGACCCTTCCAGCTCGCCCTGATAAGCGCGTTGCATACGAAGCCGCCGTTAAGTCAGCGATGAATGAGCCTAAAGATGGCGCAACCACAATGAAGAAGCGCGCTGCTGAGAAACTTGCAGCCAAAACAACACCGGCGGAAGAGACTCCGGCTGCTGAACCTGTTGCAGTTTCTGAAGTTGTAGAAGCTCCAGTTACAGAAGCTCCAGTCGCGGAGGCTGCTGTGGCGGAAGTAGCCGCTGAGACACCTGCTGAAACTTCAGCTGAGTAATTTCCTAGACTCAGAATCGTTACGGAGTGAAAATGATTGATGAGGCCCTTGAGCACTTAGTAAAAGGCATAGTTGATAACCCAGAAGAGGTTGTCATTACCGAACGCGAAGGTCGACGGGGAACTACCCTTGAAGTGCGCGTCCACCCAGATGACATCGGCAAGGTCATCGGAAGAAATGGTCGCACTGCAAAAGCGTTGCGTACCGTGGTCTCGGCACTTGCTGGCCGAAGCGTTCGCGTCGATTTAATCGAGGCGGACGAAGCGCGCTAGCGCTTATCTGTGCAACTTGTCGTAGCAAGAATCGGGCGCGCTCATGGCGTACGCGGTGAAGTTACGATTGAAGTTCGAACTGATAAACCGGAAGAGCGATTTTTTGTTGGCGGAGTTTTAGATACCGAGCCTGCAAATCTTGGCCCATTGCGAATTACTTCAGTCCGAAATCACAACGGAACACTTCTCCTCTCTTTCGAAGGCAAGGAAGATAGAAGCAAAGTAGAAGAGCTTCGCAATGCTCTACTAGTTGCCAATATTGAGTTATCCGGTGAAGAGCTCGACGAAGATGAATTTCACGCAACCGAAATTCTCGGCTGTTCGGTGCTGCTAGAGAGTGGCGAGCCTGTAGGAGAAGTCATCGATATTTTGCAACTTCCTTCGCAAGACACCTTAGTTGTGAAAAAACTCAGCGATGGAGATGAGATTCTGATTCCCTTTGTGAAGAAGCATGTTCCAGAACTCAATCTCAAATCACGGAAGATTATTGTTAAAAATGTGGAGGGATTGATATGAAAATCACCGCAATAACAATATTCCCTGAGTATTTCGCACCAATTAAACTCTCCTTGATTGGCAAGGCTATTGAATCTAAATTGATTGACTTCAAGACCGTTGATCTCCGTGAATTCACCCATGATAACCATCGAACAGTTGACGACACTCCATATGGTGGTGGCGCTGGAATGGTTATGAAACCTGAACCCTGGGGAGAAGCAATTGATGCCGAGTTAGAGAGCAGTGAAGATGTCCTAGATCTTGTTATTCTGACTCCTAGTGGAACTCGATTCAATCAAGCCTTTGCTAACAAGCTAGTAAATTCCAAGAAGCTGGTCTTTGCCTGCGGTCGATATGAGGGCATAGACGCTCGAGTCGCACAACATTACGAAAAAGTGGATGGCGTTCGGGTTCATGAAGTCTCAATCGGAGATTATGTTCTTAATGGCGGTGAAGTCGCGGCGCTTGTGATGATTGAAGCGATTACCCGATTGATTCCTGGTGTTATTGGAAACCCGGAGTCCTTATTGCAAGAGTCGCATAACGAAATTGGTGAAGTTGAGTATCCGGTCTACACAAAGCCATCAAACTGGCGTGGTTTAGAAGTTCCTGAGGTTTTAACATCTGGAAATCATGGCGAGATTGCTAGATGGCGTCGTCAAGAGGGCCTTCGCAGGTCTGAATTGTTAAGGAGGAGCGAATAAGCGGGGAATAATCCCGACACGCCGACCGTTGGTCAGGACATGCGCCTTGGGTTTGGGCATTATCCGCCCCGAGGTAAGGACGGTTCAGAAGAATCGTTGAGATTTCTTTGAGAGGCGGTGAAGATCGATGGCAACAGATTACGACACCCCACGAAAAACAGATGAAGAGCTCCATGAGGAATCACTCGAAGAGTTAAAGGCAAAGAGAGCTGAAATCGCTTCCGCTCAAATTGATGTTGATGAAGAAGATCCTGAGAATGTCGAGCTTCCTGGCGCTGACTTATCTGGCGAGGAACTCGCAGTTCGAGTTGTTCCACGTCAAGAGAATGAATTCACATGCTCACGATGCTTCTTGGTTCATCACCATACCCAACTTGCTCGCGGCGAAGGCGCTAAAGCTGTCTGTAAAGATTGCGCTTAATTCTTAATTATTTGCCTAAGTATTCTTTGAATTCGTTAGCTCGCCTTGAACTAACAAGCCAATACGGAGTGGGATCACGAGGATCATCTAAGAGAACTTTCATCCCGCCCTTTACCCAGAACCTGAGGGCAAGGTAAGCGCGGGGGTTTAGACCAGAACTCCGCTCAAATTTCATTTCAGATTCATTTAAGGGGATAACCTCTTTAATAAAACAGGCCTCTATCTCGGCCTTTCCAACGGAAAGATATTGAGTAGATGCGATTAAGTGAAGGCGCGAACTAAAAGAAAAGAAGAGAGTTAGAGCAAAGAGCGCGAGCGCGATGAGCGCCAGAAATGAATCTGAGAGAGCGACACCGACTGAGATGAGGATTGCTCCGTTTAGAAAGATAAAGAGTAGCCAGACTCGAATTGACCAATTAATGACTTCGCTCATAGCAGGGTAATCTTCTCACTATGTCGCGCGGCTTAAGCATCACTCCACCTGAGGGTGTTTCGGTTCCACCACGTCATCCACAAGCACCGCCACCTGGCTCACTTCTTGGATCTCACAATCAAGATTGTTTCGGTTGTGGCGCATCGCATCCAACTGGTTTACATCTGACTGCTTTTGCTGGAGAGGGAATGACCATCACCGCAAAATTCACAGTCGGTGAGCATCACCAAGGCGCCCCAGGGCTTGCTCATGGTGGCTTACTTTCCTGCGCATTCGACGAAGCTTTAGGCAAATTGATGTGGCTAGTTAGAGCTCCAGCAGTTACTGGGCGTCTTGAGACTTCATTCTTGATGCCAGTTCAAGTCGGAAAGACTCTTTACATTACTGCTGAGATAGTTGGACAAAAGGGGAGAAAGATTTATTGTCATGCAGAAGGAAGAATTGGCGGGGAAGAGGGTCCAATCGCAGTTGAAGCGGCTGCAATTTTCATAACAGTCCCAGTAGAGCATTTCATTGACAACGCCCCAGAGAGTTTTCGAGCGACGTTATTCGGCTCGGCAGCGCCCGAGTTAGAAATAAATCCATGAAAGTTTTGATAACTCGTTTAGATCAAGAACTACCGCTTCCTTCTTATGCGAAGGGCGGTGATGCCGGAGCCGATCTCTTTTCGCGAGTAGGTCTAGAGCTAAAACCGATGGAGCGCGCTCTAGTTCCGACTGGAGTCGCAATCGCCCTACCTCCTGGTTTTGCCGGATTTATTCACCCTCGCTCTGGTAGAGCTGCCAAAGAGGGCTTATCCATGGTCAATGCCCCAGGAACTATCGATTCTGGTTATCGGGGCGAGATTCAAGTCATCTTGATTAATCTAGATAAGGAGAAGAGCATCACAATCAAGCGGGGCGAGCGGATCGCCCAATTAGTTATTCAAGAAGTCTCACAGGCAGAGTTCGTAGAAGTAGAACAACTTCCTGGAACAAGTAGAGGTGAAGCTGGTTTTGGATCGACTGGTAAATCATGAGTAATTCCGAGAGCCACAATCAGGATAAGTTTCAGGATAAGTTTCAGGATAAGTTTCAGGATAAGGACGAGGACAAGGCGAGAGTCCTTGCAGCCTTTGGTGGCAAGAAAGGGCTCCTTGATTCTGGCGCTCCAGCGCTCATCTTCTTAATCGCCTTCAACTTCAATAAAGATGTAAGAGATTCTGCTTATCTAGCTCTCGGCTTCTCAATGATTGTCACGATTATCCGATTGATTAAGCGAGACACCATTCAACATGCGGTTTCAGGAGTCATTGGCGTTGCATTTTGCGCTTGGCTTTCCAATCGCAGCGGGAAAGCAGAAGATTTTTATCTTCCCGGACTTTGGACCAATGCAATTTATGGTGCCGCTTACGCCTTCTCAGTAGTGATCCGGTGGCCAGTCGTTGGTTTAGTTCTCGGGCCATTGCTTGGCGAGAATTTCAAGTGGCGGAAGGATCCGATACGTCGTCGGATTTATGCAAAGGCTACCTGGATCTGGGTTGGATTGTTTGCGGCTCGTTTAATAGTCCAGTATCCACTCTATCTATCTGGAAATGTAAATCTATTGGGAACAGCAAGATTGATAATGGGCTTTCCCTTATTTGCAGTTGCAGCTTGGCTAACTTGGCAAGTTGTTAAGAGTGGTCCAAAGCTAAGAGAGGATTTACGACCTACTTAACTTGCGATGAAGCAACCTTTGATTTGGTTCTCCGCCTCAGCAGAAGCAACAAAAATCAATTCGTCACCAGCGCTAAATAAGTCGTGAGGCGAAGGTGCTATTACGTGGCCATCTCGGATGATTGCAGCAAGTGAGGCATCTTTAGGAAGGGCAATCTCAGAGACTGATTTACCTATGCAAATCGAGTTATCGGGAAGTGTTATTTCAACTAGGTTGGCTTCACCGGACTTTATGGAGAAGAGTCGGACTACATCGCCGACACTTACCGCTTCCTCTACTAGCGCGGCAATTATTCTTGGCGTAGATACCGCAACATCCACGCCCCATGAAGAGTCGAAGAGCCACTCATTCTTTGGATGATTTACCCGGGCAACAACTCTAGGTACTCCGTATTCTGTCTTCGCAAGTAGTGAAGCAACAAGGTTTGCTTTGTCATCACCTGTTGCAGCCACAAGGACTTGGCATTGACCTAAGCCCGCTTTATCAAGGGTAGAAATCTCACAAGCGTCCGCAAGGAGCCATTCTGCATTTGGGACGCTATCCATCTTCAATGACTTGGGATTCTTATCGATTAGAAGAACTTGGTGGCCGTTTGCAATCAACTCGCGAGCAATGGCTCGTCCAGCATTACCGGCTCCGGCAATTGCAATCTTCATGATTTATCACTCGGTGGCTGGGATAAAGAAGTGACAACATCATTCATATCCTTATCGATTACTAAGACATGCACTACATCGCCCTCTTGGAGCACGGTATGTTCGTCAGGAATCATGCCATCGCCTAATCTCGTAATGAATGCCACGCGAGCTTTCGTCGTACCTTCGATGGATATAGCTGGATAACCAAACCAATCACGGTGAATTTGAACTTCAGCTAGTTGCACCTTTCCAGAAGCATCTTGCCATTCGGATTTTGCTCCAGAGGGGAGGATTCGACGCATAATCTGGTCAGTTGTCCAAAGCACGGTAGCAACAGTTGGGATTCCTAATCGTTGATAAATTTCAGCGCGACCCGGGTCATAGATTCTTGCAACAACGTTATCTACTCCATAAGTTTCACGCGCCACTCGGGCAGCGAGAATATTTGAGTTATCACCATCAGAAACTGCAGCGAATGCGTCTGCTCTCTCGATTCCAGCTTCAATTAAAGTGTCGCGATCAAAGCCGATTCCGGCAACCGTTAACCCGTTGAAGTCAGCGCCCAGGCGACGAAACGCTTCTCGGTCTTGATCTATGACCGCAACAGAATGACCTAAGGCTTGAAAATCCTTCGCGAGGGTAGAACCGACTCGGCCACAACCCATAATCACGATGTGCACAAAGGGAGAATTTACACCTTTAGGCTTAGGCGAGAGTAATCCCCGCGCGAAGACGAGGTTGAAATGAATGTCGGTGATGAGTTCGTCGTCGATATTTCTTCAATCGCCCATGGTGGACACTTTGTAGCACGCCACGAAGGACGGGTGATCTTTGTTCGGCATGCAATTTCTGGGGAGAAAGTAAAGGTACGGATTACTGAGATTTCAAAGAACTTTGCTCGAGGAGATGCGATTGAGGTAATCAATCCATCTCAACATCGAATTCCGCCTGCTTGTAGATTTGCGAGGCCCGACGGTTGTGGCGGTTGTGATTTTCAACATATAGCGCCTCAAGCTCAACGAAGCTTCAAAGCAGCCATAATCAAAGAGCAGTTCAAGCGGTTAGCAAAGATGGATATTGATATAGAAGTTGAAGAAGTTGCGCCGATTTTGGGTTGGCGATCTCGAATGGAATTCACTGTTTCCGAGAATCGAAAGATTTCCATGTTTCAGGCTCGAAGTAATAAGTTGATTGAAATCGATGAATGCAAGATTGCACATGAATCTATAAAGATCTCAGAGCTAAATAACCAGAAACTTCCGGTGGGGAAGAAGGTAGATGTTGCGGTCGGTAGCGATGGCAAATCAGTGATCTCCATAGAGGGTGTAGAGAACTTCACCCTGGTGAACCAGAGCGTCAATGGTTTTGAGTTTTCGCTTACTCCGGAGAGTTTTTGGCAGAGCCATATGGCTGCACCAAGAACTTTATCCGATGCAGTCCTTAAATTTGCCGAGTTGAGAAGCGGTGATCATCTATACGATCTCTATTCTGGGGTTGGTCTCTTTGCAAGTGCCGCATTGGGGATAGTCGGCGAAACTGGCCGAATCACAATGATTGAGGAGTCGCCCAACGCCGTGACCGATGCCAAGCGGAATTTTGCAAACTATCCAAACGTGGAGATTGTGGAAGGTAAGGTGGAACGAGAGCTGAAGCGATTTGTTAAGGGCGATGTTGTGGTTATCGATCCACCAAGATCTGGAGCAGGGGAGCGAGTGATTCGCCAAATTCTGGCGCTTTCGCCACGTACATTGATCTACGTCGCTTGTGATCCAGCAGCGCTAGCTCGTGACACTGAGATTTTGGAGCGATTCGACTACTCCTTGGATGGATTAAGGGCCTTTGACCTCTTTCCAATGACCCAGCACATTGAGAGTGTGGCGCGCTTCATCAGGCGGGGCTAGTTTCATTATTTGGTTCCGAATCTCGCACGGTTAGGATTCGGATATGAGTAAGAATTCATTTGGGGCCAAGCGGGTTCTGGAAGTTTCTGGCAAGAATTATGAAATCTTCGACATTACCGGCTTAGAGGGCGCAGCATCACTTCCTTTTTCTCTAAAGATTCTCCTCGAAAATTTATTGAGGACAGAAGACGGGGCAAATATCACCGCCTCTCAAATCAAAGCGCTGGCAAATTGGAACCCAGACTCCCAACCCGATACCGAGATTCAATTCACTCCAGCTCGAGTAATAATGCAAGACTTCACCGGAGTGCCCTGCGTCGTAGATCTTGCAACAATGCGAGAGGCGATCGCTGAATTGGGCGGCGATCCAACAAAAGTTAATCCGCTCGCGCCAGCCGAATTGGTAATTGATCATTCCGTTATCGCAGATAAGTTTGGTACCGCTACTTCATTTGAAGAGAATGTTGATATCGAATACCAGCGAAATACTGAGCGTTATCGATTCCTCCGTTGGGGCCAGACCGCTTTTGATGAGTTTAAAGTTGTGCCCCCGGGGACGGGAATTGTTCACCAGGTAAATATTGAATACTTGGCGCGCGTGGTAATGACGCGTGAAGTTTCTGGAACGCTCCGAGCCTATCCCGATACCGTTGTTGGAACAGATTCGCACACCACCATGATTAATGGCCTTGGAGTTCTTGGTTGGGGCGTTGGTGGAATTGAAGCCGAAGCGGCTCTCCTTGGCCAACCCGTATCGATGTTGATACCGAGAGTTGTTGGTTTCAAATTGAAGGGCGCTCTTCCAATGGGAACTACAGCGACCGATTTGGTTCTGACCATCACAGAAATGCTCCGTAAACATGGCGTAGTTGGAAAGTTTGTCGAGTTCTATGGACCGGGGGTTAGTGCGCTTCCGATGGCAAATAGAGCAACTATTGGAAATATGTCACCTGAGTACGGTTCGACGGTAGCTATTTTCCCCATAGATGAAGAGACTTTGAAGTATTTGGAGTTAACTGGAAGAAGCCAGGAACAGCGTAGTCTCGTTGAAAGCTACGCAAAGGCCCAGGGTATTTGGCATGATCCAAGCGCAACGCCACGCTATTCAGAACATCTTGAATTAGATCTAGCAAGCGTCGTTCCATCTATCGCTGGACCAAAACGTCCCCAAGATCGCGTGGCTCTAAGTGATGCTAAGAGTTCTTTTGCAAAGTCTTTACCGGGATACCTAAGTGATAAATCGTCCAAGAGCGAGATTCCGGTAACTGTAAGTAACAAGCCTGGGTCTGTTAGCAATGGCGCGGTTGTTATTGCCTCTATAACTTCTTGCACAAATACATCAAATCCGAGCGTCATGATTGGCGCCGGCTTACTTGCTAAGAAGGCGGTAGAGAAGGGGCTTGTGAGTAAGCCTTGGGTAAAGACAACGCTTGCACCAGGATCAAAAGTTGTCACTAATTATTATGAGAAGTCTGGGCTTACTCCATTCTTGGAGAAGCTTGGCTTTAACTTGGTTGGTTATGGCTGCGTGACCTGCATCGGAAATTCCGGACCACTTCCAATTGAGGTTAGCAAGGCCGTAAATGAGAATGATTTGGCAGTCGCAGCCGTCCTCTCTGGAAACCGTAATTTTGAAGGACGAATTAGCCCTGATGTAAAGATGAATTACTTGGCTTCGCCACCACTCGTAGTTGCTTATGCCCTGGCTGGAACCATGGATCATGATTTTGAGCGTGACCCACTTGGTAAAGATTCCCAAGGTAATGATGTTTTCCTTCGCGATATCTGGCCGTCACCTCAAGAGATCCAAGGCGTTATAGATAGCGTTATCTCTTCTGAAATGTTCAAGCGTGATTACGCGAGCGTCTTTGCTGGTGATCATCGTTGGACTTCACTTGATACGCCCACCGGAAAAACATTTGAGTGGGATTCAAACTCCACTTATGTTCGCAAGCCTCCCTACTTCGATGGAATGCCTCGCACTCCTAAACCGGTCACCGATATTTCGGGTGCACGAGTTCTCGCAAAACTTGGGGACTCCGTTACAACGGATCACATCTCACCGGCAGGTTCGATCAAGCCAGACTCTCCCGCTGGCAAGTATCTGCAAGAGCACGGTGTACAAAAGGCAGATTTCAATTCTTATGGATCTAGGCGCGGAAATCACGAAGTAATGATTCGTGGAACCTTTGCCAATATCCGTTTAAAGAACCTCTTGCTTAATGGTGTGGAAGGTGGATTTACAAAGAATTTCC
>Ga0194118_10004949_pt1 | contig 14195 bp, 12 predicted proteins | sample TA2MahsurfametaG_2_FD_148662 | JGI IMG/M metagenome (GOLD analysis project Ga0194118, IMG submission 148662) | Freshwater microbial communities from Lake Tanganyika, Tanzania - TA2015013 Mahale N5 surface | ecosystem: Environmental > Aquatic > Freshwater > Lake | place: Tanzania: Lake...
CCCATCTACGTAATGTGCTAACTGAAACTCCTAAATATTTAGCAGCTTCTCCTATGCTGTATAACTTATCCATAATAAATAACTATACACATGTTTAGATAGGTTTGCAATAACAGTTAAATAACCCAAGATTGATCATAAAGAACTAATTTTAAAACCTCTTAAGATGCTAGCAACTGATTTTAGACACCACTATGAAGCTGTAGAACATTGCGAACACTAGCTACTACTTTTATTATTTCATCGAGATCTTGTTGGTTAGAATTGTTAAGGTTAATATCTTGTAATTTCTGTATTGAGATAATATTAAAGTTATTAAAGAGCTTTGCAACATCGCTTCCACCTTCAATATCTACGCTATAATATAGGGTATAAAATACATCAATTACCTTGCTCAAATTGCGGTGTTTTCCTTCTGCATTGTTATCGTTTATTGATTTCTGTGCTTGGTAAAGAGTTCTTGTTATCTCATCAAATACAAAAACCAATTGTTGCATCTTATTATTGCTAGTAGCCGAAGCTTGTTTATATTTTAAATATGGGTTCATAATAATTAATCATTTTTAGTATTTACAAAGAAAATGCTGGATTATGAAGTTATGAATACAACATAACCCAGCACAGATTTTTAGCTCATTTAATTAGAATCACTGTGGAAACTATCTTCTCCGTTACAAGAAACATGATCATTTGTATTCGTCGATATCACGTTATCTGTACAATGGTTTGTAAATAGCAAATCCGTAATCTGTTTGTTAGTATCTGAAGAATACACTTCGTTGAGTTTGCCTTCTTTATACTTAGGTTTTGATAAAGAGATGTCATCTTCTTCGCTTTCATCATCAGAATCGGCTAATTTGATTTTTGTTGTTAAATCTTTAGCAATAATTGTTTTAAATCCTATAGCGTTAGCCTTTTCATACTCGTCTACCAATTTTTGAAGATGTAAAGCTTTTTCTTCAAATGTTTTCGCTTTTTCTTCAAATGTTTTTTGTTTTTGATTGAGTATTTCTATTTCTTCTTTAGCTTTAAGATAATTTTCATTACTCATCTTAACCCCTTCTTCAAGCTCGTATATTTTAATTTCTTGCTCTTGAAGCTTCTTTTCTGTATCAACAATCTTATTTTTTAATTCAAGTTCAGTTTGTCGGTGTTGTTCAGACAAGTCATTAATTAAATCCTCCTTCTCTTTTTCCTTTTTTTGAACAATTTGTAATAATTCATTTTGATGTTGGATCTTTAATAATTCGAACTCTTTTTGAATCATTTGTTTAGATTCTTTGAGTTCTAGAATGTTATCTAAATCATCAAGAAGTAATTCATCTTTAATGTACTTTTCCTTTAATTCTTCTGAGAATTTAATTTTTAACTCTTCTAATTTTTGATCTACCACATCTTTTGAGTAACTTTCTTGTAACTTGATAGATGTAGTATCTATATTCTTTGGCATTAAGCCAAAGTCCTTATTAAATTCTAAGAACTCTTGCTTTTCTTCGGTAGAAGCTTTGTGTAGAAAATGCTGAACAAATGCAGAAGAACTAAAAACTCTATTATAATAAGTATTGATAGCAAGACTTAAAAACTTTTTCTCATCTGTTTTTAAATTATAATCCTTTAAAGCTCCTAATCCATAAGTTATATCAGGAAAAGAGTTAGTAATTACCTTAAGAAAATTATTTAAAGCTTTTAAACTATTAACTTCGTTAGACAGAATATTGTGTTCTTTTGAGCTTATAGATTTGTTTTTTAACAATAAATTTTGATTTTTTAGTTCTACTGTTTTTATTTCTAGTAATTTTACACTATATTGAAAAAGCTTTTGAGATGATGGATTACTAGAGTTTCCTAATTTAATTAAACCGATACTATTACAGTAGTTTATTAATTTGTTATGACTTGCAAATAAAGTAATAGTTTTAATTGAATTAGCATCAAAATCTTTTGCTTCCGAAACTTGTTTATCTTTAACAAATTCATTTTTGTCCAGGTTTTGAAGTATAATGTTACTTTGTGTACCATTAGATGCATGTCTCATATGTTTGTTAACATTGGTTTTTGTATTGCCTTTCATAATATTTACCTTATATTTTTGTTTTAATTAAATTTTTTTAGTTTATTGGTTTTCAATGCGTTTCAATATTTCATTAAGAACTATATCTCCTTGTGCTCGAATCGACATTTGAGCATGTAGAGACAGTGAAGCCTGTTTATATTGCTTACTAGACTCCTGATAGTTTGTTGAAAGAAAATGATCAGAAACTTCGTTCAATAGATTTATTGAGTTAGTAATCTTGTCAGATGATTCAGTAAGAAATAATTGTGTCTGATTAGTATTGGAGCTAATAGTAAAGAGCTTGTCTATCCCAGTATCTAACATTTCTTCAGTTCGCCTGATATTAAAAGCATCTATCAAGTTACTGTTTTCCAGTTCTTCTCTAATAAATAAACCACCATGGTTCTTTAAAATAGAATTACTAACATTGGTAAAATCTTCTATTTCAGATTTAATTTGTGACAACTGTTCTATAAGTTCGTCTTCTTTTTTATTTAAATCCGATAATTCATTTTGAAGGTCTCCGATAGATTCAATGTCATCTGATTCGCTATTATCCATATCTGCTATTTTATTAGATAAGTCTGAGATACGTTGTTTTATTTCAGAGCATAATTCTTTCTGTTTTTTAATTTTCAGATCTAATGCATTATTCTCATCAATATAACTTTTATTGAGTAACAAGATTTGATTCGCAGTTTCTTGTTTTACAAGTGAAACAGACTTCATTTCTTCTTTAATATTATTTAACTTATCAAGAAGAGTTTTGTTGTTTAAATTAAAATCCTCTTTTATCTTTGTAATCTCTTCTTCAAAATGACTATGAGCATTACTCTCTGATATAGAACTTTTTTCATTTTCTAACTTAGAAATCTCATTTTTTATTGAATTTAACTTATTATTAAAACTCGATATATCTTCAATATTTTTGTTATATAATTCAGAAATCTCTTTTTTTGCCGTTTGTAAAGATTTTTCGTTCTTATTATTTAGAACTATTTGTTTTTCTAAATTTTCTATCTTCTTGTTTAAAGACTCGAGCTCTTTATTGACATTACCTAATTCTAGCTGGATGCCTATTTGCTCGTTTTGAGAATTAAGACTATCTGTAAGATCTTTTATTTTTTTGTTAGCTTCAACAACTTTGTCTTCTTCCTTCTTAATACCTGATTTATAGGTCTCTAAGTTCTCCTCAAAAGTAGAAATATTCTGATTTATATTATTTAATCTAAGATAACGACTTTCTAACTCTTCCTTTATTATTTGTTCTCTTAATGGAACTTGTACTTCAAGAGATTGAATTGTAGATAATCTATTTTTTGTATCTAATATCTCATTTTCCTCTGCAAGCTTGTCCTTTTTTTCATTTTCTAATCGTTGAGGGATTTTTTCTAATTCAGTTTTGTATGTCTCAATTTTATTTTGAGACTTAATAATAGATTTTTCCTCTTTATTAATTTTCTTCTTTATAGACTCTTCGTTTTGGTTGGGAATACTAGCTTGATTTTTCAACTTCTCTTCTAGCGCAGAATGTTTTAATAAAACGTTTTTTTGCTTTTCTTTTAACGGGTCTATTTCCTCCTGCAATTTTTTCGTTTTATCAGATAAAACTCCAATCTCTTGAGAAACTTTTTCAAGTTTGGCTTTATTGAGATCCCTATCTTCTGTTGTTTTAGAAATCGTATCTTTTATTTCAAGAAACTCCTTTTGCTTTTCTGCGATTGCTTTTGTCAATAAGTCATCATTTTCAATAAAGTATTCTAAATTCTCTTTCTTTTTTTTCTCTAATTTTTGTAAGTTAAGATTTAATTCTCCGTTTTTGATATTTATTTCGTCCTCAAGATGTTGTTTCAGATTTTTTAAATTAACTAATTTAAGCTCTGTTTCATCTAACTCTTGACCTAACTTATGCTTTTTAGAACTATATGCTAAATTTGACTTATTAACCTCAAGCTCTAAATCTTCTAGTTTTTTTAACTCAAGTGGATATTGATCTTCCGATTCTGATTTTTGTAGATCAAATAAATTACGCAGAATTTCTTTTTCTTTTGTAATATCTATTTTCTTCTCCATCTCTTGAATCTCTTTTCTTAGATTTTTGACACGAGTTCCTATCTCAAGAAGAATTTCGTTTTGCTTCTTATGTTTTTCAGATAACTCATCATTAACCCCGAGATCTTTATATGTAACAAGCAATTTTGGAATAGATACGTTGATATTATGATCAACATCTTCTCCTATACGAACTTTGAAATTCTCTAATTCTCCATTAAATAAATCCGTATTTTGGAAGCTCGCTTGATCTATATATTTAATCAACCCCCTTACCTCATTCTTATAACGAGCATTTAAAGAATCAATTGTTGATTTATCATAAGTTGAACTTGCCGTAACACTAAGCTCCTTGATGGTTCTGATCATATTAGAAATTTGATCCAAACTAACTTCAGCTTGTTTGGTCGTATTAACAGCATTAAGGCTATTTAGTTTTACGGCATTCATAAGCTTAGAACTATTTTTTAAGTTATTACCGACAATATTGTCGGTAATGTTGTTTTTCTTATCCTTTAATCCAGAACTTAATTCCTGGCCTTTACTTAACAAAAGACTACGACTAGTACGACTAGAATTTGTAGTTATAGAGCTAAGCGGATTAATTAATTTTAAGGACATAATTTACCTCTTTTAAAAAATTTATAATTTGTACTTATTATTTTTGTTAATACTTTTATTGTTCAATGAGCTTAAGGGCTAATTGTCCAATCATTTCTCCTTGAGTAAGAATAGCAAGCGAAGCACGCATACCCATTATTGCTTTTCTGAATTCTTCTGCCGTAGCTTCGTAATCGGTATTTAGATAATTACCCACCGCTTCATCCTGTAAAGCAGCTTTACTCAGTAAATCATCATCGATAGATTTCAGATTACTTTTTTGTGCCATGATATTATTAAGCGTGTCATCTACTCTGACGATTAGATTATTAATAAACTCCTCAGCCCTAAGTTGGTTGGCCTCAGCTGTTTGACCATCACGACCCCAAGCGTCACCCACAGTAAGTGAATGTCTTGCATTACTACTAACAACATTATCACCCTGAAGATCAGTTGTTTCATTTCTCATATCTGGCAAAGCTAGTGTAGTTGTATTATTAATATCTTCACCTACTCTGATATTAATATTTAATGCTCCATTATGATTAAATAGATCAAGACCATTAACTTGAGACTTGTTTAATATCCTTTTGACCTCTTCCTCTCCTTTTAAATATTGCTGATTAAGGACATCAAGAGTTCTTCCTCTAGCTGTATTAGCAGACACTATAGTTTGCTTTAATTTTAGTAACCCCTCTTTTGCGGTACTTAAATCAGTTTCTGCAGTATCAACAACCATAGTTCCATATTGGATATTTTTACTGATGGTTCTTAGCATTTTTGAACTTTGTTCTAAGCTTCTACCTAATATATTACTAACAACATCGTTATTAGTTTTTTTACCGGTACTAAGATCAGCTCCACTAATACGCATAGCATTTTGGTGCTTTTTTGTTGCAAATGATGCAGCAGTCGATAATGGATTGTTTAAAGTTAATTTCATATAATTACTCCATAAAATTATTGTGTATTCGAAGGAAACCTCTCCCTTCAAATGCAAGTATGAGTAAAAATATGTAGTAATATATTGACCAAATAATTGTAATTTTAGATCTACGTATAAAATGCTTAGATTAAAAAAGTTTATAGATTAAACAATAAATGCTCTAAGATGTTAATGATATTACTCGCAGCAGAGCTACTAGTTATCTATCTAGCAGAATTTCTAATATTAGAAATCAAATCTAGCTTATCTTCTACGAAGCAAGCTTCAGGGAATTAGGGGTAGTTTGCAGAAAAGTGCAGGGAACTACGTTAAGGGTAAATGATTACCATCTGTAGTATCCTGTAAGAATGATATGCTCCCATCCAAGAGGCGAGAGATGGGCCAATTTCTCTGGAGGTATGATTATTCCATTCAGCCTCATATTATCAATGATACGACCTAGATGCTTAGTATTACAATAGATGATGATGGCAACAAGCAAGTTTAGATGCATCATACGTAAATGCTGGTTTTCTGATGTGCGATCAGTGATCTCACCTCTACGTTTGAAGTTTAGGGCTCGTTTAAGAGCATGATGTGATTCTCCTTGATTAAGTCCCATCTGTGTGCGACGTTGCATGGAAACTGAACTGATCCAACTAAGGATAAAAATAGTGCGCTCCATACGTCCTATTTCGCGAAGTGCGATCGCCAACTCATTTTGACGTGGGAAGGAGGCCAGTTGACGAAGTATATCACTTGGTACAACACGGTGTGTTATGACGCTGGCAATCAAGCGGATAATATCTGGCCATTGCTTCTCTATACGGCCAATATTGATTTTTGCTCTGATCAGCTCTTGCATTACCTTTGTTAGGTTTATGTCTTGCATGCCATAAAGATTCAGGGATGATAAGTTGCGCAATCTTGGCGCAAATTGATAACCTAACAAGGCGCACATGGCGAAGACGTGATCTGTAAAACCGCCGGTATCAGCATAATGTTCTTTGATGCGTTTACCGGTATCATTCATGGTTAGCCCATCTAGAATATAGGGGGCTTTATGCGCTGTAGCAGGAATCGTTTTAATAGCAAACGGACCGTATTGATCTGATAGATGTGTATAAGCTCTGCACTCATACTTAAATCATGTTAAAATTATTTGCATTATACATAAAATTAGTGCAATAATCTTAGCAAATAACAAAGTGCATAAATTTTAACTATTATAACTTCTTGTACCGCTTATGACACAATTCATTGGATATGCTAGAGTTAGCTCTCCGTCGCAAAATTTAGATGCGCAAATTGATAGCTTAAAGAAAGTCGGTTGTCAGAAAATTTTTATAGACAAAGTTAGCGGAACGCAGAAAGATAGAAGTGGCTGGAATGAATTAATGACCTATATTCGAGATAATAATACATTAGTAATTACAGAACTTAGTCGGATTTCAAGATCACTATCGCATCTCCTAGAAATTGTGGAGGAATTGAAAAATCGCCATGTAAATTTAAGATCATTACGCGAAAATATTGATACATCTTCAGCTACAGGCAGAGCTTTTCTTTCAATTATAGGAGCAGTATCGCAGATGGAACTGGAGACTAAAGCTGAACGCGCAGAAGCAGGACGAGCTACAGCCAAAGCTAGAGGAAAATCCGGTGGTCGCCCTAGAACTGATTCTGACACACTAGAACAAGCCAGAATCCTTTATCAAAATTCTAACAAATCCTCCACTGAAATATGTAAGATATTTGGTTTTTCGCGAAGAACATTGTTTACTTATATGCAAAAAATTAAAAGCTAAACCTTAACGTAGTTCCCTGCACTTTCCTCCAAACTACCCCAAATTAGACCCAAGAGAGATTAACTGTGTCCCTTTAGTAAAAATGCATAAACTATTAATTTATAGGTGATACTATTATAAATTTTTTTAATTATCTTAAATGTTAATTAATAGTTGCGACGCGATAAAAAATTATTTAAGATTCTAAAAAAGCACCTAATTATAAGCATCCGGCAATGAAGAAACCAGCAATAGTTAGCTTAAGTTCAGCACAGCGACAAGAAGTTGTAAATACCCTAGATGAAATACTAAAAGAAAATAATTATCGTTACAAAGATTTAGTATTAGAGACGTTAGACTTTGTTAAAGTCCTAATGGAAGAGTTAAAGTCTGGAAAAATCAGTACCAATCAATTAAAACAGATATTATTGAGCCTGGATCAGGAGGCGCTAAAAAAGCTGTCGGAGATTCATTAGAACCGCAAAATGAATCTCGTGGTAATGGTGCTTGCGGTAACGGTAGTAATACTGATTCAGATTCTAAAGTAATAGATATTGCATCACATCAAAGGAAGAGAGCCAGTAGGACTGGTAAAGGCCGATATGGTTTTGATAATTATCCGGATGCCCCTATTAATAATATAGAGATTGAAGATATAGGAGTTGGCGATATATGCGGGTCTTGTCATAAAGGAAAGCTTTACGAGGGTCAAGCACGTAAGTTATTACAATTCAGCGGTAATTCTCCGGTAAATGTCGAACGATACCAGAAGTCAGTATTACGCTGCAATACTTGTGGTTTGGAGTTTATGAATCATCAATCAGTAGATAAATGGACTCATAGTGCAAGAAGTTCAATTATACTGCAGAGAGTTTATGGGATGCCTTTTCATAGATTATCAAAATTACAGTCCCTATATAATGCACCTATAGCTGAAAGTACATTATGGATTCAATGTTTAGGTGTATGGGAAGATTGTGGTTATGCTATATATCAGCAGTTATTGGCAGCAGCGAGTGAGAGCAAGATCTTTTATTCAGATGATACCGGGGCAAAAATTCTTGAAGTGATGAAGACTAATAAAACCTTGCCTGAGAAACAGCAGCGCAGTTGTAATACAACTACCATATGTACTAGAACGGCTAGAGGTAAGAATATCATATTATACATGACTGATAATAAGCACTGCGGAGAGAATTTTGTACCGATCATGACCAACAGGGGCAATAAAGATCATTATTTAAAATTAATGGTAGACGCAAGTAGTAAAAATACGCCTAAAGTTGATGAGCAAGAGCTAGATAAGTTAATAATAATAAATTGCTTATTTCATGGCCGGGAGAAATTTGCCGAGATAAAAGATTATTATCCTGAAGAATGCAAATATTTTTTAGATGAAATTAGTTCGATCTACAAAATTGACCATGAATGCCGAAATTATGATTCCAGAAAAAGGCTAAGACATCATAAGAAAAATAGCAGCAAGCATATTAAAAACATATATGATAAGATCAGGCACTTATATGATCAAAAATTAGTAGAGCCTAATAGTGCACTGGGTAAGGCAATGAATTATTGGCTAAATAATAAAACCGGACTGACACGTTTTTTAAAGGTTAAGGGAGCTCCTTTAGATAATAATAAATCCGAGCGGGCTTTAAAGAGCATAATATTACAGCGCAAAAATTCTTTATTTTTTAAGACCAGGAATAGTGCTGCAATATGGAGTGGCTTAAGTAGCATAGTAAGGACATGTGAGGCAAACGGCATCAACGGCTTTGCTTATTTTAACTGGATTCAATCCAACTGGAATAAAGTACAGAAGGATGCGAGCAGTTACCTACCTTGGCAATACCTGGAGTATCGTAATAATACTGAGTTAGTAGCTGCTTAAAGGCCTCCAGTTTTTTGCCAGTTTTGCTGATAAAGGGTCACCATTATTAATTAGAATGTGCAGGGATCGATGACAGATCTGTTGGTAGGTTGAACCATTTAGAGGTTGTATTTTATATTTAAATTTACCTTGAGAAAGTCTTTTGGTACAGAGCCAGAATCCTTGACCATCGAACGATAGGACTTTAATAGTGGTTTTACTTTTATTATAAAATAGAAATAAAGCCCCACCCATAGGGTTTATAGTAAGTTTTTGGTTGCAAACAGCAATAAGACCATCGATGCCTTTGCGGAAATCAATATGTATGGTTGCAACAAATATGGTTGATTGAGGCGTTAATTGGAGCATAAAAAGGTATTAATAATGCTAGTTGGATCTGAAGTGTGAATAATAAGCCTGATACCATTTGGTTTTATCATCTCGCAAGTGAAGTTTAAGAGTGGCGCAGGGTTGATTAGATGATTCTTTTTTTGCTGGTTTGGATCAGCGAAATTGAAAGGAATAAAATTAAGTGATTCAGTTCCTGAAGTTTGCTGATTTTTTCTATCAAGTGAGTAATTTTGATCTTTTTGGATATTATAAAGAAAGGATCTACTGATACTTAAGGCGGCGGCAACTTGTGATATTGAATAGGAACTCAATAATTGCCTGGCATGATTTTTTAGATAAATGGGGATAGGAGAAAATTTACTATTTTTTTTATTATCTCGCCAGACTTGGAACTGGTTAGCAACTTCCTCTAGTGTAGTTGTAGTTGAACTCATATTAATGCACCTATAATATATTTTAAAAGTGCATATTATTTTAATATTTTGCCGTAGTTATGCATTTTTACTAAAGGGACACGATTAACTAAATAACCAACGAATTATTAATGATGTTAGAAATAAATTATCATAAAAAAAGGGAAATATATGATGAGCACCTCAAAGTAATAAATGATGTAAAATTTACTTATAGAGAAATAGACGTAGTTGCTTGTATTTTGCATCAGAGGGGCGAAAAGAAAATGGCATCATTATTATCAATTTCTCCAAGAACAATAAGTGCTCATATTCATAATATAATGTTAAAACTAGGACATAGTTCTAGAGAATATATAATAGATTTTATTGAAAAATCAGGTAAGCTGTCGTTTATTAGACAATATTATTTTTTGTTATTAATTCAAAACTCATTCAAAACTCACTTAGTAAAAATTGGCAAAATAGTTAATAGACAAGGTATAACTTGTACCGTCAGTTATAAACAAATCGGTACTGAAGAAAAAAATGTACTTAATGAACTAAAGGAGCATTTGAAGTTAGCAAATGTTATTTTAAAAGATACTTATAGAACTAATGAAGATATTAAACGTAATTTCTATGTATTAACCGATGAATTAATGCATAATCAGCATCAAGTTAATTCTGCTATTCTAATACTTAATAAAAATAATAACTCTTGTATCAAGTCTGAAGCTAATGATTATTTAGATCTCAGTGACAAAGAACAGTATTACTTTGTTATATTCAAGTTATTAGAGAAAGTTATCGGCCATAACGTTTTAGAAGGAATAATCCAAGAATTTAACAAAGAATATCAGGCTATCAAAAATTCATTTCAAACAGAACACCAAAAAACTCAGAAATTAATTGAATCCTTTTTTTTTAAAAGTAAATTAACAAAGAGAAACTTTATCATTTTATTAGTATTTTTTATTCCGTTAATATATGGGGTTATTGTCTTACAATTTGTTACAGAAGATAAAGCCACAAATTCAGATCAAATCATCATTGATTTACTACTGCCCCATCAAAAAGCCCTGCTAGGCCGTCAATCAATATTTGCTACTATAGAGGAAAAATTAGCTAACGCTAATAACGGTATTAAAACCATCGCATTAGTAGGTATTGGAGGTTCCGGTAAAACAACTATTGCACGGCGGTACGCCCGTGATCAAAAAACGTCATTAATATGGGAAATTAACTGTGAAACTCAGGGTAGTATCCTCTCTTCTCTGAAGCAATTAGTCTATTCCCTTTGTAAAACAGAAGAAGAAAAACAACAATTAATGATAATTTTACAAATGAAAGAAGGGCCAGAGACAGAAAAAAGGCTATTGATGTTCTTAACAAAAAAAATTAAGGCCTATTCTAATTGGCTTATTATCTATAATAATTTAAAAACATTTAAAGATATACAAGAATATTTCCCATACGACTCAAGTGTGTGGGGTAACGGGAGAGTAATCATAACAACCACCGACAGCAACATTGCTAATAATAGCTATATTCTCGCTGAGAACGTTATTCATGTCGGAGAGCTAAATAAAGAAGAAAAATTAGAGCTTTTTAATAAAATTATCCATGGTACTAAAGAGCTCCCTAATGACTTGCAATCAACGGCTGTGAATTTTTTAGAAAAAATACCACCTTTTCCCTTAGATATTTCTGTGGCAGCTTCTTATATTAAAGAATTAAAAACTTCCTGTACCGAATATTTGAAATATATTGCTGAGTCCAAAGAAGAATTTATTACCGTTCAAAAAACTATATTAAATGATATCGGCGAATATAATAAAACACGCTATGATATTGTTACATTGTCGGTAAAGCATATTATAGAAGCGCACTCAGATTTCGCAGATCTGCTTCTATTTATTAGTTTACTTAACTCTGAAGATATACCTAAAGATTTATTAACTATGTATAAAGATGATATTATAGTTAGTCAATTTATTCATGAATTAAAAAAATTCTCATTAATTAGCGAAAAATCATCGATCAATAATGACCATTCTACGATGTTATCTGTTCACAATAGTACACAAGAAATCACTTTAGCGTACATAATGAAAGAATTAAAATTAGAACAAAATACTAAACAAATTTTAGATATCTCAAGTATTTTAGAACATTCTATTACCAATGAATTGAAAATACCTAATTCAAATCAAATAACTTTGTTGGTAAATCATATTGAGACGTTTTTAAGTCATAGGAAATTATTAAATCAAATTGATATATCTAACTTGTATGCAAAATTAGGAAACTATTATTTCAATGTAGCTAAGTACCAAAAAGCAAAAGCATTATTTGAACAAGCTCTTGATAATCATAATGGAGTAGACAACATCAACAATGCTTGGATTATAGCGCGTTTAGGCTGTGTTCATAGGAATATAGGAAATTATAAAAAGTCCGTTACATTATTAGAGCAAGCATTAAAAATCTATACAGCGTATTATGGAGTAAAGCACCTTGAAACTACTCTTATTTCAATGTACCTAGCTAGCTCATACCGGCATTTAGGAAAGTACATAGAGGCAAAGAACTTATTAGAACATGTTTTGACAATTTACAAGAAAGAATATGGTATAGGGCATATTAAAACGGCTCGAGCTTCAGTGTATTTAGGGAATGTTTACCGTAATATAGGAGAATATAAAAAAGCAAAGGAGTTGATTGCACAAGCATTGCATATTTATAAAAGATATTACGGTGAAGATAATATGCATACGGCTTGGGTCTCAGTCAGGTTAGCCGCTGCTCATAGAGCTGTAGGAGAATACCATGAAGCAAGAAAATTAATAGAAGAAGGGATACAAATTTATAAAAAACATAGCGGTGATAGTTCTCATGAAATGGCTTGGTCTTTAACGCATTTAGGTAGAGTTCTTAGGGATTTAAAAGATTATACTGGATCTCAAGAATTACTCGAACAAGCTTTAATTATTCATAAAAAACATTACGGCAGTGATGCTATACAAACCGCATGGTCGTTACTGCATTTAGCTAATACTATTAGTCACTTTAAAAATTATAAAGAGTCTAAAAAATTACTCGAGCAAGCTTTAATAATCTATAAAGCGCATTATGGAAGTTACCATATAGAAACTCTCTGGATATTACATAACTTGGGAGCAGTTCACCTTGCGATAGATGACTTAGAAACTGCGGAAACCTTATTTAACCAAGCTCTAGATGTATTTCAACAAAATAAACATCCAGTACGTTTTTTCACTTTAGAAAAATTAGCAGACTTATACCTTAAAAAATCTATTCAAGAAAAGAGTAAGGGAAATACGCAAAATGCTCAATTGTTTAAACAAAAAGCTGCCGATTGTTTAAACAAAGCTGAGGCTATAGTAAAAGCTCATTTCCCAGCACATTCTCCTTATATTAGTGTCATCCAAGATAAACTTAATTTGTTACTGGAGAGTATTCAAAACTGCTATGGGAAAACTCCGATACAAACTTTTATCGATAGCAAAAAATTGGCTCTTGAGAAAAATAATGAAATCTTGTACCTTGAACACTTATCTGACAGTGATGATTCAACTTACAATCAGATAGGCTAAATTATAGTGTCTGTAAGATTAAGTCTTGATTTGTACAAATCCTGAAAGAAGAAAACATTAACATTAGAGTTGCTTAATCTGCTCAATCGATAAGCCAGTAATAGAGGATATATCAGAAATAGAGTAATTTTTGGAAAGCATGTTTTTGGCAACTTCTATTTTTTCTTCAGATCTACCTTCGTTTTTACCCTCAGCCTTACCTTTAGCTATACCTTCTGCTATACCCTGAGCCATTATTTCTTCAGTTTTTTGCTTAATTAAATCAATCTGATAACGTTCAGCCGCAATATTATCCCAGACACGTTTTTTTTCTTGCTCATAGGCAATAAGTTGCTGTTCGTTCCAGTTATACTGGTTTACTACCTCATAAGCATCACCGATAGTTTTATATGAACTAGCTATTTTTGCCATATCAGCTTCACTGGTTTTGGCAGCGTATTTGAAGAAATAGCACCATTTATCAACAATACTCTCTAGTTCTTCTATTTTATCTTTTGTAAACTTAGGCAGTTCTATAAATGTAAACGAAAAATCCCGTAAGT
>Ga0194118_10004955_pt1 | contig 14168 bp, 14 predicted proteins | sample TA2MahsurfametaG_2_FD_148662 | JGI IMG/M metagenome (GOLD analysis project Ga0194118, IMG submission 148662) | Freshwater microbial communities from Lake Tanganyika, Tanzania - TA2015013 Mahale N5 surface | ecosystem: Environmental > Aquatic > Freshwater > Lake | place: Tanzania: Lake...
GTTGGGGTAAAACAAATGAATTTAAGCCTGATAGTCGAGAAGCTGAACGTCTTTATAAATATGTGTGTAAAATCTTGGACCAGAATTGTGCACAAAATCAAGGCTTTTTTGAATCTCTTATCAAAGATAAAGGTGGGTGTGATTGGTATTTTGAAGTTGATGATGCTATTGACTATGGTTTAATCGATCATGCTAAAACACCCTGGTTTGAAGTAAATATTTTACCGCAGTATAAATTTGATGGAATTGACATGAAGGAGAATGAAAATGAAATTGATTAGAAATGTATCCAGAAAAATTAAAGAACTAGAAATGAGACTAGCTCCAGTCATTATAAATGTACATGATTTCGATGAAGAAAGTGCTAATCAATTTATTAAGGAAATCGGCTTGGCTCATAATACAGGACAACCTATCATTCCTATTGTAATTGATAGCTACGGCGGTGAAGTTTATTCATTGTCTCGTATGATTGATGCTATTAAAAACGCAACGCTACCTATTGCAACAATTGTTGAAGGTAAAGCGATGAGCTGTGGAGCTATCCTCATGACATACGGAACTAAAGGCTATCGATATTGTAATTCTGATGCAACTGTTATGATGCATGATATTGGTAGTGGTCAATTTGGTAAGATTGAAGAGTTAAGAAGCTCTTTTAAAGAAACAGAGCGTTTACAATTAAAGGTTTTATCTGAGGTTGATAAAAATTGTGGACAAGATAATGGGTTTTTTGAAAAAATGATTCATAGTAAAGGTCGTGCTGATTGGTATATGGATTCAGCTGAAGCATTATCTTTAGGAATGTGTGACAAATTAGGTAATCCTAATTTACATATTGATTTTAAAGTAGATATTGAATTTAAATTTTAGAGGAAAGCATGGAAAACAAAATATTTTTATATGATGATGAAATTGGATTCGTTGAGTATATTCAACATATGGGTAGTGATTTAACAATTGTTAATGCAGCTCGAGCATCAACCGGTAAAGAATCATTAGAATTTAACGAAAAAGATCAAAAATTACTAAATTTTCTAATTAAATCAGGTCATACATCAACGCTTGAACACAATTTATTAACTGTCAGATGTAAGGTTCCTTTATTTGTTTCAAAGCAGCACATGAGACATAGAACTGCTAGCTATAATGAAATTAGTCGACGTTATACAGCTGAGCAGATTGAGTTTTATTTTCCACAAGCTTTAAGATCACAGGATAAAAAAAATCGTCAAGCCACATTATCAGATGAATACAACCCTATTCTAGAATCAACAGGATTAAACGCGACTGATAGCTTATACCAACACTGTCAGCAGTCATATCAAGTTTACCAGGAGATGATCGAGAAGGGTGTGGGAAGAGAAATGGCTAGAATGTATTTACCACAGAATTTATATACCACATATTGGGCGACAGCTAATCTACATAACTGGATCGGCTTCATTAGCAAGCGTGATCATATCGATGCACAATGGGAAATTAGGGTTTTGGCACAAGGTATTGCAAAGATTATTCAAGATCTATGGCCACATGCTTATGACGCATACAACAAAAATGAAAAATAAATGATTTGATAAATTCGAATAAATATATAATATAAAAAAGATGAAATTCGAATGTTAATTAAAAAAAGTTTACTGAAAGAATATATTATAAAATTATTAAAGGAAGGATATAAAGAACCAAATCCTGAAATTACTGTTATTTCTTATACCCGATTTATACAGCCTATTTTTCGTCAAATTTTACTTAAAATTGTACCTACAGTATTCGATGAGATAATACAACATTTATCACAATCAGATATTGATTTTCATATTCGAAATGAAAATTTTAATTCTAAAATACATCTAAATAATCCAAATACAGTTAATAATATAAAAGCACAGCTCACAGATGAAATAATTATAAAAAATGAAATATTAACTAAATCAAACCTTGAGTTTATTGAAAGTCTAGATTTAGTCGACCCTGATTTTGAGTTTCAAAGTTTAAATGATGAATTAAATCAGGCTAAAGTAAATAAAGATGCAATTGAAAAAATACAATGGCTACAAGATCGAATTAATAATTTTAATCCAGATGATTATGATACGATTGCACCAGATTTTATTAGGTGTGATGTTTTGTTTTATATAGATGAAATATCATTATCTAATAATACAGTCGATATGGACATGAGTAATGATATTGCTGGATCTTATCTCTTTAATGGTTTTGAATACAATGATGATGATCAATTGTATAGTCAGTCTTATTTGTCAATTAATTTGAAAAATGCATTAAGTCAATTATTTAATGATTATTTGAAGATTACGCAGGACAATAATTTAGATTCGTGGGAAAATTTTATAAATTCAAATATCTCTAAATTTTATACTTTAGCATATTTAAGAGGTACGATCAGACATGAATTAGAGCATTTTTATCAAAACGTTAATCAAATTATTCAAAAATTAAAAAGACTTTATACTGCACGAATTAACGACAACGTTGCTTTACCTGACATATCTGATGAGATTGAAGAATTTTTGTTAGATTATGAAAAATCAGGTAGATCATTTGAAAATATTAGTAATTCTTATTTGTTCCCTCAATCGTCATTAAGTAATTTGAAAAATGCAAAATATGATAAATATGGGTATGATTATCAATTATTTTCTGAATATGATCCTTCTAAGTATTTTAATTTGCCTTGGGATCAAAGCACCAAAGATTTCTTATCCAGTAGAAAATATCTTTACGATGAAGCAGAAATTATACCACAATTAAATGATCTTGTTTATACATACGTTAATGCTGCCAAGAGCTTATTTGTCGATGCTGATGCTGCAGCTAAATGGTTATTTAAGTTTTTTGGCTCAGATGACTTTGTATATATACGTCAACTTGAATATACAGACCCGAAATCGCGTGAAATCCAAAAATATCTATTGAAAACTTTACAAGCAAAAGACGTAATTTTTGAGAATCCGTTTAAAATCAGTCCTGATTTAGGGTTTGTTAGAAGTAATTTAAAGCCAGACATTTTAGCTGTAATTGAAAATCTAGCTAACGAGTTAACTTTTTCTACTAATTTCGAAGATGCTAAATACGTTGAATTATTTAATAATTCTTATTTACAAGCACGTGGAGCTAGTTCAAGAATAAGTATGCCAAATAATCGGGAAATCAGTAAGGATGAATGGCGTAAAGATTTAAAGACATTCTCAACTGAAATTCGAATGCAATTGTATAAAAAAATACAGAAGGTATGGAATTATACAGAAGATAAATTTATATAAGTATTTCATCAACGAAATGTGAAATCCAAATGAATGGTATTGTATTTCTTTTATCATTTAAAAAATATTCAATTTCATCATAGTCTTCGTTGGTATTGCCAGCTAAATATACATTAATAAAAATACCATATAAATCCTCCTTTTTAAAAAGCTTATTTATTAATATTTTTTTATCTCTCATTTCGTGTAAATTATTTAGCATTTTATTATAATAGTTTTATTAGTTTATTAATTAAATAATTAGGAGTAAATATGAAATTACATGATAACTGTATTTCACATATTGCCAAAATTGTGCAATTGGCAATTTTAACTGGTACTGACATTGTCGACAATTTAAGAGCAATGGAATTAACAGAAGTTGATGAAAGATTGGATTTAAATCCTGAATATATTCAAACATTCGAATCAAATTTAAGTAAATTGATTGAATCAATTAGACAAGATGGTTTAAATGAAGAAAATACTGACGAAAGTAACTAAATTAGTTGAAAATAAAATTAATCAAAAGCTAAGTGAGAAATTATCAATGGAATCACAAGATCGATTAACACAGATGTTTGCTAAACGTGAAACCTTTATGCATTTGCTTCGACAAAAATTCCCAAATGCTTATCCTGTCGATTGGCCTGTTGATTTAAGCAATAAGGATGCCCAATCAAACGTTAGAGATATTGCATTAAAGGGTGTAGAAGAAATGTTCGAAGCATTACAGCATCTTAAAAATTGGAAATCACATAGAGAAACAAATATGCCTGATGTTGATAAAGATGAATTTTTAGAAGAAGTTGTTGATTCATTTAATTACTTTTTCTCTTTATTAATTCTAGCAGGCTTTGATGAAAATGATTTCTTCACAATGTTTGAAAAGAAAGATAAAATTATTCGGGAAAGATTAACAAATAAATATTAATCTGTAAATTATATTTTTTTTATTATAATATTCTTAAATCTTAACTAATTACATAGGAAATAAATATGACTCAATCACAAGTTATCGACATGTCTAAAAGCAAAAATACAAATTCTCAATCAGATAAATGGAAGGTTTATCTTGCATCTGGTTGGTTTAATCCAACTGCACTAGATGAATTACTCAAATTAGAGAACTTCTTTGACGAATTAAATGAAAGAATTGATCTAGCTGCTCCTCGTCGTATCTTCATTTGTCCACCTGATGCTTCTCGTGCTGTACAAGATGATACATTCAAAGGTAATTGTCATCATATCGAAACAGCTGACTTTTTATTAGTCAATACACGTGATAAAGATATGGGTACAATCTGGGAAGCTGGTTATGCATATGCATTTAATAAGCCGATTGTTTATTATTGTGCAGGTCTTCCAGCTGGCGCAAAGTTTAATTTAATGCTATCTCGTTCAGGTATTAAGGTTTGCACATCAATGGAAGACTTAAAGGATTATTTTGAAAGATGCTTTGCGGCAGGTGGTTTAATTGTTGAAAGTTATGATAAGGAAATTGAATAATGTTAAATATTACAAGTGAAAATTTTAATTCTGAGGTGTTGCAATCAAATCAAGTTACATTAGTTGATTTTTGGGCGCCTTGGTGTGGACAATGTAAACAATTAAATCCAATTCTAGAGCAAGTAGAAAAAGAAATTTTAAGTAACGAAGAGTTAAAAGGCAAAGTAAAATTTACAAAAATCGATATTGATTCATCAGATTCAATTGCTTCAACCTACTATGTGTCTTTACTTCCTACAATTTTAATTTTTACTGATACAGGTAAATTAGCAAAAAGACTATCAGGTCTTAGCACAAAAGCTTTTCTTCTTAAATCAATTAAAGAGACATTAGATAATCAAATAGACGAATTGTATTAAATTTAAAACATAATTATATTTTAAAAAAGGCAATAGTTATGTCAAAAAATACAAAAAATTTATTTGAAATATCAAGAAGTGATTGGGAAGGTGAGATAGGAGATCAATATAGAGCTATTGAACCAGAGGTTTTGAAAAAGCATCGTGTAACTGCAGATAATAAATTGTCTGATCTTGATAATTCATTTCAATTTAATCGTGATTTGCAAAGAGGGCGTAAAAATTGGTGGATGAAAAACGCCGATCAGGATTATTTTAATAGTACTAAAAATGAAAATATTGTTATATTACATGGTATTTCTACTTATGGCAGTAAAGCTAAATTTAAGAACTTTAAAGAATTAAAAAAAGATTATGATTCTTTTTATAATCCTACAAAAATGATAAAAAATGAACAGTCAGCAATCGGTGTAATTGTAAACAAAGATCCATCAGTTAATTTTACACCTGCAGATGCATTTGATCAATTAATCGATAAAAATAGAATTGAAGAAGGTTTAGGGGATGTACTTCTACACTTCTGGCCTAGACGTATTACTAATGTTTCAAGGTCTGATAATTGGTCTGAAACTTTTGGCGCATATAAAAAACTTGGTCAAAAACCTCAAACTACTGAGGAATGGTATAAAAATAATCCTGATGCACTGGAAGAGATAAATTTTTTAAAGAAACAAATTAAAGGTGTGAAAAGTATTAAAATATTATCAGACAGTGAAAAAGAAGATTTAACTAAAGAGTTTAATAACAAATTAAAAAAATTAATCAAAAAACATTCTGATGAGAGACAAAAAAGCTTTGATTATTTTGATTTTACCAAATCTTCAGGCACCAGAAAAAACCCTATTAGCTATATAAATTCCAGTTTATTGCAAAATGATGAAGATAAAATGGATGAGTTGAATAGTTTGATTTATTTACCAGATCTTGAAAAAACTCAAAACCAAAGCATTTTAAAGCCAAGTGAGATTAATAGCAGCCAAAAAAAATTTGGTGAAGTTCTTGTCGGAAATGCTAAAATTAAAGATGTCTTTACACAAACAAAATACGAAGTTTATGAAAATTTTGTTAAAGAAAATACAGAAAAAAATATTATTGATGATACACAACCAAGAGATGAAGAATTATTTGATTCTTTAATGAAATTGAAATTTTTTTCTGATTATGGCGTTCCTTGTTTCGATTTCGAAGGAAATCCTTTAAATAATCTATTAGATTATTTTACCTTTAAATCTGTTTCTTCTCAAAAGAAAATTAACGAAAATACGATTAGAAAATTAATCAGATTAAAACTACTAAAAATGATTTAATTCAAAGTCTTTTCTTTTTCAACTAAAAAACTTTAGATAATCAAATAAATAAATTATTTAAATTCTCGTGACTATTTAAGCGTTTTTTATTATAATTTTTATATATATAACTTTTCTAATTGGAGCTTTATGTTTTCTTCTTTCACAAAACCAAATAAGTTTGTTGGGTTACATGCTCATTCGCATTTTTCTGTTTACGATGGACTAGGATATCCTTCAGATCATATTGATTTTGTTTTACAAAACGGCATGAATGCCTGGGCTTTAACTGATCATGGTAATGCTAATGGCTTAGCTCATGCTCGTAGTCATACTGCTAAATTACAAAAAAAAGGCGTTGATTATCGTCAGCTTTATGGCGTTGAATGTTATTTTGTACCTTCTTTAAAGGATTGGTCGACTGATTATGAAGCACATAAACAAGCAGTTAAAGATGCTAAAACAGCTGCTGAAGCTGAAAAATTAGCTAAAAAGAAAGTAGATATCGATGCAGATGATGATGTAGATAGTGGCGGCTTGGTAATAGAAGACGAAAACGAATCTAAATCCTTAAATATTATGGATGACGAATGGAAGCGTCGTTATCATTTGGTTGTTGTCGCTCGTAATCGTAAAGGCTTATCAAATCTTTTTACAATGGTTAAAAAATCATACAAAGAAGGCTTTTATCGCTATCCTAGAATTGATTTCGATATGCTTAAGCAATATGGCTCAGACTTAATCGTCTCAACAGCATGCTTAGGTGGTATCTATTCAAATCGTATTTTAAGAGGTGTTGCACACGGTCAAAGTCGTGATCAAATTCAAAATGAATTAAAGAACTTAACTGATCGTTTTCATCAATATATTGGTGATGGCTTTCATTTAGAATTACAGTTTAATAAGCTTGAAAAGCAACATGTTGTAAATGATTATCTTTTAGAGCATCATAAATTAACAGGTATTCCTTTAATTGCAACATGTGATTCACATTATCCAACACCTGACAAATGGCAAGCACGTGAGATGTATAAAAAATTAGGTTGGTTAGGTAGTGAACTAAATACCGAATTACCTAAGCTTGAAGATCTTAAGTGCGAATTGTATCCTAAAAATGCTGAGCAAATGTGGCAGGAGTTTCAGCAGGGTTGGGAAGAATATGAATGTTATAAAGGTAATGAAGAGCTTGTTAAGAATGCAATTGAAAAAACCTATGATATTGCATGGGAAATGTGCGAAGATACTTGGATTGATACAAAAGTTAAGTTGCCTGTAACAGATTTACCAGGTAAGACAACGATGCAGCAATTAACAGAATTAGTAAAAGATGCTTTGATTAATGAAAATCTAGCTGATAATCCTGTGTATATTGCACGTGCAAAAGAAGAATTATCAGATATCAAGTATCTTGGACATGAAGCATATTTCTTAACGATGTATAAGATCTTTAAAGAAGCTGAAAGACATACATTTTTAGGACCAGGTAGAGGCTCTGGTGCAGGTTCATTGGTTAATTACTTATTAGGTATTACCCAACTCGATCCTATTCCTTATAATCTACTATGGAATCGCTTTTTAGGACGTCATCGTGTAAATTGGCCTGATATTGATACAGATGCTGGTAATCGTGATGAATTGATTAAAGCTGCACAAAAGTTATTCGGAGACGAAGCTGTGATACCTGTTAGTAATTTTAATACTCTTAAACTTAAATCCTTAGTTAAAGATATTTCAAAATTCTATAATGTACCCTTCGAAGAAGTAAATGCAGTAACAGGTCCATTACAAGATGAAGTTATGTATCATGCGATGGATGATTCTATGGAAAAGTCTGTTTTCGTATTAAAGCATGAAGACTGCATGCAATATAGTCCAAAGTATAAGGAATTTATGGAAAAATATCCTCAGGTCGAAGAGCATATTAGAACATTATTCACACAAAATAAATCAATTGGACGACATGCTGGTGGTGTAATTGTAGCTGATCCTAAGGAATTAGAAGAAACAATACCTTTAGTTGGTGTTCGTGGTGAATTACAAACACCTTGGGCTGAAGGTTTAAACTTTAGAAACTTAGAAGATAATGGCTTTTTAAAGTTTGACTTCTTAGGTTTAGCTTTATTACGTGACGTCGAAAATTGTATTAAACGTATTTTAAAACGCAATACACAGAAGGAACCTACATTCGATGACATTAAAGCTTTCTTTGATCAGCATTTAAATTGTCGTTTTGTAAAGCAAGATGATGCAGCTGTTTGGAAGCATGTTTATGAAGATGGTCGTTTTACAGGTATTTTTCAATTTGCGCAAGCAGGTGCACGTAATTTTGCAATGGAAGCAAAGCCACAAAATATTGAAGATTTGGCAGCTGTAACAGCTATTTATAGACCTGGTCCTTTAAAGGCGAATGTACATAAAAAGTATGTTAAAGCTAAAAATGATGCAATGACTAAAGCACCTAAATATGCGCATCCTGTAATTGAAGAAGTACTAGGACCTACATACGGATTCATTGCATTTCAGGAACAATTTATGTTGTTAGCACAAAAGTTAGCTGGCTTTAGTCCAGCTGAAGGTGATAAATTACGTAAAACGCTTGTTAAGAAATCTGTAGAAAAGCTTGATGCAATCTATAAAGAGAGACAAGATGCTCGAGAAAAGTTTATCAAGGGTGCGAAAGCTGTAAGTAATGTAGCAGAATCAGTTGCTGTAAATTTATGGGAAGAAATTGACTTCTTTGCACAATATGGTTTTAATAAATCACATGCTGTCGCTTATGCAATTGATTCTTATTATGCAGCTTGGTTGCATACACATTATGAAACTGATTGGTTATCAACAATTTTAGAAACAGAAAAAGGCGATCCATCTAAAATGGCAAAAGCGATTAGTGAAGTTAAATCATATGGTTATAAATTTAATCAGATTGACATTAATTATTCAGGCGATGAATGGTATTATTCCAATGAATTGCAGGCTTTTGTTCCACCATTATCATCATTAAAGGGTACAGGTGATAAAGCTGTTGAAGAAATTATGAAGAATCGACCCTATCGTAATTTAGATGAATTATTGTTTGATGAAGATGGTGAATGGAAGCATTCAAAGATGAATAAGGCATCATTCTCATCTTTATGTAAAATGGAAGCATTTGGATCGTTGGAAGAAATGAAGAGTGGAAGAATATTGAATCATAAGCAATTGTATCAATTAATTATTGAGAATTATGATACGGTTCGTAAGGGTCGATATGGTATTACAGATGCTGCCAAACGTAAGCTTGAAAAGGCTGGACAGGTTGCAGAGCTTGTGATTGATAAATTGTTAGCGCAGATATTGCAGGATTCATCAGATTGGACACGAACTGAGAAGATTAGTAATCAATTTGATTTAAGCTCTAATTCATCTGATGAGCTCCTGTATCCACCTGAGTTAATTAATAAATTACGCTTTGAAAATGTACCTAGTGCTTTAACAGTATCAGAAGGCAAGCATATTGCGTGGTTTTGTATTATGAATGATTATGAAATTAAAAAGACAAAGAATAATAAGAATTTTGTGAAAGCTGCAATTACAGATAATGAAGGTAATACAGCACGCATTAAAATTTGGGGTGATATTGATGAAAGTGATTTTGCATATACAATTTGGATTGCTGAGGTTACTATGCAAAAGGATTGGGGTTTATCAACCAATTCATTTAAGATGAAAAGAGTCACTGCGTATGATTAAGAGTGTAATAAATATAGAGATTTAATATAATATTTAAATTTATTTTAGAATAAAAGGTGACAAGCATGACAGATCCAAAATTTATTATTTTTACAGGACCGATGTATGGTTCAAAAACAACCAAATTATTAGCCTCAATTGATAGATTCAGTCGACAGAAGAAAAATGTAATTGCATTCAAACCAAAGCTAGATAATCGTTATGCTGCGAGTTATATACAATCACATAATGGTGGTAAATTTGAAGCGTGTCAGGTATCAAGTGGCGAAGAATTATGGAATCAATTAAAAGAGCATGAGATTAATAACACAGTGAATTATGATGTAATTGCGGTTGATGAAGCATTTATGATTGAAGATTGTGCAAGAACATTAATTGAGTTATTTAGAATTGGATATACAGTAATTGTATCATCAATTCAATTAGATGCCAATTTTATTCCATTTGAAGAAATTATGAAGATGATGCCGTATGCAACTCAAATTGAAATATGTCCCGCAGTTTGTCCTGTAACTGGAAATGATGCTTATTATACTATGGCAAAATTTGATTATAAGGGTGTGACAGTTGGTGGTGATGTATTATATGAGCCTAGAAGCTGGAGTGCGTTTTCTGCGATTAAGTCCTTCAAGCATTAATCTAACAAGACGTCTGAGTAAGGCTTCTCTGAGATTCTTGCCTGTAAATCCTGATAACCATAATGTACGTTCCATACGATATGTTGCAACATCACTTAAACGATCAGGATATAGTATATAAAGTTTAAATGTCTCTGCAAAATCTTCTTGATAATTTCTTTGTGAATATTTTGTAGGGGTTTTTAAAGAATCAATTGCATTTTCAAAATCTAGATCGTAATTTGTAAAATGAGATTGCATATTAACAGCGGGTAAATCAGCTGGATTTACGCTGCTTTTATTATTGAAATCAAAAGGTACATTACCTGGGGCAATAAATACTTTTGTTAATAATTTATCAAGAATTTCTTCATCGCTTGAAGAAGGTGAAATATTTAATACGTCTCTAAATAGTGCTTCAGCTTTATATATATCTGGTCTTCTTATCGCTTCATTTTTATTTACAACATTTCTTAAAGCTTCAGGCTCGCATAGACCCATAATATATAAATTCATAAGACTTACACTAACTTTGACTAGATATTCTTCTTTAAAAATATTTAAATTAGGATCAGTAAATACTCTTTCCATATTTTTATACTCTTCAAAACTTGAAGCAATCTTTTCAAAAGTATTTATACCATCTTCTTTTGAAAAATTACTTAAACTCTTTCTTATAGCCTCTGTGTATTCAATTTTTTCTTTTTCAGTTTTAATTGTTTTAGGATCTTTTGATGAAATTGAAAGATAATCGTAATAATCTTGTAATTCAGTATTGCTATTATAATATTCCATTAATTTTTCATGAAATTTTTTAAGAAATTCATTAATCGAAGATTGTTTTAAATAATTGATATGTTTTTGAGTTTTACCAGTATCAGCTACATATCCTGCATAGCTGCTTTTAATAAATCCTTCACGATCTGTTAGATTTTGAGTAATATTTTTGTGAAGATTTTTCCAGCCTGATAACCAGAATCGTCTGGCTTCAACGCTTAAATATTTAAAATCAATTCCGTGACCTAACTCATGAACGAAAGTTTCAGCGTAATTTTTAATAGTTAAATCATAAGAATATTCTAATGTTTCTGGTTCTATATTGAGTTGAGCATCGTCTAAAATATATAAAATTAAAGTTCCAGTATTGTCGCTATATGATCCTAATACATTACTATCTTTTTTTTGCATTTCAACACTAATATTGCTAACTGTTTTTTTAATTTTTTCAATATTTAGACCTCTTTTTTTCAGTATTTCAAAAGAATAATCAATTACATTAATAATAAAGTTAATTGTATTATTAATTCTTCTGTTTGTCGTTGAACCACCTCTAAATAGTTTAGAAATAATTGATTTTACAAAGCTTTCTTTTACTGTGCACATCTTAATTACATCGCGAGAGAAAATTAATTTCATTCCACGATGAGAAATACTAATGGTTGATTCAGACTCGGTTTTATTGTATTCATTTCTAATTTTAGAGTATCTATTATAAAATTCATCTATTTCTTCTTGAGTTAAAAAATTATTGTTTTTATTGGAATCACGTTTTCGAGCTGCAATATCATCAATTATTGTTTGTAATTGATCTTTGATAGATTGATCAGGTTCTTTCTTAATAAACTCTTCTGCCTCTGTCGACAGTTTATTTAATTCATGCAATGCTCTTAAGTTTTTTATACTTGGGTCATTTTCATATGGATCATTATCATTATCTGTTAATGTTGCAGGATCAATTTTTTTAACTACATTACTGTCATTACCGCTGCCAAGATTTTCATATAATTGATATGCTAAAGAATATTTTTTTAATTTCATTTTTGCCAATGCTTTTTTAAGATTAAATATAAAAATTATTTGTAATAAACACTTCTCTTTATTAAATTTTAATTATTTTAAACAAAGGCTAATATTATGCTAGATCGACCATCTTGGAAAGAAATATGGATGAATGTCGCTGAATTGATGTCTCAACGTTCGCATCATCCTACATTTAAAGTCGGGGCGATAATTACATCAAATGATAATACACAAATATTATCGGTGGGATATAATGGGAATGAATCAGGTGGAGAGAATGAGCCTGAGAGTTGTGAGCCTGGTATGAGTGGTTTATTACATGCTGAAATTAATTGTTTGTTAAAATTGGACTATAATAACCCGAAGGATAAAACAATGTGGTTAACATTAAGTCCGTGTCAGCAATGTGCAAAGGCGATTGTGAATTCAGGAATTAAAAATGTAATTTATCGTGATGAATATCGTGATAATAGAGGATTAGAAATATTATTAAAATCAGGAATAAAAGTTGAAAAATTTTAATAATTATATTTTAAAAAGGATTTTTATTAATGTTTCAGTTAAATGAAAAAAATATGTTACGTATTATGCGTGAAGAATATCATAAAAGATTAAATTATTTTTTGCATGAAGAATTAAAAATGAACTATAAGGCAGGTGGTAATGAAATAAATTTATTTCAAGATGCATCACAATTAAAGGTTCGTCATGATAAAACAGGAATAGAATATACAGTTATAAAATATGACGAGGCAGCAGGTAATGTTGTATTATTATGTCCTGATGAATCAAGATTTGATCATGAAATGAAAGCTAGTACCTTATTACCTGAAGCTGATTTAGATGGTGATGGGATTGATGATTTAAATCAGAATATAGATAGAATGGATAATATAATTAATTCAGATGATGTTCGTGCAAACAGAAAACAAACAACTGATAAAATGAATTTATTAAATTATAAAAAGAAAAACAATTTTCAAAATAAAAATTATATTGTTGTTCCAGTTGATGAATTCACTGCCGAATATAGTTTATAAAGGATTTTCAAATGATTGATAAAAAATTAGAAGAATTATTAAAACAAAGCGTTACAAAGACATTACAAGAAAAAAATGTTTTAAACAAATATACTCAAGTTAAAGAAAATAAGCAAGTTATTAAAGAAGCATATGTTGCACAACCTACTAAGTTTGATTTAAGAACCGAACTATTATCTGAAAAAACAAAAACTTCACATCAGGAATTATTTGAAGGCTACATTAAAGAATTAAATGAAACATCAGCGCAATTAGATACAGCTGATCGTGAAAATGTTAATCCTAATCATAGTACATTCAGATCTTTAAAGATGGATGAGACGCATAATCATAATGCTGCATTTTTACATGGTTTATATTTTCAAAATATTAGTGATTTAAATAGTGAAATTAGTGCTGATAGTTTATCATTTATGCGATTAGAAAGAGATTTCGGTTCATTTGATTTATGGCAGGAAGATTTTATTGCATGTTGTTTGGCTGCACGTAATGGTTGGGCTATGACAGTATATAGTATGACATTAAAGCGCTATATTAATACAGTTGTTGATTTGCATGA
>Ga0194118_10004956_pt1 | contig 14168 bp, 14 predicted proteins | sample TA2MahsurfametaG_2_FD_148662 | JGI IMG/M metagenome (GOLD analysis project Ga0194118, IMG submission 148662) | Freshwater microbial communities from Lake Tanganyika, Tanzania - TA2015013 Mahale N5 surface | ecosystem: Environmental > Aquatic > Freshwater > Lake | place: Tanzania: Lake...
CAACATGGTGTCGATTGTTGCTATTTTGATTTCGTAACCTTTGTCTTTTATTACGTTGTAACTATGACATGCAAGTGGTTCATATATAAAAACGACCGTATCTTTACCTACTTTGATTTCGTAATGTGGCGCTATTATTTCGCCTATTCCTGGACGCTTTATTATTTTTACATCTTTCACACCGATATCTCCTAAACGCTCTTTTACTATTTGTGCGGTCATTAATGGATCTTCGGACAACACATCAAAATCCGGTATTTTTTCCAATTTCCTTCGTAATGCTTTCGGCATATACTGAGCATACAATGATAGGGCATAACCGCCGAAAAAGACGACACCCTGGTCAGCCAATGTGCGTTGAACATTATCGTAAATATTGTCGGATTTGGCACCATCTGCCATCTGTCTTTGGAAATCGACTTTGGAACATTGTTTGCCCACTAGTGGATAATTTTTATTTAATAATGTCAGGCGTTTCAATACTTTTTCCCATCTGCTTGTGTCGCCTGCTGGTCTCGATAGTTCTAGATACATATTCATACGGAGTAAATTGGGAGGACTATATAATATTCCGGCTACGGAGATTGCTTCACGTTTAATCGCATTGAATAAATCTTTTGGTATGTGAGTGATATCGGCTACTGGAATAAAATTAACGAATACTTTGTATGTTCCGTGATGCTGTCCTGATTTAGCTTCGACTTCTTGGAAACCATTTTTGATGTAGATATCTACTAACTCTTTTGCGTCGTTTAGAGCGTCGTTGCTGAAGAAATCGTAGTCAGGAATTTCTACATCTTTGTTGTAAAATTGGTCTTGTTTTGGTAAGATCTGGTTAATAGCTAAGCCACCATACGCTATAAGTTTTTTACTTCTCAAAAACTGCTCGACGATGCTCATAATTTGTTTTACTTCCGGTGAATTAGCTACTTTTCTGCCTTGAATCTCTTCAGCTTTGTCAACTGCCGTTCTAAGTATTGCTAATTCACAATCGTTAAATGTCAATCCTTTACATAAATTGTCATTCTTAGGCATTATATATTATTATTATAAATATTTTTTGATTACTTATTTTTCTATATATTTATGTCCTTACTATTGAAATAAGAAACATATTTAAAGACAATTACTAATATCATTGTATAATGCCTAAATTGTGTCAATTTGAAAATTGTAGAAACAGAGCATCTTATGCTGAAAATTATGGAAATCCTATTCGATGTAAAACGCACAAAGATAATTTAAAACCACAGTATGGCGTTTGTCACTGTGGAAATGTTAGGCCATATTTTAATTTTGAAGGATTAAAACCAGAATATTGTTCAAAGTGTAAAAAAGATGATATGATTAATGTAAAAAATAACAAATGTAAGTGTAGTTTAGCTATACCATGTTTTAATTTTGAAGGATTGAAACCAGAATATTGTTCAACATGTAAATTAGAAAACATGTTTGATGTTGTTCATAATAAATGTAAGTGTATGCAATCTAGACCTAGTTTTAATTTTGAAGGATTAAAAGCAGAATATTGTGTAACATGTAAAATGGATGGTATGATTGATGTTGTTCATAATAAATGTAATTGTAAAAAATCTATACCAAGTTTTAATTTTGAAGGATTGAAACCTGAATATTGTTCAATATGTAAATTAGATACCATGATTGATGTAATTAATAAAAAATGTAAATGTAAAAAATTTCGACCATGTTTTAATTTTAAAGGATTAAAACCTGAATATTGTTCAGTATGTAAATTAGAAGATATGATTGATGTTATTCATGATAAATGTAAATCAAGCTATTGTCTAGGAACAACTGCTAACATTAAATATAAAGGTTACTGTGCTTCCTGTTATCAAAAATTGTTTCCAAATGATCCATTAACATTCCAAATTCGTTCAAAAACAAAAGAAATTGCTGTAAGGGATTTTATTAATAATAAATTTGAAGGATTTCATCATGATACTCCTTTATGGACAGGAAACTGTGATTGTGTCAATAGAAGAAGAATAGACCATCGAAAATTAATTGGTAACACATTGTTATGTATTGAAACTGATGAAAATCAACACAAAAGATATGATTTGAAAGACGAAGATATACGATATGATGATTTGTTTATGGTACATGGAGGTAAATTTATATTCATTCGGTTCAATCCAGATAAATACAAAAATAAAAAGGGTAAAAGTGTTAATCCAATGTTATACACACGATTGCCCGTTTTACAAAAAGAAATAGAAAAACAAATTGAGCGAATACATAAGGAAGAAAATACAGAATTATTAGAAATAGTTAAATTATATTATGATAATTATAATTAATTGTGTTTAATTATTTATAAACCTAAAAGTATTTACAATATCAATTAGATTTCAAACTTGTAAAAATCACTCTGTACAGTGCGTGTAGCATAAGCTAATTCAGGATTTTGAGGTGGAGGTAATTCGATGATATTCTGTTTGTATCTTAATGCTTCTGGTTTTAAAGCAAACGCATAGCCATTTTCATCAAAAAATACATCGTTTTCTTCCACATTCGTATCAACATTTTGATACCGCATTGCTAACAATTGACATCCAGTTTCTCGCATGACGACTGAACTTGGATTCTCTGGATTGGCTCCTTTGTCAGGCATGCCTATTGTCATATTTTGCTTATTAAACTCAATCAATTCAGCCATATCCGGACTGTACTTGATGTCATAATAATGTAACGCGCGCATAAAAACCGAATTACTAGTCATATTAACGAACTTATAAAACTCCGGACATTCTAAAAACGCCGGATTTGACCGATCGACAATAATAACAACCTTACCCATTAATTTTCGGAGTTCAACATTGCCAAAGTTCTGTCCATAATATTCCGAATCGTAATCTTTACTCATTAAAATGCTGTCATATTTTTCAAGCAATTTCGCAAAGTTTTTATACATATTCTGATTTGTGCTTTTGATTCTCATATGAAGAATGATTGGGTCCAAAGCATTGGGTGCTGTGGAAGTGGAAAAAGCATAATTCTGAATAATATTCATAACATCGGAGAAACTAACAAAATTAAAAGTTTCTTTAACATAGTAGCTATCGCTTGTCGATGTGGCGACAACTGGCTGGTCATTGATAGAGAATATTTCGAAGTCTAAACCTCTGACGCCTTGTTTTAATAAATCTTTCATAATACACGTATCCACATAATCATTTTTGTAACTTCCAATGCTACAACAATTGTAAGCCGTTTTTATGTAATAATCTTTGAATGTATAATTGAATTGTTCTGAACTGTCGATTGATTGTATTTTGCCATTTAATGTGCCATATACGGCATCCATGGTTGAACATTGTTTGCTTCTTAATCTGGCATAATAAAAATAGTAAAGCAAGGCAATCAAAATAATTAGTAGGGTGACGCCAACAATTAAAAAAACTGCCGTGCTTTGTTTAATTTGTGATAATGATGTTTCTAAAGAGTTCATATTATATGTGTGTAAAAAAAAGTCGGTCTTCTTGTTTCTTCAAGTATCGATATATTAGAAAGGAAATACAGAAAGCTAAAAACATACACATTATACAACCTTCGAATCCATACAATAAATGTGTAATGAAGCCGACCAAAAAAATCAAAATAAATGAAACACCGGAGAAAAATTTTTTATCCATTATTATTAGTATAATATATTACACTTTGCTAAAAATGACTTAAAATTTTATGTATTTATATATTATGCCTGGTGGATTTATGAATCTTGTTAGTCAAGGACAACAAAATATCGTATTAAATGGAAATCCTACAAAAACTTTTTTCAAGTCCGTTTATCATCAATACACTAATTTTGGATTACAGAAGTTTCGTGTTGACTTCGAAGGTTCAAAAACTTTAAGACTATCCGAAGAATCTACATTCACTTTTAAGGTTCCGCGATATGGTGATTTACTCATGGATTGCTACTTATCTGTAGCCCTTCCAAACATTTGGTCGCCAATTTTGCCACCACAACAAATCACTGACCAGACCATTTCGCAGGGTCTGGGTAATATTGAGCAATGGGCACCCTACGAGTTTAAATGGATTGAAAATATCGGAGCAAAAATGATTTCAAAAATAAGCATTACTTGTGGCAATTATACTCTACAAGAGTATTCAGGTGATTATTTGTTAGCTTCCGTTCAGCGTGATTATAATGCTATCAAATTAGACCTATTCAATAAAATGACTGGCAACGTCCCTGAATTGGTCGATCCAGCAAATGCAAACTCTCGTGTCAATTCGTATCCAAATGCTTATTATACTGAAAACCTATCTGGTCCAGAGCCATCAATAAGAGGCAGAATATTATACATTCCACTGAACAACTGGTTCGGTTTAAAATCGCAGATGGCATTTCCACTCGTTTCATTACAATATAATGAACTACACATTAATATAACATTGAGACCGATTAACCAATTATTTACTATTCGTGATGTATTCGACGCAACTAACAATTATCCATATGTCGCCCCTAATTTTAATTTATGGTATATGCAGTTTTATCGATTTCTACAACCGCCACCTGACATAGCAATTGACATCAACTCTTATACAGATACAAGAACATCATGGAATGCGGATATTCATCTAAATTGCACTTATTGCTTCTTATCCAATGAAGAGCAAAGCTTATTTGCTTTAAAAGAGCAGAAATATCTTATTAAACAGGTTCATGAAAAGATATTCAATAATGTGACTGGTCCAAATAAGGTTGAACTAGATTCGTTAGGAATGATTTCCAATTGGCTATTTTATTTTCAGCGGAGTGACGCCAATTTAAGAAACGAATGGTCAAATTATAGTAATTGGCCGTATAATTATTTACCATCAAACGTCATTCCTGCTCCAACAGATGGCTCATTTATTATTTATAGGAATAATGGTGGGATACTAACGCCAACCGCAATTGGTCCAGGTGTAAATCCTGATGGAACATTAACAGGTTTAGTTATCAATCAACCATATAATCCACAAAATACTAAAAATATTTTAGTGGCTATGGGAATATTACTCGATGGTTCGTATAGAGAAAATATTCAACCAGCTGGTGTATTTGATTATATTGAAAAATATATCAGAACAACTGGTGGCGCTCCACAAGGTTTGTATTGCTATAATTTTTCAATTAATTCAAATAATGCTGATTTACAGCCATCTGGTGCAATAAATATGAGCCGTTTTACACAAATAGAACTAGAGTTTACAACTATTATTCCGCCATTGGATCCTTTGGCTCAAAGTATGAATATTTGTAATCCAGAGACTGGTGAAGTTATTGGTGTTAATAAGCCAACGTGGCGTATATATGATTACAATTTTGATTTACATTTGTTCGAGGAAAGAATAAACATAGTTAATTTTGTTGGTGGAAATGTTGGATTGATGTATGCTACATAATAACTAACAAATACAAACAAAGAAATATAGAAGACGTAAAAATAAAAAATATGTATCTAGAAAATATAGATACATATTTATTAGTTGTATTACATTTTATTCTTCATCTTCATCAAACCACATTTTTTTATCGAGTAAATCAAAATGTACTTTCAAATTATCTAACGGAACTTTGAAGAATTCTCTATTTTGATTGATTCTTTCATAATGAATTGTTAGTAGTTGATGAACTTCTGACTCTTTCTTTCTTGGATTATACACTCGTTTGTAAAACTCGAGACGATATGGAGTTGGCGGTCTCCATGTGTCTGACATATTTGCTTCCAATAATCTGGCATCTGGATGTCTCGTTGTCATTCCAATCTTGTATATTCCTGGCATTGATTCATTTGACATACAATAAATATATCCCATTACTTGCATTGTTGTTATCGTTATCGGTATCGGTAATAAGTATTGGTAGGGTTACCAATTAGGGTTAAATTAATTTCAATTTTTTTCCAATTTACGAAAATGTTACGTAACCAAAACCAATTGTATTTGTATTATCTCTCAAAATTAATCTTTGACCTTCTGTTAATTCAATCATTTCATCCAATTGAACATACAAATAATTATTTTCATTCGATTTTAAAAATGGTTTAAACTTTTTATCTTCTTTATTTTGAATTTTAACTATTTCACCCACGATTTCGTGTTTTGAAGAATGTTCCACAATATGAAATACCGATTTATAGCCAACCGCTACTATTTTATTTAGATTAAATGTATGAAAATCTAATTTACATTTATCCTTGTTTTTAGTTATTTTTTCTTTAACAACTCTTTTTATTTTTGAATTTAGATGTATTAAACACTCGATAAAACACATTTCATCTGGATTCATTCTATCAAATAAGTTTAAACCTTGATAACATGAAATTGGGCAATATACAATTGTTTTGAATCCCAATCTTGATATCCATTCGTTAAATGTTTGTTTGACAAACTCGACATCAGCATTCTCCTTGTCGATTTTATTTATTAAGATTACAACATGATTTACTCCACAACATCGCATTAATATGGCATCTTCTTTAGTTGTTCCATCTTCAAACATTTTCATAAAATCACTTTTTAACGAAGATATAATTAAACAACCTACCGAACCTTTATTTGAACTCATAGAGTTTATTAATTCTCTGATATAAAGTAAATGTCCTGGTGTATCGATTGCTTCAAACTCAATATTGTTAAATGTAAATAAACTGTTCGATGAATATTGTGTTATTCCCCTTTCTCTTTCAGATTGGTCAACATCTAACAAATCTGAAAATTTGGTTGCTTCCGAAGATGTATTATCTAACTTAAGTATTGAGCCAGATTTATACAATAAATTTCCTATCAGTGTAGATTTTCCACTATCTACTTGTCCACACACGAAGAATTTAATTTTGGGTGTTGTCATTGTAAACTATATAATGACAAATATATTTGAAATTAATTTCAATTTTTTGAATACTTTTTGTTAGTTCGTCTTTAGATAATAAACTCCTAAATATGTTCCACTTGTATATGGATGTATTGAACTTAATATTTACATCACATTTTGGTTTCAATCTACAATAATCATCACCATATTTATCAACTAAAGTGAACTTTATTGGTAAATGTGGCTCCAAATATGCTTTCACATGAGGATATAACCTTTCTTCAATACTATTTCTAGGAAGCGGAACATGTTTAATACAAATATTATTAATATTGAAATCAGAACCACTGTAAGTTACATAATCAGATGTCTGTCCATATTGTTCACGTATTGACTCAACATCGAGTCCAAATGTATCTAATTGATAAATATAAAATCCAATATCGTATGCGGACTTTGCATGACTCAACACTTGTAGGTTAAAACTTCCAAAAAAAACATGATTCTCCATCAAATAGTTTCTCATTTTTACCAACTCTTGTTCGTCATGTTTCTCTTTTATTGTGTGTTGTTTTTAGCTATGAGAGTTCGGAGTTCTCTTTCTCTTTCACATAATGTCGAAATCTGTCTGTTCAAATCACCTAGTTCGCAAAATAATTCTTCCATAGTTATTTAACATGATGTAATATATTTAAGTTATTTATATTTATATTTGTTATTTGTTAGTTCAACCTTCTTATAATTATAAAATAGAGTTTGAAGATGGTGGCATAGTTTCATAAAACTCTCCTGTTGCCGATATAGACATAGGATACTTTGGCGCATTGGCATCTGCGTAGCCGAAATCTAATTTGTAGCCATATTTGTCTGCAGCTTCGCGTTTTTTATTATACAATTTGAGTCCTTCATTGAAAGATTTAGTCCACATATCTTTACCCATGTATGGTTTCACAATGGTTTTCATCTCATCACTTAAATAGTCATAATCGCGATTATCCTCATTTATTAAAGGACTATAATGTAATCCAATATTTTGCGTCAATTTTCCACTGCTTTCGTATGGTTTAACATCCTTTGTTATACATTCGCTTCTGGGTTTCTCGATAGGTCTACAACCCTGACAATCGATATCTGCCGAACATTGCTCTCCAGTTAATACGCATTTTGCATTTGGTCCGCAGAAATTTCGGCAACTTACTGGATCGTTTATCGGTAAATTAGCGGTATGGCTATACTCCGGCGAATTAACATCGTTGTAATTGATGACAGCATCTTTCGGATACGGAACAATCATTTGATTAAAACCTTCCTTTATATTTGTCTGTTTAACTAACAAAATGATACCGATAACGCCTAATAAAAAAATAAATATTGTATATTTGGAGTTGAATTGTAACTTCATATATACATTTTAGATAGATTATTTATTTTACAATTGATGTAGTTCATAATTTATAATTCATCAATGTGAGCAATCATATTCTCTAAATGATTTTCATCGAACAAGTATCGAATAACATAGTTTACAAATGGTCTCACAGTAATATTCTTTTTGATGACCAAATCGACAAACTCTTTGGCCTTTTCTTTGTCATATGATTCATAGAACGATAAGAATCTTTCCAATTTCTTTTCGAAGATGTTTCTATCTGGATAATGGAACTCATATTTTGCGCTCATTCTGTTAATTAAAGCATCCACGGAGAGAATTTTATCCACATTATTTGCCGTAAAGAATCTGACTGTGTTTCCTTTATCATCGAAACCATCCAATGAATTCAAAATCTGACTCATAATAGTAGACACTTTATCATTATCTAAGAATCTGTCAAAATCTTCGAATAATAACAACTTCACTGGACATGTTGTTGATGGTTTAATTGAAGGAGACAAAACTTGTGAAATATTATTTGTAGTGACACTTCCTGCATTTACAATAAATACAGCACAATCTAATTTTGAAGCAATTGTTCTAATTAGCGATGTCTTTCCTGTTCCAGGTGGACCATACAACACATAATTGATGCTTCTTGTTTCACCTAACTTGTGTAGAAAGCTATTGTAAGTAACATGATTTTGAATATCTTTCTGAATTTGTTCCAAATAAGAATCATAACCGAAAATATCACTATCTTCTCTGGTGCTATATTGTTCCCAATTTTGCCAACCATTTCTCATGTCATATCTGTAAATTGGATTATGAATTGGTTTAATCACATTATTCTTGGCATTTATGATGGATGTCAATTTTCGATATTCTTCTAAACTCTTGAAATAAATATACATAAATCCTTGTTTATGCTGGTTCAAAATCCAAACATCCACACCATCGAATGTGTAGAAACCAGTTGTTGGAATTGCCATACTATGATACATAGCATCAATTTGCGTCCCCCAATATAGCCACAAACTGTGAATAATTTGATAGCTATATTCAGAATTAATAATTTCTTTAACCATAAACTTGTATTCAGATGGAGCATTCATGTGAGTGACTGTTAACGACATATCTGTATTACTACTATGCATCTATGTTAGTTTAGATTATTCATTTCAATTTTTTTTACAATGTTATATTATGAGTGAAAACACGATAGATGAGAAAAAAAATGATACAAGTAATACCGAACCAAACTTAAAAAGTTTTGCTTATAACTATTTTTACAGCATAGTCTTCACAATTGGTTTTCTAATATTTATTATTGGCACATTTGGATTATATACATCAAAAGTAGCACAAGCAAATATTCTTCCAGATGATATAGAATATGCTCCATATACTATTTATGATAGGGTTGTAAAAGATATTCCAATTGACATTAATATAATTAAGCCATCATTTATGTCTGATTCCAAAGAGTGTTTTTCTCAGAAGGCAATGTTTAAATCGCAAGAATATCTTGACAGCTTCAGTGATAGTTTTTTATGTTTATTGAAAAAAAATGCCGATCCTGAATCTGGAGTATTTGCGAATGCTGCATTATTTTTGTCAAAAGTGTATGAAAATATTGTTGCCAAGAACTTTGCCGTTTTAAATACTTTTTTTGTTAGTTTAAGCGTCTTACCAGAATGGTTAATTATGATGCTATGGGGATTCTTTGGAGTCATATTCTGGTTTATTCTCTGGTTTATTACTACATGTCTCAGCATTGTTTATCATGTTATAAGCATTCCAGAACTATTTAAAGAAAAAGATGAAACTAACAAATGGGAGTCCGATGAAAATGTTAGTTTAGTTCGGTTTACAAAATTAATATTATTCTTCTTTATTTGGTTACCATTAGGCATAGCATCAACATTTATAACGCCTTTCTTTTTATCTATTTATGCTCTAATTTCTCCTCTTTACGCAAAATATGATGTAAATGGTTCTAGCTCTAGCTATGGCATTTTTGACTTTATTAAAAACACCTTTGCTTATAAAAAAATGTATTTCTTTATTTTGGCAACCATTAGTTTGATAATGAATGGCCAAAAATATTTAGGAACTGCTTCATTAATTGGAATCGCAGTAGCAATCATATTTGTATACATGATGGGGCTATATTCTGGTGATATGCCCATGGCCGAAGAAGGTTTTACAAGAAAAATAAGAGATAAAATTGTTCAGGCTTCTGTAGAAGAAATAAATATGAGCAATCCGAAAATAGTTCAAGTATGTAAATCGATTCCAATGGATGAAACAATAGAAAAAATATTGGCAGGTAATAATGTTAAACGTAATATTATGAAATATGTTACGAATAATACAAACAATACAGATACGAATACGAATAATACCAACAATGGTTTAACAGGCGGTTCTAATTCCAGAACAAATAAATCCTACAAAATAAGATTAGTTTAATAACAATATAGAACTAACAAAAAGTAATTTAATATATGAATACTAATTTCATGCCTTTTGTTAGTTTATGTACACCAACATATAATCGCCGTCCTTTTATTCCTTTTATGATAAAATGTTTTGAACACCAAGATTATCCAAAAGATAGAATAGAGTGGATTATAATTGATGATGGTTCTGATCCTATTGAAGACCTGGTAAAACATATTCCGCAAGTGAAATATTTCTATTATAACGAGCGAATGTTGCTAGGTAAAAAACGCAATTTAATGCACAGCAAATGTTCCGGAGATATTATTGTGTATATGGATGATGACGATTATTATCCGCCACAACGCATTTCACATGCGGTCGAAATGTTACAGAATAATCCTTCATTTTTGATAGCCGGTTGTTCGGAAATGCATATTTATTTTGATTCTAAAAAAGCGCTTTTTCAATGCGGTCCTTATGGCAAATATCATTCAACGGCTGCAACTTTTGCGTTTAAGAAGCAACTATTGCGTCAAACGACGTATGATGAGGAAATTGGGTTTTCCGAAGAAAAGAAGTTTACTAAAAATTATACTATTCCTTTGATTCAATTGAATCCATTAAAAAGCATTTTAGTGTGTTCTCATAGTCATAATTCATTGAATAAAGAAAAATTGTTAGTTAATCCAAAACAAACACTAACAAAATTGTCGCCATATTGTGTAGATGATTTTATAAAAGACCCAGTATTGAAGCAGTTTTATATCCATGATATGAACAATTTGTTAGTTCATTATTCTGAAGGAGACCCTAATTTAAAAATAGAATTGGTTAAACAAATTAAAGAAGTTGAAGCAAGTAGACAGAAAAGAATGGATGACCAAAAAATGTTGATGTCTCTCATTCAAATATCGAATAATATGGATTCTAATCAAGAATTGAAACAAATAAAAGATAACTATGAGAAACAATTGGCAGATAAGAATATTCTAATAAATCAACTTCTTATGAGAGTGAAAGAACTAACAAAATTAGTAAATGAATTATCTGGCAAATGAATTACTTATTTCAAAATGTTACGATGTTACATGTTAAATAATTATTCTAAAAACAATATAAAGACAATGTTACTATATATAGTAGGTAGAATGTATAACGATAACGACTATTACAATATTGAGACTTATAGTGATATGGATACTATTGAATATCAAGAGCATAAAAGAGAGTTCAAAGAAATGTTGAGACAAATTGATAATCAATATGAGAAGTATAAGGTTAAGCTCAATATGACATGGAAAGATGGCAAATTTTATAAGAAGGTTAATATTGAGAATTATGGCAGTAGAGGTCACGGAGCATTAATTAGAAATGCTGTTACTGGTGCGCGTTATAAAATTAGAGTTGGAAGTGAGCAGGAAGGGTTGTTTTTCAAGGTCACGGAAGCAACCGGAAGACGTGGCAGACAATATCCATTAATGTTATATTATGATAGCCCAGAACAATATGAAAATCACCATTTTAAGATTGTTGACCCAAAAACCAAGGAAGCCTGGAGAAAGAGAGTGGAATCTATTCAAAACAAGATGGCAACAAAGAGAGCAAGTAATTAAGAGTATGTTATGTATAATTTTAATCTGTTTTCAATAATTTTTATTACACAATTTATATTGTAAAACTTATTACAACATAAATTAAAAACTTATATTATCAAATACTTACATAATTTGTTAGTTCATACTACTCCTCATCAATTGAAATTGAATCATCTTCTATATCAACCGCATTCTCTTTTGTATATTTGTCCAAATATCTATACATTCTATTAATATCCAGTTTGCCAATATCATAATTTTCAAATATTGACAATATTTCTACTTCACTATGCTTATTTCTTAAATCTGAAAAGAATGCACATAAATCTCCTTTGTCCATCGATAATTCTTGACACAGATTTTGAATAAATACTGAATTATTATATTCCGTCGAATATTTCGTCAATACTTTTGTGAATCTAACTTCAGCAGGATTAAACTTAGGCTTCTTCTTGAATCGATCATGATACAACTTATTATTGTAAAAGGTTTTTATTAAGGAACTCATTTCATTGAATTGCCATATTTGATTCTGAAATGTTATTCTATCAATATAATCCGCAAAACACATATTATCCAGTAAATCGCAATAAAAAGGTATTGACTCTTCTTTATTTATTTTTGATAAAACATCCACAATATTTTCGTGCCATAATAATCCAACTATTGTTCTATCAGTTTCATTCATTATTGTTAAATGATTGTCTAATGAATAATTGTTATTTATTAATTTTTTTGTTATTTTTCTAGTATCGTCATTATATGATTTCAATAAAAAAACGTTTTTTATAATATTTGTGTCTAAAATCTGCTTATTGTTTTTGTATATTTCATAAAGCATTTTAATTTTACGCAAATCACCCTGAATGAACTTTAATATTTCCTCTTTGAATTCAGTATTATTTAGAAAATTAGGCATTAACTTTTCCACTATATTAAGTATTTGAACATTGGTCGGCGATTTTAGTTCAATGACATGACACACTTTCATCAGTTCTTTTATTTTCTTGTCTATATGATAATTGCCTATACATATAATTGGATTCATAGTTGTTTCTTCCAAGCGTTGCTTCTTTGTCTTTTTTGGACGCATTATTTTAATTAGAGAGTTTATTCCACCTTTATCACCATTATTCATGCCATCTATTTCATCCATAACTATTACTATGTTCTTAACTTGTTTATAAAACATACTCAACACATTTTTATCAGACATATTATGCTTCGTTATTGTGTCAATTATTGACTTATTTCGTATATCACCAGCATCATATTTTACCATATCATAATTTAACTCTTTTAATATATTTTCTACAAATATCGTTTTTCCACATCCTGGTTCGCCATAAACATACAGCCCACGCTTTATAGTTAAATCTGATTTGTTCTCTTGAAATGAACGCAATATGTTCTTTATTTTTTCTACATCATCGCTACGATTTAATAACCCATTTATATCTAATGTTTCCATTCTATATATTTATATGGTTTCTTTTTATGTTGATTTTCATTAAAACCTAATTTATTTTTATTCAGTCTTTCTAGAAATTCTTGAATTACATTTCTACATTTCGTTGATTCATTATCTAACGAATAGGAATGTAAAAAATATACATAGTTTTGATATATACATTTATTATAATAATATCGCGTCATTTGTAGCCATTTTAGATGATTCTCGATTAATAAGTTGTAAATTATAAAATCGTTATCTTTGCGAACCATAGTTCTAATAAAATTTTCTATTCCTCTTTTTTTAATGTAGAGAAATATATCGTGATGACCATTTAAATAGTAACTCTTATTTAAGAATAATTTTTCCTTTTTAGGTATATACTGAAATATTTCATTCAGCAAAACATCAGGAATCTTATTCAATCTAATAAAAAATATTTTGGTATCCATGAAATATATT
>Ga0194118_10004964_pt1 | contig 14157 bp, 14 predicted proteins | sample TA2MahsurfametaG_2_FD_148662 | JGI IMG/M metagenome (GOLD analysis project Ga0194118, IMG submission 148662) | Freshwater microbial communities from Lake Tanganyika, Tanzania - TA2015013 Mahale N5 surface | ecosystem: Environmental > Aquatic > Freshwater > Lake | place: Tanzania: Lake...
AAGTTTATCAAAAATGTCCTGTAATATTTGTTGCGATAATTACAATAAGAGCACTCGCTCTAAGGTTTGCTGTCCATATTGTGAGTTTGATGTATGCAGAACTTGTTGCGAGACATATATTTTATCTGAGGCAACTCCAAAATGTATGAAACCAGATTGTGCTAAGGAATGGAGTAGAAAATTCTTGAGAGAAAATTTTACTAATGTATTCTTGACTTCAAAATATAAGGAACATTTAGAAAATATTTTATTTGATCAAGAAAAAGCATTGATGCCTGCTACTCAGCCTCTGGTCGAAGAGAAAATTGCAAAAAGAAATATGAAAAAACAATTAAGAGAATTAGATTTGTTGATTGAAGATTTATACAGACAGAAAAGAGAATTGGAGAGACAAATACAATACGGTATTATACCTGCTAAGGATGAAAAAGAAGAGAAAGCCCAATTTGTTCGACAATGTCCAGCAAATGGCTGTCGTGGATTTTTAAGCACCCAATGGAAATGCGGTATCTGCGAACAATGGTCCTGTCCTGATTGTCACGAATTAAAAGGACCGAATCGCGATTGCGAGCATAAATGCGACCCTAATAATGTGGAAACTGCCAAAATGCTTGCCAAGGATTCCAAACCTTGTCCTAAGTGTCAAAGTCTTATCTTTAAAATTAGCGGTTGCTTCGCAGAAGATACTCCTATTTTGTTGTGGGATGGAACTACTAAAATGTCCCAAAATATTTGCGTAGGCGATATTTTAGTTGGAGATAATGGAGAGAAAAGAGTTGTTGAAGAATTGGTTTCAGGAGAAGATGAATTATTTGAAGTTAAACAAAATGGCGGAATTAGTTACAATGTTAATAGTAAACACACACTCGTATTAAAAGATAATTTTGATGAGATTAAATTAATTATAATTGATGATTATTTAAATTTAAGCAATAATGATTGTCAATCCTTGTTTGGATTTAAATATAAATCTGATTTTAAATGTAGTATTCAAGTCTCGCCAATAGGAAAAGGAATTTATTATGGATGGTCTGTAAATGATAATAGTAGGTTCTTATTACCCGATTTTACTGTTGTAAAAAATTGCGATCAGATGTGGTGTACACAATGTCACACTGCTTTTAGCTGGAAGACTGGCAAATTAGAGAAAAATATTCATAATCCACATTTCTATGAATGGCAACGCAAAAATGGTGGCGGAGCTGCTCCCAGAAACCCTGGCGATTTTGAATGCGGTAGAGAATTAAGTCATTATACAACTGAGAGAATTCAAGCTTTATCCAAAAAGCATCCTGATTTATATAAAGTTGAATATAAAGAACATGTTGGCTGGAATGGTCGTAAAGAAATGCGAACTGTTCAAAGTTATTCAGAGAATATTAGTAAAATTTCCAATATTATTAGAAATGTCATTCATAATATGCGTGCTGAATTACCTAATTTTCAAACTGATTACGTGGTTAGAAATCAAGATCTGCGCATTAAATATTTAGAAAATTTGATTTCCGAAGATGAGTTTAAAATGTTAATTCAGCGAAACGATAAAAAGAATAGAAAAAATACTGAAGTTGCACAGGTTTTACAGCTTGCGAATACTGCTGTTACTGATATTGTATATAGACTTATGGATAATTTGCATAAATCTGATGCTGGAAATCATAACATCGAGTCATTTGTTAAAGAAATTGAAGAAATAATTAAATATTGTAATGATATTTTCAAAGATATTGGATTTACTTACAATACTGTTCAGTATGGTTTCAATGATACATGTAATTTCATCCGCGTTGAGAAAGAAAAAAAAGCTAAAAAGAAGGGCGCTGATGATAACTCATCTACTTATGGGTCTGACGATGAAGATTTGTATATAAAAAAAATAGCTAAAGCTGCAGAAGCTTTAAAGTAAAAAAATAAATTTATAAATTTTATATTATAAAATTTTTATTCATATTGCTTCAAATCCTTCTCCAACTTTTTAATTTTTTTTTCCATAGCTACCATTTGCTTACTGGTATCTGCATGATAAGATTTTACGTCCTGAATCCACATCTCGTGTAAATCCTCACGCGTTCTCTCAGTTTTCTTTAAGTATGAAACATTTTTCTCGAGATATTCAATTAGTTTTTTTTGTTCTGCAATTTTTTTACGCTGATTATCAAGCGCCGCCATCATAAATAAATTGTATACACCAATAATGTATACAATTTTTTCCAAAGTTAAGTTTTCCAAAATGCCACTTGCGTTTGCAAAAGCTGCAACAATTCCTTCCTTCACAATGAAGTAAGCGGTTTGGATGAAAATTTGTAAAATATTCAGGAAGCTTACTGCATTTCTGTATAATGCATCAACTGTGATTGTGGCCAGAGGGGTCACGGTATTTGTGACTGACACATAGATAGGAGCAATATAAGGGTTCTCTAGGTTTGCCATTGTGTAAGTTGCTTGGGTTTTGCTTTTATTTAATTACTTATTTTCTTTTCAATTTTATTTGAAAAAGAGTAGTATATTTTGATGTAGTGAAGCACTATGCCATCCTGCCATACCCTGCCACCCTATCACCCTGCCATACCCTGCCATCAATATTGCCTACAAATTTGCCGGTTAAATTGTGCCGACTTTTTGCCTGTTAGTAGCAGCAGCAGTCAGCTTACGATTTAGAACAGCAGCAGGCAGCAGGAGACCATAATATCATATAAAAAAAAGGACTTACTTAATCAATTACAGCATATAAACAACCTAAAACTACTTTTTATATTTTTTACCAAGTATCGTCTTCAACTTCTCGATGGAAATTAACTTCTGGTAAGGACTCGTCGTCATCTTCGCTGTCGGATTCGTCTACCCAACTCTTCTTTACGACTTTCTTCGATGCGGCCCATGGTGCGACTTTTGGCTCTTCTACTATAGGTTTAATATAATCGGATAATAACACTAGACCAGTCTGTTTCGTAGGCTCTACCACCTTATTCACTTCTTTTGGCTTAGCAGCAATAGCAGCCCATCCGGTCTTAACTTCTGGCTTTACTTTCGGCACTTCGACTTCGATCTTTTTTAACAATGATGGATATTCAATAACAATACTTATCTCTTCGTCGGAATCACTGTCGTCGCATAAAGCGGCGAATCCGTTCATCCCAAGGGCACTTGCGTTATGTGGCTTCTTCTCAACCACTGGCTTTGGCTTTACAGCCTGTAATCTGCGGTCAGCTCTTTCCTTTTCCTTATTGTTCTTTGCTAAAACATCGCAGAATTTAGCGGTATGACCCATCTTGAAACAATAGCGACATTCAGTGTTCAATAAGGTAGGGCAAGTAGTCTTGCCGCTGAGGTCTTTCACCCAGTGGCTAGTATACTCGCTCTCAGGCTTGCCGGCATCTTGGCAGACCTTGCAGTATGGCTTCTTGACATTATTAGTGGTGCGTGACATCTTTGCGATTAACTTGATAAATGTATTATGCTGTCATTTTTCATAAAATTAAGTATTTCAATTTTTTAATTTATAGGCTGTAACTATTAACTACTAAAAATTTATATCCCATATTAAAGCTGCTACTATTTAGTGTATAAGCATAATAAAAAATATTGGTTCCCAAAGGGTAGACCTCACCTTTTATTTTTCTTAATTAATTACAGTTATTTTATTCAACTAAAATTTCACTAGCTACAATACGCTTACATTCTTGAACATCATTAACATATTTATCAATAGTTTTTGTAGATATTTCTTCCTCATCAGGAGCAAAAGAACACATTTCGAAGCGCTGAACATATACGGGTTTGGTCTGTCCGATACGATGGCATCTGGCGATGGCTTGGTCTTCAACAGCAGGATTCCAATGAGGTGAAATGAAATAGATTTCGCTATAATTTTCTTGTAAATTTAATCCCTCACATCCAGTCTGAATTTGTAGAATTAATACGTCATTTTTGTCATTAAGAATATCATAACGTTTTCCATTACTGGTTCTACCGTCAAAAGTGGCGACTTTAGTCATTCCTCCGTTACGTAATCTGGTGGCGATTTCGTCGATTTCTTCGCGGAAATGACAGAATATGAGCTTGCCACATCCGTTATCTTTGCGTTCAAGAATGCTGTTCACTGCGGCATCTAATTTGCTGCTATGATCGAAGGCATCTTTATAAGAAGAATAATCGGAAATAATTCCATATTCAACCAATTTATCGAGTTGTTTAGCCATTAATTTAGGATAAATACAGCTTTGTCGAGCTCTTAACAAAAGCGTAAGAGTGCCCTTATTACGGAAAGTGCCGACAATTTGCTTATTCATTCCCTTTTCAGGATTAACATGGCTAAATGATAAGGCAGAATGAAGTTCTTCAGACAACGACATTTCCTTTTCGGAAGCCCAATCGACAACAGATTTGCCTACATGAATGTCGCTAATAATGATGCCAACTTGCTTCTTAGTGCGCTTCAATATGAAGGAGCGAGCTAAAAGGCGCAAATTGTTGGTGTCAGTATAGAAGCTAGCGGGTAATCTAATGAGAGCACATAAGCTGTAGAAATCGTTCTTGCTATTCTGGACTGGTGTGCCTGAAACTAGCCAACGAATTTTGGCCTGCAATAAGCGTGCACCTACATAGCGTGTCGTTTTCGAATTTCTCATATGATGCGCCTCATCAAATACGATGCGACTCCAAGAAACCTTATGCAACATAGTAAGAACCTCATCCTTAATCTGCTTTTTTGTCAGAGTAATAGCACCATAAGTCGAGATGACAATACGGGCAGCGGACAATTGCTCGAAGTTAATAGTCTTCTTGTTATCACTGTGATAAATAAGGGCCTTATGTCCTGTAGTTTTATAGATTTGGACGAACCATTGGTCGATGAGAATAGGTGGCACAATAACAAGCGTACGAGGTACAAAATTGCTATACATGAGTCCAATCATCATAATAGTCTTGCCCAAACCCATTTCGTCAGCGATGAAACCACCACGGACATTGCAAGGAGGGTCGTCCCTCAGCTCATTATTCAGACACCAGCGAACCCCATCATATTGATACGACTTATGCTCCATATTTGTCTTATCCAGGTATTTCTTGAACATATCCATGCGGGTATCCATAGTAGTCTCCATTTTCAATTTGAAATTGATGCAATTTTGAGTTATGTACCAATCACGAAATTAAAAAAAAAGTATTTCAATTTATTTGGATTTAAGCCATTTTAGGCCTTAACTGAAAATTTATATATTTTTATAGGGTCATTTGTAGGCCTATAAAAATAAAATTAAATTCAGTTGTATATAAGGCTACCCTGAATTTAAGTTTATTTTTATATAGCTCCTTGGGAAAATAGGCGAAAAATTCAGGCACCCATTATAGGGTACATAATTAAATTATAAATTTTTAGTAATTAATAGTTATAGCCTATAAATTAAAAAAATTGAAAACTAATTTCTTTATTAAACAATCATTATAAAAAAAACTTTAATATCGAACATTTGAAAATGACCATCACAACCAGAAGTCAAACCGAACAGAACGCATCTTATAAGCAGACCGATATGACCATTACTACCAGAAGTCAAAGCAAACAGAACGCATCTTATCAGCACACCGAACTTGTGGATAAGGAGACAGTTCCCGCAAAGAAAGAACTGCCAGCAAAGGTAAGAAAAACTCAGCCGGCGCCTAAGGAAGAGAAAATAAGCTACTGCGACGAACATGAAATATTCTTAAATGGACTAAGGTGTGATTTAGAAGAAAGAGTCAATCGTGCTGTGCATCATCATCAAAGGGTCATCGCGACCAATAATTTAAATAATTTCAATGACAAATATTATCCATATAACAGACGAAATAATGCCTTTATGTGATAATGCCTTTATATAAAAATATTTTAAGAATAATATAGAATAGGTTAATTGTTGTAATTAGAATAGGTTAATTGTTGTAATTAATTAACTCTTTTTTTATCACACATTTAGACATTTATTATTGCAAATTTGTCGTTTGACATTTTTTATTTTTAATTTAATATTCTTGGTTACCCCAATGGTCATATTGAGATCGATAATTCGGACCCTGGCGCAAATATATTGGTATACATTCTAATTCATATTGTGATCTACACCATTCTATATAATTATGATATGGACCATGATAAGCATAGTTATATGCCTTAATACGATTATGATAATTTCTAGCTGCTTCTTCATGTAAACTTGGTGTTTGATATTGACGTGATGATTTGCCTCCCATTTGATTTCGTTTTATGCATTTTATTTTAGTTGAAATAAGCATTTCAATTTTATATGTAAGTATTATATATGAACTTTATTCATCTTAAATACGTTAAGCAATCATATTCTGAACATTTTTTCGATGCAATGTTATTTTCCTTTATCGCATTCAAGGCTTTCTTCTATTTTTTTGTCCATGCTTTGTGGCCTGATATATTTGAATTTAATGGCTCAAAAGAAATTGAGCGTTTGAATAACCTGTTGATTTCCAAGAGACATGACTTATTTATGAGGTGTGGCTAACATTATGTAAAATAAAATTGAGATACTTAATAATTATTTAACTATTAAGTATTAACTATGTGGTTTTCAAATAAATTTAATTTATTTAGTTCTAATTCAAAAAGAGTGGTTCATCCATTAAAAACTACTTCTAAAATTGAAGTTAGTGAATATTTTAATGGAAAAGATGTAAAAATGCGATTAATTATCATAGATGAATTTGGAGGGACAGTAAAGTGTCAAGAGTATATAAATATGCATAATGGTGATTTTTACGATCATCATACTTTTGGTGAATTAAATTATAATAAACGTAATATATGCGACAAATTAAAAGCAACATTTGATTCGGAAAAATTGCCGCAAATTTGCGCTCAAAATTGAAGAATAATTGTCTAAGACCTAGAAATCCGCAATATTACAAAAAATACTGAATCTGAAAAATGAAAAGTATTTTGGCTTTTTCAAAATGGACAAAAAAAATGTCCAAAATCGGATAGCCAAAAACACTCTTACTGAGAATTTTTTTTGTCTTGATAAAGAAAATTTATGGTGTCATTTTAAACCAAAAATTTTTATTTTGTTATGATATTTTTTTATATGAATTTTTTAAATATTTTTATTAAAAGATATTTTAAGATTTATATTTAGAAAAATCTTATAATATATTATATTATAAGATGCCGAAAAAGGACGTTGATTATTCTAATACCATAATATATAAAATATGTTGTAAAGATGAAAGCATAACGGAGGTATATGTTGGACACACTACTAATTTTATTCAACGAAAATACTCACATAAAATAGCATGCAACAATTTAAATAATGATTTAAAAATTTATAATGTAATAAGGAGTAATGGAGGATGGGATAACTGGAATATGGTTGAGCTAGCAAAATATAATTGTAAAGATGCAACAGAAGCTAGAATCAAAGAACAAGAACATTATAACGAATTAAAAGCGTCATTAAATAGTTGCCCTCCTTATGTTGATATAAAACAATATTTCTGTAGTGAGTGTAATTTACAATGTATAACACCTAAGCAATATAAACTCCATATGACATGTAATAAGCATATTAAAAACCACAATAAACATAAGAACAATATAGGAATGAATCCTACAATGAAAAGTTCCGAATTATTTATTTGCGAATGTTGTAACTATTCATCGTCGCGAAAAAGTCAATATTCTCGTCATTTAGAAACCGATAAGCATAAGTTCCTACAAAATCCTACATCTGAAAAGTTCCAAACAGAAAAAATATATAAGTGTGATTGTGGAAAAATATATAAGCATTCGTCTACTCTTTATGCTCATAAAAAAAAATGCACCCCTGAAAAAGAAAAGGAAACCAATGAACCAACAGATAAAGAACTGATTATGATGTTAATTAAGGAAAATTCTGAATTAAAAAATTTGGTCATTAAAGTTCTAGAAAATAACACTGCCAATAATATTGTTACACATAATAATAATAATAATAGTAATAATACTCACACCAATTCTCATAATAAAGCTTTCAACTTGAATTTCTTTTTAAATGAGACCTGTAAAAATGCCATGAATATAACTGATTTTGTAGATTCCATTAAATTACAATTGAGCGATTTGATGGAAGTAGGTGAGCTAGGATATGTAGAGGGGATTTCAAAAATAATAGTGAAAAACTTAAATAATTTAGACGAGACGGAAAGACCCATACATTGCACAGACAAGAAACGAGAAACCATGTATGTAAAAGACCAAGGAGAATGGAGTAAAGAAGATGAAAAGAAAACCAAGTTGAAGAAAGCAATTAACAGAATCGCTGACAAAAACATAAGATTACTTCCAAGGTTTCGAGAGAAATATCCAGACTACGGAAATGCTTATTCAAAGCAGTCAGATATACATGATAAATTAGTCATAGAAGTTATGGAAACAGACGATGAAAAGAAAGAAAAAATAATTCATAATATTTCTAAGGTGACGACGATAAAGTAGATTTTACACCGGTGTACCCATATATTCATCAATTCTCTCTACGATGGCCTCTAAATAGTCTTCATCATAGAGAACAAATTTGCCGCCCTTTTCATTCCATGCATTTAAGTTGTCAGTTCTGTCGTCAATGAGAATAGAACCAGGTATACAGTAATTCGGTTTCTCTCTAGTTAGACAAGTAATGACTTCAATATCTGCGCCTAATTCTCGTTGGCACCATTTTCTTTTTTGTTCGATAGCTGAATCTCTTCCACCTGGAATACCAGTTAGTATAATAGGATTATATTTGCGAATACGCGACCATAATTCACGACCTTTTGGCATCCACGGTAGCGCGTCAAAGAATGTTTTGGATTTATTTATTACACCCCACATAAGGTTTGGCGACAATTGGTCGGGAGTTTTTTTAAATTTATTAATAACACCTTGTTCAAAATCGGCCAGCACACCATCTAGATCACAGAATACTATTTTGTCTGTTAATGTACCTGCTGCTAATCTTCTACTTAATATTTCTCTTATTTCTCTCGATCCGTCAGTAAAATTTTCTCCATTTCCCATAAAATAATCGTGACCAACTGGCCAGTGAGGTCTATTTGAATCTTGTGACCAGGATAACGCATAACTGGGACAACGACCATTAGATACATCTTGGTTGTCATTTGCGGAAGGAATAGAATAACTTCGATTTAATTGCATCTTGATATATATGATTTTAAAAAATTATTTAAACTAAAATCAATTTTAAATAAAATTGAAAAGTATTTAAATAAAAAGGATAGGAAAATAATTAGCAGGAAAAATGTTCTTTATAATTGCAGAGTATATTCAATCGACATTTAAGATAAATTTATATAAGGATGTTATTCGTCTTGCAAAAATAATGCCTGATATTGAGATGGGTATTGAAGAAGAGTATGAATATGATATTCGTATTCCAGAGTGTTATTCAAGTCAAGACGAATTGGATGATTTGGTTTAAGGCCTAGAAATCCGCAATATTACAAAAAATACTGAATCTGAAAAATGAAAAGTATTTTGGCTTTTTCAAAATGGACAAAAAAAATGTCCAAAATCGAGTTGTCGAAAACACTCTTACTGACGAAAAATTTTGTCTTGATAGTGAAAAATTATGATCTCATTTTAAACCATATTTTTTTATTTTGTGATGATATTTTTTAATATTTTTTTTGCAGAAAATGATTTAGGGATTTTTTCCTAGCATATATTAAGGAGAATGGCTAGTATAAAATCCCTGAAAAATCCGGAGAATTATTTTTGCGAATATTGTAATTATACAACGTCTAGTAAAAAAGATTTCAACAAGCATATTTTGACAGCAAAACATAAAAAGCTAGTAAATGCTAGTAATATGCTAGTAGATTTATCCTTGCCAAAATTTATATGCAATTGTGGAAAATCATATGCTCATGATAGCAGTTATTATAGACATAAAAAGGTTTGTATAAAAACTGAAGAAACCAAACAAGAAATAACTAAAGATGAAATTAATTTAGTTGAATACCTGATGAAAGAAAATAAGGAAATTAAAGAAATGATTTTAGAAATTGTTAAAAATGGAATTAACAATACAAATAATTCACATAATAATACTACTAATACTCACACCAATTCTCACAACAAAGCTTTCAACTTGAATTTCTTTTTAAACGAAACCTGCAAAAATGCCATGAATATCACAGACTTTGTAGATTCTATAAAGTTGCAACTGAGTGATTTAATGGAAGTAGGTGAGCTAGGATACGTAGAGGGTATTTCAAAAATAATTGTGAAAAACTTAAATAATTTAGATGAGACAGAAAGACCGATACATTGCACAGACAAGAAAAGGGAAACGATGTATGTAAAAGACCAAGGAGAATGGAGTAAAGAAGATGAAAAGAAGAGTAAGTTGAAGAAAGCAATCAACAGAATCGCTGACAAAAACATAAGGTTATTGCCGAAGTTTCGAGAGAAATATCCGGACTACGGAAATTCTTCTTCAAAACAATCTGATATTCACGATAAGTTAGTAATAGAGGTCATGGAAACAGATGATGATAAGAAAGAAAAAATTATTCATAATATATCGAAGGTGACAACTATTAAATGATAGTGTTCCACTGGTGTACCTTGCTTATATTCAAGTCAAGACGAATTGGATGATTTGGTTTAAGGCCTAGAAATCCGCAATATTACAAAAAATACTGAATCTGAAAAATGAAAAGTATTTTAACTTTTTCAAAATCGACAAAAAAAATGTCCAAAATGGGAAAGCCAAAAACACTCTTACTGAGAAAAAATTTTGTCTTGATAGTGAAAAATTATGGTCTCATTTTAAACCATATTTTTATATTTTATTATTGTAATTTTTTTGTTTTTTTTTCGAAAAACACTTAAAGTTTTTTTCTATCAACAATATATGGAAATTAAGGAAAAAATAAAACTTGAAAATAACTTGTCAAAATATTATTGCGAATATTGTGATTTTAAATGCTTTCAAAAATGCGACTGGAATAGACATATAATGAGACCAAAACATTTGTCCAATGTGAATGGAAATGGAAAGGAAATTAAAAAACTTGAAAAACTTGAAAAACCTTTTTTATGTGGATGTGGAAAAGAATTTAAAACTAATGCTGGCTTATGGAAACATAATAAAAAATGCTATTTTCCAAATAACGAAAACACAACAGAAGTTTTATCTGAAAGTAAAGAAAAAATAAATTCAACCAATAAAGACGAATTGATTTTGATGATACTTAAACAAAATTCCGAAATAATTAAGGAAAATTCTGAATTAAGAAAAGAGCAAACTGATATCAAAGAATTAATTTTAGAAATTATCAAAAATGGAATAATAAATACTACCAATAATAATTCAAATAATACAAATACTCACACCAATTCTCACAACAAAGCTTTCAACTTGAATTTCTTTTTAAACGAGACCTGTAAAAATGCTATGAATATTACAGATTTTGTAGACTCTATAAAGTTACAACTGAGTGATTTAATGGAAGTAGGTGAGCTAGGATATGTAGAAGGTATATCAAAAATAATAGTAAAAAACTTAAATAATTTAGACGAGACTGAAAGACCGATACACTGCACAGACAAGAAAAGGGAAACTATGTATGTAAAAGACCAAGGAGAATGGAGTAAAGAAGATGAAAAGAAAAGTAAGTTGAAGAAAGCTATCAACAGAATCGCTGACAAAAACATAAGGTTATTGCCGAAATTTCGAGAGAAATATCCAGATTATGGAAATGCTTATTCAAAGCAGTCAGATATACACGACAAATTAGTAATAGAGGTCATGGAAACAGATGATGATAAGAAAGAAAAAATAATCCATAATATATCAAAGGCTACTACTATTAAATGATAGTGTTCCACTGGTGTACCTTGTTTATATTCAAGTCAATAAGATTTGAATCTAAGTAGTAAACTACAATTCACTATATAGATGTATCTCTACATGTTTACAGCAGCAGTCAGCAATACTAGTGGTCGGATGTAGTGTTTTTTTGATAGCCGATGTAGTAGGCGATGTAGTGGGCAATGTAGTAGGCAAATTAGCGCCACAAATTAGCCGCAAATTAGCTGTGTACCTTTGGCCCCCGTTTTTACCCACTACATTACCACCAGCAGCAGCAGCCAGCAATACAAGTGGTCTTATGTAGTAGTAGGTAATGTAGTAGGCAAATTAGCGCCACAAATTAGCCGCAAATTAGCTGTGAACCTTTGGCCCGGGGTATGGCCGGATTTTTACCACCATATTATGCAGCCAAACCTAACAGCAGCAGCTGGCAACAGGTATAGCTACCAGTGCGGGAAAAAATGCAGAGAAAAAAGATATTGACCAAGTAGCGAAACGCCGTGCCTTGTGTCTCACTTTTTAAATGTTTAAATTCCGTTAGGGATTACAGCTTACAAATAATAATTACTATCTACTTTTTATTTATTTATAGGTCATATTCCTCCTCTTCCTCTTCTTCAGAAGCCGCGAACTCGATTTTGTTTGAGGCTTCATTCCACTTTCCAACTACGACTTGCTCACCATTCTTTACATACTCGTTGTAGTCGTAGATAATACCTGTCTTCTTCGATTTCAAGTATTTCTTGCCTTCAAATTCGATCTTCTTGACGACATCAGGCTCGTCATCTTCAACTGGTTCTTCAACCTTCTTTGACGACTTTTGAGCCTTTTTAGCCTCCTTTTCTGCTTTCTCAGCAGCCAATTTAGCTTCCTTTTCTGCCTTAGCCAATTCAGCAGCTGCCTTCTTTGCTGCCTTTTCCTCCTCTTCAGCCTTCTTCTTAGCTTCGCGAGCTAGACGTTCAGCTTCCTTTTTAGCCTCCTTTTCTGCCTTCTCAGCAGCTAATTTGGCTTCCTTTTCAGCTTTCTCGGCTTGACGCTTGGCCTCCTTTTCGGCTTTTTCAGCTTCCTTAGCGAGACGTTCGGCTTCCTTTTCCTCATCAGTCTTACCTGATTTCTTCTTATTGATTACGATTTCATCAGATTCTTCATTAGCTTCAGCAACCAAAGCTGCGAATAAATCCTCATCTTCGCCTTCAATTTGAAGAACCTTCTTTGACTTCTTAGGACGACCCTTTACACCCTTTGCCTTTGGCTCCTTATCTGTCTTTGGGCGACCACGTTTGGTCTCTTCTGGGGCGATAAAATGTTCAGAATTAATAGTAATATTTAACTTACCTGCTTCTTCGAGCACTTGTTCTTCGCTAATTTTATACTTCTTCATGACTTTTGTATAAGATACTGGCTTACGTCCCTTTGGATCAGTGTACTCGAAGATACCGACTGCATTTCGCATTTGGATAGTACCATATTCCGGAATCTCAGCACCTGTCTTTTGCATTGTAGTAGCACAACTCTTACAGAATTGAGCATCTCCTTTGCGAGGACCGGTACATTGAGTATATAATCCGTTATTCTGGCGTAATGCGAAACAGCAGTTTTCGTGGAACTCACCGTTGTAAGGCAGAGGGAAAGCTGATTTTGGTACCGATACCTTTGCAGCTTTGGTCGTCTTTGCCTTGACTGGCGCCTTGCGTTCTAGCTTAATTAGAGCGAGACCGAGTAAGCGATAAGCCTCCTCAGCATCGAAATTATAGCGTTCTGCGCAGAAACCAATAGCACGATAAGCCAAATCTTGAGACATATTGATCAATTGACGATTCAATTGTTCAGATACGAAGATAGAAGCGTTAAATTCTTGAGCGGACATTGTTTGAGCGGACATTTTCTCTTTATAAGGTTCACTTCGTTTAAAACTTGATGCGGATTGGGGTTAATATGCCTTTCATCTATACCAACAAAAGTATTTCAATTTTTTTTTTCTTTGGCCTACTATGGCATTTACTGAAAATTTGTAATTATTACCACCTTTCCAAAGGGACTGGCGTTGCGGAGCCAACGGATTTATTTTGCACCTCATATACAACCAAAGGACTCAACGGAACTATTTCTCTCGAACCCCACACTGAAAATACCCTATAATTCTGGGCACCCCCTATTTGACCTTATATAGGCTCACCTGATTTTAATTATAACACTGTAGCTTCGCTTATATTTTTTCAGTTATAGCCAGATATAGGGCATAAATAAAAAAATTGAAACACTTTTTTAGGTCAGAGTGAAAAGCATATTA
>Ga0194118_10004965_pt1 | contig 14156 bp, 13 predicted proteins | sample TA2MahsurfametaG_2_FD_148662 | JGI IMG/M metagenome (GOLD analysis project Ga0194118, IMG submission 148662) | Freshwater microbial communities from Lake Tanganyika, Tanzania - TA2015013 Mahale N5 surface | ecosystem: Environmental > Aquatic > Freshwater > Lake | place: Tanzania: Lake...
GTCCACGAGCCATAGCGAAATAGCGGCTCCAGCTGAATACATGACCAACAGTGCAATAGAAGCGGAAATGGAAGCGGAAATGGAAGAGGAAGAGGAAGAGGAAGCGGCAGCGGAAAATGCTCACACTGTTGGAGCTAGTGAAAATGAGGTGGACCCTGAATTAGTAGAAGGGCCAACGATCAATAAATTCATGAGGAAAGCAAAAAGCTTTGTCACCAGAAAAAGAGGTCACGAGGCCCATAAAATGAACAGTAGTAACTCGGTTGAAACCGATGAAAAAAGACTGGATGCCCATATCGATGCACTGTTGAAACAGATTGTAGCATCAGCAAACAGCAATGCAGACAAGCATGATGTATCCGTCGCAGGTTAATTGTTTTTCCCGTTCAAAAAAATAACGGTTCACAGATAATCTGGATTACGCATCACCCAGATTATCTGGCGGGGAAATCATCAATAATCGGGTGTATGGAGTATTTCAGGTACAACAATCCTCATTACAAACGGATTGTTGGATTCCACATTGTCTGCAACATTGTCTAATCGTGCATGATCTGATGGTGCATTGATAAAAAAATCTAGATTTTTACCATGGCCTAACTTTGCTACAGTCTAAATTTTTTGTTCTTGTCCAGGGTCTCAAAAAATGGACATCAGAATGATCCAAAAAATGCGTCAGATATTTGGAAATGCTGATATATGAGCCTTGCTAAAAATACTTTTGCTTAATACAGGCCGAAGGATAACCCAGCCCGGGGAAATATCCAAGTCAATCAGACAGCCCAATCATCCGCACGACCAACACTTCAATCCGTGCTACAGGCCTCTATGAAAAAAGGACCCAAGATGGGCAAAAAAGCCAACCCTGGATCCAAAGAATTAACCGGAACCCAGCCAGGATCCGGAAAAAACAGTCGAAAAGAACTATTCGACTTGCTTGATGCTAAGCTTTGTACGTCCCTGATCATCAAATCCAATGACCTTGACAGTAACCGTATCGCCCACACTAACAACGTCTTCGATGTTGTTAATATGCTCGTCAGAAATTTCACGGACATGAACCATACCGTCTTTTGCAAAACCAAACTTGACAAATATACCAGATGAAATAATTTTCACCACAGTTCCCTCATAGGTTTCACCAATAACAGGTTGTGGACCGGATTGGGCAGAATCATCGCGAGAATATCTGGGTTGACCAGCCAAAGGTCCATCCACAGCAGTATGGCCAATGGCTTCTTTGATGCTGAGCTTGATGCGACCACGATCATCAAATCCAATGAATTTCACTCGAACAGCCTGTTTTTCCTCTAGCTCAGAGCGCACATCTGGGATGCGATGAGGAGCGATTTGACTGATGTGGACCATGCCGTCTTGGCCAAAACCAAAATCAATAAAGGCACCAAAATCAACGATCTTGACAACCACACCATTATATACTGTTCCTTCTACTGGTTTTTGAGCCATGTTTCCTGCACTCCGAGTTTTGCGAAAAGATGAACCGCGTGATTCACCAAGATGATCTGAATCCGACCCCCCTGAAACGGCTTTAATGCTCAATTTCGGGAAACCTCTTTGGTCGAAACCAATAACTTTGACACTAACCGGCTGTCTTAATGACAACACGGATTCCACAGTCTCGATATGAGAATGGGAAATTTCTTTAATGGGGACCAGCCCATCTTGCTCGAATCCAAAATTGACAAAAGCGCCATATCTTTGAAGACCCACCACTGTTCCTTGATAAACTTCACCGATTAAGGGAGTTCCTGTATTGTTTTTCATATTACTCACTTTGTTTTACACCTGTTTAATACTTAACTTTGATCGACCCATTGAATCGATCTCTAATAATTTCACCGACACTTTATCGCCTACGGATAAAACGTGATGAATATCCTCGATACGATTCGGGGCGACTTCACTGATGTGAACCATGCCATCTTTTGCAAAACCAAAATTAACAAACGCCCCGAATTCTCTTAGACTGACCACCGTTCCTTCGTAAATCTGGCCTGCCTCTGGTACACCTGTGATGCCTTTAATGCGATCAAGCGTGGTGTTCAGAGCTTTGGATCCAGTAGAAAATACGGAAACCAACCCATCATCCCCAATATCAATTTTTGAACCCGTCGATTCGCACAATTCGCGAATGACTTTTCCACCTGAACCAATCAAATCTCGGATTTTATCCACCGCAATGCGAATGGTTCCCATGGCTGGCGCATGAGGACTGATTGCTCCTCTAGCCACACTCAAACTCTGGGATTGCATCGTATCAAGAATGTGTTTTCTGCCGATTCGTGCCTGCTCCAAAGCTTTTTTCATAAAGGCGCTGCTTAGGGCCTGACCTTTCAGATCCATTTGCAATGCCGTAATGCCGTGCTCTGTTCCCGCCACCTTAAAGTCCATATCCCCAAGGCTGTCTTCGGATCCGGAAATGTCCGATAAAATCATGGATTTTTCACCCTCTTGCACCAATCCCATGGCAATACCCGCCACGGGTGCCCGCAACTTGATTCCCGCATCCATTAACGCCAGCGACGCACCGCAAACGGTCGCCATGGATGATGATCCATAAGATTCTGTAATTTCAGACACCACACGCAACGTATAGCGTGTTTCAGGCAAAACGGCCTGCAATGCCCGCCATGCCAATTTTCCATGACCAATTTCGCGACGTCCAGGAGGTCCCACACGCCCCGCTTCGCCTACGGAATAGGATGGAAAGTTGTAATGCAGCAAAAAGGAATCCCTGGACAATCCCCGCAAACCGTCCACCACCTGACTGTCATCGGGTGCCCCCATGGTCACTGTGACCAATGCCTGGGTTGCGCCGCGGGTAAACAATGCACTGCCATGAGATCTAGGTAACAGACCTGTTTGACAATCGATGGGACGAACATCATTCGACTGACGACCATCCAAACGCACATTGTTTTTCAAGATATAGGCTCTGGCGGATTCTCTCCATATTTTATGAAACGCATAAGAGATCTCTTCGGCTGTATAACCATGATGAATTAACGCCTCTTTGACCTCATGACGCAAAGCATTTAACGCAACGTTTCTCTCGCTGCGTGTCTGGATGGCGCAAACCGAATCCCACTGACCGCCCACTTCTGACATCACGCGATCCCTCAACAATGCCTGATGGGCCGTATCAGAATAATAGGAAAAAGGCTTTGGCTCAGCCTCTGCAATAAACCCACTGACAAAGGATAAGATATCTTTTAACGCCAGCTGACCGTATTCCAAGGCATCGACCAATTGAGATTCGCTTTGCTCTTTTGCCCCACACTCCACCATCACCATACCTTCTGTGGTTCCAGCAATAATCAAATCCAAATCAGAACCCTCTGACAAAACAGAGTTTGCAAAAAAACCATCATCCGATATCCCGATGCGAATACCGGCTACAGGCCCAGAAAAAGGCAACCCTGCCAAGGACACAGCTGCGCTGGCCCCCAACATGCTGGCCAAAGCCACATCCACGGCTTCATCGTAACTCAGCACCGTACATACCACTTGGACTTCGTGATGAAAATCATGGGCAAACAATGGGCGCAGAGCACGATCAATCAATCGAGATACCAAAATCTCTTGATCCGATGGTTTGGTTTCTCTTTTGACAAAACCACCTGGAATGCGTCCGGCTGCAAAGGCTTTTTCAAGATAATGAACCGATAGAGGCAAAAAATCCACATGACTGGATTCAGGCGCCACGGTTACAGTACACAAAATACGAGCTTTGCCATAATGAACCAATACAGATCCAGCAGCTTGTCGGGCAATAACCCCGGTTTCTAGGGCTAAATGATGACCGGCCCAGGTCATTTCTTTTCGAATCATATGAAACATGCTGGCATGGTTCTGATGGTTTTCGGGCGTGGCGGTATGAGACATACGGTAAAATTCCTATTGTATTTTAAGACTGAACAGAGAAAAATCTTTAAAGTATCGTACACCATCACAGACTGTGACTATATATACGATTGTTTAATGCATTGATGATGCTAAATGCCATGCATCCTCCCCACAGCCCAAATGGTGATCTCCACACATTCGCAACCATACCTCAATGCCTTAATCCCAGTGCTTTGATTAAATCTAAGTATGTTTGATTTTCGTGCTTGCGCAAATAGGCCAACATCTTTTTTCTTAAATTAATAGCCCTCATCAAACCAACGCGACAATGAAAATCTTTTGGATGTTTCTTAACATGATCGGCAACTGACTTGATTTGATCGGTCAAATGAATGACTTGAACAGCAGAAGAACCCACATCTGTGGTACTCTTTTGAAATTTTTGAATGAGTGAATTCATATTTTTCCTATAAAACAGCGGGTAGGGGCTAGCCACCCTTGACAAACATTAGCCAATGCCACAAGGCATCCATACCCATCATAGCAAGCTATCGGCCTTTGTGTTAGGGGGGTAGGCAAAGAAAATGGAATTTTTTTTCCATTCCATAAATCCAATTTTTCCTGCTCATTGACACAAACGCCCTCTGAACTCTGCAAAACATGCTGGGGCGGCAAAACACAGGCCCCCAACTCCTCCTCGCTGTATTGCTCTAGATCTGATAATACCCTGCCAGAATCAAAGGGCCCCACCCGAATGCGACGCAATCTTAGAATCATCCCAGACAGCCCTAAAACCTCTGCCATATCACGCGCCACACTGCGCACATAGGTTCCTGTCCCGCACGTCATTTCAAAATCGGTGACATCACCTGTATGATTCAATATCTTTAAGGCCTCAATGTGTATTTTTCTTGGCTCTAATTGCACTGTTTCCCCCTGTCTGGCGCGCGTATACGCTGGCAACCCCTGAATTTTTGCTGCACAATATATGGGTGGAATTTGCCAAATCTCGCCCAAAAATAGGGGCAAAACATCCGACAATTGTTTCCATGTTGGACGCTTTGGGCACGTTTTTTGTATCTCTCCGCACGCATCATCCGTATCGGTGGACAGGCCCCAGGCAATGCGAAACGTGTACGTTTTGGAAAAATTCATCACAGACCCAATCAAAGGGGTGGCCAGACCCAATGCCACAGGTAAAATCCCGCTGGCAAGGGGATCCAGGGTCCCAGCATGACCTGCTTTTTTCAGATTAAAAATACGCTTGATGCGGTGCGTCACGTGCATAGAGGTACACCCAGACGCTTTATCCACCACCACCCATCCCCACGAAGGAATCGCCATCATATGGATCGGTACCACAGGGTGTCTATTCTCATGATTTTTTAACATCCCCATGGGGTTTCTGTCCCCCCCCTGGTGTAAAACGGCGCTGAGCAGACATCTCTTTTCGCATCACATCAATCCAAGACTGATCGGCCATATGGCGCAATATTTCTTGGGTCACCACACTGGTTTTACTCAAGTAGGCCTGGATATCTTGGGTGCTCTTGCCCACATCCTGCAAGGCTTGGCCGATGCGCTCCAGAGTTTGGCGCGTGTGCGTACTTTCTTCGACCAATCGCTGGGTGGTCAGGCTCTGGCTCTTCATCCAATCCAAAGCAGCCTGGTGATACCCCCCCAAACGAATAACAGCATCCAACCACTCTGTCTGCCTCTGTTCTGCATTAATGTGTAAACGCCCCAAACGCTCTATGCCATCAGCCCATCGGGCCAAGGACAATTCCATATCCTTCTCCGTACCCGCTGATGTCTGGGAGCCAGATGGAAAAAGAGAGCTTGCCCACCATTCGGCGTTTTGAAAAAAGACTTCCTTGGCTCGATCCAACTGAACAATCAAAAATCCCATGGTTAAGGTACCCGCCACCCCAAGCAATGACGAGCTGAATGCCACACCCATGCCCGCCAAGGGCAATTGCAGCTGGGTTTTCAAGGTCTCTAAAAACCCCTCGGCAGCATCTTGGGCAGGCAAGTGACCAATCACGTCGGAAATGCCCACAATGGTTTCAGACAAGCCCCACAATGTGCCTAAAAGACCCAAAAAAATCAGGGATCCAGCCAAGTAGCGCAAGAAGTCTTGACTCCAACCATGATAACATTGGGCCAATGCCCCTTGCACCATGGCTTGGTTTGCATCGGGACACCGCTCGTACAGAGTGACCAGAGGACGTAAAATCTTTAAAATACGATGAGGTTTTTGATGAAAAACGCCTTCCTCTCTCTGCAACGAGAGCAATGATGCGCACACAATACCCACCCCAAGCAACCAAATGGATGCAATTGATCCGTTAAAATAAGGGTTCGTCATAAATAAACTGGGTTTAATGACGAGGCAGGCTATGGCCAACACCCCTATTAAAAATAGAACAACACCCATCAAATAACGCGATACACTGGCCTTGATCATGGCAAAATATGTTATTCTATATGATATTTATCCCTACCCTACCCCGTTTTGTTCCAAAAAGAAAGCATAACCCCAGAGGCCAAAACCATGCGCCTGGATACGTGGGTTCATCATCAATGGCCCTGGATTCCTTACGGCAGCATCCAAAAAGCCATTCGTCGCGGGGAAATACGCCTGGATCAGTCCAAGGTTTCCCCCAAAGAGCGTCTGTCAGCCTATGCCAATGTTTGGTATAAACCACGATGGTTAAGCCTGTTTGAACAGCCCAGTCCGGCAAAAGCCCTGAACACCACCTGGCAAAACCGTGTGGATCAATGGGTGCTGTACGAAGATACTCATCTCATTGCCTTTAACAAGCCCCAAGGCATCGCATCCCAAGGGGGATCAGGGCAAAAATTACACATGGACGATCTGGTCAAATCCTGGCGCCCCCAATCCACCCTTCGCCTGGTGCACCGCCTGGACATTCAAACCAGTGGTGTGTTGTTAATGGCAAAAACCTTACATTGTGCCCAAGAATTAACCCGCGCTTTTCAAGACCGGCACATTCAAAAAAACTATTCAGCCGTGGTGCATGGGCATATTATGCGCCGTGGCACTATCACTCAATCTTTGGAACGCAACGGGGCACGTATGGAGATATCCAGTCATGAAAATGCTCTGTCGGCACGCACCACATTTCAACCCCAATGGCGAGGGCATGACCAGGCCAAAAACCCCATTACTTTGGTGTCTTTGTCACCAAAAACCGGTCGAATGCATCAATTGCGTGCACATATGGCTTGGTTGGGTCACCCCATTTTAAACGATCCTGTGTATGGAACCCCTGACCATGGTCTGTTGGCGTTACATTGTGCCCAGATGACGTTTCGACTACACAACCAAGAGTATGCCATTTCTGCACCAGAACCACAGGCGTTTTTACACCATATGGAACAGGGATAAACCACGGACTATGCCTGTACTTATGGTGCGTTTCAGCCACCGCAATACACAATGGCTGTATATCACCCCCCATCTCTGCCTGCGTACAGAATCGGGGCGCAGAATCAAGGTACGGAATTAGCGCGTAGAATCAGGGTATAGAATCAGCCTGCATCAGAACACAGTCCTTGTCTTTTTGGACGCCCCACCCCGTCTCCATCAGCATCCTAAGCTGTTTTATCCACCAAAGGTACCAAATCCGCCCTGATTATTACCCAAAAGTCCATGGTTTTTGTCCAAAAGCATCGGTGGGGGCCATCACCGCGTTGATGGTCTCATCATCCGCCCCATCACTGGTCTCAGCCTCTGTTTCATGACCGACCGCATCATCGTCCCCGTCTTTAACCGTCTCTGCACCTGTTTCAGGATCTGAATCGGCCTGGGTTTCCGTATCAACAGAGGCCAACGCGTTTAATTCGTCTTCAATGCTTTGCTCTTGCTCTGTTTCACGTTCAGCAGACCCTATGCGCTCTTCTGGGTTTTCTGCTTCTGGTTCAGAGTCTCTTGATGGATTAGACTGGGTCATCACAGCGTTAAAGTCAGATGGCATGGTTAAATCTTTGGGGATATTCAGGGTGGATGGATAGCTTTTTTTCAACTCTTCCATTTCGATTTTGGACAAACGCTCCAATTCGGTACCAAACAGAATGTTTCTGAAAAAATCATCACCGGGATCTTTTGTTTCTTTATCCCGTGTGTTCGCTTCTGGATGACGTTGATCCCTGTACAGGACAACAACCCACTTTTCAGGATTGCGCGCCGTGGGCAGAGCAATAATGGGGCTGATATCCCCAATGGATGCCGTACGCAAAAAATCTTGAACAGGTCGATCAAAATATTCCAACACATTCCATCCGCAATCCCCACCATTTTCGTTTGTTTTGGCATCCGATTCCTGATACGCCATTTCAGAAAAAACCACGTCTCCTGTGTGTAACAGCCCTTGAATCTCCACAATTTTTTGATAATCAGATCCATCATTCCTGCGGTTATAGATCACAATTTCCCCAACGCGGTATTGCACAGAATTTTCTTTGGCTTTCCACTTTTTTCGGGCCTTGGCAATGGCATGATCCGCAATGTTACGCATGGCTCTGCTCCCCCATTTTAACAGCAAGAATCGCTGAAACGTGATCATGGATTCTTGGCGTTTATAAAACGGATCGTAATGGGGCCCCAGGTGTAAACGAAACTGATCCAGAGTCATGTCATTTCCTTTGGCCATGGCCCTGATGCGATCATCAACCTCTTTTTTGATTTCTTCGGGCAACAGGGTAGAAACGGCCTGGGTTTGAAAACTCTTTTTAGCCATAGCCAACAACAGGTTCGGTGCCTGATTTTGTCGTGCTTCGTTAACCAGCGCCACAGCGGCATCGGTATACATTTTGGCATAATTTTTCGGCGTAATGGCTCGACGTAAAAAAAGGGCCTCCATGGCCAGTCGACGCTTCACATCCTGATCGGTGACCACCTGCTTGCCCACCACAGCCACAGAAAAACTGCGCAAAGAGGGTTGCCCTCTTGCCGCTAAATGGGATGCCGATGATGAGGTTTTTTCCCGACCTTTAAACGTTTTTTTGCCGCTTTTCCCCTGACACGGGGTTGTTGTGATCAGGCCTAATAAGGCGATATAGTAAAAAATGGTCTTTGCCGTGTTGTTCGATTTTTTCATGACCCAGCCCCTTGTATACCCGTCGCACTTTTATGGCTGTTTTGGCCTTTTTCAAAGGCGTTTTTTCCGATCATTATTATCAACAACACTGGGTACTGCAGGAATTTTATCACTTCTTATCTGGTTAGTGCAATCGTTGCGATATTGTGCCATGATCGCGTATCAAGGGTTATCCTTTTTGGATGTCTTTTTTCTGTCTTGCCACTTTTTGCCACGCACATTAGTTATGGGGACCTCTTGGGGGTTTGCTTTGGCCCTAGTATGGACTTATCGTCGATACAATCAGGATCATGCGTTTAACGTCATGCGTTCTTGTGGGGTATCCCCATGGTTTTTTAATCAACCCACGATGCTTCTTGCCCTTCTTCTGACGGGGTTTTTATACCTATTAACCTGTCACATGGGGACAATCGCCCACCGCACATCGCGTATACATGAACAGAACATTCGCCAAAGATTTGACCCATCCTTTATTACGCCAGGTCTGTTTTTTTCCATTCAAGATCGCACCCTGTACGTTTATCACCAACCCAGTCGATATCGGTTACAGGGTGTTTTTTTACACGATCAACGCGATCCCAAAAATGAATTCGTTTTATGCGGTCAGTACGCTGATATTATCCCCCATTCATCGGGTTTTCGCATGCGCTTTGAAAATGGGAGCATGCATGTTTTTCCTTCTAACGCACCGCCCTATTTGGCCCACTTTAAAACGTATACATTAAATTATGCTGCCCCTTTTCCCAAATCAGACCCCACAAAACAGTTACGGCCACAGGAACAATCGCTGGACACATTATTGAAACATCCGTTAACCAACCCCACCAACAGTGAGTACAGAAAAGAATGGCAATACCGATTATTTTGGCCCCTGTTGCCCTTACTGGACGCGTTATGGATTCCCCCAACCATGTTATACAGCACCCATTGGGTATGGCGAGTGATGTTTGTCTTTTTGCTGGTGCATGGTGGCATTTTGTCACCCATGGCAGGCATCAGTGTGCTGTGCGCTGTGATGGCACGCATAGTATTTTGGATACGCACACGAAAAAGCTTATAAGCGATACCCTGCCTTTTTTCACACCCCATGTTTTTAACCCTTACGCATAGACCATGATCTTTTTCCGGTATTTAACACGCCTGTTTTGGACACGATTTTTCAGCATTCAGTTGGGCGCTCTGTTCATGGTTGGGATATTCGAATGGTTGACCCTTACGGGTCCCTATACAAACATTTTGGTAAAAATGCCTTTTACGGCGCACAAATTACTGCCGTTTATTATTTTCATCACCATGATTGGATGGACCTGGTCGTTAATGGCCCGAAATGAATGGAATGCTTTATCCAGCATTGGTCGGTCTCCTTGGCATATTCTGCGTACACCGTTGATGTGGGTTGTCCTATTGGGCCTGATGGATCTGTGGGTCATTGCTCCCATGGGGCAAAAATTTTTTAATCCTTTGCAACAAAAGATTTCTCTGATTTCTAGAACATGGCAAAAAGGATTGACGAAAAATGGGTATGTCTTTTTCACCCCTGATGGCCCTATGTACCATGTTGTGGAAATGCGCAACAACTCGATGTTACACCATCACAGCATCGGTAAAAAACTGCACATCCAAGGCAACGATTTGGTCTGTACAGATGTGTGGTCCATGTCACCCCATCGCTGTCCGGAAAAACTGCCGCTCACTCGTATCACCCTGTCAAACCCACCCCCTTTAGAGGGATCGGATGATCATCCCTTTGGATTATCTTTGGCCGATGCCTATTTGGCCATGGATAAAAACCAAGAAGGATTAGTTCTGTTGTCTGCCCGCATTCATTATTGGTACAGTCACTTTTTTTGGTCACTATCCCTGGTTTTTTTGGCACCATCCTTGTTAATGGGCGGCGATCGCCGTACAAAAATTTTTGGAACCATTTTTGGTCTGCTGGGCGTTTTAACCATGTATCTGGTCAAGGAATGGTTGTATGCCTTCAGCATCCCGCTGACCCACAGCTGGCCTGTTTTCTTACTCTGGTTACCATTTTTCATCACGGCCGGATTAACCTGGGCGTTGTTTTTTGAAAAGAGAGAGCTGTAATAACGCCCCCACTCTATGCACGCCCATGCATCACAAGCAATCGCCAGGATGCAACGTTGGGGTCTTCAATGGAGTAAAACCCTATCATTAGAGGTCATGTCCATCAAAAATCTTGCCACCATGCGCAAAGCATCTTCGGTCACGCTGTGGCCACCGTGGGGGGTGATGTGGTGCTTAGCCTCTAGACCATATCGGTCAAATAATCGATCCGAATCCTTCATCCATTGTAATGGCACAACCTCATCATCTTGAGCGTGCGTCCATAAAACAGCAGGGTGATGAATGGGTTCTTTTTTCAAGCAATATGCACCAGATAATCCAATGACGGCTTTTATGGAGGGGGAAAAAAATCCCAGCTCATAAGCCATCATGGCCCCTTGGGAAAACCCAGCCACGACTACATCCCCTTCGTTATGGTGAATGATATCCGACAATTTATCCTGAAACACAGCCGCCGCTTTGCTTAAAGGATCGGCTATGACTTCCCACGCTTGGCGCAGGTTGGAATATCCCCAATCAATGCCTTTCAATGAAAACCACTGTCGACCCGCCGGATATTCTTGGCATACTTCTGGCCCATCTGGACACACAAAAGTAACATTGGGTAAAGACAAAGCTTGGGCCAGATGAGTCATATTTTCCCCACAGGATCCATATCCATGCAGTAAAAATACAGTGATTGGGCGTGCATTGCCCCCTGATTTTGGTTCAATCATCACGAGTGTTTCCTTTTTATTTCATACGGATCTAGACAATCAGCCTATACAACCCAGGACATTATTTCAAGAATAACCATCAGAAGTATGGATTTTATAGGCCTAAGTGCCTTAATATAGAACAATAAAGGCTGTTAGCGAATCTGATTTCTGTGTCTAGTTTTCATGTTGCTCTGATCATGGATGGAAATGGTCGATGGGCAACCCACAGGGGAAAACCAAGGATTTTTGGCCATCAACAGGGGGCAAAAAGCTTAACTCGCATTATTCGTTCTTGCCCAGAATATGGCATTACCCATTTAACCGTGTATGCCTTTTCCCCAGAAAATTGGCACCGCAGCGCCCTAGAAGTCAACGCCCTGATGCGTTTGTTTCAAATCTATCTTCGCGCCTATATGGGCGAATTGGATCGAGAAAAGGTGAAGGTTCGTGTTATTGGAGAGCGCAGCAGATTGCCAAACAGGTTACAACGCATGATTGAAACCATCGAAACGAAAACCAAAAATCATACACGTTTGGTTCTCCAAGTGGCCCTGAATTATGGAGGACGAGACGAATTGGTGCATGCTGTAAAAACAATGCTGGCGCGCCATCAAGACACGCAAACCCAGGCATTACCTTTGAGCCAAAATGATCTTGCAGCCGCCCTGTGGAGTAATGATTGTCCGGACCCAGACCTGTTGATTCGTACGGGCGGTGAAATGCGCCTGAGTAATTTTATGTTATGGCAATTGGCCTATACAGAATTGGTATTTTTACCCCAATATTGGCCAGATTTTACACCGGACGATTTAGGTCAAGCCATTGCCCAATTTCAAGGCAGAGAACGTCGCTTTGGCCGCATCCATCCAGAGCACAATGGGATAGAATCGAACAACACCATGCAGAGTGAATCAAATCCCAATCGCACCCATACCTTGGAAACAACTTTTGGCCATCCAAGGCTCCCCTCAACCCACGCAGTAAAGGATTCCATCTGATGTCATTTTATATTCCTTATACAAGAAATTCCGACCCTATTGATGTGGCTGTGGTGGGGGCAAGCGGTACCGTAGGGCAAAAAGTATTGGCACTGTCCACCTATTTACCCTGGATGCGCATTACAGAAATAGCCGCATCTGATGCCAGAGCCAATGCACCCTTGTCCTCTTGCCCATGGCGAGAGGCGTTGCTTATGCCACAGAATCTGTCCTCTTTGCGTTTTTGTACCATGGACGATATTTCTGCGCCCTATGTGCTATCCTGTTTACCCCACGATGTGGCTGAAATCTATGAACCTTTGTGGGCAGAAAGGGGACATCATGTATTTTCCAACGCATCGACGTTTCGCATGTCGCCAGAAATTCCATTGCTGATCCCAGAAATCAATGCCCATCATTTGTCCTTGATCCATCAGCAAAAAACCCCAGGAAAACGAGTCAATAACCCCAATTGTTCCGCCACAGCATTGGCCTGTACCTTGGCACCCATTATGGTCAAACATCCCGTGCGCCACATCAGCATTGTGACATTACAGTCTATCAGCGGGGCGGGATATCCCGGCGTTTCCAGCATGGATATTGTGGGTAATACCATACCGCATATACCTGGTGAGGCCCCAAAAATCGTTGTGGAATTACAGAAAATTTTGGGCTCTGAAGACCGGGCGCTGTGCACACCCATCACCGTTAATGTGCATCGTGTTCCCGTGGTGTACGGTCATGCCGCCACCCTGCACATCCTGTTGGACCGGCCAGTGTGCGATGTGGCTGATGTGTACCTCGATTTTAATGAAAAGCACCCTATATTCCACTTGTATTCTTCTGATGATCGGCCCCAAGCCTTGCGCGATTTATCCCATAACGATATGCGCGTACATATTGGCCCCATTCGTGCTTCTTCTCTGGGCCGTGATGAATCTATCCTGCGTATGAACATAGTATCCCATAATTTGGTCCGTGGTGCCGCAGGAGCCGTTTTGGCTAACCTGGCCTGTTTTTTAAACGCATCCCCAGAATCTTAATGTTGAACCACTGTATCAATGTCACGAGATGTTTTTCAGCGCTCGTTTTACAGAGTTACAAACAAAATCTTTGGATTGTGGGGGGTGCACCCATTCTGTGCATGCCGTTTTTTTTGAAGCTTTTATCCCACCCCTTGTCATGGTCTAAAAATTCTTTTATAGTTTCAGATCAACTGCTTATTTTTAATAAAAGTGAAAATCAAAAAAGCACAACTATTTTCCGCATTAGTCTCGGTAATATTATGTGTACCTGTTATGGGTATGGAACAGCAGAAAAATGAAGAACAGACGATTCAAAGGCGTGTCAGGATCGCTAATCAAAAAAAAAGAAATCAAAAATCTGAAAATAAAGGGCAAAAC
>Ga0194118_10004970_pt1 | contig 14152 bp, 9 predicted proteins | sample TA2MahsurfametaG_2_FD_148662 | JGI IMG/M metagenome (GOLD analysis project Ga0194118, IMG submission 148662) | Freshwater microbial communities from Lake Tanganyika, Tanzania - TA2015013 Mahale N5 surface | ecosystem: Environmental > Aquatic > Freshwater > Lake | place: Tanzania: Lake Tanganyika...
GGTCGGTCGATCGAGGCCTTCAACCGCTCGGCGAGCGCGAGGATCGACTCCTTCGAGACACGAAGGTAGGGGTTCGGGTCGGTCCGCTCATGCAGCGCCACGGTCGCGTCGAGGTCGGCGCGCAGCGCTTCGGGCTCGTGGAGCTTGGCGATCTCCTCGGGCGTCGCCTTGGGGATCGCGTCCCACGGATCCTGCATGAACATCGACTGCGAGCAGCCGCCCGAGAGCGTGACGGCGGCGGTCGCGATGACGGCGATGCAGGCCGTCCATGCGGCGAGGCGACGAAGACGGCGGCGAGGTCGGGGCCTGGCGGCTTGCATGAGGTGCTCCAAGTGCATGATCGAGTTTCGGTCGATGGCAGGGCGATGCGGCCGTTGGACGGTGATTGTTGACTGACGGGCGAGTCACATGGCCGCTGCGACCGCGACCAGTCCGATCAGCGTGGGAGCCACGATCTTCCGCGCGGCTCTTCGCCGATCTTCGAAGATGACCATATCACGCGGCTCGCGCCACGCGCCGGCAGCCGTGAACGCCGCGAGCGTGATGACCGGGCACGCACCGGCTGGCAGGATCGCGATGAGCTTGACGGCGGTCACTTCTTCCGCTCCGCCTGCATCCGGCGGATCTCGACGATCGCGCGTTCGAGCGCTGTGTCGCGGCCCGCGACGGGGGCGACCTCGATGTGCGGCCGCACGGGGCCCACATCCGTCTCGTCGCCGCTGGCGCGGAGGTACACCCGCTGCGCGCAATTCACGACGATCCGCGAGTTCGGCAGCGGGAACGGGCAGATGTGGCCGATTTGATTCGGACAGCCGCCCGTCGGCTCGCCGATCGTGAGCATCAGGTCGTAGGTCCGCGCCGCATCCGCGAGCACCACGGCGGCGGAGTACGTTCCGTCCCCGATCAGCAAGCAGGTCGGTCCGTCGAACCTAGGTTCGATTCGTGGGGGGTTCTCGACGGGAATCTTGTCGATCGAGTCTTCGCCGTGCTTGAGCGCCACATATTCCGGCATATAGAGGGGCAGTACGACACCGATCAACAGCCAACGCCACATGGGCTTCGCGGCCAGCCGCATCATCTCGTCGGATTCCGCGCTCCGGCGTGTCACGATCCGCGACATTCCCCGGAACGGGCGATCGGTGACTCGGGCGAGCAGGTCATCGCCGAGGATTGCTCCGCCGGGGTTCTCTCGGATGTCGACGATCAGTCCCGCGGCGCCGCGCGCGTTCACGGCGGTCATCGCCTGATCGATGAAGTCGTCCCACTTTCCTCCAAGCATGTAGTCCATGGACGGGAAGTCGATGTAGGCGATGGGTGCGGCGCCGGACTGGTCGGCAGGCAGCAGGAGGCATCGGAACGGCGGGATGTCGACGAGCACTTCTCCCTGAGAAGCCGGTGACGCTTCGGGCACCGATGCTCGCGGCAAGGTCCGGTTGATCTTTTGCTTGCCAACGGCCTCGACCGTTACGATGTGCCGCGAGCCGTCGGGACGGACGAGTTCGACATCCGTCGGCACCGAGACCCCGGCGACCCAATTCAGCGCTTGGAACGACCGGCGGATCATGGCGTCGCGGGAACCCTCGGTTTCCGCGGGTACCAATGAGCGCAGGCGTGCAAGCTGATCGGCTGCGCAGACGCTGCCTATCCGCACGATCGTGTCCCCGGGCTCGATCGCCTCTTCCTCCGCCGTTACTGCGATGACGACCAGCGCATCGCCCCTCGGCTCTGCCTCGAAAGGCAGAAAGCCCTCCCCACGCGCGAGAGCGGCCACCATATCCTCCCTGGGAATTCTCTGGAGGTAGTGGTCGCACCGATACCCCGCCTGCATCTCCATCACGAGCGGCAGGAACTCGCGGCGGGTCATCGGGCGGTCGATCGATGCCTTAAGCCGCTCGGCGAGCGCGAGGATTGACTCCTTCGACACGCGCAGATACGGATTCGGGCATGTCCGCTCGTGCAGCGCGATGATCTCGTCGAGATCGGCCCGCAGTGCGTCGGGCTGATGGAGCTTCGCGATCTCCTCGGGCGTCGCCGATGGGATCGCCTCCCACGGGTCCTGAATGAATAACGAAAGCGGCCGGAATCCAAGAAAAATGCTTGCCACCAGAGTCGCGATCGCGGTCGCAGCAATCACCGCGAGCCAACGTCGGTAGCGCCGTCGGGGTTTCACTGGCGTGGGTCTGGAATCGGTGCACTGTGTCATCTGGCTCTCCTGCGACCATGAAAAGTCCCGCAGAAAAGGCTATTTGCCGGGGAAGCCCGACTCTATTCGTATCTGGAAGCGGAAGCTTGTAAGAAATCCAACTAGCGACGTGAGATATTTACTTGTTTTTTGGTATGTCGGTGCTCAGGCCCAAACCCCGCAGTCAGCCTGCGAACCTGCAGCCCTCCAGCGAACCGGATGCCCCATATAACCCGGATCCGGGGTGTCTCTGGTGTGGGCGAGACTTTCGGGAGTTTCGGGCACCGGGCTCTGCATCTGCATCGGTTTTTTCGACCTGCGGAATTGGCGGGAGAGACACGCCGGCTGTGGCGGTGTGTGCGTAAGTGGCTGAAAACACTGGCGTTACGTCACGCGTTTTGGCGGGATGTCTCGGTTCTCGCATGAAAATAACCCCGGGGTCGAAAAATGTTTCGACACCGGGGTTTCGATGGTGTGAAACCAACCCTCTTCGGACACGATATGCGATCAGTCGAATTGCTGTTCTGTACCGTCTGCAAAGACAACTCGACTGACACTGAAGATCGGCGTTAGTTCGCTTTCCTCCGTGTACCTCAGATCGCGATGGACAGCATTGCTGTCATCATAAGGTGCAATTTTCACCCACACCAAAAGTGAGTTGGTGAAGCTGACATCCGGCACCTCAGCGATGGTCTTTGTGAACAACGGCTTGCCATCCGTTACAAATGCCAAACGCCCATGTACTTCTTTGATCGGAACATTCGGCGGCGTGCGGACCCGCAGTTTTAGAGTCAACGCGTAAGTTGTTTCTCGACTGGTGATGTCGTACTCGCTGTCCAATTCACGGGATGGTGAAAAACTGTCAATCCAGGTTGCGACGTACCATTCGCGTGGTTCCAGAGGGGGATAAACTGCGTTAAGTTGAGCTGGCGTTCGGGATTTAGCCTGCTCCCACCAGTCTCTTCGTGATACATCCTTTGGGTATATTCTGGCTTGGTAATTTGCAAACATTTCATCCCACTGTTTCTCAGTCACTTTGTACTTTTGTTTCCACTCAGTCATTGAGTCTTGGGAATTTGCTAGAAACGGAAATGCCGGAGCGGCGGCGTTCGGGACTTGGGCGTTGGGTTCCACGTCGACAGATCGCTGCCGCAAGTCTTGAGTTCGCCCGAGATAAACCACGAGCACGATGCCCATACATATGAAGAGAACCTGATTCAAAACTGCTGGAATCGCTCCAAAACGTGGTTGCCGGAACACAAGGTAGCCAGACGTTGCAGCCACAAGTACTCCGCCCAGCAGGCCGAAATACAGCCCAGCTCCTGGACTCACCATCAGAGAGGCAAACAAGCCTCCTATTGGATTTTCGTTATCTGAGTTAATGTTGAAGGTATTGCTGAGCCGCCATAGCAGGCCCCCCATCCAAAACGTTGTCATGGTTCCAACGCCTTGCGAGATCATTAACGGTACCGTCAAGAGTGGTCGGCGCGCGATGGAAATGCCGAAAAGTACGCCTGTGACAATGGCTGCCCCTAGCAGATACTTGCCATCGCCTGCGATGCCAATGAAGCCGCCGGCACCGACGTTGACCCACCTCAGGAATGGTGAAGTGAACAGGAAAATGAATCCCGCAGCAGCAATCCAGACGCTTGCCGTCTGGGTCATATCAAGTCGATCAGAGAATCGACGGCACTGCCGCATGCCCATGGTAGTCGAGATGCTAATCTTTGGAACTATGTCGTTATGCGCTTCGCGTCGGTCGTCATCAATGGGTATGGCCATCACGGAGGGAAGTTGCTGGGAGTGCGGCTCCTTTACCTCTTCAACTGGCTTGTGCGAATTAACGCCTGCTTCTGGTTTCATTGCCTCGAATCGCACCGTTACTTTGCATTTCGGGCAGGCAAGATCACGCTCCAAGTTCTTGCGATGGCCGCGTGCTATCGCGCCACAATTTGGGCACTTAAACCGAATGGTGTCTGAAGTCGTCAATTTGCACCTGAAACCGACTGAAATGATGAAGTTCCGGCAGCATGAATTGCACGCAGCGGCAATCTGACAAGTGACTTACAGTCTAGAACCTACATGATTCAATGTCGACGATCAGCCTTCTTCGATTCGAAGCCCGGCACAACCTCGCCAAGTTTGCGACTCTGATCAGGGCCAAAAGTGCGTTCAAAAAAATGTTGAAATCAAAACATCGTTGGGCTGCCACGAGTTGCGTTCAAGTGGGCAGATCCCGCTGCCGGATAACGTGATGAAAGTGTTGACACAGCCTGTCAACACGATACATTCGCAGCCTCACTCAACCGTCAGAAATGGCACAGCTGCAGGATGTTTGCAGCGATTCCGGGATTGATCGTCGATGCTCCACAGTCGGACATTGAGAAGCCTCACACAGGCCTGTTTTTTCCAACTCGCCTGGGGCACCTGGTCTGGCTGGTCCTTTATTGCTCAGGACCGCGAACTCCGCTTCGTTGCCGTTGAGTTCCCGCCACCAGCCTGCTGACGCTCGCACCTGCGCTACCCACTGGTCCGCGGCTGCGCCCTCACTCCTTCTCTTCTTAATGCTCCCCGTGCGCGCTGGCATTGCGCGTCTCACCGGAATGGAGGCCGTTCTCCGTAAGTCTATTGGGAACGACTATTCTTATGGCTCAGACTTTTGACCCACTTCGTGTTCTCCGCTCTTTTTCCATGAACCTCCTGCGGGAGTTCATCGCACGCCACAAAGGAACGCCACCGTCTCAGATGGCAAGCGTCCATCGCAGAAACTCCGGGCCACTGTATGAGGCCTGGCAATCAATACCTGATGACGAGCGTGCTCGGATGCAGATCATTCTGCAGAAGATCTTCACGTTGTCGCAGGAATGCGGCATGACTGCGCTGATGGAAACTATCCGGGAGCGGCATCCACATCGGATCGGTGAATTTGATCGCTTTGAACATCGGAACGACCAGATCGTTTGGGCATGGCTCAATCTGCCGGATGCCTTCGAGCAGGCTGAGGTCCTGGCAGTCGCTGAAGCCGCTCTGTCGGGCCGCTTCTGGAAGCGATCCTACGTCGATGTGCCGGATGATCTGCAGATTGACTGTCAGCGCATTGAAGCCCTGCAGGACGAGCTGCGTCAGGTGTATTCTGCCCAGCTGCGCGGCCGTCATTGCCACATCGAGCACCATCAGCGGGAATCAGGTGTGGATTATTTCTGCGCCTACCTCGATAACTGGCCGGACCAGCTGATGCTGTTTCGAGAAAACGGCCAGATGTCTCCGCTGTCAGGGCACTGTGCCTTCACCAACGTGTTTTCACTCGATTGTCATCATGGGACGCTTGAAGTCGCTGCCCGTGGAGGTCGAGTGATCCACGAGCAACTGAAGGACTCGTTTTGTCGAGCGGTTCTCGTGAAGCCAGCCAATCCTTCGTTTGCTGAGACGCCGGCGTATCGGCTGGATCATCTCCTGACAGAGGGATTTCAGCTGCCAACCGCGTCGGAAGACCGAGTCTCCAGTGTGCGACTCACTCATATCCGGTTTGCACCGCGATGTGTGAAAGATGTGCGTTATGAGGAGATCGGATTCGCTCAGGGAACGGACCTCAATGCCGCGGAACGACAGTTGAGGGAGAGACTGGCCGAACGCGCCTTCGAACCCAAAGGGCTCAGAGTTCTGTCCGTCGGATTCAATTTAATGGTACGGCCGCTGGGACGACTGCGAGTCAGTCCGCTGACCTTCAGCGTCCACGCTCCAAATACCTGTAATCTCAAAGAAAAGGCCGATGACCTGAGAGTGGTCGGTGAACGCTGTCTACGGATGTGGGGGATCTGCAATGCATGACTGGTTGCGAACACTTTGGTTGATGCTGGATCGGCACTGTGGCGGATTTGCCAGCAGCAGTTTTGAAGGGTGGATTGATAGAGACACACTCGCAATCCTGAAAGAGTCGAGGCTTCGAGAAACGTCTCCACTGAAATACGTGGTCTGTCCGGATTGTCTCGATCACGATGAGAAACCGATCCTGCGCGAGTACCCCGGCGTCGCGCCGAAATGGTTTATCCCGTGCCCGGAAAGCGGACGAGTGCAACTGCGACCAGACGAATTGCAACAGTGGCAATTTGATCTGGAGGCAATTGCGAGAACGATCGCCGGCACGCTGTCGCTCTCGGGACCACTAAGCGTCGAGATTCCACAGAAGTTGTGGCGACTGGGCCGAGCTCCGTGGCAAAACAGGACACGGGAAGTCTGGCTGTTGCGCGACAGCACGTCGCTTTCCAGAACCGATCTGAAGTTGGCATTGAAGTCGTCGCGACAGGCGATCGTGCTGACCTATGGTCGAGTTCTTCCGGATCCGCTTTGGAAAACTCGTTCGCCGGCGTTTGTCTTACTGTCGCACGTGTCGCAATGGTGCGACGGAAAATTCAGCATTGACGCGATGCAGCTTCTGGAAGCGGTGCGAGATCAGGATGACATGGTCTGCGAGTCCGTGCCAGCGGAGACCGGACGCATTTCTTCTCGGAGAATCCGTCGACAAGTCAAGGAGGAGATTGCTTCGATGCTGACAGATGAAGCGATGGTGGCTGCGTATTTTCAGCACGGGTCTGTACGCCTGGCGGCGGAAGCTCTATCGATTCAGACAAAGTCGGAGATTTCGAAAGACAAGGTTTACCGAGCACTGAAACGCAGTGGTGTCGAAATCAAGGCACCCACCAACCACAACAGCTGTTCAGTGCGACGCACTGTCGCGTCGCAGCGCTGCGACAACCGGAAAATTATTTCCAACTCAACCGATGCCGTTGACTGGCAATAAGTTACATCGCCGTCGCGGCTGACTTTTCGACCGCGACGGCGTCCCAAAACGCGACACCGTGGCTGCCGTCTGAAGGCCGCCGAGGCCATCACCTGAGGGTCAGTCGTGATGTGATTTTTTGACGGAGCAGTTTTCGTCACACATCGCTTATTCGGTGTGTAAACAATTGAGATTGGGCGACAGCAGGGTTTGCATGCTCTATGATTCTATGACGACTATCTCATGAAATGAAAGATTGAAGCGTAGACATTTAGTTAGGTTGAATGTGTGTGTTGCGAAAAACTCCAGCTGGTGTGGACAGGTAAGCCGACAAATCATGCGTCGTTTGCGCAGTGTAGCTCTCATGAGTAAGACCGCGAGCTATTGGTTTTCTCCACAGCCAATCGCGGTTGCATCGTCGCGAATCTCTCTCGACTTCAAGCTCCGTGCGGCAGACATGTTTTTCCGTGAACTTGTGGTGCCGGAGATAGGGCGCATTTGGTTTGTCCGCCAACTCTCATGGCCTTTGGCGGCGCTGGCGCTTTACGACGAACTGGCGAGCCGCGGCTCGAACGTGCCGAAGCCTACCGCCATCTGCCACGGCATCGAAGCACTGGCGTGCAAGCTGGAGTACGAAGCCAACTCCGACCGCGAAACGCGTTCACGTCGTATTCTCGGGAGCCGTGCGTTTAGTCGTGAGGACGGCCGGGAGGTGTGGTCGTTCCAAAGGCTTCGACAGGCGTCGAACTACGTGCGGAACACCCATCGACAGGCTGCAACTCGAGCGGTTCGCTTCGATGGTGGGCTCGGTTTTGCACGTGGTTCTCGGTTCGATCTACTCGAGCTGGAGCCGGTTGGGCGTGCCCTGGCGAACGCATTTCTCAGCCAGAATGTCGGCCAAGGAGGCGCGACACTTCGGAAGTGGATAGTGGGCTGGCTCCGCGACGAGAAGCACCTTCGTGCGTCGCACGCGAGCTTCCGAACGGCACTCTCCCCCGAACACGCCACCAACGAAGAGAGCGCACTCGTCCGCTCGCGGCTTCTAGGGACATCGACCCCGGCATGCGAGACGCGACAACGCTTGGCGCAAGCGGTGGGGCGCGCGGCCGCAATGCCAGACATCGAGGGCGCTGTCATTGTGCGATTGCGAAACGGTGGCCACAAAGAGCAGGCCGATCAGATTGTCGCTGCGCGCGCGTTCGGCGCTGTGCTCGACCGTGCCCGCGACGCGATGGCGAGCTTGACCCGTGTGGTTGAGCCTGCGCGCGGAGGAGTTAAGGTTTCGACCCTAGCGGCGGACTCGGAAATCATTCGCGCGTTCAAGGACCTTCGCTCGACCGCAAGGAACTATGTAGAGAAAGCGAACGTGGCGGGCGTGAACGAGCCGACGAGCCGGGCGTTCGCTGACGCGGTTGCAGCCGCCGATGACGCCGAGACGATCAGGCTCGTGGTTCAGCGTGCTGACGAGGTGCTCGGTATCGCCGATAACTCCGTTATGCGCGGGCCGCTGTTCCGCGTCGTCAACGGTGCCGATGAGGCCAATGACTTGGAGGACGGCGCAGCGAGCATCGAGCCCGATCGCACAGGGCGCACGTTCCGCATCGCAAATTTGCACGCGCTCCTGCGCGACGTCGACCAGCGAGGTGGGCGATGAACGCTGAGACGCTGCTCGACACCTTCGTCCCGCCCGAAGGGATGGTTGGGCACAGCGCGGCTCTGGTCGCCATGACCGGCGCCGAGGACTTCCTTGAGGACGCGATGCAGCGCTTCACGGGCCTTCGACCTCGACAGCGCGCCGAGCTGGGGAATATTCTCGTGTACCTGATGCTCGACGGACACGCGTCGTCGTCGCGGAAGGACGTCTTCCCGCCAGGGCGTATCCCTGGGCTTCATGAGATCCGACCACGCGCGGTTGACGTTGGCTCGCTCCTCCACGCGAAGATCGCGCTGCTCGCGTTCGCCTCAAATCGGACGGGGACTCCGATCCATCTGCGCCTCGCGGTGCTCACTGCCAACTTTACTTACACTTCCGCTCGGCAGCAGCTCGAGTTGGTCTGGCTCGTTGATGTGCCGCTCGACGGGTCAGCGCGCCCGGAAGACCGCTCTGACGTTGTTGCGGGGGGCGCGTTCGTGGAGACGCTGCTCGACCGACACTTCCACCGTGACGAGCAGAGCCTTCCGCCGAAGGAACGCAAGTTGACAGCGCGGCTTGATGTCCTCCTCACGGCGGCTTCGTCCCTCGCGACAAATCGCAAGCCCCGCTTCATTCACTCCCTGGACCGACCGCTCTACGACCAGATCCGAGAACGCTTCCGCAGCGCCATCGACAAGCCGAGGAACTTTCTTCTCTGTGGCTCTGGCTTCTACGAAGAGCCATCGGGTAAAGCACACAAGCCTGCCGTGTTGTACAAGCTCGAAGACCTCGGGGTATTCACGCCAAAGCCATACCGAGTGGCGCTCGTGGAGCCGGGTGAAGCAGGCGCGGTCGCCGACTGGGCGCGGGAAGGAGATACAGACGGATGGGAGATCGTGCGGCCCTATGACTCACTGAACCACGCCCGGCGCCTCCACGCGAAGTTCGTGTATGCGGGTTACCTTCGCGACGGATTCGCGAGCAACGGCTGGCTGTACCTCGGCTCCGGTAACCTCTCGCGCAGAGGCATTCTCTCCCACGGCGTTCGAGACGGGAACGTGGAGACCGGCGTCGTCTTCGAGGTCGCCGAGCGTTTCGGCCCAGGAGACCTAGAGCGCTGGCTGTTCTGGACGCAGGAGCACGCGGAAGTCGTCGGTGAAGACGAGTGGGCGGTTGGTCAGGTGGGCGATGCGCCGGACGCGCAGCCCCTCTTGGTGGCGCCGCCGATCCTCTCCGCGACTATTGAGACGACACCAACCCGCCATCTCCATCTGCTCTGGCGCGAAGACGCCGCGACAGTGCGTGCAAGTATCTCGTGGATCGGGCGTGACTGGCTCGAGGTGCAGCGAGCGGACGAGCTATCGCTGAATATCGAGGAGAACCCGCCAGCGCTCCACGTGCGTGACGACGAGAGCGACCGCAAGTGGGTCGTTCCTGTCGTCGACGCGGCCGGTCGAGTAGGGTGGCAACCACCGCGCTTTGACACCTACGCAGACGCGCTCGCCGCGCTCCTCGACTTCCCGATTCGCCCGGCGGAAGACACCGACGACGACGATCGCGATGACGGTGACGACGGCAGCTACAAAGGGACTGGTGTTGACCAGACGATCGAGCAGGAGAAGAGCTACGGCCTCCACGAAGCGGCCGAGCTGGTCGAGAGGGTAGCCTCGCTACAAGCGGCGCTGCCCGAGTCGATGATCGACGACTGGATCGACCATCTCGACCGGATGTTCCGCGCCTCGTTCCCGGAGACGCTCATCGCGACTTGGCGTGCGCATCGCCTCGACGTCTTCGCGCACCTCCGGGAGCCAGAGCTTAGCTCGCCGCACCTGACCGACAAACAGCGAGTCCGGTACTTCGAGGTGCTCAACGGCGCAGCCTGCGCATGGGGGTTGCGGTGAGCTTCTCGTGGACACGTGCGGCAATCGCGCTTCGGAAACTCGTCGGGGAGGACGCAGCTAAGCCTCGTGAGGAACAGCATCTCGACGAAGGGCAGCGAGCCTCACTCGCGTGGATGGCCGATCGCCTGCCGCATAGCGGTGTCGTGCTCGCTGATGAGGTCGGCACCGGCAAGACCCGCATCGCGTGCACCGTGGTTCACGCGGTGTTGGAGGCTGGCGGGCGCGCAGCCGTCGTCGTTCCGCATGGCCTCATGCACCAGTGGATCGCTGAGTTTCGCAAGCTCCGCGATAACAGTCCTGTACCAAAGGAGCTGACGACGTTCACGGAGTTCCTGCGTGAGGTCTCGCAAAACGAGGCGTCGTGGAAGGACTTTTGCCCGCGTCCGGACGAGTCCGAATGGTGGCTCATCTCCCACGGATTTCGTGCGCCCTTGGTCCGTAACAACTCCTACGTCTGGCGCGCGTCGCTGCCTGCTTTTGTCGAGCTTCATCTTGCGTCGCGTGCCAAACGCCACGATGGGCGTACGCGGATCGGCAAGCTGCAACGCGAGATTGAGAACGCCAAGGCCTCATGGTGGGGCTGGAAGGGGATGGCCCGGATCGCGAGCGCGGTCGCCCCACGCGTTCGTGGACGGCGAGACCTGCGCAAGCGAATGGAATCGCTACCGCCGCTCAACGTATCAAGCTGGAACAACGAGGCACTTCTCGCGCAATTCGGCCAAGGCGGCGACGGCCGCCCGGTGACCGAGGAGTTGCTGGGGCTCTGGCTCGGGGACTTCGACCTGCTAATCATCGACGAAGCACACAAGAGCCGCGGCGAATTGGACGTCGACGACACGGCGCTCGGCGCAGCTTCGGGCACGGTGTTGGCTCGCCTAGTCGATGCATTACTGAAGCAGCCTGAGAGTGGCCGACGGCTCTGCCTCACGGCGACGCCGATGGAGCTCGAGCTGTCGCAGTGGATCGATCTCCTTAGGCGTGCGCGAAGCGGACTCGATGGCGACAACGGGGCGAGAGTCATCGACGATTTCCGACTGGCCACCCAGAACGCCGCAACCGCTCCTGAGGATGTGCAGCGACTAGATGTGCTGATGAAGGCGGCTCAGCGATTCGAGACAGCACTCAAGCCCTACGTCACTCGACGGCGACGAGCGGAGTCCAACGAAATTAAGGCGTTTCGGGACAATCTAATGGACGAGAAACAGAAGCAGCTTCCACATCCTCATCGCAACGTGAAGGCGCTCCCGATCTCTTGGACCGAGACGGTTAGACCGAATTCGCCCTGGCTCGACGTCCTCTTCGCAGCCGAGTGCATGAGCCAGTGCGCTCGGGGACTAACTCTGAAGGACACGGCGGAGTGGCCACGGGCGGTGCGCGACGCATACACCAAGCTGTCGGCGGGACACGTCAGCATCGACCTGTCTGAGACAAGCGAGCCGCTTCGAGTGCCTGAGTCTGGTTTTGTCGACGACCATACGAGAGGCAAGATTATCCGCGCCGCTTACTGGTATCGGCGTCTTCGAGACGGACGCAAGCGAGTGATCGAAGGTCTCCCGCCCGTGAACGGAGCCGAGCTCGATCCTGATGCCGAACATCCACGTATCCTTGCTGCTGTGAAGGAAATCGAGAGCTGGACATTGAGGCGGGAGAAGGTGTTGGTGTTCGGCGTCTTCCTCCGGCCACTTCACATTCTCACGGATGTTCTCAACGTTCGGCGCGCGATTCGCGACGCAGACCTTGAGCGTCCATCTGCGCTCAATTTCTTCCCAGAACGTCGCGGTCCGACGGACGCTGAACAAAGCCGTCGTTCCAGGGTGCTCCTAGGCATCGCCAACCAACAGCTCGAGCGAATGAGGGCCGAGCGGGGTGACGACGGGGAGCCTGTTCTCAAAGGAAGGCTCGCGATTGAAAATGGCGTTGAGATGCGTCGCGCGCTCTCCGACAGCCATAAGGCATACACTGGGCTGAGGGATAAGGTGCGTCGGCGTTCGAAGAAGGCCGTCGTCGTGTGGCGAGACGATCCATCGTTGCTTGGTGGTGCGCCGATCGACCGCGAGCTCGAGGGATCACTCGAAGACCACCTTGTGTCGTTCGTCCTCGATGACTTCCTCGCCACGACGTCGGAGTCCGACGAGGTGACCAACGAACGGTTCGACTCGCTCACGACTGAGTTTGTCGAGGAGCGTCTACGCGCGCTGCTCGGCGAGCTGGGCGGCGATGACGTCGATGAAGAGCAAGCGGTGCTGCGTCAGCGATCGCTACATGCGCTCCTCGAAGATGACGACGGTCGCAAGAGTCTGCATGCCCGACTCCTTCAAGGGGCCACGCGGTGGGAGACTCGACGCTATCTCCAGGCCGCGTTCAACAGGCCCGGAGCTTCACCGTGGGTCCTCATCGTTCAGAGCCAGGTTGGACGTGAAGGGCTTAACCTTCACGAGTCTTGTCGCGTTGTTATGCAGTTCCACGCCGAGTGGAACCCCGCCATCCTGGAACAGCAGATCGGCCGTGTCGATCGGAAGGGCAGCCATTGGGAACGCCTCGCTCAAGCATGGATCAACGGAGGTTGCCAAGGTGAGCCACCTTTTGTAGAGGTTCGACAGCTTGTATTTGAAGGGACTTATGATGCATTTCAGTGGGATCGGGTGATGCGAAGGCAACATGTCTTCGACGCAAGTCTCTTTGGTACATTACTTCCCTCCGATGCGTGGGATCGGGTGCCGAAGCACTGTGTTGATGAACTTTTGGCTGCGGCTCCGTCGTTTACGCCGCCGCCTTCTCTTAATGAATCAAAAGTAAAATAGCTGGCGGATGAAATGCAGCTCTCATGCAACACAATCTCGAGATCGAAATCGAGACACGAACCATGACAGCAGGTCTCCGGAAACCGCTAACGAAGACCAACGCATGATGTTGCTCTCGAACATCGAATATCATCAGAGGTCTTAACCCAAAGCGGATGTCTCTGAGTTTTCGAGAGACAAAACGCTCGCTCGGGGGCCGGGTCTCTCCGGACGGTCCACATCGTGGTGTCTCTGCTTCAGACCAGAGACACCGGACCGACAACGCGACTGATCGCAAGTTGTTGCGGATACTTGGGATACAGCGGGTTGTTTTGAGGTGTCTCTCCGGCAGCGCAAAAAATAACCCCGGGGTCGAAATATTTTCGACACCGGGGTTTCGATGGCGGGGGCCGGATTTGAACCGACGACCTCGAGGTTATGAGCCTCGCGAGCTACCAGGCTGCTCCACCCCGCGTCATTGAGACACCGCACAGGCTTTATCAAAAAACCAGTCGCAACTGTCGGGTGTTGAGTCGTCAAAGCTCTGCCTCTGACGAGAAGAAATCATCGTATCGGCCCACTCCCCGCTGTCCATGCACTCTTTCTTAATTTATCGGTTTTAGTAGCAGAGAAACCCACTGGCAGGCCGCACCGCTACCAAACTGCAACTTTAGTCATGAACTGCCAAAACGGCTGTTCTCCATGAATCACAAAGCGGAATAGATGCTGCCAAAATGGCCGATCAGCTCCCAAGCGGAACCACAAGGTTACCTTTTAGAATGACGCAAGATATTTTTATTAAATACCTTACGACAAAAATCCTGGGACAGGCACGAATCTGGCACGCACGTTGCTAACTTTGCACCTAACACGGTCGCT
>Ga0194118_10004976_pt1 | contig 14148 bp, 10 predicted proteins | sample TA2MahsurfametaG_2_FD_148662 | JGI IMG/M metagenome (GOLD analysis project Ga0194118, IMG submission 148662) | Freshwater microbial communities from Lake Tanganyika, Tanzania - TA2015013 Mahale N5 surface | ecosystem: Environmental > Aquatic > Freshwater > Lake | place: Tanzania: Lake...
AATAAGGCCACGGCTAAGAGCAGCCTTGGTGACGCAGCCCGCAAGGCTTTTGGCCTTGGGCCAAGGAGCTTAATCAGGTCGGTGATCGATAAGGGATATGATGTCATTCGCTTTTCAACATCACTCCGATTTTGAAGCATGCCAATCCAAGGCCAAAGCCAATGCCCCTTTTTTTTGAATCCAGAGCCACAGGCTCTGTGCTGATGACCCAGGCGCCAGCGCAGACCTTGCTCGGCGCACTTGGACGAGTGCTTGAGAATGGAAGCATCCCCGATGAGGGCGTTTTCACCATCGAGCAACTACCGCAAGTGATTGCAAAACTTGAAGCGATCATTGAAAAGTCCAAACAAGAGCAAGAGCAAAGCAAAGAACATGCGCAGGCAATCGGCAAGGATGCACAAGAACATCAAGCCGACACGATCGGACTGCATCAAAGGGCTTGGCCATTACTTGAGCAATGCCGCCGATCGCTCGCTGCCGACAAGCCTGTGACCTGGCGTAAAGCCTAAGGCAGGACCAAACCCGGCGCAGCAGCCAAACCGAGGCAACATCCAAACCGACCGCCTCAAGCAGCCAAACCAAAGGCGCTAAGTCCGGATCAAGGCTTATGCGCCCCTGCGCAAAGCAGCCAAAGCCCGTTGCACCGAATCGAGGGAACGACCGCTTCGCTTGGCGAAGTCCTCCAGTTGATCATCGCCAATCGCACCGAGTGTGAAATAACGCGCTTGCGGGTGCGCCAGGTAAAAACCGCTCACACTGGCCGCAGGCCACATCGCACAAGACTCGGTAAGCCGCATCCCAATGCCTTCAGCTTGCAAATGCACAAACATCTCGCGCTTGACCTCATGATCGGGGCAGGCAGGATAGCCTGGAGCCGGTCGAATACCCTGATAAGCCTCTTGAATGAGATCCAAGGCCTTGAATGATTCATCTGCCGCGTAGGCCCAAAGGTCTTTGCGAACACGCTCGTGCATCGCTTCGGCTAGCGCCTCGGCAAAACGATCGGCAAGCGCTTTGAGCATGATCGCGCCGTAATCATCATGATCCTCTTGCATTTGAGCGGCGCGCTCGTCAGCGCCATCGCCTGCTGTGACAGCAAACATACCGATATAATCACTAAATCCTACATCGTCTGGCGCCACATAATCGGCAAGCGACTTATTCGCAACCCCCGACTTTTTCGCTGTTTGCTGACGCAAATTATGCCAAACCATCAGCGGCTTGCTGCAAGCCTCATCACTATAAAGATGAATATCATCGCCTTGGCTTTGCGCAGGCCAAAAACCAATCGAAGCATGCGCTTTGATCCAGCGCCCGGCCAGGATACGTTTGAGCATTTGTTGAGCATCGGCAAAAAGCTTTTGTGCGGTGTCGCCCACCACCGGATCTTGCAAGATAGCCGGGTAAGGACCGTGCAAGTCCCAGGTTTGAAAAAAGGGCTGCCAGTCGATATACGGCAAAAGACTTGCCAGATCAAGATTTTGAAAATGTCGAAAGCCAATGAATTTAGGCTTGTGCGGCTTAAAGTTCGACCAGTCGATGCGCGGTGCATTACTGCGAGCCTGCGCCAGGCTGATTAGCGCCGGGCCGCGACCTTGAGCATGTTGTTCACGCAATTTTTCATAATCTTTTTTTAGCTGCTCGATAAAGCTTGGAAGTTGTTCTTTCGATAATAATTGTTGTGCCACCGGCACGCAGCGTGACGCATCAAGTACATGTACCACCGGGTGACTGTAGTGTGGCGCAATTTTAACCGCGGTGTGGATTCGTGAGGTTGTCGCCCCGCCAATTAATAAAGGCGTAGAACGTTCTTTAAAATACTCATCGCGCTCCATCTCGGCAGCCACATGCGCCATTTCCTCAAGCGAGGGTGTGATAAGTCCCGATAAGCCAATCGCATCGACTTGATGCGCTTTTGCTTGCGCAAGGATCTCACTAGCTGGCACCATGACGCCAAGATTAACCACATCAAAATTATTACATTGCAAAACGACTGCAACAATATTTTTACCAATATCGTGAACATCACCTTTAACGGTTGCAATAAGGATCTTGCCCCTGCTCTGGTTTTGCCCCGACGCCGCTTTATCAGCTTCGATATAGGGAATCAAATGAGCAACGGCCTGCTTCATCACCCGGGCCGATTTCACCACCTGGGGTAAAAACATCTTGCCCGCACCAAACAAATCACCCACTAAATTCATGCCTTGCATCAATGGGCCTTCGATCACCTCGATCGGTTTACCGCCACGGGCAAGAATTTGCTGCCAGGCCTCTTCGGTGTCTTCGGTAATCCACTGGGTTAGGCCGTGAACCAAAGCATGCGAAATACGTTGCTCAACCGATGACTCGCGCCAGGCCAATTGCTCTTCGCGTCGGGCACCATCGCCTTTGAGCGACGCCGCCTTCACAATCAATCGCTCGGTGCTTGTTTGAACCTGATCGCCAAGTGCTTGCGGATCGGCTAAAGGCTGGCGATATAACAAGACATCTTCGACCAGGGCTCGAAGCTCGGGATCAAGATCATCATAAACACCGATCATCCCAGCATTGACGATACCCATCGAGAGGCCGGCCCGAATGGCGTGATACAAAAACACGGTGTGAATCGCTTCGCGCGCCAAATCGTTGCCACGAAAACTAAAGGACACATTAGAGACGCCGCCCGAAATTTTGGCGCCAGGCAAATGCTGCTTAATCCACGCACAAGCTTCGATGAAATCAAGTCCATAGCGATCGTGCTCTTCGATCCCTGTGGCCACCGCAAAGATATTGGGATCAAACACGATATCTTGCGGATCAAATTGCAGCCGATCCACCAATAGCCTGTAGGCACGCTCACAAATCGAGACCTTTCGCGCAAAGCTGTCGGCCTGGCCCTGCTCGTCAAAAGCCATCACAATCACGGCAGCACCATAGCGCTGGCAAAGTCTTGCCTGATGCAAAAAGCTATGCTCGCCTTCTTTTAACGATATCGAGTTGACAATCGATTTGCTCTGAACGCAGCGCAAGCCCGCTTCGATTACCGACCACTTGGAACTATCAATCATGATCGGCACGCGCGCGATGTCGGGCTCTGATGCGAGCATGTTCAAAAAGCGAACCATGGCAGCCTCTGAATCGAGCATAGCCTCATCCATGTTGACATCGATGATTTGTGCACCGTGTTCTACTTGCTGCCTTGCCACCGCTAAGGCTTCGTCGAAGCGCTCCTCCAAGATCAAGCGGGCAAACTGCTTTGATCCTGTCACATTGGTGCGCTCACCGACATTTACAAATAAGCTATCGGTCTTGATATTTAAAGGTTCTAAGCCCGATAAGCGCATCGCAGGCTCAAGATCGGGGATTAATCGCGGCTTGCAATCTTTTACCGCCTCAACAATTGCTGCGATATGTTCTGGAGTGGTCCCGCAGCATCCTCCTGCGATATTCACAAAGCCGCTTTGTGCAAACTCTTGTAGCAGTCTTGCAGTGATCTCAGGCGTTTCATCAAAGCCAGTATCCGACATTGGATTGGGTAAACCCGCATTGGGATAAACACATACCAAGGTATCTGCCTTTTGCGAGAGCTCTTGTACATAGGGCCGCATGAGGGCTGCACCGAGTGCGCAATTAAGCCCCACCGTCATTGGTTTGGCATGGCGTATAGCGTTCCAAAAAGCTTCAACGGTTTGTCCCGATAAAATCCGGCCTGAGGCATCAGTCACCGTTCCAGAGATCATCACAGGCCAACGCTTGCCACGGGCTTCGAAAGCTTCCTCGATTGCGAAAATCGCAGCTTTTGCGTTGAGCGTATCGAAAATGGTTTCAACAAGAATGACATCGATGCCACCGTCAAGCAACCCGCGCAATTGTTCGCTATAGGTTTGTCTTAAGGCTTCAAAGTCGATGTTGCGTGCCCCCGGGTCGTTGACATCGGGCGAGATCGAGGCCGTGCGAGGTTGTGGTCCAAGCGCACCGGCAACATAACGTGGCCACTTTGGATTTGCCTCGGTGAACGCTGCAGCGGCTGCGCTTGCGAGCTTGGCTGATGCAAGATTCATCGCATAAGCGAAGCTAGAGAGCCCGTAATCGGCCTGAGCGACCGAACTTGCGCCAAAGGTATTGGTTTCGATCAGATCAGCGCCGGCCAACAAGTACTGGTGATGAATATCGTAAATGAGCGATGGCTGGGTGAGGCTTAAAAGTTCGTTATTGCCTTTGACATCATGCGCAAATTGCGCAGGCTTTGGCATCGCAGCAATCTCCGATAGCAGGCTCGCCACAGGCCGAGCACCAGGTGCATCTTGCTTAGCCCCTGGTGCATCGGGCTGCGCACAGCTAACACTGAATACCCGCTCGCCACGAAAATCGGCTTCGCTTAAGCGATAGCGTTGAATCATGGTGCCCATGGCGCCGTCGAGCACCAAGATGCGTTTGGCCATGCGTGCTCGAAGGTCTTGTTCTAAAGGACTCACGTCAAATCTCATCGCGGTAGATTGAGCTCAGAGCTTCATGCGGATCTTTCGTCGCGATATCACCGGCGTGTTAAAGCTTGTTGAGCGAAGCCCTTGAGTATAGAACGCCCATGGTCTTTCAGATTCGCCAAAACCGCTGAAAGCGTAGGATCATGGGGCGAGAATACTTCATGAAAAGGACAGGAGATGGCCAACTTCCAGATTAATCCGCAGCGCTTAGAACAGTGGGTAGAACAACTGTGGCGTTGTGCCGGCAGTGAACTCAACGAAGCCCAAGACACCGCCAAACATCTGGTGCTGGCTAATTTAAGTGGTCACGACTCTCATGGCGTGGGCATGAATGACCGTTATGTTGCCTCGTGCTTGAATCACGAGCTTCGGTTGAATCAGCAACTTTCGCTTGTTCATGATGCAGGTGCCTTGTTTATCGCTGACGGCCAGCGGGGTATGGGCCAGTCGATGGCGCGACAAGCCATGGATCTGGGGATTGAGCGTGCCAAGCTTCACGGTCACTGCATTTTTGGGCTGCGTAATAGCCACCATATCGGCCGTATCGGCCACTGGGCCGAGATGGCTGCGGCCAAGGGTCTCGTGGCGGTGCACTTCACCAACGCGATTGGCGCGCCCACCATGGTTGCGCCCTATGGAGGCGCTCAAGCACGGTTCTTGACCAATCCTTTTACAGCTGCGATACCGCGCAGTGGGCAAGCGCCGATCATTGTTGACTTTGCCACAAGTGCGATTGCTCACGGTAAGGTTCGCGTAGCTCATAACAAAGCTGTGGCAGTTCCTGATGGCTGCCTGATCGATGCAAAAGGCCATCCCACCAATCAGCCAGCGGTGATGTTTGAAGCAGACGAACAAGGTGAGTTCGGATCGCTTTTAACCTTTGGGGGTCACAAAGGCTATGGACTTGCGGTGGTTTGTGAGTTGCTGGGCGCTGCACTCATCGGCGGGGAAAGCATTCATCCAGCGCATTTTCCACAACAATATGCGATTTGGAACAATATGCTGGTCATACTCATCGATCCGACAAGGCTTGGCCAGGCCGGGTATTTTTCAGAGGAGATGGGGCGATTTATTCAATGGCTTGAATCGGCTGCGCTTAGTGAAGACTCGCAAATGTCACCAGCGCAAAGCTCAGAGGCTGCGGCGATCGCAGCGACGCTTTATCCAGGGCGGGTGCTGCTTCCCGGTGAACCCGAAGTTGCCATGCGTCTGGCAAGGGCAAAGGCCATTCCTATCGATGACACAACGCTTGCTCAACTTGATCGCTGTGCAAGTCGTATTGGCGATGCAAGAGGACATTCGCCCGGACCGTTATCGCAAATAAAAGACTAAACCGTAAGCATAAAGGTTAGGGCGTTTGCCCGCCCCAGGCAACAGGCAGAACGCGCACTGGCGGCTGCAAATAGCGAAGCCCTCGCATGAGCTTAGCTTCGCTCAACTGGGGGCTGCCAACAAGCAGCACAGCAAGTCGGTTGGCCGTCTCATCCGAGGCTATGGCAGTCGCCTTTCGAAAAGCTTTGAGCCCGCGATAAAGACTTGCCAGCACCAGACCAAGCTGGCCTTGTTGAGCACAACATAGGCAACTCGGTGCAAGCTGTTTGACTAGAAGGGCTTGCTCCCAAGCCGTCGCGTCGGTCAGTGAGGCTTGCTTGCTTATTGCATGCATGGACTCAGCCAGCATAAGCTTCCAGGGGATATCGTTTTGCGCCAGGACATGATTGAGCAGTAAAGCACACGGTCGCTCTTGTTGCCAGCAATCAAGCCAGACCTTTAAGACCGCATGCTGGAAGCGGCACGCTTCTAGGTCATCGTTAAGCCTTAGTAAATACAAATCCAAGATCGGTACTTTATAAAGATCGATCTTAGGATAAGCACTTAAACTTCACGCCGCGTGCTGCGACCCAACTCCACGCCAAGCTGCTTTAGCTTTCGATACAAGTGGGTGCGCTCAAGCCCGGTGCGCTCGGCCACTCTTGTCATGGATCCGCCTTCGCGGGCAAGATGATGCTCAAAGTACAAGCGCTCAAAGGCATCGCGTGCATCGCGCAACGGCTGATCAAACGATAACTGCGAAAGCCTTGCGCTTGGCGAGCTATGGTCTCTGTCAAGATGGGGCGATACCGCCCAAGGAGAGGCAGGCAACATCCCACCCGCTGAGTCCAAGTCGCGGCGCGCTTGCGTCGCAGCCAGCGGGCTTTGCAAGCCTTGGTGAGCGCTGGGCTGCTGGAGCTCGCTTTGGGTGTCGCGGGCCGTTGCTTCGCCAAAGCCCGTTTGCGGCTGACTGTGGGGGGCGTTGAAGGCTAAGGGCTCGGGCTTGAGCTCGGCGCGAGGCAACGCCGGCACTGCTGCTTGGCCTGCCTGGATCGAGGCCGTCTGCTGTGGGCGGGTCGTGCTGAGCATGGCGCCTTTGCCCTGGAGCGCACTTTGCACAGCAGCGAGCAATTTTTGTAGCGCAATAGGTTTTTCAAGAAAGCCAACAGCGCCTAAACGCGTGGCTTGCGAGGCCATCTCGACCGTGGCGTGACCCGACATCATAATCACCGGCATATCCAGCAGTCCCAACTCCGACCATTCTCGCAAGACCGCTATCCCGTCGGTATCGGGCATCCAAATATCGAGCAGCACCAAATCGGGGCGCGCCTTTTGGCGCGCGCTTCGTGCCTGTGCTGCATTTTCTGCCTGTAAAACCTCATGGCCTTCATCCCCGAGAATCTCACTAAGTAGTTCCCGGATACCAATCTCGTCATCGACGACCAATATATCTGCCATACAACCTCGTTTTTGTGCCCTTCTCTAGCTTACACAGGACTTGTCAAGATCGCACATCACTCAACTCAACTCGACGCCATGGGATTGATGTGCATCGGAAAAACAAGGCTCACCTGCGCGCCCCCGATACTTGAACTATCCGACATCCAGTTACTTACTTCCACTTGCGCCCCGTGTTCTTCAACGATTTTGCGCACAATCGCCAGGCCAAGTCCACTGCCTGTGCGCTTGGTCGTGACATAAGGTTCGAAAACACGCGAAAGCATGGCCTCAGAAAAACCAGCGCCATGGTCACGTACACGAAGGCGTAAGCCGTTGCGCCCATCGGAAAGCTTAAGGGTTTTCGTGGAAATAACAATCGGCTTGATCGGTTGCGCGGAGGACAATTGTTGCTCATGTTGTGCCTCGAGCGCATTTTTTGTGAGGTTATGCAGCACCTGGCGCATTTGCACCCGATCAGCTCGGACATGGCCAGCCTGAACATCAAGATCAAGCTGTATCTCGCGACCGTAAAGCGAGGCAACCTCGGCGATTAGGTCATTCACATCCAGTGGCTCCATTTGGGTGGACGCGAGTCTTGAGTAATCGCGAAGCTGATCAACCAGGGACTTAAGCGCATCAACCTGGCTCACAATGGTTTGGGCTGTTTTCTCGACCAGTTCGGCCTGAGCGCCAGTGAGCTCGGGCCTTAGTTTTCGCTGCAGCCTTTCGGCCGAAAGTTGAATCGGCGTGAGCGGGTTTTTAATCTCATGGGCAAGCCGCTGAGCAACCTCGGCCCAAGCCAGAGCACGCTCGCCGGACAATACCTGCGTAATGTCATCAAGCACGACCACATAGCCAGCGCGCTCACCGCCCAGTTTTGCACCGCGAGCAAGAACAACCGCACCATCAGCAAGCGTCCATTGCCTTTGCCAGCTCAATGATTCGTCTTGGGGTTGATCGGCAAAGGCCTGATGGATGGCCTGGCCAAGCGCTGGTTGGCCGGGCAATTGCAGCAATGGCCAGCCCTTACACGTCGATAGCGTATGGCTCCAAATCTTTTCAGCCTGCGCATTGGCCGACTCAAGTCGCATTGCTGCATCAAAAACTAAAACCGCAGCGTCAATATGCGAAAGTACGCTTTGTAGGCGCAAGTTGACCGCTTGTAGCGCGAGCTGGTTTTGCCCGATGGTTTGTTGCGCATCGTGTAGACCTCGCGACATTCGATTAAACGATTGCATCAATACGCCGAGTTCGTCTCGCGCCGCATAGTCCTTTACTTCGATAAATTGGCCGCTTGCCAGCACTCTTGTGGCATTGGCTAACTCTGCCAAAGGGCCGACAAGCCAGCCAGCCAGTAAAAAGGCCGCGGCAACCGCTGCGAAGGTCGTTAACAAAAAGACCATGACTAAGGTGATGCGAAACAAGCGTTTAAGCGTCGTCCTCGATAGGGAAAGCTCTTGATAATCACGCCAGCCTTGTTGGGCAACTTCGGCCAATTCGGCCAGGCTCGCCGGTACCGGGGCAATCGCTGAAAGCCAGCCTGGCTCAAGCCCTGCAAGCGCAAGCTCCCACGGCACAAGCACTCTGAGTCGATAGCCGCCATCAGAGCCTTCAATCGCACTCCATTGCCCCTGCGATTTCGCCTGCCTTAGCAGCGCTGCCGAGGTGGTCGCAGGCACCAAATTGACCATGGTCTCGCTTGCTGATGCGAGGAGTTTTCCTGAGGCGTTCAACAATTGAAGCTCCGAGGCGCCAAGACGCACGCGCAGACGCTCAAGCTGCGCTGGCAGGCTCAAGGCTGCATTCGGATCAAGCTGCTGAGACGATTGTTTTGCGTCTTGTAAGAGTCGTTGAAGCCTTGAATCCAAACTCACGCGCGCCAAACTAAGCCCCGAGTCAAGTGCACGTTCAACGGGAACATCAAACCAAGACTCGACAGATCGCTCAATGAATTGCACCGATACATAAAACATCAACGCTGCAGGTGCAACAGCTAATAGGACAAAAATCACTGCCATGCGCGCCATCAAGCGCGACCCAAATAAACCCCGTCTGAGTCGATTGATGAGGCGGCGCATGAGTTCGCCGAGCAGGATCAATAAGATCAGACCTAGCGCTATCGCACTCCACAGCAGCACCGGGTAGTAGTCAGTGAAAAACTGTGTATTGCGAGTCGCGGCCGAAAGCGCAAGCAGCAACACACCCGCGAGCCCGATCGCGAGCACCAAAACCGCCCGCAAAACGCGGGTCAGGGAGCGTTTTTCTTCGTCCCGATCTCGAAGGGAAAGCGTTTCCATGTGCCCTCAATCGACCAATCGCGCTGACTAATACCGGGTATTTGCAAGGGCCGTGGCAATTGGCTGGCATCAAGCCGCATCCTTAGCCTTAGTTCATAGCCCTGTCCTGCCTGCAAACGCATCTGCTCAATGAAGGGCCAGGCTCTTACCCTCCCCATGGCTTGCAAGGCTTCTTGCAAGCTCGAAAATGATTGGTAAAGCCCTGCAGCCTGCGCTGATTGTGCGTTGGTGGGTGCTGCGCCCGCTCCGATGCCTAGCGCTGCGAGCCAGCTTGCGGGATTCGTAACACTCACGCTTGTTGTGCCCGTGTTTTGCGAAGTACTTAGGCTTTGCAGCCTGTACTGTCGGGTGATCGCGTGGTAGTGAAGCCTGTAAATCCTAGCCTTGCTCAACAAGCGCTCATCGGCCCAATACCAACGCGGCCTCAAAAGCTCGGCCTCGAGCACAAAATACAAGGGTACCGCGCGGTTTACAGCGTCGGTCAAGGTGGGATTGAGCTGAACGCTTAAATCGGCACTCAACCAATAATCGTCGCGCGAGGCCACTTGTCGCAATGAAGCTTGCAAGACCTCGATGCCTTGCTCGAGGGATGTAGCGTCTTGGGCGGGCGTACTCAGGGTCGTGATGGGCTCTTGGCTGGGCAGCGGATCCTGGCTTGCTGCCAGGGCTTGGGTTTCGATGCCAGCCACAATCAAAGCAAGCGTCAAAACGAGCAGGGTTTGGACAAGCCTTCTGAAAGCGTTCATCGCAGCATTATCAACGCTCAAGCACTAGCCCTGATCCAAGCGTGGAAGCCTTATAGACCTCGTTTGCGGATGCGCGCGTAATAAAACCCATCGTGCTTAAGCGATGTGTGGCTTGAGGGCAACAAAGGCGAATAGCCATCCAAGGGCTCGAGCTCTGCGTCGGGCTGCTGGGCAAGAAATGCTTCGACCGGCTGCACGCCTTCCTCAGGAAAAACCGAGCAAGTCACAAAAAGCAAACAACCGCTTGTTTTGAGCAAAGGCCAAAGCCTGCGAAGCATGGCAATTTGCTGCGCTTGATGGTCTGCCAATTCAGCAGCGACTCGACGCCAGCGAATCTCGGGGTGCCGTCCAATAATCCCGGAGGCCGAGCAAGGCGCATCCAGAAGCATGCGATCAAAACTGCCCGCTGCTGCCGGCAAACTGCCGGACCCCAAAAGGTCCACACAGGCAAGCTGTGCATGCAAATCCAGTCGCTTGAGATTTTCAGCAAGGCGCTCGAGACGCTTTGCTGAAAGATCCCAGGCCTGCAGGTCGCAGTCAACGAGCTCGAGGATGTGGCCGGTCTTACCACCGGGCGCAGCGCAAGCATCAAGCACACGCATACCCGGCTCGAGATCCAGCAGCCAAGCGGCTTGTTGAGCGCCCAGGTCTTGAACGCTAAATAAGCCTTCCGTAAAGCCTGGCAGTCCTTTGGGATCGGTCGATGGCGGAAGGTAAAGCGCATCGGACACATGCATAGCTTGGGCTTTGAGGGCTTTGAGGGCTTTTAGGGCTTTGTCCTCGCCAATCGAGCCACTCACATCGCCGACTTGGGCGCCTGAGCCCAGACCAAAGGCTTGAGCCTTATAGCCCTGGTCGGCGAAACGGGCAGCCAAAGCCCTGGCCGTTGTCTTACGGCGATTAACCCTAAGGCTTAGGGTTGAAGGCATCGCTGCTGCCTTAAGCACCTCGGCCCAACGCGCTGGATAGGCAAGCCTTAGCGATTCAAGCCACCATGCAGGCACATTCCAAATCGCTTCATCAAAAGCTTGTGCTTGTTCGATCAAAGCCTCCCGCTCACGAGCAAAGCGTCGCAAGAGGGCATTGGTATAAGGGCTCGTCTTAGGGGTGATCCGCTTTGCGCATTCAACGGCCTGATCAACCACGACTGCGGTTTTCTGAGGCTGCTCGAGCATCCACGACAAGCTCACACGCAGCAAACAATCACCCAAGCTTAGTGCTTCAGGTGCGGTCTCGCGCTGACTCATGAGGGCTTGGAGTCGATGCAGCAAACCCCAGCGCCTTAGCGCACCAGCGGCCATTTCCCGCAAAACCCTTGAGGAGTCTGCATCCTGAGGCCCGAGCCCTTGCATGACCTGGGCCCGAGCCCTATGCAATTGTTCGGGTAGGCCAGCTGATGCCTGCGCCTGGGGGCTGAGACTTGCATGTAAGGCGAGTGACGCCGCCTGCAGCTCCCAACTGAGCGCCCAGCGTTTAGTGACTTGCCGAGCCAAAAAAATCTCCGATCGTTAGTCCAGACTGTTGGGCCCAACGCGCGGCCGGCAGTCTTAATCCGCCTGCCGGCTGCACCTCGAGTAACTCGAGAAATTCGCCACCACAAACAATCAGCGGGCCTTCGCTGCCAAAGCCGATCACCCTACCCACAGGCGGGTGTTGCCTGTGTGTTGCACTTGAGCACAGCTGCTGCAGGCTTGCTTGCCGGTGTTGAGCTTCAACAACCCGCCCACGCCAGCACTTGAGCAGTTGCGGTGGTTTATCACCTGCATGAAACCAGCTGTAGCAACCTGGTACAGGGTCGAAGGCTCGCATTCTTCGCTCAAGCACTGCCGCATGCTGATTAAAATCGAGTTGTGCTTCAGCCTTGGTCAACTTGCTTGCATAGCATGCCCCATGGCCTGATTGCGCTTGAAGCGCTCGCTCAAGGCTGTCGGGCTCTGGCCAAAGTTTTTCAATCTGATCGATACCCTTCACCATCAAAGCCGCCCCAAGCTCGGCCAGTCGGCTTTGCAAGTGCTGTGCGGTATCGAGCGCCGTGATGGGAAGCTTTGCCTGCATCAAAACAGGGCCGGTATCAAGACCTTTTTCCATTTTCATCACAGCGACCCCGGTCGCTTGATCACCCGCTTCGATCGCCCTGGCAATCGGCGCAGCGCCACGCCAGCGCGGCAGCAGCGACGCATGAAGGTTCCAGCAGGCAGCCGGAAAAAGATCGAGCACCCGTTGCGATAGCAATAAGCCATAGGCAACCACGACCATGGCGTCTGCTCCAAGCGCTCCAAGCGCTTGCACCGCCTCCTCAGACTTGAAATCTTCGACCTGGATTAGCCTTAAATGAAGATCGAATGCAGCCTGCTTAACCGCTGAGGGACGCAACCTCTGACCGCGACCCGAAGGACGGTCAGGCTGGGTATAGACCGCGACAATGTCGTGCTGGCTTGCATGCAAGGCCCTAAGTGTAGGGACGGCGAATTCTGGCGTTCCCGCGAAAACAAGACGCATCGGAGGCTTAGAGACTCAGAGCGCGAGCGAAGTTTGCTCGCCGCTGTGATCTTGATCGCGTTCTTTTTCCTGTTTGAGCATCCTGGCTCGAATCCGGCTTTGCTTAAGACGAGACAGGTGCTGGACAAAGACTTTGCCCTGCAAATGATCCATTTCATGCTGGATGCAAACCGCTAACAAGCCCTCGGCGCGCAACGAAAAGCTTTCACCTGCAAGATTCAAAGCACTCACCTCTATCACAGCAGGTCGGCGTACATCATCGTAAATGCCAGGAACAGAAAGGCAGCCTTCCTCGTAGTCACTCAAGGTCTCCGATTGGCTCATCAGCACAGGATTGATAAAAACCATCAACTGATCTCTGCTGTCGCTAATATCCACAACGATCACCTGCTCGTGGACATCGACCTGGGTTGCGGCCAAACCAATGCCGGGCGCTTCATACATGGTTTGCGCCATATCGGCGACCAATTGCCTGATGCGCTCATCGACCTGTGCGACCGGCTTTGCCCTGCGGTGCAGTCGTGGATCGGGATAACGAAGAATAGCTAGTTTTGCCATAGCTTGATTGTAGTGCGGCATCGCCCATCAAAGCCACTGTGGTGGTTTCATCTGCAAGGCTAAGTCGCAAGATCCCTACCGCTTGCTAAGTCCCTGAGCCGGGGCAGCACACAAGGCAGGCAAATCATGAGCTTTCATCGATCGCATCCACCCACACAATCACTTCGTGATGCCTCATCGGCGATCGGCCTAAGGGCCGAAGAACAAATCGCCAGACTCAGTTTGCTCCAATCGGAGCGTTTGGGCCCCTGGGCTTTGGGGTGGGTTTTGCAGCACTTTCCAAGTGCTTCAGATTTTTGGCAAGACGGCCATGCGGCTCAAGGTGCACTTGCACGCTGGTGCCATACTCGGCAGCCTCTTCGGGGAAAACCGAAAGACTTAACGGCAGTGCTTAGGCAAATCGAAGCGATACATCCCAAGCGGTGGCCTATTGCACCGAAACTTTATCGTTGGCTCGAAAACAACAACCACCATGTTTTGTGGAGTTTGCACGATGAGCGATACCCCGAAGCTTTGCTTAGTCTTAACGAGACAGCTTCGCGCCAAATCTCAGAAGATCCGAGCGACGCCGAGGCGCATGCGGATCATGGTCAAACCCGCTTAGCGGTACGCGCATGCCGTGCCTTGTTTGTAGAGGGCAACCCCGAACATTTGCAGGCCCACGGTCTGGCGATCGTGGGGGGACGGGCATGCAGTGACCGGGCCGCGGAACTAGCCAGAGACTTTGCCGCCCAATTAGCGAGCAATGGGCTAAGCATCATTAGCGGCATGGCCGAGGGCATTGACGCGGCCGCCCATCTTGGCGCGCTGCAAGCCAAGGGGGGTCACGGT
>Ga0194118_10004982_pt1 | contig 14133 bp, 14 predicted proteins | sample TA2MahsurfametaG_2_FD_148662 | JGI IMG/M metagenome (GOLD analysis project Ga0194118, IMG submission 148662) | Freshwater microbial communities from Lake Tanganyika, Tanzania - TA2015013 Mahale N5 surface | ecosystem: Environmental > Aquatic > Freshwater > Lake | place: Tanzania: Lake...
CAAACGAATAGACCACATCGAAGGACGCATCGGCGAACGGCATCCGCTCCATGTCACCGTGCACCGCGGTGGTCGAGAATCCCTCGAGCGACAGGTGCCGCTGGGTCAAGCGAAGATGCTCGCGGCTCAGGTCCAACGCCGTCATGCGATTTCCGCCTGATGCCAGCGTGAAGTGGTCGGAGCCAAGGCCCACGCCGATCTCGAGCACGTCTTTATCGCGGACATGCTCGATGCCCGTGGTGGCCCGCAGCCAGGGCGCATACTCGTTGTACCGGACACGCCGCGCCTCGCGGAACCACTCCAAAGACTCCGGCTCGACCCCCCGCACGGTCGATGCACCACAGGGATTGGCCTCCCACTGCTTCTGCGCCTCTCGCCGGGCGAGGGTGTCTTCGTCGGCCTGCGGCGTTGAGGGCTCAGCCATCAGGGGTCGCCCGCTGCATGAGGCGTCGTTCCGACTCCAACGTCATGCGCAACACAGCAAGCTGCTCGCGCCGTACGTGAACCAGTTCGTCTGCGTTCAGGGCAGAGCGAACGGGCTGGGAGACTGGATTGCTTCGGGTGTCGTGGAACCCGAATTGAATGAAATGAGGACGTCCTGGCAACGCGGCACCTTCACTTTGGGGAGGGATTCGAGTACTTCTCGCGAAAGATTTCCTCCAGGGTCTTTGCGCCCGAGCGGTACTCGCGACCTGGATCATCTGGGCCGGGTTCGCCAAGACCAGTGATGGCGGGGGCATTGGCGACCCAGAGCAGACTCTCGAAGGGTAGGTAGTACTGCGCGATCGCTCGCCCGGGGAGCGGTGGATTGATTTCCGTTGGCTTCCATGCGCCACATTGATCTTGCAGGGTGACCAGTTCAGCGATGCCGAGCAGCCGGCCGCCCGCCCGATCAGGCCGCACACTTCGAGTATCTGGAGTGCCGCGCTCGCGAACGTGCCACAGCTGCCATCGATGGACCGTTGTGGGTTCCAACTTTCAGGCGAGCCCAGTGAAATGAAGCGTGGTTCGCTGGCTTTGACGCGCTTCGAGCGCTGATGCACCCAATCCACGATCTTCATCGCAGCCTCGATGTCCGAATCGCTCTCAGAGATGCCCAGGACGGCGAACCACTTGTCGCGATAACGCGCCCGTTCTGCCTCAACGCAGAGAGTAAGCACAATGCCGCATGTCACGAGGAGCGCCACGACTCGGCCCGCGGCTAGGCGGTGCATACCGTTGATCACTGAATGGGATGCCGTGCCAACCACCCTCGCTCCAGATTAGCGTTGTACGCGGTCGCCGCGAGCGTTGATCTGGTGCCATGCTCGTTCAGCAGCCCTCTCAGCAAACTACTCGCTGATAGAACGCTTCAATGCGGTCGCGAATCAAAGGGCGTTGATGCGCGGTGCTGTTTCGTCAGCCGGGGGATGACCGAGTTCGTCCGCCATCTGATCGGAGAGGAGGCTCCGATGAATCGTTCGAACAGGAAGCGTCACCGTCCCGAGGAGGTGGTCGCCAAGCTCAGGCAGGCTGACGAGGCACTGGCCAAGGGCACGCCGATCGCCGAGGTGGCGAGGTCGCTGGGGTGTCTGAGGTGACGCTGCACCGGTGGCGTGCCGAGCACGGCGCGGTGGACCGGGACGCGGTGAAGCGGCTGAAGGAGTTGGAGAAGGAGAACAGCCGGCTGAAGCGCCTGGTGGCCGACCAACAGCTTGACATCCAGATACTGAAGGAGATCGCCAAGGGGGAATTCTGAGCACCATGCTTCAAGTCTGGGCGGCGGCGCCGGGCGATTCATCACGTGACGATGGTGATGGACGTACCGGAGCGGCGTGTCTGCCGTGTGGCCGGCCAGCACCGGAGCACGCAGCGCCGCACCGCGCCGCCGAACCCGTACCTGGACAGGCTGGTCACGAGGATGCGGGAACTGGCCGTCGCGAATCCACATCGCGGCCGGCGCTACGTCTTGGATTTGCTGCGGAAGGAACGCTGGTCGGTCGGCGCGAGGCTGATGAAGCGGCTGTGGAGGCAGGAAGGCCTGCTGGTGCCGCAGAAGCGCGTGAAACACTGGCGTATCGGCACGGGCGAGAACGGCTTCGTGCGCCGAAGGGCGACGCGGAAGAACGAGGTGTGGGGCATGGACTTCGTACAAGACCGGACTTCCGACGGCCGCCCCTTCCGGATGCAAGTAGTGCTGGACGAGTACACGCGCGAGTGCCTGGCAATCGAGGTGCGGCGGCGGCTGCGCGGGAAGGACATGGTGGCGATGCTCGACGAGCTGACGGCGATCCGGGGAGCGCCAGCGCACATCTGAACCGACAACGGTCCGGAGATGATCTCGAAGGCGCTGAAGGCCTGGTGCGAGGAGAGCGGCACCGGCGCGCTCTACATCGACCCCGGGTCACCATGGCAGAACGGGATCGTCGAGAGCTTCAACGGCCGGCTGCGGGACGAACTCCTGTCGTCTGAGATCTTCGACACGCTGGCGCGGGGAGGAATCCAGGATCTGCAGGCGCGCTGGATGCGGAAAGGCAACTTCGCGGAGGATGACGTCACCGAACTCGCCGCAACGGCCTCCGTGGCGGAGCGATTACAACGCAGTGCGTCCACGTAGCGCCCTGGGCATGCTGACCCCTAGGGAATTCGCTGAACTCGGTCAGAAGAATGCAGGCCGCTGACGGCCCGAATTCCTCGCAGCTCGAGTGGCATCAAGTCGGGGTGAAGACCACATGCGCCGGATACCAACATTGCGAACTGGCTTGCCAGATGCGCAAGCCAAGGACATAGTCAACCTGTTCATGAAAGTCGGGCAAGCACATCTTGCCGATCGGCAGCGACGATGGTCGTGTGTCGGATCAGGTTTGCGAGGGGTCAGAAGTTGTAGTAGATGAACTTCGTGGGGGCATCTTGCTGGAGTGCGACGACGAGAAGCAGCGTTGCGATCGCTACGAAAATGATCGCTTCCGTAAGCCAAAGGCCGATCTTCCGAACTCGCGGACTCATGGGATGTTGCTCCCGCTGGGATCCTGCATTCGGCGACACAACTCGATCAGCAGGATCTCGCGCGCTGCGGTTGACGGATGGATGAAGTCCCCCATTGCTGATCCAGTCCACGGCAGGAACCGCGAGAGATCCCAGTACTCGATCCCCAGTCTCTCGCACATGAGCCTGATTCGGCGCGAGTATTCGTCCCAGAAGTCGGGCGGATAGTGAGCCGCGGAATCCGCCACGCTGACCGTGGGCGTTTCGTAGACCACGAGCCGGACACCCCGATTCGCTGCATGTTCGCGGAGCGCCCAAAAGAACTCCCATGCTGCTCCATCCTCGGATATTGACTCGATCACGCCCCTCGACTGCCATAGGAAGGTGGCGTTCGTGCCATTGGCCTGGTCCCTCACGGCCACTCCCGACTCGCCCTTTCTCCAGGATTCGAGCATCGCGGCGCCTGCTGCTCGGCGCTCGGGGGTCAGCAATTCCGGAGAAGCAGCCGTACGCCACGTCGATTCGAGCAGCAGCCTTGCATAACCGTGCAACTGGAACCAGCGGGCCTGCCGGATTTCGGCCGTAGTCAGCGCAGATGCGACCTCGGTCACCGACAGCTGGGCAGGGCCAAGCGTGGACAGGCGATTCGTTGCCTTCGGCTTGATGCCAAGCGACTGCATCAGGTTCCAGCCCTGTGATTCAAAAGGGGCGCCGTCGACGGCGTCGGTCAACGAAATGGGGGACACTGCAACGATGATCGCCTCGACGCCGGGCAGGTCGCAGATAGCCATCGCCGTCCGTCCCCAGTTCCCGAGCGCCTGTCCGCCGATTCCTCCACTGCCTGCGGAAACAGGGTCCTTCCCCAGACGCGGAACTAGGAACGTGGGCATTCCTCGGGCGAAACTGGGGCCGACAACGATCCACTTCGGTCCCGCCTGTGCGAGCGCTTCCGTCCGCAGCATGTTGTTCCGGAGGTCACCCTGTTGAATTCCGATCCCTCGTGCTGTTGCCGACGTCACTCCTCCCTGCGCCAACGAGACATCCCAGCACTCCGTGTAATAGGTCGAGATTGCCACGGAAAGAGCCGCTAGGGTAGCGAGCGCATACGCGCCGGATCTGCAAGCGAAGCCCCACATCGCCTCCGCTACCGCCCTCGGCCATGTCGCGACGCGCGGCGCGATCGAATGGCTGTTGGGTGCGAGCGTCGCGATCAAGAGACCGGCGAGACAATACGTCGCCAGCCGCGAGTCGATTTTCCAGCCGGGGACGATGGCCTTGCTCAGCATCACGAACGCAACATCCATGTCTTCCGTGCGAAACGGCACCCAAAGGAGCAGGACGGCCAGCAGCGTAAGTGGGCGCGCAAGCCATCCGAGCGAAAGCCCCGGGAATCGCCCCCGGCAGTAGTGCTCGGCAGCCAAGAGCGCGCCGTGCAATCCGCCCCACAGCACGAACGCCCAACCCGCGCCATGCCACAGTCCTCCGATCAGCATCGTCAGCATCAGATTGCGATAACGGGTCCATGGCTTGCCGCGGTTGCCTCCGAGCGGGATGTAGACGTAGTCTCGAAGAAACGCAGACAGTGTCATGTGCCAACGGCGCCAGAATTCGGTGATCGACTTCGCCTTGTAGGGGCTCATGAAGTTCACTGGAATGTCGAAGCCAAACATGGCACTGAGGCCGATCGCCATATCGGAATAGCCCGAGAAATCGAAATAGAGCTGGCATCCATACCCGATGATGGCGGCCCAGGCCTGCGACGCGTCCGTGCATCCCCCTGCGGAAAAGAATGGATCGATGCTTGCGCCGATCGGGTCGGCGATCAGCAGCTTCTTGCCGACGCCGAGCGCGAAGTAGGCAAGTCCCTTTGCGAACTGGCTCGGCATGTCCCGGACCATGCCTACTTGGGGCAGGAACTGGCTATGCCGCACAATCGGTCCCGCCACGAGCTGGGGGAAGAACAGCACAAACAGCGCGTAGCGCCAGAACGAAGGCTCTTGCTGCTCGGGCCTCGAGCGAACATCAATGATGTAACCGATCTGCTGGAAGGTGTAAAACGAGATCCCGAGGGGCAGCACCGCCGGCAGGAAGTCAGGCAGGATCCAGTCCTCGGATCGAAGGCCCACCGTAGCGAAGCCGAATCGCGTGTATTTGAACCACACCAACGGCAAGAGATTGATGAAGACCGCGAGCGTGAGGACGCGCTTGCTACCGCTGCGTGCAACCCACTTGCCGAGTAACCAGTTGCCAAGGATCGAGCCGGCGATCAATGGGGCGAACCGAATATCCCATGCCGAATACCAGAGAAATGATGCGAGGACCAGCACGCCGACCAGTGACGCCCCGCGCGTTCGGGCGAGGGCCGCCAACGACAGGGTCACCGGCAGAAACAGGAACACGAACTCCCAACTAACAAACAGGTACGGAGGCGAGCCCGAGTATCGGTTGTTGGCGAGCTGATCCTCTCGGTTGCTGCCTGTGGTTGCCGCAGCAAGCGCCGGCAGCTTCGGGAGGGCGCCCGGGGCTCGGATCTCAGCGATCCGGACGATCGCCTCGGAAACCTTGCCTCCGGAAGCGTTGGACAGAATGAGTGTGCGGTCTTGCGCCTGGTCGAATCGGAGGATGCCAGTTCCGGAGGTGGGCTTGAGTATGCAGGAGTCGAGGAATCGATTTTGCTTTCTATCCAGCAGGCCGACATGTATCGCGCCGCTGCGTACGTCTGCTTCGATGCAAACGCCACCGGGGCCCTGATGCAGGCCATCCAGCGGCCACATCACCTGGTAGCCGGAAGTGGCGTTCGTGCGCAGGCGCGCGCCGGCAGGCACCTGCTCCCACATGGTCCCTGTGCCGACGAATACCGGTTTGGCAGAAAGCAGATCGTTTGTGCCGAGCCCTGTCACTGCCCCCGCTGCGGATATGCACAACAAGATGGCGAACACGCATGGAGCAAGGCATCGCGCGATCATCCCGACCCGGTCAACTCGGATCAAGTTCATCCGCCTTTGGCCCTGGGCAATTTGCGCGAACCATTTCGTCGATGGTTTGCCCGTATGTTCGGGAAGTCGATCCCAGTGGACGCGCCGCAGGGATTGGCCTCCCACTGCTTCTGGGCCTCACGGCGAGCATGCGTCTTTGAGAGTGAGTCTTCCGCAGACGATTTCATTTTGGCTTCAAACCATAGCAACGCTGAGAACATCTTCCGAAACGATGGCATCCCTGCCGAAGCACAAAAACTATAGATACTTTATAAGGCGTCCAGATGTGATTCATTCTGGCTTCCACCAAACAGTTTTTCCCTATTGCGCGGCTTTTCAACCATGGTCCGCCAAAGATTGACTCCAGATTGCTGCTTGGGACAGTCGGCGCATGGAGATGCGACGGAGATTATCTCTTCCGACAGATGAAGCAGTGATACCAGCCCAACATGCCGGCACATTGATTGAGAACCCAGCCATCAGGATTCAGATAACGGCCAACGAGAGGCACATAGCGCTGCACAAAACCCTTCTTGGCATAGCGAACGACCTCAAAACCCGATGCCTGAAGCATCCGTTGAACACGAGCCCGGCTACGAATCTTGATCACGACAGGGTCTCCAGGCGAACTTCCCTCCGCCACGTGACTCTGCCAATCGGTGAGCGTGCTCCTCAAACGATTCTTCAGCACCCAAGAAACAAAGAGATACACATTGAAAAAACTGAAGAACGAATACACCGCCAAGCGGAACTCCCCCTGAGGCTTTAAGAGCTCATTCACTCGCCGCATATATGCCATCTCGTGGGCAATGTGGTGAAGGACACCAAAGGAGTACACCACATCAAACTGTCCTTCCATGTCTGCATCCAGAAGATCGCCCTGGATCAGTGCTTCCACGCAGCCCGGACCTGCCTCGACACAAGCAAGTTTCAGATGGTTCCGCGTCAATTCCAAATGATTGCTCGTTATGTCAATTCCCGAGTACTTGGCTCCGCAACGCACCATTTCGACTGCATCGATGCCGTTTCCAACACCAATCTCAAGTACTCGCTTGCCTTCCATTCCCCGGAAGTCGAAAACTTTGGGAATGAACGGGGTTTCGTACCCGTATCGATAGTCACGTATCTGCTCGAAATACTTTGGACTTCCCGAGCTAGCTCCCGAGCGCTGACTTCCGACCGCCTTTTTCTCCCAAAGTCTGCGCGCACGCCGATTGCTGTCCTCCACAATCTCACGCATCGCCTTGCTCCCGCTGCATGAGGCGTCGTTCCGACTCCAACGTCATGCGCGAGACCTCGATCTGCTCCGCGATGAAGCCCTCAGGCGCACCCTCGCGAATCATCCGCGCCAGCGCGGCGAGTTCCTCGGCCTGTCCCTTGTCCTGTGTCACACTACTCCAGCCCTTGCCGCCGCCCGTCACCGTCAGCGACTTGTAATCGTCGAGCATGAACACGCGGCCGTCGCTGAAGACCTCCATCCGTTCCTTCGGGTACTGCTTCGAACCCATGGAGGTGTAAAGGAGCGAGCACACCGAGCCGTCCGCGAAGGTGATCGTCGCGGAGAAATTGTCGTTGCGTGCCCATTGCCGGCCACGGGGCGTGACTCCCGACATTTGCACGTCCACGCAGTGCGATCCGGTGAGTGCGTGGAACAGGTCATAGATGTGGCAGGCCTCGCCAACATTGCGGCCGCCGCCCTCGGCGCCGTGTACCCAATGATCGAGCGGGATGTAGCCGGCGTTCATGGTGTAGTGGGCCACCAGCGGCGAGCTTCGTCCGCCCAGCATCTCCTTCATGCGGCGGAAGGCCGGCGACCAGCGGCGATTGAATCCCACCATCAGCACCGGCTTGCCAGTCGATGATCCCGCGTAGAAGTCGGCGATGGCGTCGAGCTCCTGGTCCAGCAGCGCGAGCGGCTTCTCGCACAGCACGTGCTTCCCGGCGCGCAGCGCCTCCAGTGCCATCCGTCCGTGCAGGTCATGCCGAGTGCAGAGGATCACCAGGTCCACATCGCGGTCGGCGAGGACTTCGTTGAAGTCGGTGGTTGCCTTCGCGACACCGTGCTGCTTCGCGGCGGCAAGCGCATTGGCACCGGTGCGGCTGCAGATGGTCCGGACCTGAAAGTCGCCCTTCATCTTCGCAAGGTTCGGCAGGTGCATGCCCTGGGCGAAGCCGCCTGCGCCGACGATGGCGACGCCGATGGTGCCGCTTCGCGACGCGGTAGCACCCGCCACGCGCAGCGTGCGAACCGGTGTCTCGTTGCCGCGTGGATACGCAAGCACCACAAGCATGGGCTTCTTGCCCGGTGCGCTCAGCGCCTGATAGGCCTCGGGGGCCTGCTCGAGCCCATATACCTTCGGCTGCATCGCATCGAGCCGCACGCGGCCATCTGCCATCAGCCGCAGGTACTCCTCCATGTTGCGGTTTTCAGTCCAGCGGACGTACGGCAAGGGATAGTCCTGGCCTTCGACCTCGTAGACGGGGTCGTAACGCCCCGGTCCGTAGGACGCAGAGATCAGCACATCGACTTCCTTACTGAAGAACTCATGCCGCTGCAGGTTCAGCCCGACGTCCCCGACGATCACGACGCGGCCCTTGCGGCGGCAGCAGCGCATAGCCACTGCCATGATCTCGTGGTTCTCCGAAGCCGCGGCCGTCACGATCACGCCGTCGGCTCCGTATCCATCGGTGATGCGGCGCACTGCTTCCGCGATGTCGCCGTCGGCGGAGGTGAGGCCGTGCTGCATGCCGCAGCCACGCGCGATCGTGATCCGCTCGGCATCGAGGTCCGTACCGATCACGCGGCACCCGTGGGCCCGCAGCAGCTGGTCGGTGATCTGCCCGAGGATGCCCATGCCAACCACGACGAAGGTCTCGCCGAGTGTCGGGGTCGCGCGTCGCACACCCTGCATCGCGATGGCGCCCAGAGTGACCGTGCAGGCATGCTCCGTCTCGAGCCCTGACGGGATGCGGACCGCCAGGTTGACCGGCACATCGATGTACTCGGCGTGGTTGGCGATACCCGCACCGGCGCACGCGACCAGATCCCCGACGGCGAATCCATCGACCTGATCGCCGACCGCGACCACTTCACCGGCCGCGGAGTAACCCGTGGGCGTGCCTGCAGCGAGCATCCCAGTCACGCGATCCCAGACGCGCTTGGCCCCTTGGTCGCGCATCAGTTGCACGACCTTCTTCGCGTGGTGTGGCTGCTTCAGCACACGCTTCCAGAGCGGCATCGCGCTCATGCGCACACCTGCGACCTCCGTACCGATCGAAACGCAGGAGTGGCTCAGGCGCACGAGGATGTTGCGTGCGCCCACGGTCGGTGCGGGAACTTCCGAGACGACGACGGCCCCCTTCCGGACAAGCAGTTGTTTCATACTTTCGCTAGTGTATCGAACGATCGCGCGAAGGGACTGAGCACCTTGACATCTCACGCATGCATCGACATCATCGCCGGAGCCCGTCCGAACTTCATGAAGATCGCGCCGATCATCAGCGCGATGGAAGCCCGCATGGCGGCGGGGGCACCGCTCGCGTATCGGCTCGTGCACACCGGTCAGCACTACGACTCGAAGATGTCCGGGGACTTCTTCACGCAGCTGGGAATTCCCAAGCCGCACTGCAATCTGGAGGTCGGCTCAGGTTCGCAGGCCGAGCAGACTGGCTTGATTATGTCCCGCTACGAAGCTCTGCTCCTGGAATCGCGCAGCGCGCTGTGTCTCGTGGTGGGCGACGTGACGAGCACGATGGCGTGCGCCATCGCGGCGCAGAAGCTCTGCGTTCCGGTGGCCCACGTCGAGGCCGGCATCCGCAGCGGTGACTGGAGTATGCCGGAGGAAATCAACCGCATGGTGACCGACTCGATCACCAACTTGTTCTTCACGACCAGCGAGGTCGCGAACCAGAACTTGCGCCGCAGCGGCGTATCCGAGGATCGCATCCACTTTGTCGGCAACACGATGATCGACACGCTGCTGGCGAACCAGCATCGATTCACGAAGCCGCGCTTCTGGTCCGATCTGGGGCTTGAATCCGGCGATTACTTCGTCACGACATTGCACCGACCCGCAAACGTGGACCGTGGCGGCACCTTCGCCGAACTTCTCCGTGCGATTGCCGAGGCGGTACGTGGCATGAAGGTCGTCTTCCCCGTCCACCCGCGCACCGCAAAGACCATTCGCGACCTCGGCGCGTTGCCGCCGAACCTCTTGCTCGTCGATCCGCAGCCCTACCTCGAGTTCAACTTCCTTGTGAAGCATTCCAAGGGCGTGATCACCGACTCGGGGGGTATCACGGAGGAGACGACCGTGATGGGAGTGCCGTGCATGACCCTGCGAACGACCACCGAGCGCCCGGAAACTGTCACACTCGGCACCAACGAGCTTCTCGGCGTTGATCCGAGAGCATTGCAGCCGGCAGTCGAACGACTTCTCGCGGGGCAGTGGAAGAGAGGCAGCATCCCGCCGCTGTGGGATGGCCATGCGGGAGAGAGGATTGTGAAGGTCTTAGAGTGCCGACTTCTTGAAGGCATACTCTGAAATGCGGATCCACTTCTTCACAGACTATTTCCGCCCTGAACCCCCACCGCCCGCACACCACATTGCAGAGCGTGCACGGATTTGGGCTGCTGCAGGACATGATGTCACAGTCATCACCAACCACCCGAATTACCCGGAAGGCAAGATCTATTCTGGCTACTCAAACCAACTTTCGCGACTCGAATCGCGCGATGGCTTCGAGGTGCTCCGTGTCTGGACCTATGTGGCTCACCATAAGGCGAAAGTCGGCAAGTTGGTTGACCATGCGTCGTTCTGTTTGTCCTCCATTGTTCAAGCTCTTCGTTTGCCGCGACCCGATGTCGTTGTCGCGACATCTCCCCACTTGTTCAGCGGCCTTGCCGGAGCTTGGTACTCGAGGCTTCGTCGCTGTCCATTCGTTTTGGAAGTCCGCGACCTTTGGCCCGACTCTGTTCTGCCTCCAAAATCGCTCGCCTATGGTGTCATGAAGCGAATCGAGCGTCACATCTATCGTGCGGCAGATGCTGTATCTGTCTTGACACCAGCCTTTGAGAAGCATGTCATAGACGAAGGTGCGCGGAGGGCTGTGACAATTGTTGGGGGCGCCGACCTTCGTCGATTTACCCCTGGGAAGGCGCCGGCCAAACTTCGGACTGAACTGGGATTGACAGACGCCTTTGTGGTGGGCTACCCCGGCACACTTGGAACCGCGCATGACACTCCACTTCTGCTTGATGCGGCAGAGCGCTTGAAAGACTCGCGCGTCCGGTTTCTTCTCATCGGCGGCGGACCGTTCATGCGTGACATCGAAAAGCAGGCCGCCAGACGTTGCCCCGGCATGATCGTATTCGTTCCGACACAACCGCCCGAAGCAATGCCCGACTGGTGGCGAGCGATGGACGCGGGCCTTGTGCTGTTGAACAAGACAAAAGCCATGCAAACCGTGATCCCATCGAAAATGTTTGAGTGCATGGCGACTCGGAAGCCTGTGATCTTTGTTGGTCCCCGAGGCGCAGGTTCGGATGTCATCAGCAGCTCCGGAGGCGGGATTGTGGTCGACAGCGAGGGTCCGCAGCAATTGGAGACAGAGCTTCGGAGTCTCGCAGGAGATGAGACGCGGTATGAGTTGCTTGCGAGCCATGCATTGCGCGCAAGCGCTGCGTACTCCCGCGAGCGCCAAGCAGAACAAACACTTGATCTGTTCAGAGAGGTTTCGCAGGCGGGTACATCATGAGGATTGTCGTCACGGGTGGAACTGGATTCACTGGCGAGCGAGTTGTTGAACAGGTCATCGCCCACGGCATACTTCCGACAGTGATCGCTCGGTCATCGGCGAGTACTGCTGCACTGCGGTCCCTAGGTGCGCGCATAGTTCATGCAGATCTTGATCAGCCTCAGACGCTGCATGCAGCCTTTGCTGGACATGACACTTTGTTGTATGTCGCCTCCATGGGATTTGGTCAAATCCCATCTGTTGTTGCCGAGGCATGCGCCACGGGCATCAAGCGTGCTGTCTTTGTCAGCACCACCGCTGTCCTGACGAGGCTGCCTGTGCGCTCAAAGCCCATACGTGCTGCTGCGGAACAGTGCGTACGCGAGTCCAATCTGGAATGGACAGTGATTCGTCCAACTATGATTTACGGTTCACACCGCGACCGGAACATGTGTCGACTGCTGCGGCACTTGAGTCGGTGGCGAATCGCACCACTTCCTGGCCGTGGCATGGCCCTTCAGCAACCCGTCCATGTGGATGACGTCGCCAAGACCATTGTCGCTGCGGCACTGAATCCCCGAGCCATCGGGAAGAGTTACAACATCAGTGGCGCATATCCAATGAGCCTTCGTCAACTCATCGAGTGTGCTGCAGCCGAGGTGGGTGTTCGGGCTCTGTTCTTACCGCTGCCCGCTGCCGCTGGCGAACGCATTCTTGCGCTTCTCGAGCGTACTGGGCTGCGGCTGCCAATCCGATCTGAACAGTTGGCTCGGCTCAACGAGGACAAGGCGTTTGATCACGCCGATGCGATGCGTGACTTGGGGGTCGTACCGCGGGCCTTCCAAGAAGGCATACGACAAGAAGCGATTGAACTCGGGCTTGCGCGAGCGCTCTGATGAAGCGCTGCATGGACATTGTCTTAGCATTTGGAGCAAGCCTGCTCCTGCTGCTACCGGCAGTCCTGTTGTTGTTGGTCGTGAAGGCGACATCGCCAGGTCCGGCGCTGTACTGGTCGTCAAGAAGCGGACGGGGCGGGCGTCTGTTTTGGATGCCAAAGTTTCGAACCATGAAGGTGGGCACCCCTCAGGTAGCGACGGACAAGCTTTCCGATGCAAGCAGCCGGCTTACACCGCTTGGCGGCCAGATACGCAAACTGTCGCTCGATGAGATCCCACAGCTTTGGTCGGTACTTACCGGCGATATGAGTCTCGTTGGACCGCGCCCCGCCCTGTTCAACCAACACGAGTTGATCGCTGCTCGACGAAATCTCGGCATTGATGCCCTGCGACCTGGCATCACGGGTTGGGCTCAGATCAATGGGCGTGACGAGATTTCTGAGTCGCGCAAGATTGCGCTTGACTTGGAGTACTTGCAACGACACAACCTTGGATTCGACTTCAACATCCTGTGGCTTACTCTCTGGAGAGTTGTGCGGTCCGATGGGATTTCGCACTGATTGGTTGATCCCCGTTTCAAGAGGCTCCGATTGCTGCGTGAGATACTGCCACTGTTCTTGAAGCCCGTGCCTGTCGCACTTTTGTTGTTGGCGGTTGGCGTGTTACGGCGCCGATGGTGGCCAGTATTCACCGCTGCATGTGTCTTGTGGTTCTCTTCAACACCTTTGTTCAGCGGCATCCTCATGGGTCTCGTTGAACAGGGCCGCGTTCAACCAGATTTGCAACAGGTTGCTGCAGGTGATTGCATACTGGTTCTGAGTGGTGGCGGCTATCGATTGCTGCCAGGGAGTGAAACGCAAGTCGAGTTTGAGACTCACAATCGACTGCTCGGTGGTATTGCCCTCCTCACAAATGGCGCTGCGCCTCGACTCCTTTTTACAAATGGCCTCACGACTGCTGCCGCAGGTGGACTAGGGGAGGGGCATCTCCTTCAAAGGCTCGCCACATCACTCGGTGTTCCGCCACAATCCATCATCGTGGTCGGGAATGCATCCGACACCGAGGAAGAGGCACGCGCAGTGCGCGAGCATTTCGCCGCCAATCCCGTAATCGACGCTGACACCGGCCAACCGCGATCACCACGGATCATTCTGGTCACCTCCGCGTTCCACATGACTCGCGCAGAGTCGCTCTTTCGCGCGGCTGGGCTTGATGTGACGCCCTTCCCTGTGGACTTTCGCGGCCCCACACGCATCACACTGCGGTCGTTCATTCCATCGGGAAACGCGCTTGCCAAGACCGATCTTGCTCTGCACGAGATCTACGGTCGCGTGTACTACTGGCTCCGCGGGCTGGTGGTAGGGTCTTCCATCTGATGCACTCCCAAGCGCCAGTGCCGCAGCCACGCGCGCTGGCGCCGATCGACGCGCGCGCGCGCGTGCAAGGCATCGACATCGCACGCGGCATCGCACTCCTCGGCATCATCTTGGTGAACGCGCGCTTTTTCTTCCTGCCGTTCATGTGGGCGGCTGAGCCGAGGATGATCCCCACCGACATGCAGG
>Ga0194118_10004987_pt1 | contig 14122 bp, 15 predicted proteins | sample TA2MahsurfametaG_2_FD_148662 | JGI IMG/M metagenome (GOLD analysis project Ga0194118, IMG submission 148662) | Freshwater microbial communities from Lake Tanganyika, Tanzania - TA2015013 Mahale N5 surface | ecosystem: Environmental > Aquatic > Freshwater > Lake | place: Tanzania: Lake...
GGGTGCAATTGTCAAAGATATGGGAGGCCAGTTGATTGTGGCCGATCTCGCGACCGCCCCAGGTAGTAATCATCACGATTCTGAAAAATTAGTTTCAGTATTCCGCAACATTTTTGCGGGGGAGATGCTTAGATAACGCTCATGGCAATGACCTCATCAGTCAAAGACGAGTTAAGTCGACTCTCAATTTCGAAGCCTTGTTGCCGAAAGGCCGAAGTCTCCTCAATCCTTCGATTTGCAGGCGGGCTACACATTACCTCTGGAAAAATTATGGTTGAGATTGAACTCGATACTGCCCAAGGAGCGCGAAGAGTCCGTAAAGATATTGCTGATATTTACGGGCATGAATCTGATCTTGCTGTAATAAGCGCCGGCGGTCTACGAAAAGGAAGTCGTTACCTAGTTCGAGTCTTGCGCGATGGCGATGCTCTGGCACGCCAAACTGGCCTTGTTGATTCAAATGGTCGTCCGGTTAGAGGACTTCCGCCACAAGTTGTCTCTGCTGGAGTCTGTGATGCTGAAGCTGCTTGGCGCGGAGCATTTCTCGCTCATGGCTCACTAACCGAACCTGGAAGATCCTCAGCGCTTGAGATCACTTGTCCTGGATCTGAGGCGGCTCTCGCACTCGTTGGCGCAGCGCGACGTCTCGGAATTACTGCGAAAGCGCGCGAAGTTCGTGGCGTTGATCGCGTTGTCATTCGTGATGGCGATGCCATCGGTGTTCTTTTAACGCGCCTTGGCGCCCATGAGAGCGTTCTTGCTTGGGAAGAACGTCGTATGAGAAGAGAAGTAAGGGCTACCGCCAATCGCCTAGCTAATTTTGACGATGCAAATCTGCGACGCTCTGCAAGAGCCGCCGTTGCTGCATCAGCGCGAGTACAGCGCGCTCTTGAGATTCTCGGCGAAGATATCCCGAAGCACTTGCGAGATGCCGGAGAGCTTCGTATCAATCATGGCCAAGCGAGTTTGGAAGAACTTGGTTCGCTCGCTTCACCACCGATGACTAAAGATGCAATCGCAGGTCGCATTAGGAGACTTTTGGCTATGGCGGATAAGCGGGCCTCCGAATTAGGTATACCTGATACCGAAGCCGGGCTCTCGCCTGATCTACTTAACTAATTTGGATTAATAACCTGCGCTGATAGACTTTGGCCAAGTCCACAAGGTCGTGGCGCATAATTTCTCAAAGTATTTATAAAGGGTGTAATCATGGTCAAGGTTGGTATCAATGGTTTTGGTCGAATCGGTCGAAATTTTCTCCGCGCCGCGCTCGCCTCTAACGCTCCAATAGAGATAGTTGCAGTTAACGATCTCACCAGTATCGACACCCTGGCTCACTTAATTAAGTACGATTCAATTCTCGGCAGAATAAACCAAGAAGTCACATTCGATGATAATTCCTTAACAATTGGCGGCAAAAAGATTCGAGTATTTGCCGAGAAAGACCCAGCAGCGCTCCCATGGGGATCAGTCGGCGCCGAAATCGTAATTGAATCAACAGGCCGCTTTACCAAGGCCTCAGATGCTGGCAAGCATCTTGTGGGTGGCGCTAAGAAAGTTGTTATTTCTGCTCCAGCTACTGATGAAGATGTAACTTTAGTTTTAGGCGTTAATGATTCAGCTTATGATCCAGCTAAGCACAACATCATTTCTAACGCTTCATGCACCACAAATTGTCTTGCTCCGATGGCCAAGGTTCTCCATGAGAACTTTGGAATTGTCCGCGGATTTATGACTACCGTTCACGCTTACACGAACGACCAGGTCATCTTGGACTTCCCGCATAAGGATCTCCGCAGAGCTCGCGCAGCAGCCACAAATATCATCCCAACCTCCACGGGCGCTGCTAAAGCTATTGGACTTGTCCTGCCAGAACTTAAGGGCAAACTCGATGGCTACGCGCTACGCGTTCCAGTCCCAACTGGATCAATCACAGATTTAACCGTTGAACTTGCCAAAGAGACCAGCGCTGCGGAAGTAAATGCCGCTATGAAGAAAGCAGCTGAGGGCCCACTTAAGGGAATCTTGCGCTACACCGAAGATCCAATCGTCTCTACCGATATCGTGACCGATCCTCATTCCAGCATTTTTGATGCTGGCATAACCAAGGTGATTGGTAATCAAGCCAAAGTCGCTTCTTGGTATGACAACGAGTGGGGTTACTCAAATCGCATAGTGGATTTGATGTCGTTTATCGGCAAGAGTCTCTAAACCTTTCAAGAGTACGGAATCCAAGTGGTTAAGACGCTCGATTCGCTTTCTTACACAGGAAAGCGGGTCTTTCTCCGATGCGATCTCAACGTGCCATTGCAAGATAATGGAACCGGAAAACGAATAATTAGCGATGATGGACGAATAAGAGCTTCGCTGCCAACAATAAACTTCCTATTAAATGCGGGCGCATCGCTCGTCATCTGCGCTCATTTAGGAAGACCGAAAGGTGAGCGGAAACCTGAGTTATCTCTTGCTCCAATTGCAGAACGCTTGAGAGAGCTCCTTGGGCGCGAAGTCGTGTTTGCATCTGATGTGATTGGCGATTCGGCCAAGACCGCGGTGGGATCTATAAAACCTGGGGGAGTAGTACTCCTAGAGAACATCCGGTATGAGAGCGCTGAGACATCTAAGTCTGAGGAAGAACGATTAAATCTTGCTAAAACATTAGCTAGCTACGCAGATCTTTATGTAGGAGATGGATTTGGAGCTGTTCATCGGAAACATGCTTCAGTATTTGAACTAGCACAACTTCTACCTCACGCTGCTGGAAAATTAGTTAGCGCAGAATTAGATGTGCTCCGCCGGCTCACGGAAAATCCAGAGCGCCCATATGGAGTAGTTCTGGGAGGCGCTAAGGTCTCTGACAAGATTGGCGTAATTACAAATCTGATTGAAAAGGTGGATGTCCTTGCGATAGGTGGCGGAATGGTCTTTACATTTCTCGCGGCTGCGGGCCATTCGATTGGAACCTCACTATTCGAGGCGGAATCAATCGATACTGTTAAAGCAATCATTAATCGCGCAAAGGAACGGGGAGTGGAACTTCACTTACCAACTGATGTAGTGGTGGCTCCTAAGTTTGCTGATGAGAATCCAACGACGGTCGCCGCGGATTCCATCCCAACCGATCAAATGGGTCTAGATATCGGCCCGGAAAGCGCCGCTGCCTTTGCCGCTGCGATTTCCAAGTGCAGAACCGTATTTTGGAATGGCCCAATGGGAGTATTTGAGTTTAAGAATTTTGCAGCCGGAACTCGAGTAGTTGCAGAATCGTTGACCAAGGTGAAGGGATTATCAGTCGTGGGTGGTGGCGACTCCGCTGCCGCGGTACGCGCTCTTGGATTTGCTGATAGCGATTTTGGTTACATCTCAACTGGTGGTGGAGCATCACTTGAGTATCTAGAAGGAAAGGATCTACCCGGTCTCCAAGCCCTTGCCTGATAACCGAGCTTGATAACCGAGCTTGAGTATTTACCACCTGGCCCCATGAGAGGATTGCAATATGAGTAGAAGGCTCCTGATGGCTGGTAACTGGAAGATGAATTTGAATCATCTTGAGGCGATTGCCGTTACCCAGAAGCTTGCATATTCCTTGGAAGATAGAGATTTTGATGCAGTAGATGTCGCAATCATTCCGCCCTTTACCGATATCCGATCAGTCCAAACCCTGGTAGATGGCGATCGTCTTCGAATTTCATATGGCGCACAAGATATCTCGCCCGAAAAATCCGGCGCTTTTACGGGTGATATCTCAGGAGCGATGCTTAAGAAGCTTGATTGCTCTTATGTGGTTGTCGGACATTCAGAGAGAAGGGCAATTCATGGCGAAAGTGATGAATTGGTCAATCGAAAAATTCGCGCAGTTCTCGATAACGAGATGGTTCCGATCTTTTGTATCGGAGAAGAGTTAGCGATTCGGGAGGCCGGAAGCCACGTTGAACATGTATTGAACCAAGTAAGGGCGGGTTTGAAAGGCTTTCATAAACCTGAACTAAAGAAGATTGTTTTTGCTTATGAACCAGTTTGGGCGATTGGTACTGGTAAGACTGCCACCCCAGAAGATGCTCAGGAAGTATGTGGCGCAATAAGAAATGAATTGAAGAAGATTGCCAATGAAGAGATTGCGGAGAACGCCAGGATTCTTTATGGCGGCTCTGTGAAGTCGGCCAACGTGGTTGACATCATGCGCCAAGCTGATGTGGATGGGGCGCTTGTGGGTGGAGCGAGCCTGGACCCAGAAGAATTTGCGCGGATCTGTAAGTTTCATAGGGTCATCTGAGGGGTTCGATACCCTCGGGCAAGGTAATATTCGCACTTCGTCTAGATTTCAAGGCAGGAGAAATTAAGTGGCACTGGCGCTCTCGATCCTACTTTTGATTACGAGTATTTTGATGATCGTTCTCGTACTCCTTCACAAGGGCAAGGGAAGTGGACTATCTGACCTATTCGGTGGTGGCCTCTCCTCAACTTATGGTGGCTCTTCTGTGGTGGAGAAGAATCTAGATCGAATCACCATTGTTGTTGGCGGCCTATGGTTTGCCTCTGTGATCGCACTCGGTCTGGTATTGAAATAGTCGATATTGAAGTAATCGATACTGAGATAAACGATATTGAAGTAATTAAGATTGAAGTAAGAGAAAAATAATAAGGAGAGAAAATGGCCGGTGGAAGCGCAATCAGAGGGTCTCGTGTCGGTGCTGGTCCAATGGGCGAAGCCGAACGCGGTGAAGCAATTGCACGCTTTCGAATCTCCTATTGGTGCCTAAATGGCCATGAAACCAAGCCATCTTTCGCAGACGATGGAACCGTTGCAATCCCCGATGAGTGGGATTGCCCTCGTTGCGGTTTCCCAGCTGGACGCGATAAAAACAATCCACCATCGCCGATGAAGAATGAGCCTTATAAGACACATCTTGCCTATGTAAAAGAGCGTAGAACTGAGGCCGAGGCTAAGAAGATTTTGGAAGCGGCGCTTAAGAAACTACGCGCCGAAGAAGAGGATTAATTCTTTAGGTTTTTAGCTACAGCGAGGAGTTCGGCTATCCCGGCTCGCTCGTTCTTTAAATGGATTCGCATTACTGGCAATTGACGCATTTTTATAGCCTCAAAGTCGCCAAGTGCTTGGGCTAGAACTAACCTTTCGAAACCATACCCTGCTCCCGGAATCGGAATTTTCACTTCGGTAGCTGTGGTGATTTGTATGAAAGAACCAACTAGCGGCCCACCCTTGTGGAACTGACCGGTTGAATGTAAGAACCTTGGCCCCCAACCAAAAGTTGTGGGGATTTTCAGATAACTCTCCAGCAGATCCCTTAGCTGGATTACCTCTTGAGAGGTATTCCGATTCAAGTAGGCCATAATTGAAAGGTAATTACTGCTGCCTGCGCCAGCTAAATAACTTTCTAACGAATCCAAACTTTTCTCACTATAAATAGCTAGCGTCTCGCTTTCAAGTACCGGGCGGCCTAAATCATTACTCCAATTAGCAAGAATCTTTCCCGTGCGATCCTTGGATTCAGCAACATTGGGTTGATTAAAGGGATCCACCTTTAGCAAATAGCAGAGAAGCGCGGTAACCCACTCCCAGAAGATGAATTGGGCGCCCAGATTTCCTACAACAGAGAGTGGATCGTTCTCATTAAAAGTTATGGCGTTGGATTCAGGGCTTGGTTGAGAAGTTAGAACTACCGGTAGTACGCCACGCCCATCTTTACCTGTGGATTCAGCAATGAGCTGTTCAATCCAATCAGCTAGTCCAGGGAAGGAAGAATTTCTGTCGTAGAACTTAGCGAATGCGAAATCCGGCCGAGCGAGCAGCGCCGCGAAAGCAACGACCACAGAGTCAGGCTCTGTAAATCTTTTTGCCGCTTCATATGCATCATCAAGTAGGACAGAGACATCAATTCCAATCAAGGCCGCCGGCGTTAGACCAAAGGCGCTTAGCGCGCTAAACCTGCCGCCTACTTTGGGATTTGCTGTGACAACTTTTAGGCCATTGTTGAGCGCTGATTGGTGTAGTGGGCTATCTGGATCAGTCACGATCACCATGTGATTTCTCGGATCTAGACCGGCTGATACGAGAGCTTCCTGAAAGAGCGCCTTCTGAGAAGCAGTCTCAATTGTGCTTCCTGACTTTGATGCGACGATTATGCAACTCTCGCTCAACTTTGATTTGAGCGCATCATTTACTTGATCAGGTTGAGTTGAATCCAGAATGATTAATGAACGCTTATAGTGCGCTGCGATTACCTCAGGGGCAAGTGATGAACCCCCCATTCCGCAGAGAATGAAATTTCTATGTCCCATTTCGCGCGACCAGGCAGAGAGCGCATCTAGAACAGGTAGTAGATCTCTAGAAACCTCCGGAAGATCAACCCAATCCAAACGAATAGATGCCTCAGCTTGTGCAGCCTCACCCCAGATACTGGAATCCTTATTTGCCAGGCGCGTTGTTATCGCGTTCATCGCATCCCAATTTGAGTCGCGGTTATTGACTCCGTGAAGCTTTATCACGCCTTTGCTCGCTCCACCACAGCAATCAACTCAATCCAAGGCTTTATGAATTTATCAATTCCTTCGCTCTCCAATTTTTCGGCAACAACTTCAATATCAATACCGATATCTGCAAGTTGCGAAAGTGTTTCTCGCGCTTCGGAAAACCTTCCAGTTATCGTATCGCCGTTGAAATCCGCGCTCGAACTGACTGCGGATAGGGTGGATTCGGGCATTGTGTTCACAGTCTTATCTGCTACGAGTTCTAAAACATACATCGTGGAGCTGTAATTGGGATCCTTTACGCCAGTAGAAGCCCAGAGAGGGCGCTGGATGTTCCCGCCAGATCCCGCAAGCGCTCTCCAACGCTCACTTGATTCAACCTTCATAAAGTGTTCATAAGCAAGACGTGCATTGGCGAGCGCAGCGCGACCTCGAAGAGATTGGTGTTCAGGCTCCTTGAGTCGAGGATCAATCTCCGTATCAACCCGACTGATGAAGAATGAGGCGACGGAGTGAATATCCTTTATAGATAGACCTTTAGCTACTCGATCTTCGAGTCCGGCAATAAATGATTCCAAGACTGCTTGATAGCGCGAAACCGAAAAGATTATCGTGACATTTACGCTTATGCCCTCCGCAGTCAAAGTGCGAATCGCAGGCAACCCCTCTCTTGTGGCTGGAACCTTTATCAGAACATTCGATGCACCAACCTGGTTCCATAGTTCGCGAGCTTGATTAATGGTGCCCTCGGTATCCCGCGCCAGTCTTGGATCTACCTCAATACTCACGCGGCCATCGACTCCATTAGTTCGTTCAAAGACCGGCAGAAAAAGATTGCATGCCTGTCGTACATCAGAAGTGGTCAATTCAGAAATGATTACCTCAGCGTTGAGTCCTTTGCTATGAAGCGTAGCGACATCATCTCTGTAAAGCTCAGAATTGGCGATCGCCGACGAGAAGATGGCCGGGTTGGTGGTAACACCTACGACAAAGTCGTTCTCAATTAGTTGGGGCAAATAACTTGCCTTGCCACCCCTAACCATCCGCTCTCTAGAGAGATCATCAAGCCATACCGAAACCCCGGCGTTAGAGATTTTCTCAAGTGACATCAACGAACTCGCTTCAAAGTAGCCTGGGCAGCTTCAACCACTCTTTCAACGGTAAAACCAAATTCACGAAATAGGGTTGTATGCGAAGCTGAGGCGCCAAAGTGCTCAATTGATATAGATTCACCGGCATCGCCAATCAAATCACGCCAGCCCTGTGCAATTCCTGCTTCAATACTTACTCGCGCCTTAACGCTCTTGGGCAATAGCTCATCTTTATAGCTCGCAGATTGTGCGTTAAACCATTCGAGACATGGTGCGCTTATGACTCTCGTCTTGATTCCCTTAGACTGAAGTTCGGTTAGCGCAGCAATGGCGAGCGAAACTTCTGAACCCGTTGCAATAATTATCAATTCTGGATTCTTCTCCTCGTTAAGAGCGTAAGCACCTCTGGCAACGCCTTCAGCGCAATTGAAGATGGCCCGATCAAATACCGGAAGGTTCTGGCGCGAAAGCAGTAGGCCAACCGGAGCTTTTCGTTTCAAAATCTCTCGCCAAGCGATGGCTACTTCATTGGCGTCAGCAGGTCGTATGACATCTAGACCAGGAATTGCTCTTAAGGCGGCGATATGTTCGATTGGTTGATGTGTCGGTCCATCTTCACCTAGGCCAATTGAATCGTGGGTCCAAACATATGTAACCGGAAGCTTCATCAGCGCCGATAGTCGGACAGCTCCACGCATGTAATCGCTAAATACTAAGAAGGTACCGGCATAAGGTCGAAGTCCACCATGTAGCGCCATTCCATTAAGGATTGCGCCCATCGCATGCTCGCGAATTCCAAAAAAGATATTTCTACCGTAGGGAGAAGCTCCCGAGAGCGTTGAAGAGTTCGGTAGAAACAATCCACCGCCCTCAACCATAGTGTTATTGCTCTCTGCCAAATCTGCAGACCCACCAATTAATTCAGGCAGCGTTTTGGCAAAGTGGTTTATCAATTCTCCGGAAGCCTTTCGCGTTGCAACTTCTCTCTCACTTGCGAAAGTAGGCGTTCCCTTCTCCCAATCTGGTGGCAGTGAATCTGATTCAAGGCGTTGCAAGAGTTGGGCTCTAGCGGGATTTTCTCGCTTCCAACTCTCGAAGGCTTGATTCCATTCGCTTCTTAGAGAGTGAGTTCTACTTGAAACCTTCTTCACATGCTCTTGAACTTGTGAGGGAAAGTAGAAATCCTCATCAGGTAAACCTAGGAGAACCTTTGTGGCAGATACTTCCTCTTTTCCGAGAGCCGAACCATGTGATTTCGCAGTGTTGCGCGCTTTAGGTGCGGGCCAGGCAATTACGGTTTTTAGGCGGATCAGGGTTGGTCGAACCTTTTCGTCTAGCGCGCTCTGCATAGCAACTTCCAAAGCATCTCTATCTACATCGCCATCATTTTTCGCTGCAACTTCAATTACATTCCAGCCATAAGAGCGATATCGAGCGCTTACATCTTCTGTGAAGGTGTGGTGGGTATCGCCATCAATTGAAATTCGATTGTCATCGTAGATAACTTTTAGCGCTCCAAGTTCTTGGGTTCCCGCAAGAGAAGATGCTTCAGCACTCACTCCTTCTTGAAGATCGCCATCGCTACAAATTATCCAGATGTTGTGATCAAAGATGCTCTCGCCGAGGGGGCTTTCTGGGTCGAAGAGTCCTCGTTTGTAGCGAGCCGCCATTGCCATACCGACTGCATTTGCAACGCCTTGTCCGAGTGGTCCAGTTGTTGTCTCTACTCCCAAGGTGTGTCCATATTCGGGATGACCTGGAGTAAGCGATCCCCAAGTTCTAAAGGACTTCAAGTCATCTAGCTTTAGACCATAACCGCTAAAGAAGAGTTGAATGTAGAGAGTTAGCGAAGAGTGGCCACAAGATAAAACGAAGCGATCGCGCCCAAGCCACTTTGAATCGCTCGGATCATGTCTTAGAAATCTCTGGAAAAGCGTGTAAGCGACGGGCGCGAGAGACATGGCAGTTCCGGGATGGCCGTTTCCGACTTTTTGAACGGCATCCATAGCGAGGGCTCGGGCAACCGCGACTGATTGATCATCTAGCGCGGTCCAAGCGGGGCGTTCTGGATATCTCATGGCCGGGATAGGACATTACCTTTAATGGTCAGATTCCAGACCGTTAGCCACACTAGAACCGAGCCAAGAATATGAAAGCCCACCAGCAGTTCCGGCAATCCAGTGAAGTACTGGGTGTAACCGATGAGCCCTTGAGCGAGGCAGATAATCAGAAAGTTTCGAGCGCTGACCCCCCAACTCGATCTCGTAATCTCCGATTCGCCGAGTCGAACTGCTATGAGCATGGCAACCGTAACTCCAAGAAGAGCAATAACTAGGTCCGCGTGAATCCAAGACATCATCCGAGGATCGAGATTGAACCGTTCTGCTAAATCATCGCCGGCATGTGGACCACTACCTGTGACGATAGTTCCGGCAAAAATCACCAGAGCTGTTAGCGCAAGAGTTAGTCGGGCCAGGCGACGAGTTAGCGGCGCCAATTTGATGTCAGTCGGAGTTATCCCATGCGCTCGCTGGCGGAGGGAGAGCGCAGCAGCAATAAGAACTATTGATAATAGAAAATGAGCAGATACCGTCGCAGGATTTAAACCAGTAAGGACGGTGATTCCGCCAAGAACTCCTTGGGCCAAAATTCCCAAGATTTGAATCAGTCCAAGGATGCGAAGTTCGCTTCGCTTATTGCGCAGGATTGAAATCATTAGAAGTAGCGCGTTCAAGAGAAGTACGAAAGTCAATAATCGGTTCCCAAACTCAATCCATGCGTGTAGCGGTGACTCAGGTTGATCCGGGGTGGGAGTGAAAGATCCGGGGGTGCACTCCGGCCAGGTGGAGCAGCCCAATCCAGAGCCAGTTATTCGAACCGAAGCTCCAGTAACAACAATCGCAGATTGCGTGAAAACCATTAATGATGAGAGGCGTCTCAAGGCTTTAGCGCTCTTCAGCATGGGCAGAGCCTACGGTCCGAGTCGACTTTGGTTGGCCCTCTCAATTGGCAGGGGGAGATGAATTACGCAACAATAACGTTGTGAAAACCAGCCTCGCCAGCCCGGACCTGCGTACCCGCGATCAGGTCGCTCGAGCGATTCTGGAATCAGGCCCATCCACCGCTGTCGCCCTGGCCGATCGGCTGAAGATGACGCCAGCTGGAATTAGACGCCATCTTGACTCACTAATTGAAGATGGGATTTTGGAGGAGCGCGAGCCACATTCAAGAAGTGTTCGGATGAGAGGCCGTCCTTCAAAAGTCTTTGTGATGGCCGAGAACAGTTTGAGCACTCCTACGATGATCTTGCAGTTTCGGCGCTCCGCTTTATCTCTACACAAGGTGGCGATCACCTCGTAACCGGCTTTGCAAGACAGAGAGCAGAAGAAATCTCCAAGAAATCAGAAGTGGAAGTAACAACTTCTAAGAATCACGCACGAGCGCTTGCGAAATTTTTAACTAAAGAGGGCTACGCAGCAAGTACACACTCTCATGGGGTTGGCGTTGAACTCTGTCAGCACCATTGTCCGATAGCCCATGTTGCTGCCGAGTTTCCGCAACTCTGCGAAGAAGAGACAAAGGCCTTCGCCCAGATTCTTGGTACCCATGTACAGAGACTTGCAACTATCGCCCACGGTGATGGCGTTTGTACAACATTCATTCCCCAACCAAAGAAGCAGATCAAGAATGCAATCGAGAGGAAGAAGCGCAAATGAGCCAAACTACCCATCCAGAATTAGAGGGTCTCGGCAAGTACCAATATGGCTGGGCCGATAAGGATGTAGCAGGCAAAGAAAGTAAGCGCGGCCTAAACGAAGATGTCGTTCGCGATATCTCCTCTAAGAAGAGTGAGCCAGCTTGGATGCTCGACCTGCGCCTCAAAGGGCTATCACTCTTCGATAAGAAACCTATGCCGGCATGGGGTTCTGACCTATCCACAATTGATTTTGACAACATCAAGTACTTCGTACGCTCCACCGAAAAGCAGGCAAAGTCTTGGGAAGAACTTCCTGAAGATATTAAAAACACTTATGACAAACTCGGTATCCCAGATGCAGAGCGGCAACGCTTAGTCGCTGGAGTTGCAGCACAATACGAATCCGAAGTCGTCTATCACTCAATTCGCGAGGATCTTGAACAACAAGGCGTAATCTTCTTGGATACCGATACCGGTTTGAAAGAGCATGAAGAACTGTTCAAGGAGTACTTTGGAACGGTTATTCCAGTCGGTGATAACAAATTCGCAGCGCTCAACACCGCAGTCTGGTCGGGTGGATCCTTTATCTATGTCCCAAAGGGAGTGCACGTAGAGATCCCACTTCAGGCATATTTCCGAATCAATACCGAGAACATGGGCCAGTTCGAAAGAACCCTAATCATTGCCGATGAAGGATCTTATGTTCATTACGTCGAGGGATGTACTGCGCCGATCTACTCTTCAGATTCACTCCACTCCGCGGTTGTTGAGATTATTGTCAAGAAGAACGCTCGAGTCCGGTACACCACAATTCAAAACTGGTCTAACAACGTCTATAACTTGGTAACTAAGCGTGCTACCTGCGCTGAAGGCGCGACTATGGAGTGGATTGATGGGAATATCGGTTCAAAAGTAACCATGAAATACCCGGGGGTATTCATGATGGGACCACACGCTAAGGGAGAGACTCTCTCGATCGCATTCGCTGGCCAGGGTCAACATCAAGATGCTGGCGCGAAGATGGTTCACGCCGCGCCATATACATCCTCAACAATCGTCTCGAAGTCAGTCGCCCGCGGCGGTGGACGAACTTCTTATAGAGGTCTAGTTCAAATCCAAGAGGGCGCGCATCACTCAAAGAGCACCGTTAAGTGCGATGCCCTACTAGTCGACACAATCTCGAGATCTGATACCTACCCATATGTCGATGTCCGCGAAGATGATGTTTCGATGGGACATGAGGCAACGGTCTCTAAAATTAGCGACGATCAACTCTTCTATCTAATGTCACGCGGACTCTCCGAAGATGAAGCAATGGCGATGATTGTACGTGGCTTTATCGAGCCGATTGCTCGTGAGTTACCGATGGAGTATGCCCTTGAGTTAAATCGTCTCATCGAGCTCCAGATGGAAGGTTCCGTCGGATAATGAGCGGACTACCAACAAATTACTTGACCCCAACTGGAAGAGAAGAAGCTTGGCGCTTCACTCCGCTTAAGCGATTGAACGGATTGCATGATGCTGCAACATCAGTTCTCGATCGAATTTCAATTGAACTTGTTGGCTCGGTCCGTGCTGGTTTCAACATCGAAACTGTTGCGTCCGCAGATTTGCCACCAAAGTCCAAAACCGAGGATGTAATCATCCAACGGGTCCGCGCTACCGCATCAAAAATAACTCATTTGAAGATTCATAAAGAAGCGGTCGTAAGTGAGCCGATATTTCTAAAGCGCTCGGCCGGGGCGGAGAAAGAGTTCTCTCGGACCGTTGTAACGGCGGGCGCCCATAGCAAGGCGACTGTGGTTGTTGAGAATGAAGGCGCGGGAACTATTGGAGAAGAGATTGAGATTCACCTTGAAGTAGGCGCGAACCTCACCTTCATCTCCCTACAGGAGTGGAACGAGAACGCAATTCATCTTGGTCGCCATCACGCGATTGTTGGAAGAGATGCAACCTTTAACTCGATCACAATAACTGTGGGGGGATCGCTCGTTCGATTACTTCCAACTGTTGAGTACTCTGATCAAGGGGGAAGCGCAGAATTACTAGGACTCTATTTTGCAACCGATGGACAGCATCTTGAGCATCGAGTGCGTGTCGAGCATGGAATTCCTAACGGCAAATCACGAGTCACCTTCAAAGGAATCCTTGCCGGTGCGCAAGCTAGGACAGTCTGGATTGGCGATGTGTTTATCCGTGGAAATGCGGAAGGCACAGATACCTATGAATTGAACAAGAACCTTCTACTAACCGATGGAGCGCGAGCTGATTCAGTTCCCAATCTTGAAATCGAGACCGGACAGATCGTAGGCGCCGGTCATTCAAGCACCACAGGAAGATTTGATGACGAACAACTCTTCTATCTGATGTCACGTGGGATTCCAATGTCGGAGGCTCGGAGGTTAGTCATCCGCGGTTTTTTCGGTGAGATTGTCAGCAAGATTGAAATCGAGCGCGTTCAAGAGCGGCTTATGAATCGTATCGACTCACAACTAGCAAAGGTTGGTGAGTGATGAGCGCTTTGCTCAACTTCGCGAATCTAACTTCCGGCAAGCCTACGAGAGTAACTGTCGGCGATAAGGATGTATGTGTCGTTCGAGTAAGTGAAGAAGTGTTTGCAGTCGCGGATATCTGTTCTCATGCCGAGGCATCGCTCTCTGAAGGTGAAGTCTCAGGAGAGAAGATTGAATGTTGGTTACACGGAGCAGAGTTCAATCTGCGGACTGGAGTCGCATTGACGCCCCCAGCAACTGAGGGGTTAGAAGTTTTTGAAGTAAAGCGTGATGGAGATACTGTCACGATTTCTGAGAGTGGACGGTAGGAGCGGAAATGCCACAACTAGTAG